>Ga0316201_10003925_pt1 | contig 11099 bp, 3 predicted proteins | sample CS6wburrow_MG_FD_204516 | JGI IMG/M metagenome (GOLD analysis project Ga0316201, IMG submission 204516) | Coastal sediment microbial communities from Delaware Bay, Delaware, United States - CS-6 worm burrow | ecosystem: Environmental > Aquatic > Marine > Coastal > Sediment | place: USA: Delaware... | reverse complement strand
ACCGTGAACGATCTCAACAGCGCGCCCGTAATTACCTCAGACGGGGCGGCTGCCACTGCGGCCGTGAATGCCGCTGAAAACCAGGTCGGTGTCACCACGGTGACGGCCAGTGACAGCGACCTTCCCGCCGATACCCTGACCCACAGTCTCAGTGGCGGCGCCGATCAGGCCCTGTTCAGCATCGACGGTGCCGGGGTGCTGACCTTCAACAGCGCCCGCGACTTCGAGACGGCGACCGACGCCAATACCGATGGGGTGTACGAGGTCGAGGTCCAGGTCAGCGATGGTGCTGCCATTGATACCCAGCTAATCTCGGTGACCGTTACCAATGTCAACGAGGCGCCGATCATCACCAGCGGCGGCGGTGGTGCGACCGCGGCGCTGAACATCAATGAGAATTCGACCGCAGTCACGACGGTCACCGCCTCAGACGTGGATGGCGATACGCCGACCTACACAATCTTGGGCGGGGCCGATGCCGGGTTCTTTACGGTGGGTCTCAACTCGGGTGCGCTGAGTTTCAATACGGCACCGGACTTCGAGTTACCTGCCGATGCCGGTGCCGATAATACCTATGAAGTGATCGTGCAGGCCTCCGATGGAAGCGACACGGACACGCAGACCATCACGGTTACCGTCGACAACATCGTCAGTGAGAGCGGGCCGCTGATCAATGATGCGACCACTGCAGTCGCTGAAGATACGGCGAACGGGACGGTTGTTTACAACGTGAATGATGCCAATACCGGCAACGACACCGATACGGATGCTGAACCGCTGAGTTATGCCATTACGGGCGGAAACCCGGATGGGATCTTTGCGATTGACATTGGTACAGGCGTTATCTCGATAACGGACAACACCAAGCTGAATCATGAGGCAACGCCACAATACCTTCTGAACGTGGTTGCGACTGACGGCGTAAATGTCGATGCGGCGGTAATCACCGTCGATGTGACCGATGTCAACGAGGCACCAGTGCTGGGCGCGATCGGTGACCAGTTTGTTGACGAGGGGGCGATCCTGACGTTTACGGCGACTGCCACCGACGTGGATCTGCCCGGTGACGTGCTGACCTTCAGTCTCGATGCGGCCTCGATTGCGGCCGGTATGACCATCACCGCTGGCGGTGACTTCAGCTGGACCCCGACCGAAGGGCAGGGTGGATCAGCACCGTCGGTGACGATCACCGTGACCGACAACGGCACCGGCAACCTGGTGGATTCCGAGACCTTCACGATCACGGTCAACGAGGTGAATGTCGCACCGGTGCTCGATCCGATCGGCAACCAGGCCGTCGATGAATTGTCACTATTGACCTTTACCGCGACGGCCAGCGATGCCGACCTGCCGGCCGACACCCTGACCTTCAGTCTGGACGCCGCCTCACTCGCGGCGGGTATGACGATCACCGCCGGCGGCGACTTTAGCTGGACCCCGACCGAGGCCCAGGGTGGCACCGTATCGTCGGTCACGATCACTGTGACCGATTCGGGTACCGGCAATCTGGTCGACAGCGAGACCTTCACGATCACAGTCAATGATTTGAATGTCGCGCCGAACATCGTAAGCGACGGGGGTGGAGCTACTGCAGCGGTGAGCGCCACAGAAGGGCAGGTCGGCGTCACCACTGTTGTGTCGACCGACACGGATCTGCCAAGCGACACGCTGACGTACACGATCATCGGCGGTGCGGACCAGGCCCTGTTCAGTATCGATGGCAGCGGGGCCCTAACCTTTACGATTGCGCCTGACTTCGACGTTGCCACCGACGCAAACGGCGATGGAATCTATGAAGTCCATATCCAGGTCAGCGACGGTGCTGCCACCGATACGCAGCTGATCCGGGTAACCGTGATTGAGGCCGACGGCGTGCCAATCGGTGTCGGCGTCATTCCCGAGCCTGAGCCGGAAGTTGTCGAGCCCGAGCCACCGGTGATCCCGCCCAATGAAATCCCGCCAGGCGCAGCTGGCGGCAGCAGCGAGGAACCTATCACCGAAGTGACAGAGGAGCCCGATGAGGAGAGGAGCGAGAACCCTGAAGGGACTGGGCCGACCATCGACGAACTTATCCCGAATACGAGAGTCGCTCTGTCTGAAGGGTTGTTTACCGGGCAGGCTGCCGGATCAGACAAGAAATCAAATGGAACTGTCCCCATGCATGTCCAGTTGAGGGCAGCGCTGAATACTACTGTCATGCTGCAGCTGCCGGCCCAGCTACTCGTAGATCCGATGCGGCTGTTGGCTGAAGGTCTGGATTTCCGTGATGCGTTAGACGATCTGCGTGAAAACGTCACGGATGATACGGCTGACTTTGAGGTCGCCTTGCGCTCCAGTGCCTTTTTGGCGACGGGTCTTTCGCTGGGTTACATCGCCTGGTTGGCAAAAGGTGGCGTCATGGCGGCCAGCCTGGTAACCAGCCTGCCGCTTTGGCGAATATTCGATCCGATCCCGGTGTTGGCGAATATGGATGACTCCGAGGAAGACGCAGATGGGGAAAAAGAGTCCCTAGCGTCGATGCTGGACAGCAAACAAGAAAAGAATGCACCGGTCGCTAATACTGATAACCGAAACGAAGAATCGTCGGCTGATCCGGGAGCAAAAGCGTGACGAGTACAGTCGAAATGAACACTCCACGAGTTGACACAAGATGATCAAGTCACTGTCATCAAGGGCTCATCTCGCGCTCGGGCAGACATCCATGCTCTTGAGCGTGATCCTTGTCGCCATGACCATAGGGTTGATCCCTGATCGTCCCAGTGTCGAGAGGGAGGGACGCGCATCGTTGATGGAGGCGATCGCCGTGACCAGTTCATCCCTGCTCAGCAAAGGCGATCTTGTGGCGCTCGAATCGATGCTGACGATGTTGGTAGAACGCAACGACGAGATTCTTTCGGCGGCCATGCGTCGCGACGATGGCGAGCAGGTTCTGGTCATAGGGGACCATGATGCCCACTGGCTGGGTCTTCAAGATGGCCGGTCTACAAATACCCATCTGATGGTGCCGATCTGGTCTGGAAAAGACCAATGGGGGCGCCTCGAATTGCGCATGTCGGGCAGCACGATCACGGGCTGGTGGGCGCTGATTCTGAATCAGACGGTATTGACGTTTCTTTTCGTTGGCCTGCTCTGTTTCGTCGGCTTTTATCTGTATCTGGGGCGAATGCTGCGTTACCTGAATCCAAGCAAGGCCATTCCGCCGCATGTGCGTTCAGCGCTTGATACCTTTGTGGAAGGACTGTTGGTCATCGACAGATCGGGCAACGTGGTTTTGGCGAATGAGGCTTTCGGCAAAATCATCGATATGTCACCGGGCGAGCTGGTTGGTCGCCATGCGGCACAGTTTGCGTGGAGCGCCCCGGAAGGTAATGCCTTGTCTGAAAAAAACCTGCCATGGGCCAGAGCAATGGCATCAGGTGTGGCCCAGAAAAACGACGTGCTGCGGTTGCAGCAGGCGGATGGGATATACCGAACGTTTATTGCCAACAGTTCGCCGGTGCTGGGCAGTGGTGGAAAGCATGGTGGTGTGCTGGTCACATTCGATGACATAACGCAGATCGAGGAACAAAAGGTCGAACTGCGCAAGGCGAAGGATAGGGCCGAGGCCGCCAATCATGCGAAGAGTGCATTCGTGGCCAATATGAGTCATGAAATCAGAACGCCAATGAATGCGATCCTTGGTTTTACCGAGGTACTGAAACGCGGCGTCATCAAGAGTGAGGCGGAAGTGAAGAAGCACCTGGATACCATCCATTCAAGTGGAAAACACCTGTTGCAGCTGATCAATGATGTGCTCGACTTGTCCAAGGTCGAATCGGGTCAGCTCGATGTGGAAGAGGTGCAACTGTCGCCCCATATGATCGCGCTCGAGGTGGTCAACGTTCTGACGGTGCGTTCCGCGGAAAAAGGGATATCGCTGGATGTCCGGGTTGAATCGGAGATCCCGGAAACCATTCAATCGGATCCAACGCGGATAAGGCAGATCATCACCAACCTGGTTGGTAATGCCATCAAATTCACAGACCAGGGCGGTGTGACGGTTGCGCTTGGTTTCGATAGAACAAATGACGATGCAAAATATGTCATTGACGTGATCGATAGCGGTGTCGGCATGCCTGAGGACAAGGTGGAAAGTGTTTTCGAGCGCTTCGTGCAGGCGGACAGTTCGGTGACACGACGTTTTGGTGGCACTGGGTTGGGCCTGGCTATCAGTCGAAAGTTCGCGCGCGCCCTGGGTGGGGATGTGGTGGCACGCAGCAAGCCGGAGCAGGGTAGTGTGTTCACGGTAACACTGGATCCGGGCCCGCTGAACGGGGTGCGGTTCATCGACGCTGATGCGGCGCTGGCGGGTGCCAAGGAAGTGGATGATCCAGCATCGGGTCAATGGCGATTTGCTCCAAAACGCATCCTCGTGGTTGACGATGGCGAGGAAAATCGTGAGCTGCTCGATGTCGTGCTCGGCGAGGTCGGTTTGCAGGTGGCACAGGCAGAGAATGGTCAGGTCGCGGTCGATATGGCGTTGTCAGAATCTTATGACGCGATTCTGATGGATATGCAAATGCCGGTGATGGACGGTGAGACTGCGACGGTCTTGCTGCGCGAGAAGGGACTGGAAACGCCGATTATTGCCCTGACGGCAAATGCCATGAAGGGATTCGAAGTCAAGTTGCTCGAGGCAGGCTGTACCGAATTTCTCACCAAGCCCGTCGATGTCGATGCATTGCTGCGCACGTTGGGCAAGATACTGGCAGGCGAGTTCATTAGCATCGATGAGCAAGCAACGGTGCCACCTGTCACAGAAACAGCGCACGGTAAACCTGCATTGTCCCGAGTCGACGACGGGCCTATTGTATCGGAGTACCTGAGTATGGGGCCACGGTTCCGGCCGATCATCGAGAGGTTTGTCGCCAAGCTGGAGCAACAACTCCCTTCGATGCGGGCGGCCGCGCAGCAGCGTGACTATGGCACCCTGGCAGAATCCGCCCACTGGTTGAAGGGGTCAGGTGGGACGGTCGGCTTGGACCAGTTCACTGAGCCGGCGAAGGTTCTGGAGGAGGCTGCCAAGGCGAAGAATGCGGCCATTGTCGAAGCGATGCTTGACGAAGTCTCGCAACTGCTCGGGCGGGTGCATGTCACTGATCCTGACGTGGAGAATGATGAGGTCGGGGGTGCGCAAGCCGAACAAGGGCCATCGAAGACTGCGTCGGCGCTCGAGACTATCGGGGCCGTCACGACAACCCAATCACTCGCGGAAATGCCCGCGGTCACCGAGCCCCTGGCGTCGAGCATGGAATCGCTCAGTCCCATCTATGTCAACAAGGAATTCAAGCTGCGTTTCGATCAAAAGGTGGCGATACTGGAAGCTGCCTGTTCTGACCAGAGCCTGAGTGCTTGGATAGAAGTGGCGCAGTGGATGCGGACCTTTGCAGAAATGTTTGACGTGCCGCTGCTGGGCGAATGTGCGACGCGTCTGGAACTTGCATCCAAGACCTCGGATCAGGCGAGTGCGCGTGCTGCAGCGGCGCAGATTGCACGGATGGCGGCGTTCATCGAAGTGGCCCAGGTAGGTGTTGCATAGCTAAGAATGTGCAGACGCGATACCTTCGGGGGAAACGCGCTGTTCGTTGATTGTGCCGCTTCGGTTCGAGTCATGATGGTCAAACACCGCATCTCCGATGTAGTAGCAACTACACGGTAAATCGACTCAAGAGTAGCTGGCGGATCATGCGATAGAGACGGCCGGCCAGAGGTTCACTTTCATGCTCGAAGCGGATGTGAACCCGTGTGCCGACTCGGGTTACGGCGACCTCCTGTGGGAGTGCGATGTCTACCAGAAAGATGTCCTCAGTCGCGGTAGTGCCCTCCGGGTCTTTTGGGTCTACTGTAACCAGGCCTCCGCCCAGCGAACCGAGAGATCGGCCGGGTAGCCGATCGGTGGCCGAAGGTACGTGCTGCAGGATTGTGGCATCGATGGTGTGCCCCGGATCGTCTGCCAAGCGCACCTTCACTGCCTTTGTCCGGTCACGTACGAGGGCAATATCGGTCTGTTTCACGACGGCGCGAATGTTTGGTATCGATAGATCCGTGACATACCCGAGTACGTTGCCCTGGCGGATGAATCGGCCAGTCAGGTGATGGGCGCGGGATACGAGAAACGTCCCGCTCGTCGGGCTAACGATGGTGAGTTCTGCGGCCCGTTCACGCGCCAGTGTGAGATCGGCAGCGACACGCTCAATCTGACCCTGGAGGATCCCCGCCTCGGCACGATCATCCACGATCTGCTGGTCGAAGCGTGCCTGCAGAGCAAGCAGCTCCCATTCGAGGCGCTCGACTTCCACCTTCAGCAGGGGGTCTGCCGTTTCGATCAATGCGGCACCCTCTGTTATCTCCGACTGCGGTTGGGCGATGATCTGTGAAATGAACCCGTCCACATTCGCTCTAACCTGGGAACGTTCGGGTAGCCAGACAATCCCCTGGGCGTAGGTCGAGGCCGGAAAGGGTACATGGGTGACAAATAGTGTGAGGCTGCCGAGAATCCCGGCGATAACGCCCAAGGCCCGAATGCGCCGCTTTCGCAGAACCGGGCTGCTCATCACGAACTTTGCCTGCCTGGCAATGGGGAGCACGACCTGCAGAACGACGGCGAAGATGCCCAGCACCACGCCGGCTACGAGGTATTCTTCGGCCAGGAACAGCACAATGGTCACGAGGATGAACAGACGATATAGGGTTGAGGCGCAACCATAGAACAGGAACCAGGGACGTTCGCCAGATGCATTCACGGGACTTTTTACATCGCTGACGCCGAACAGATATCTCTGGATCAGGTAGCCCCAATAGCGGTTCGCGCGTTGTGCCAGGTTAGGAATCTCAACGGCATCGGCGAGCACGTAATAGCCGTCGAAGCGCAGCAGTGGATTGCCGTTGAACAGCAGGGTCGAGATACCGCCAATGAGCATGACATCGTAGGCGATATCCCGCACCGTGCCTGTCTCTACCGAGAACCATACAAATGTCGCAATCGCTGCCAGGAACAACTCGGTGAGAATGCCTGCGGCACCCACGGCCATGCGCCTGTATTTGTCGCGAAAGACCGAGGACGATGATGCATCCACATAGGGCAGCGGCATGAATACCAGCAGCATGACGCCCATTTCGTGTACCTCGCCTCCCCAACGCTTCACTGCGAGTCCGTGTGCCAGCTCATGCAGTCCCTTGACCACCGGGTAGGTAAGTATGATCAGCAGCAGGTTGTATGGCGTGAGTGCGCGGCTTTGCCAGTAGCTGCCGATGTCAGACCAATAGCTGCCCGCGACGATGCCGGCCAGCATTACCACCGACAGCCACACAAGGAATCCCAGTCGGCTGAATATAGCCGTACCCAATGCGCCGAGACGGCCAAGCCAACTGTCAGGGTCCGAGAGGGGAATGCGAATTAGCAGGGGCCCCTTGATGTATTTTTTCCAGCGGGCGCTGTTGGCCTTTTGCTGGCGGTTGAAGAGTTCACCGATGTCCGGGGGGACGTCGCATTGGATCAGGTCGCTGGCATGCAGGCTGGCGAGCAGCTTGATGATCTCGTCCTGTGTGGGTACGTCATCGCTCTGTCCGACCGTAAGCTGCTCCCAGATATCCTGAATACTGCGGCTGCCGTCGAGCAGGCGGATCAGCTGATAGGCGCGGGGGCTGAAACGATAGTGACGATGCGATGCCTGGTCCTGGACGACGTACCAGAGTTTGCCGCGGTAGTGATGACGATGGATGCGGACATGTTCGCGCAGTTGTGCCTTCAGACTGGCCACGCGATACCAGAGGGGGCTCGATTCGGGGTTGCTCATTGGACCGGCGACCTCAGGGCAGGTGTGACCAGAGCCACAGTGCAATGCGTTCGTAAAGCGCGTGGCCCCATACCCAGAGCAGGCTACGCTCATCGATCTCGATCTTGCCGACCCCGCGCATACCCGGCCGCATTTGTTTGTCGGTGCCCTCGAGGCGGGCCTCGACACGAAAACCGTTTTGTCCTTCGTCGGTCTGTGCTATGCCGATGATGTCCTCGATCACAAAGGGCAAGCGTTCACCCGGCATGGCGGAAAGGGCGAGATGACCGCGCTGCCCGCGCTGGACGTGAGCGATGTCGCTCTCATGCACCTGCAGGGCCATTCGGTAAGCGTCCAACGGGGCGATTTCAAACAGGACCTGTCCGCGTTCGACCGGTGCTCCAAGGGAGCGGCTGAGGTCGCCACTGACGATGACGCCGTCGATCGGGGCAGTGATTCGGGTGCGCGCCAGCTGCTCTTCGACCAGTGCGAGTTGTGCGTTTGCCTTGCCCAACTGGGCCTGGATAATTGCTGCCTCCGCACGGTCCAGGCTGCCAATTGCGCGGCCGTGTCGTTTAGTCAGGTCATCCCGTTCGCTGAGCCAGCGTCGATGTTCGAGTTCGAGCGCCCGATCGTCCAGGGTGGCAATGAGATCGCCGCTTTTGACCAGTTCGCCCGCGCGTGCACGGGCTTGTTTTATGTAACCATCGATAGGTGCTACCAGCGCACGTTGTTCGGTACCTTCGAGCGTTGCGGTGGCGCTGATGCGATAGGTCGCCGTTGCCAGGCTGAGCCAGGCACCCAGCCCGAGCAGGCATGCGATCGCAAGTTTGCGCCACAGATTTTTCCGTCCAAAGACGCTGGCCAAGGCGTCAGTGAGGACGCCACCGGCCTTTGCCGGCAGCGAACGACCCTGTAGTCGTTTCAGCTCGAATATGGGCCCGATAAGGGCGGCGATCGCTTCGCAGATATCGATAGTCGCACTGTCGAACGCCTGTCCCTGCCGCCGCTCCAGGGTCAGTGCGCCCATGACCTTGCCGGAGTCGCTGAGCAGCAGTGTGCATGCGCTGGCACTCTCCTTGCCAGCGCAGAGCCGCTCATGTGCGGGTAGTCCCAGCATGTCCCCCGACGGCAGGGGCGGGTGTGACAGGGTGCGTCCCTCGTCCAGTGCCTCGTCCATGGCAGCCTCGATTCCACGAACCAGATCTGATCGACGATCGATCTGTGCGCTGTGCGACAAGGCCTGCACGCGCATGTGTTTGCTGTCCAGTAGGCCGAAGCTGACGCGCTCGCAGGCCAGCGCCTGTCTCAGGTGCGTGATTACCGCAGTGGCGGCTGCCTGCAGAGAGGAGGTCTCCAGGCTTTTGGCGGTGATCTCGATCACGGTCGCCAGGTGCGCGGCGATAGTGGATGCGCCGTTGTCCTGGGGCAGCAGCTGGAGCCAGGCCGATCCCCATTTGAGCAGTTGCAGCAGGGTGTTCTGCTGCTGTTCATCGAGTGTCTTGACCTCGAGTGCCACGACCCCAAACAATTGGTCTTTTTGAAACAATGGGCAGGCAACGATGACAGGGCCCGCTGCGTGCATGGAGTCCGTTGACTGTTGAGGTTGTACTACCGGGGCCTTCTGCTGCAGTGCGAGTCTGCCGGACTCCGCGAGCGCATCGGTGTCAACCTGATCGTTGGGCCAGGACGCAGTGGGTGCAAGTGCGCCTCCTGCAACCGGCGCTAGCATCAGGACCGCCCGCTGGACGCCGGGTATCATCCGGCACTGCAGGGTAAGCCATGTTTGTGCGAGCTCTTTCAACATCAGCGTTTGCGGAAAGGTTCGATCGTGTGCAATTCGCCATCGGAAGTCGGTGCGAGTGCCGGCGCACGGAACGCGGGTGGGCAGGCGCATTGTTTGCTGTTAAGCCCGGCGTCGGTGCGCAATTATCGGCCCCTAGATTAGATCGTTCTGATACCGAACGATATCGGCCGGTTGGCTTTATTCTTTAAATTCGTTTTTCCGGATCTGTGGTTGTGGCGCCGCGCCGGAATAGGGTTCAGGGGCGAGGCAATCGGCCAGGCATGTGCTTCTTTTTGCTCCAGGAGGCCGCAGCGGATCAGGTCCCGGTGATTTCGATTGCTTCCTGCTGTTCGACAAAGAGGGCTTCTATCTCTTGTCTCGGTACCGGGCGGCTAAACAGATAGCCTTGAAAGGCATCACAGCCGCAGGCCTTGAGTACTTTGCGCTGCGGCTCCTCCTCGATTCCCTCTACCACCGTCGTGAGCCCGAGACCATGAGCCAACATGACGATAGATCGGACTATGGCCTGGCTCCGCTTGGAATCGGCTACGTTGATGACGAAAGATCGATCGATTTTCAACTCATTGACGGGGAGTTTCTCCAGATAGCTCAGCGATGAATATCCGGTACCGAAATCATCGATCGATAGGCTGATGCCAATGTCCCGCAGTTGTCGCAATTTCTCAATACTGTCCCCGCTTTCGCGAAGCAGCAGGCTTTCGGTCAGTTCGAAAGTCAATCCACTGACATCGACCTGCGAGTCGGCAATGATGCCTTTGGCCATCTCAACGAACCCGGGCTCGTTGAATTGCCTCGTGGATAGGTTGACTGCCAGTGAAGGCGGCTCGGCAAACCGCTGTTGCCAGTCGTAAAGAACACGGCACGACTCAATCAGCAGCCACTCACCAATGGTGTTTATCAGCCCGCTTTCTTCAGCGATTGGAATGAACTCGGATGGAGGAACGGGGCCAAGTTCTTTATTGTTCCAACGCAGTAGCACTTCGACGCCGATCATCCTTCCCAAGCGCATGGAAATCTTGGGTTGAAAGGCCAGTGCGAGCTCACCCCGGGTCACCGCCTGTCGTAGGTTGGCTCGCAGCCGTTGGTGCTTCGCATAGTTTGAGCCAATGGTTGCGGAGGCAAATTGTATGCAGTGTCCGCCCATTTGGACAGCCTGGTCCTTGGCTCGTGCGGCTTCATCAATCAGATCACCACTGCGCTGCATGCCATCTTCGGCAAAGGCGATCCCGACACTGGCAGTGAGATCAAGTTCGAACTGCTCAACCTGTAGAGGCATGTTGATCGTGGCGTTCAGGCGTTCTGCCGCGAAGGCAGCGTGTGCATCTGCATTCATGGAATGCATCAACAGATAAAACGTGCCTCTGTCGAAACGAGCCATATCGAACGCGAGGCCACCGCTTCTGGAAAACCTGGCCTCCTCTTCGGTGCTGCGCACTCCATGCTCGATACGTCGACTGACCTGGATCACCACTTCGTCA
>Ga0316201_10003924_pt1 | contig 11100 bp, 11 predicted proteins | sample CS6wburrow_MG_FD_204516 | JGI IMG/M metagenome (GOLD analysis project Ga0316201, IMG submission 204516) | Coastal sediment microbial communities from Delaware Bay, Delaware, United States - CS-6 worm burrow | ecosystem: Environmental > Aquatic > Marine > Coastal > Sediment | place: USA... | reverse complement strand
GCGGGAGAACTGACTCAACGGCGTCTTCTTGACGGTTCCCGCCGATGTCGACATGAATACGAAATGGCCTTCCGCGTAGTCCTTGATCGGCAGGACCGCATTGATGCGCTCGTCTGCCTCAAGCGGCAGGAGATTCACGATGGGCTTGCCGCGGGACCCGCGACTCGCCTGCGGTACCTGGTACACCTTCAACCAATAAATTTTGCCGCGACTTGAGAAACACAGGATCGTGTCATGGGTGTTCGCCACGAACAGGTTGTCAATGAAATCCTCATCCTTGACCTTCGTCGCAGAACGCCCGCGCCCACCGCGCTTCTGCGCCTGGTAGACATCGATAGGCTGCGCCTTGGCATAGCCACCGTGAGAAAGCGTCACCACGACTTCTTCCTGCGGAATCAGGTCTTCGACGCTGAGGTCAGAGTGATCCTGCACGATTTCGGTCCGACGCTCGTCACCAAAAGCCTCGCGCACGTCGGCCAGCTCATTGCGGATCACATCGAGCAGCAGATCCGGGTTTGCCAAAATATCAGAAAGCTCTTTAATTTTTTCTAATATCTCTTTGTATTCTTTAACTATTTTCTCTTGCTCAAGCCCCGTCAGTCGATGCAATCGAAGATCGAGAATCGCCTGAGCCTGGACGGCAGACAGACGATACTGGCCATCAATCAGGCCGCTGCCGGCATCCAGTCCGTCCGGACGCGTATCGGTTTCACCAGCACGCTCCAGCATGCCGGTCACTTCGCCTGGCTGCCACGCACGCTCGATGAGGCCGACTTTTGCCTCAGCCGGCGAAGCAGATGCCTTGATCAGCGCGATGACCGCATCGATGTTGGCCAGAGCAACGGTCTGCCCTTCCAGGACGTGGGCCCGGTCGCGCGCCTTGCGCAGATCGAAGATGGTCCGGCGCGTAACGACTTCGCGGCGATGAGAGAGGAACGCTTCCAGAACCTGCTTGAGATTCAGCAGCTTTGGCTGCCCTTCGTGCAGTGCCACCATATTGATGCCAAATACGCTCTGCATCGGTGTCTGCTTGTAGAGGTTGTTCAGCACGACGTCGCTGACCTCGCCCTGCTTCAGCTCAATCACAATGCGCATGCCGTCCTTGTCGGACTCATCACGCAGCTCGCTAATCCCTTCGATACGCTTGTCGCGCACGAGATCGGCGATTTTTTCGATCAGCCGCGCCTTGTTAACCTGGAACGGCAGTTCCGTGACGATAATCGCTTCCTTGCCACGCTTGTTGATGACCTCGACTTCGGTACGGGCACGTATGTGCACACGACCTCGACCTGTCCGGTACGCCGAGTAAATGCCCTGGGCGCCATTAATGATGCCGGCCGTCGGGAAGTCCGGCCCTGGCATGTGCTCCATGAGCTCCGGCACGTCAATCTCGGGGTTTTCGATCAGCGCGAGGCAGGCGCTGATTACCTCATTGAGGTTGTGTGGCGGAATATTGGTCGCCATGCCCACCGCGATACCCGACGAGCCATTGACCAGCAGGTTCGGGATGCGGGTCGGCATTACGGACGGCTCGCTCTCGGAGCCATCGTAGTTTTCTACGAAATCGACCGTTTCCTTATCGATATCGGCCAGCAGCTCGTGAGCCACCTTGGCCATGCGCACCTCGGTATAACGCATGGCTGCCGGCGAGTCGCCATCAACCGAGCCGAAGTTACCCTGCCCGTCGACCAGCATGTAACGCATCGAGAACGGCTGCGCCATGCGAACGATCGTATCGTAGACAGCCGAATCACCGTGCGGATGGTATTTACCGATGACGTCACCGACCACGCGGGCCGATTTCTTGTAGGGCTTGTTGAAGTCGTTGCCCAGCACGCGCATGGCGTGGAGAACACGTCGATGGACCGGTTTCAGGCCGTCGCGGACGTCGGGCAAGGCACGGCCGACGATGACGCTCATCGCATAGTCGAGATAGGACTGCTGCATCTCCTCTTCGAGGCTGACTGACAACAATTCCTGGGCTACTTCAGACATATTTTCCTACTTCTCATGCTCAAAATCCGAGCCCGGTCCCGCCCGAATAAGGCGGAATCCAAAGATCAAATTTGTTCGGATTTTGAGCGATTTAACTGGAAGGAAATAATACCACAAACGGGCCCGAAACAGCAGTATTTGAAGCGGGCAAAAACACCTGAAACGCAAGGCTGGCGCTACCCTGTACGATGCGTATACTGCGGCGACTATGCAGCACTGTGACACCCTGATCGTACCGCGATGGTGCGTCCCCGTAGAGCCCGCCGGGAAGGTCCTCGAAGACCATGCCGTGGCCATCACCGACGGGCGCATTGTGGCCGTGTTGCCGATCGAGCAGGCGAAGACCCGCTTTCAACCCAGCGTCCTCGTGGAACGGCCCCACCACGCGCTTATTCCCGGTCTGATCAATGCCCATACCCATGCCGCGATGACGTTGTTTCGGGGTCTTGCAGACGATATGCCGCTGGAGGCATGGCTGCATGAGGGAATCTGGCCGGCAGAACGGCGCTGGGTGAGTGCGGAAATGGTCCGCGACGGCACAGAGCTCGCTATTGCCGAGATGATTCGCGGCGGTATCACATGCTTCAGCGACCAGTATTTCTACCCGGAAATCGTCGCTGAGGCGGCCGTAGACCTGTCCATGCGGGCCGTGGTGGCCACGCCCGTTGTCGATTTCCGGACCGGTTGGGCCGAAAACGCGGCGGAATACCTGCAGAAGGCGGCTGACCTGGTCCATGATCCCTATGCCGATCACCCGCTGGTGACGACCGCATTTGCCCCGCATTCCACGTTTGCCCTGTCCGATGAGTCATTTGCGGATCTGCGGGTGCTCGCCGATCAGCTCGATGTTCGCGTCCAGATTCACCTGCATGAAACTGCCGCTGAGGTCGAGATTTCATTGCGCGACACCGGCAAGCGGCCCTACGAGCGACTTCTTGATGCGGGACTCGTCAACCGTTCGCTTCTGGCCGTGCACGCGGTGCACATGGACGATGAGGAAATCGCGCGCTTCGCCGCCGCCGGCGTCAGTGTGGCGCACTGCCCAAACTCGAATCTCAAACTGGCCAGCGGTATTGCACCCATTGCCAGGTACCGGAGTGCCGGTCTGAATGTAGCGATCGGCACCGACGGCGCTGCGAGCAACAATATGCTCGACATGTTCTCCGAAATGCGGACAGCGGCCCTGCTCGCCAAAGCCACGGCCAATGACGCGTCAGCCGTCACCGCCGACGAGGCGTTGTACATGGCGACCCTGGGCGGCGCTATGGCACTGGGCCTTGAAAGCTCAATCGGATCGATTGAGACTGGGAAATGGGCGGACCTCACCTGCGTGAATCTCCGTACGCTCAACAGCCAGCCGATCTACGATGTCGTATCACAGCTCGTCTATGCATCGCGCAGCGACCAGGTAGCCGATGTCTGGATCGCCGGCCGCCGGCATCTGGAAAACGGTGAATTCGTCCACATTGATACGGACGGACTGCTGGCACGGGCTAATGAGTGGCGAGACCGCATGTCGGACACGGGCGAAGTACAATAGGAACCACAATGAATACGACAGCAACGGACAATGTCGATCTTGCAGAACTGGCGAAATTCAATTCGCTGGCATCTCGCTGGTGGGACACCGAGGGTGAATTTGGTGCGTTGCACGAGATCAACCCATTACGACTCGACTGGATCCGGCAGCACGTCAAGCTGGCCGGCAGCAAAGCGCTCGATATTGGCTGCGGCGGCGGCATCCTGGCCGAGTCCATGTCGGCCTGTAATGCAACGGTGACAGGGATTGATATGGCCGAGGCGCCACTGGCCGTTGCCCGCCTGCATCAGCATGAGTCGGGCGTCGAGGTCGATTATCGGCAGTCAACAGCAGAATCTCTCGCTGCAGAAGAGCCTGGACAGTACGACGTGATTACCTGCCTCGAGATGCTCGAGCATGTACCCGATCCGTCTCAGGTCATTCGCTCATGTGCAGAACTCGTGAAGCCCGGTGGCCATGTCTTCTTTTCGACAATCAATCGCAATCCGAAAGCGTTCCTGTTCGCAATCGTTGGCGGCGAATACATCCTGAATCTCTTGCCCAAAGGAACGCACGAGTACGATAAATTCATTCGTCCATCCGAACTGGAGCAATGGGCACGCGACGCGGGACTGAGACTTCAAGCGAGTATCGGTATGCATTACAACCCGCTGACAAAAAAGTACTCGCTCGGACCCAACCTGGACGTCAACTACCTGATGTCCTACCAGCGATCAACGAGTGAGTGACCTTACGCAGATGCGGGACGGCTATTTCAACGCCGTGCTGTTTGACCTCGACGGAACGCTGGTAGATACCGCTCCGGACATGGTCGCCGTACTGCAGGCCATGCAGGCCTCCTACGGGCTGGCGCCGGTTGACTATCAGCAGGGACGCTCCCAGGTTTCAAATGGGGCAATCGGCCTCTTGAGTGTCGGCTTTCCCGAGCATGAATTTACCTACGGCGATGATATGCACATGGAGTACCTGGAACGGTACGCCGAGATGATCTGCGAAGAATCACTGGTGTTCGCGGGTCTCGAGACGCTGCTCGATCACCTCGATGATGCAGGATGCCCATGGGGCGTGGTAACCAACAAGCCAGAGCATTTGACCGGTCCCCTGCTTGAAGGACTGGGACTGGCCGCACGCAGTGCATGCACCGTCAGCGGCGACTCGCTGCCCGTTCGAAAGCCCGATCCTGCGCCACTACTGCTTGCCTGTGATATGGCCGGGGTCGACGCCTATCGCGCCATCTATGTTGGCGATGCGGCGAGGGACATCGAGGCCGGTCTGCGCGCCGGAATGGGCACTATCGCTGCTGGATACGGCTACATCACAGAGGACGACGATCCACGTGAATGGGGTGCCGACATAATCGTTGCGGATGTCGAAGAGCTTACCCAAACCTTACTAAAAGCGATTCATTCCGGGTCCTGATGATCTCCGTGCCGCTTGATCCTGTTTACGTCAACGTAGGACTGCCAGCCCTCGGCATCGGCATATTGCTTGGCCTGTTCATCATGTGGCTGATCGCTCGTCACCGTCGCAATACCTTGCTTCGCGAACTCGCCGACGCTGAGGCCAGCCTGAAGAATCAGGAAGCCATCCAGGCCGAACGAGAAGCCGCGTTCGAACTTGCGAACGCAAAACTCACCCAGGCCTTTGCTGAGATTTCGAATCGTTCGCTGCGCGCCAACAGCGACATTTTCCTGAAGTTGGCCGAGCAAAACCTCGAGACCCGCCAGGCAAAAGTCGAGAGCGACTTCGAGAAACGCGAGAAAGCCGTCGAGGAACTGGTCAAGCCAATCCAGGACGCGCTGCACGCCTCCCATAAACAAATTTCGGACCTCGAAAAAGCACGCAGCGAGGCATACGGTGGCATCAGGAATCAGCTTGAATCCATGCAGATCAACCAGAAGTCGCTGACCCAGGAAACGCAGAATCTGGTGAAAGCATTGCGCCGCCCGGAGGTGCGCGGCCAGTGGGGTGAAATCACACTGCGGCGACTGGTCGAACTCGCCGGCATGGTGGAACATTGCGACTTCGTTGAGCAGGCGCACACCGTTGGTAGCGACACGGCCATCCGCCCCGACATGATTGTCAATATGCCGGACCAGCGAAAGTTGGTCGTCGACGTCAAGACGCCGCTGGATGCCTACCTCTCGGCAGCCGAAGCTGACGACGATGCGCAGCGCAAGCTCGGCCTGGAGCGGCATGCCAAGAACGTGCGGGCACACATCAGGATGCTGTCGTCCAAGGCTTACTGGAAGCAGTTTGACGAAAGCCCGGAGTTTGTCATCCTGTTTATTCCGGGCGACCAGTTCCTGAGCGCCGCACTTGCGGAAGAACCGGACCTCATAGAATATGCCCTCTCGCAGCAGATTATCCTCGCGACCCCGACCAGCTTCGTTGCGTTGCTGAAGGCCGTCGCTTACGGCTGGCGCCAACTTGCGCTGGCTGACAATGCCAAGGAAATCCGCGTGCTGGCTGAAGACCTTTACGGCCGCCTGGGGACCTTCGTGACACACATGAATCGCGTCGGCCGCCAACTGGCCAGCAGCGTCGAACATTACAATAAGGCCGTTGGCTCACTCGAGCGCAAGGTCTTGCCAGGAGCGCGAAAGTTTACGGAGCTTGGCGTTCACGGCAAAAAAGACATTGAGAAACTGGATTCGCTGGAACCGGTTCCGCGGACCATGATTGAAGGAAACGACACTTGAGCACTGACCCCCGCTCGTACACATACACTGACGATGTCCTGCGCGACCGCATTATCCTGATCACCGGCTCCAGCGACGGCATTGGCAAAGCGCTTGCCCTGCATGCGGCCGAGCTGGGCGCCCAGGTTATTCTGCACGGTCGCAGCGTGCAAAAACTCGAAAAACTCTACGACACCATCGAAGCGCTCGAGGGCGCTCCGCGACCATCAATTGCCGTAATGGATCTGGAGTCAGCCAATGCTGAGTCCTACACCACGCTGGCGCAGAGTATCGAATCAGAATTTGGACGCCTCGACGGACTGGTGCTTAACGCCAGTATCCTCGGTGAACGCTACTCGATTGAGCAGTACGACGCGGTATTGTGGCAGAAGGTCATGCATGTAAATGTCACGTCGGTGTTTGCCATGACGCAGGTATTCCTGCCGCTGCTGCAAAAGTCTGACGATCCCTCTGTCATTTACACGAGCAGCGGTGTGGGTCGCACCGGCAAGGCGTTTTGGGGCGCCTATGCCGCGTCCAAGTTTGCGACCGAAGGATTATCCCAGGTATTGGCGGATGAGCATCGACACGGCAAGCTTCGTTCGAACTGCATCAATCCGGGGGCAACGCGCACCAACATGCGCCTGGCCGCTTACCCGGCCGAAGATCGCGACCTGCTGAAGCGGCCGGAAGATATTCTCGCGCCCTATGTTTACCTGCTGGGACCTGACAGCAAAGGCGTCACCGGCGAGAGTTTCGACGCTCAGTGACGTTTTCTTTTTCGCTTCTTGTGTTGCGGCACAGGGCTGTCGGGGGGCTTCAGGCCTCCGGCTATGTATAACGACCGGACCTGCGCCGGCGTGAGCGCTTCGTATTTACCCCGCCGCAGATTACGCGGCAGCTGCAGCGGTCCATACGCCACACGAATCAGGCGACTGACTTCATAGCCTACAGCTTCCCAGAGGCGCCGTACCTCGCGATTGCGCCCTTCCCGCAGCGAGACATTAAACCAGCGATTCGTCCCTTCTCCGCCGCCGTAATCGATCGTATCGAAATGCGCGGGACCATCGTCAAGCATGACGCCTTTCTTGAGTTCATCGAGCTCCGCCTGGCTGGGATCACCGTGAACGCGTACCGCGTACTTGCGGGTTATTTCCGCCGATGGATGCATCAACGCGTTAGCCAGTGCCCCATCCGTCGTAAAAATGAGGAGGCCCGTCGTCGGCAGATCGAGGCGCCCTACTGCCACCCACCTTGAGCCTTTGAGTTTTGGTAAAGAATCGAAAACACGTTTGCGCCCATCCGGGTCTTCCCGTGACGTGACCTCGTCGCTCGGCTTGTTGTAAGCGATGTAACGATGCGGTTGTGGATTTCGACGCAGTGCCAAAGGACGACCATCAAGGGTTATGCGTTCCGTGCCCTCGATGTGATCGCCCAGCTCGGCCGTGCGGCCATCCACGGTGAGACGCCCTTCTCTGATCCAGGTCTCGATCTTGCGGCGGGAGCCATGACCGGCTGCCGCGAGGACTTTTTGAATTCGCTCAGGCAACCGGGTCGGGCCATTCGTTCACAACAAGCTCGTCGTCCGGTTCTGCTTCGGGCTCTGCAACGATTGGCTGCAGCTCAGGAAGCTCCTGTACGGCGCTTGCCTTGGCCAGCGCCTCCGCTACCGCATCCTCATCCGGATATTCCTCGCCATCGCCCTCCTCCTCGTCTTCAGGATAGAGAACCGGCAGATCAGAGATAGCAGCATCCGCCGTCTCGTCCACCCCTGTCACGGTCTGGTCCTCGACCTCGGGCAGATTGAGTTGAACACGCAGGCTCTCCCAATCCGACAGGTCGGCAAGTGGCGGAAGGTCGTCGAGTTTCTTCAAGCCGAAGTAATCGAGAAAGCCCTTGGTGGTGCCGAACATCGCGGGACGACCCGGGACATCCCGATGCCCGACTACCCGCACCCAGTCGCGTTCAAGAAGCTGACGCATGATATTCGAACTCACGGATACACCACGAATCTCTTCGATATCACCACGCGTAATCGGCTGGCGGTACGCGATCAGCGCAAGCGTCTCAAAAAGGGCTCGCGAATATCGCGGTGGGCGTTCCTCCCAGAGCTTCTGCAGTCGGTCGGCCATCGCCGCTTTAACCTGCATACGAAAGCCCGAGGCAACCTCAGAGATCACGATGCCGCGCTCTTCGTACTCTTCATTGAGCGTCGCGATAGCGTCTCGAATCTCGGACTTCTCCGGTGCTGTGCGACCATCGAAAAGACCCTTCAGCTGATCAATATTCAGCGGACGTCCGGCAGCCAGCAGAGCCGCCTCGATGAAATGCTTAATTTCTGTTGCTTCCATTAATTCTCTTTCTCAAATCTATTCCTGAGGATCAACCTCAGCCGTTTCATCCTCATCGGAAACCAGGTGTACCGTTGAAGCAGCACGAACGTGGAGCGGCGCGTAGGCGTCCGATTGCACAACTTCGATCATCGACTCACGCAGCAACTCAAGTATCGCAATGAACGTAACAGCAACGCCCATACGCCCTTCCTCAGGATCGAAAAGACTACTGAAGCCGGTAAAATTGCTGGCCTTGATGCGCGTCAGAATTTCGCTCATGCGCTGACGCACCGAGAGTGGTTCGCGCGTCATCTGCAGGTTCGAGAACATCTCTGCTCGTTTCAGGACATCGTGGAATGCGAGCAACAACTCCTTCAATGTGACATCGGGCATTGATGTCACGACCTTGCGTTCCGGCGCATCGGCGCTGGCCACAAACACATCACGCTCCAGTCGCGGCAAATCGGAGATATCCTCCGCAGCCTTCTTGTAACGCTCGTACTCCTGCAGGCGACGAACAAGCTCCGCACGCGGATCCTCTTCTTCCTCCTCATGCGATTCCGGTCGTGGCAAGAGCATACGAGACTTGATCTCAGCCAGCATCGCGGCCATCAGCAGGTACTCGCCAGCGAGTTCGAGCTGAAGTTCCTTCATGACCTCGATGTACTTGACGTACTGCTTGGTGATCTCCGCGATCGGAATGTCGAGGATGTCGATATTCTGGCGACGAATGAGATAAAGCAGTAAATCCAGAGGTCCCTCGAACGCCTCAAGGAACACCTGCAATGCATAAGGCGGAATATACAGATCCTGCGGCAACGTGGTTACGGGCTCGCCGTCGACGACGGCAAACGGCATTTCCGCCTGCGCTGGGGACTGTTTTTCGTCCTGTGGGGGCTTTGGTGCGTCCTCAGGATTCAGGACTGTAAGTTCGGGCTTCATACGACTTCCGGCTGCGATCGAGGCATTCTATCGCATCTGTCGAGAATCAGGTGAACTGACTGATGTCGCCGCGACCGGCGCGCAACACTTCCACCGTGCCGCCAGACAGGTCCAGAACGGAGGTCGGATCAAGGCCGGTTGGCCCGCTATCAACGATTACCTCAATCTCGTGGCCAATGCGCTCCTCAATTTCCACCGGATCCGTAAGAGGTTGCTCGTCACCGGGCAGCAAGAGCGTCGAACTCATGATGGGCTCGCCCAGCTCCGCCAGCATCGCTCTCACCAGGGTGTGGTCGGGAACCCGAATGCCTATAGTGCGGCGCTTGGGGTTCTGGAGCATTTTCGGCAGCTGCCGCGTGGCGGGGAGGATAAACGTATAGGGGCCCGGCGTGAGCGATTTGATCAGGCGGTAAGCCCAGTTGTCGACGCGAGCATAGACGCTGATCTCGGACAGGTCGGCGCACACCAGCGTGAAGTTGTGCTTCTTGTCCGTTCTACGGATTCGGTGAATTCGGTCAATTGCTCTCTTATCACCAATGCGGCAGCCAAAGGCGTAGCTCGAATCGGTCGGGTACGCAATTAGAGCACCGTCGCGAATTCTCTCAACGATCTTCCCTACCCGGTGCGGTTGCGGGTCGGTCGGATGAACTTCTATAAGCTTGGCCACGCGCGGATTGTAGGCGAGCTACGCGCTCGCGCATAGCCCGATTATTGAGCTATGATGCGCGACCTACATGAACATGATATTTGAATTCTTTCCACTTCTGCTGTTCCTGGGGGCCTTGCTCCTAAAGGACATTTACGCAGCAGTTGTCGTCTTGATGGTTTCCATGCCCATCGGGCTGGCTATTAAATCCGTTCGCAGCGGTTCGATCGACAAGATGTATCTGTGGTCGACGGTCTTTGCGCTGCTGTTTGGCGGATTGACCCTCTATTTTCGCAACCCGTATTTTACGTACTGGAAACCAACGGCGTTCTATTGGGTCGTAGGTATCGCCTTCTTGCTGAGCACATGGCTGGGCGAGAAACCGCTCGCACAGCGATTTTTTGGCCTGGTCGAGGGACTGAATCTCGAGAAGGTCTCGCCGTCGCAATGGAAAAAGTTAAACCTGATCTGGGTGTTGTTCTTTGTCGTGGCCGGGTTACTTAACATATACGTAGCCTACAACTACTCTGAGAAAACCTGGGCCACCTTTAAAGTATTCGGACTCATGGCTTTTACTTTTGTATTTATGCTTGCGCAGACTCTCTGGATCGCCAGCATAATTGGCGACGAAGACGACGCGGCGGAGTAAGGAAATGTGGTACGCGATTATCAGCGAGGACGTTGAAGACTCTCTTGAGAAGCGCCTGGCGGCTCGCCCCGATCATCTCGCACGAGTGACGGCGCTGGTCGATGAAGGTCGCCTCTTGATTGCTGGCCCTCACCCGGTTGCCGACTCTACTGATCCCGGACCTGCCGGATTTACGGGCAGCCTGATTGTTGCAGAGTTTGATTCGCTGGACGATGCGGAAACCTGGGCAAACGCTGACCCCTATGTAGAAGCCGGCGTCTACGCCAAAGTGACCGTAAAACCGTATATCAAGGTGCTGCCATGAGCGATGATCG
>Ga0316201_10003923_pt1 | contig 11102 bp, 9 predicted proteins | sample CS6wburrow_MG_FD_204516 | JGI IMG/M metagenome (GOLD analysis project Ga0316201, IMG submission 204516) | Coastal sediment microbial communities from Delaware Bay, Delaware, United States - CS-6 worm burrow | ecosystem: Environmental > Aquatic > Marine > Coastal > Sediment | place: USA: Delaware... | reverse complement strand
TGCCCGGCCACGCCGCGCAGTTTGCCGTGCTGATCGACGACCGCCGAGATACCCGTATTCGTCGCGCGCAGCAGGAAGCGCCCGGTTTCAACGGCGCGCATACGGGCGATCTCCAGGTGTTGATGCGGCGCCAGCGAATCACCGAACCACGCGTCGTTGCTCGCATTGACCAGGAATGCCGCCTCCGGCAGCGCACGGGCGATCTCGTTGCCGTAGGCATCCTCGTAACAGATGTCGATACCGGCCGGGTAGCCGGCCAGCGTGATCAGCGGCGGGCGGTCGCCACCCGGCGTGAAGTCGGACATCGGGATCTGCAGAAAATCCAGAATCGGCCGGGTCCACGCGTCGAAAGGCAGGTATTCGCCGAACGGCACGAGATGACGCTTGTGATAGTGGTCACGGCCGCTCGCGCCCACGCTCATCATGGCATTGAAGTATGCACCGTCGAGCTCGCCGTCGACGATCCCCAGCAGCACGTCACGCCCCTGCTCACTGAGCTGCTGGTGTAACGGCGTCAGCAGGCTCGCGTCGACCTCGGACGCGAATGCCGGCACCGCGGTCTCCGGCCAGATCACCAGCTGGCTGCCGGGCACCGACGCGGTCATGTCCAGATACAGCTGCAGCGATGGCTCGCGCAATTCGCGGCGCCATTTCTGTTCCTGCGGGATATTGCCCTGCAACAGGCTGGCGCGCAGCGGCTCGCCGGCAGGTTCAACCCAGTCTATGTTCTGCAGCCCCAGGCCACCCGCCCAGATGGCCAACAGGGCGACTACCGCAGGCACGCGCGGCCACAGGTTCACCAGCGCCGCGGACAGGGCGACGGCGAGGCTGACGGCGTACACGCCACCTACCGGAGCAAAACCTGCCAGCGGCATGTCGATCTGGCTGTAACCGAATGCCAGCCAGGGGAAACCAGTGAACAGCCAGCCACGCAGCCATTCGACCAGTACCCAGGTCGCCGGTACGACCAATAACACCCAGGCATCGCTGTCGCGATTACCGAGGCGACCGCTCAGCCAGCCGGCAAGGGCGAAGTAGAGCGCCATGAACAGCACGAACAACAGGGTCGCGGCGATCGCCAACGGCAGCGTGGCGCCGCCGAACTGGGCGATGCTGATGCGGATCCAGAACACGCCGAAGCCCATCAGGCCAAGCCCGAAGGCGTAACCGGTCCATAGGTTGAGGCCGTCGCGCGCCGGATGGCGCCAGAGGAAGAACAGGGTCGCCAGCGACAGCACCGCCAGCGGCGCAACGGCGAACGGTGCAAACGCCAGCACACCCAGTCCGCCGGCGGCGAACGCAAGTGCGAGCTGGCCCGTGGCGGACCAGTGGGCAGGGTTCATTTTGCCGCTTTGTCAGTCGACATCGCGTTGTTTACCGCAGCTTCCAGGTCACCGGTACCGATGCGTTCGACGTGCAACAGCCGCACGCGGCGGCTGTCGGCGCGTATCACCTTGAATCGAAAGCCCTCGACGACGACCGTCTCACCGCTGGTCGGCACGTGGCCCAGGGCACTCACGGTCAGGCCGCCGATGGTGTCGAAATCACTGTCGTCGATTTCGACGTCGAAGTATTCGTTGAAGTCCTCGATCGTCGTGTGTGCCTTGATCGTGTAGCTGTTGGTGCCGCGTTTGAGGATGAAGGCGCCCTCGTCGAAATCGTACTCGTCCTCGATCTCGCCGACGATCTGCTCGAGCACGTCCTCGATGGTCACCAGCCCCGCAGCATTACCGTACTCGTCGATGACAATCGCCATGTGGTTGCGACTGGCACGAAACTCGCGCAGCAACACGTTGAGGCGTTTACTTTCAGGCACGAATACCGCCGAGCGCACGATGTCACGCATCTTGAAACGCGGTGCGTTGCCGCCACAGTACTGCAAGAGATCCTTGGCCAGCATGATGCCGACCACCTCGGCGCGGTCATCATCGATGACCGGGAAGCGCGAGTGCGCCGAATCGATGACCACCGGCAACACCACGCCGAGTTCGCTGTCGCGTTCGACCACGACCATCTGCGCGCGCGGGATCATGATATCGCGCACCTGCAGATCGGAGACCTGCAACACACCCTCGATCATCGCCAGGGCCTCGGTGTCGAACAGCCCCCCCTCTTTGGCCTGTTTCAGCAGCGCGATCAATTCGCTGCGATCTCTTGGCTCACCCGCGACGCCGGGGAACAGTCGTTCCAGCCAGCGCGATGCGCGTGAACCGTTACTGGATCGATCTTCGCTCATGTGCCTTGGTCGTCTAAATAGGGGGCGGGAAAACCCAGCCCGGTCAAAATATCGGTTTCCAGCGATTCCATGGTGGCCGCATCGGCTTCGTTCTGGTGGTCGTAGCCCTGCAGGTGCAGCATGCCGTGCACCACCATGTGTGCCCAGTGCGCCGCGCCGGTCTTATCCTGCTCGGCGGCCTCGCGGCGCACCAGCGGTGCGCAGATCACCAGGTCACCGGCGTGCCGCAACTCGATCTCGGGCAGTGGTTCGTAAGGAAAAGACAGCACGTTGGTCGGGTAGTCCTTGCCGCGAAACTCGCGGTTGAGCGCCCGGCTTTCGGCTTCGTCGGTCACGCGCAGCACCACCTCGGCATCCTGTTCCTGGTCGGGCCATGCGGCCTGCGCCCAGGCCGTCATCTGCTCGGCAGCCGGCACATCGTCCGCATCGATGGCCAGCTGTACATCAACGGCGAGGGTCATGGTCGGCGTTCTCGCTGTCGAAGCGGTCATAGGCCTGCACGACTTTCTGCACCAGCGAGTGACGCACCACGTCGCGCGCGCTGAACATCGTGAAGCTGATGCCGTCTACCTCGCGCAAGATCTCGACCGCCTGACGCAGGCCGGATTTCTGTCCGCGCGGCAGATCGATCTGCGTGACATCGCCGGTGATCACGGCCGTCGAACCGAAGCCCAGCCGGGTCAGAAACATCTTCATCTGCTCGGTCGTGGTGTTCTGCGCCTCGTCGAGGATGATGAATGCCTCGTTGAGGGTGCGACCGCGCATGTAGGCCAGCGGCGCCACCTCGATCACGTTGCGCTCGATCAGCTTGTGCACACGCTCGAAGCCGAGCATCTCGTAAAGCGCGTCGTACAGCGGACGCAGATAGGGGTCGATCTTTTGCGCCAGGTCGCCGGGCAGGAAGCCCAGCCGCTCACCGGCCTCGACCGCCGGACGGACCAGCAGGATACGGCGAATCTGGTCGCGTTCCAGCGCATCGACGGCGCAGGCCACCGCCAGGTAGGTCTTGCCCGTGCCGGCCGGGCCCACGCCGAAGTTGATGTCGTGGGTCAGCACCTTGTGGACGTACTGCGCCTGGTTCGGGCCACGCGGCCGCACCAGGCCACGGCGCGTCTTGATCACGGTCTCGGGTACGTCGTCGCCATCGCCGATCATTGCGTCTACGCCTGAATCCTGCAGGAACAGGTGCACGCGCGCCGGACTCAATGCCTCGTCGGCGCTGGCCCGGTACAGTCCCTGCAGGACCTCGGCGCCGGCCTCGATCGCAGCGGCTTCGCCGAGCAGCTGAAAGGCGTTGCCGCGGTTGTTGATCTCGATACCGAGACGCGACTCGACCTGGCGCAGATGCTCATCGAGTTCGCCGCACACGTTGCGCAGCCGCTCGTTGTCTTCGGGCTCGAGAACCAGGTCCAGCGATTGGGGATGATCAGACATGCCGACACCGGCACGGGTTCGGGCATTGATAGAGATACGGGACGACGTACATCAGGCGTTTGCCACCTCGGCAGTTGCGTTATCGAGCAGTTCGCCGCGCAGCGAATTCGGGTAGGCCGCGGTAATGCGCACGTCGACAAACCGACCGATCAGGTCGGCGGGGCCGACGAAGTTGACCACGCGGTTGTTCTCGGTGCGGCCGGCAATCTCGTTGGGATCCTTTCGCGACGGGCGATCGACCAGCACCCGTTGCAGCGTGCCGACCATGGTTCGGCTGATGCGCTGGGCGTTGTCATTGATGACATGTTGCAGGCGCTTGAGGCGGGCCTGCTTGACCGCCTGCGGCACATCGTCCGGAAACTCCGCGGCCGGCGTGCCGGGACGGCGGCTGTAGATAAAGCTGAACGACAGATCGAAGCCGATATCCTCGATCAGCTTCATCGTGTGTTCGAAATCCTGCTCGGTTTCACCGGGGAAACCGATGATGAAATCCGACGACATACTGATGTCCGGGCGGACCGCGCGCAGCTTCTTGATCTTCTGCTTGTAGTCGAAAGCGCTGTGACCGCGCTTCATCGCCATCAGGATGCGATCGGAGCCCGATTGCACCGGCAGGTGCAGATGGCTGACCAGTTCGGGCACGTCGGCATAGGCCTCGATCAGCGAATCGGAAAACTCGACCGGGTGTGAGGTCGTGTAGCGGATACGGTCGATGCCGTCGATGGCAGCAACGTAGCGGATCAACAGCGCCAGGTCGGCAATCTCGCCATCGTGGGTGTGTCCCCGATAGGCGTTGACGTTCTGTCCGAGCAGGTTGACCTCGCGCACGCCCTGCCCGGCCAGGTTTGCTATCTCGGCCAACACGTCGTCGAACGGTCGGCTGATCTCTTCGCCGCGTGTATAGGGGACGACACAGAAAGTGCAGTACTTCGAGCAGCCTTCCATGATGGAAACGAAGGCGCTCGGCCCCTCGGCACGCGGCTCGGGTAATCGGTCGAATTTCTCGATCTCGGGGAAACTGATGTCGACCGTCGGCTCGTGCGAGAGGCGCGCGCGATCGAGCATCTCGGGTAATCGGTGCAGCGTCTGCGGGCCGAACACCAGATCGACGAACGGTGCACGCTCACGTATCGCCTCGCCTTCCTGGCTGGCCACGCACCCGCCGACCCCGATCACCAGGTCGGGTCGTTCGCGCTTCCAGTCCTTCCACATCCCGAGCTGTGAAAACACCTTTTCCTGAGCCTTTTCACGGATCGAGCAGGTGTTCAGCAGCAGCACGTCGGCCTGCGCCGGATCATCGGTCAGCTCCAGGCCGTGCGACACACGCAGTACGTCCTCCATCTTGTCGGAGTCGTACTCGTTCATCTGGCAACCGAAGGTGCGAATGTAAAGCTTGCCCGCCATACCACTGCTATTCGTCAAAGGGGCGGCGATTTTACGCTTGAAATCAGTGGATTGCACCCTCTGCGGGGCACCAGATTGGGGCGCGGTCGGCCGATTCCCCGTGCCGACCGCGGAATTTGCTCACAGACCCACCAGCTCCGCGCCCACCCCGTGCCGGCGAACCACGTTCAGCAATTCGCCCGCCGCGATGTTTTCCGGGTCGTAATCGACCAGCATCAGGTGACGTGCGCGGTCGTTGACGCAGGCGCAGTAGACGCCGGGCACGTAGCTCAGATCGCGCTCCAGTTCGTGGATTGCGTCATCGGCAAGGTCTTCATCGATATGAATGACCACATCAGTGCAATATCTGCCCATCGACATTCTCCCATTGTCGGTACCGCGCCAATATCGGCGGGGCTTGGGTAAGTACTAGTCGAGACCGAAGTGGCGGCAATCGGGAGAAACCCTAATCTTGGGGTGTTTCGTGGCTGGATTCGCCGTCACCCCTCAGGCCCATCGATGGTTCGATCCCGTCATCAAACAGAAAAATGATTGCATGGCTTCCGGGCCGACCCAATCCCGATCATCAACCTGGCCGCCGGGCGCGAAGACGATACTGCCCGAGGCCTATCTCGAGGGCGGCAATATCTTCGGCCTGAATACGCTGATGGAGTTTCTGATTGCACTGCTCTTTATTGAGTTGGGATGAGCAGCACCATCCACTGGTTTAAGCCGAGACCGACACAGCGCTGAGTACCTCGGCGCCGACGCTATGCCGCTGCATAGTTGAGAAGTACCGTCCGCGAAGCGCCACACTTGGTTGGCCATCCGCGCGTGCTCTCGATCGCGGCAACGACAGACCGCCAACCGGCGAAGACCGGCATGCTTATTTCTTCCTGCCGCTGCCCTTCCCCGGTCGCGTGTTGCCCGAGTCCGTTTCGGTCGAATTGTCAGAACCTTTGGTAAAGGTTGTCGACGCGCTCGCCTGGTTACCGGCAGCATCGAAAGCGGTCGCCGTCACGCTATGCACCCCATCGCCGACCTTGCGCAGATTCCAGGTACACGACGCATTCGTGGTTCCCGAGCAAAGCAGCTTGTTGTCGCCGAACACGTCCAGCCGCACAACGGCCTGGTCATCGCTGGCGAATGCCGAAAGCGTTACGCGGCGGTCGTAGCTGCCACCGTTGGGGCTGCTGATCGTAACCTGCGGCGGCGTTTTATCCTGCACGTTGGCGACCCGAACGGTCAGTACCGGCGCGGTGCCGACGTTGCCCGCCGCATCATAGGCACTGGCGCTCAGCTGGTAGCTGGCATCGCGCACCGCGGTCGAATCCCAGGCGAACAGGTAGTCGCCGTTGCTGCCCGAGATTTCTGTCGCCGCGACGCGCCCGTCGATGAGCAGCTCGACCTTGGTCACGCCGAAGCCGTCGCTGGCCTGCAAGACAATATCGACCACGCCACTAACAGTAGCCCCCTGCCCCGGACTGGCCAACTTCGCTGTGGGCGCCGTGACATCCGAAGTATCTGCATTGGCCGCCAGCTCGGCGGCAGCGCGCGCGTTGACGCGGCCGTATCCGAAGCCCGGATCCCAACCGGCGGCGCCCAAGTCGGCAACCGTGCTGATGATCACTGCAGTGACATCGGTCGGATTGAGCCCTGGGTTGGCCGACATCACCAGCGCCGCAACCGCTGCGGTGTTCGGCGTCGCAAAGGATGTGCCGCTGACCGTGCTGTAGCCGCCGCTGCGGCTGGTGGTGTAGATGCCGTCGCCGGGCGCCGATACGTCAACGAATGCGCCGTAGCTCGAATAGCTGGACTTGGTGTCGCTCTTACTGGTAGCCGCAACGACCAACAGTGACGGGAAGTTGCCGTATCCGTAATCGGAGTTATCGTTACCGGCAGCGACAACGGCCACACCGCCCCTGTTGAGCATGTAGCTGCCGGCATTGGCGATCGTTTGACTGCCGGCCGCACCGTGATAGCTGAGGTTGGCTACGCGGGCGCCATGGTCGGCGGCCCAGGTGATACCCTCGGCCATATCACTGAAGTAGGCAAGGCCATCGCTGCGGTTGGTTATTCTGACCGGCAGAATCTTCGCGCCCGGGGCCACCGAGGCACCACCGACGCCATTATTTGCGCGCGCGGCGATCACACCCGCCACCCAGGTGCCATGGTTGTGAACGTCTGCGGTATCGGTATTTTGCGACACGGTATTCCAGCCGGTCAGCACGCGGCCCGACAGATCGGCATGACCGGCAAACACACCTGTATCCAGCACGGCGACAGTGACGCCGGTGCCGTCACCATAGGCCCATGCATCCGGCGCCTGCATTTTCGGCAGGTGCCACTGCTTGCCGTAGTCCGGGTCGCTCGGTACGACGACCGGCTCAAGCAGTTGGTCCAATTCGGCGAACGCTATGTTCTTGTTGCGCGACAGCGCTCTTGCCACCGCGGCCTCGGCCCTGACAGGCACCTCGACGACATGCACATCCAGGCCACGCAGTTTGCGCTTTGACTTACCCCGCGAGCGCTCCAATATCTGCTCGAGTTTCGCCTCACTAAGGCCGGCGGCCGGTTTGACCAGAATGCGCCCTTCGGCGAATTCTGGAATGTTCGCAGCGTAGGCACCGGCAAAGGCCAGCACGGCAAACAGGCAAAGGACGTGCTTGATGAACAGCGGCAGGCTCATGGTGGAGACTCCCTTGTATATTTTTGTTGGTTTTTGGGCTAGCGGCATTGTGGAGAAAACTGAGCGCTGCGCGCGCATCGCAGCCGGCGATGAGACCACAATCACGCGCAGATACGAATTCAGCGATTTCTAGACAGAAACGAGCTACACAGAAAAAGGCCCGGCGGGAGCCAGGCCTTTATCAAATCAGAAAAACAATCAAGCGCGACGGCGCCGCCACAGAGCGATTCCAACCATCGAGCCGCCGAGCAGCAGCAGCGTACCCGGGACGGGCACCGAGGCTGGCGGGTTGGGCAGGTCGTAGTCCTGCGTGGTCCAGAAACGGATATGCGATACCGTCGGCTGCTGGTTGCCGTTGTTCAGGATGCCTACGGTGGTCCACGTGCCCATTTTCGGATCAGACACCTCGTATAATGCAAACGAATTCGCGGCCTTCACTGTGATGTAAGCGATGTCCACCGTGTTGTCGACCACCGCCCAGGTGCCCGACTGTCCTGCAGGCGATATGCCGGTCAGATTGAAGAGGCTCGGGCTAGTATCGCTGTCCCCGTATAAAAAGATGTCTACAGGGGTGCCGGTCGCGCCGAGAATCGCCTCCTCGACCTTGGCCTCGGGGTCACCACCGCCGGCGTTGCTGTAAAGACCGTCGGTTGTTGGCGTGTAGTGTCTCGACGTGCCCGAAATGCATCCTGTTGCGAGGTCGAAGTCCGTCGTACTTGCGCCGTCTTTGCAGAACAGCAGCGGCGCGGCACTGGCGTTGGTCACAGCGATCGATGTGACTGCCAGGCAAGCCAGCCCCAGCCTTAAAAGGTTCTGACGCAACTTCATTCTTATTCTCCGATTGCCCGCCTGTTCTCGGAACTGCAGGACAAATTTAATTACTATTGCTTAAACAGTTCTTTGTGTTGCCCATCACCATGCCAAAAACATGCCACAACCGCCAAGCACTTTGTAACCAATTGTTCTTCCAGCATTTCGTCTAGCGATTAGCCGCTGCAAATAAACTCTGGCGGCCAACCGTGGCACGAATTTGTAAAGAAATCAGACACCTCTCCTTCGTTACCAAATTGCCCAAGACGACGCCCCGGCGCACTGGGTCGCGCGTCTGCGACCGTACCCCGAAAAACGTCACCGCCCGCGCAGCCGCCGCCGGCGATGCCGATCCATCCACCAGCAGATAGCCATCGCAATCACGGCCCCGGCAAACGCCAGCCCGGTATCCTTCTGCGCGTCCCATTCGTCGCCCTGGGTGCCGAGGTAGGCGCTGCCCAGCTCTGGGCTGACGATCATGGCAACGATCCCTTCGAGCGCTTCGTAGAATCCGCTGAAGCCGAGTACCGTAACGATCACCATCGGGTACGACCACGAGCGACGAATCCCGGCCGCACGCAGCAACAGCTCGCGGAACGGGCATGCAATCAACAGGCCGAACGCAAAATGCACGATGCGGTCGTAGTGATTGCGTGACAGGTCGAACGCATCCTGTAGCCAGAAACCGAACGGTGTCTCTGAATACGTGTAGTGCGCACCGATCAGGTGCAGGGTCAGGAACACGCCGAACAGGCCGTAGGAGATATCGGAGAATCTGAAGCGCCGGTAGGTGGTTACCAGCAGCGCACCGTAGAAGAAGACCAGCAGGTTCTCGAGCAACCAGTCGCGGCGGTCGAAAGGTTCGATCGCGGTCAAGATCCATAGCAGCAGCAACCACAAAACGAGCAGCTGCAGGAATCGGTTTTCGCGAAACCGCTGGCTCATCCGCCTGCCCCTGAAGAACGTCGTGTCCTACAGGTAGTCTAGCCTGCATGTTGCACCAGTTGATCGGGGACGGATATGAACACGCCGGCAGGGATGCGGTGCAAGTGCTAAGAGGGGCGCATTCTCGAAAGTACAGTTCGTCCACCGTCCCCGATCTATCCGGGCCCTCGCTTGCCCAGGCACGCTTGGACTTGCCCTTCGCTCAAACCATAGCTAAGGCTATGGCTTTCACTCCAGAGCGGCGTCCAAACGCACCTGGCCGGCGCGAGCATCCCGGATACTGGTGCAACATACAGGCTAGCGCGTGGCCCCCGGTCGTTCCGCGTATCGGACAGACTTTCCGGCGCCGTCAGCTCGGGCCCTGGCCCGCCTGGATGTCGACGACCGGGTCCTGGGCTGCCCGCTCTTCGGCATCGACTGCGGACACCGGCACGACTGGCGTGAAGCTGAGTGTGCCCATGACCGACTGCAGTCGCTGTTTCACCGCCGCATAGTCGTCGAACAGAAACACCATGTAGGCGTCCGAAATCTTGTTGCGGTGGATCGCCACCAACAATCCCTGCCTGTGCCCGGTGTTGAAGTCGTCGACGGTGTCGAACACGGCGGCCGCGGCCCAATCGGCATTGAACTTCGCCTTGGCCTGACCCGGCGGATACTCGTTGCTCGGCGTATGCCCGCCGCCGGCAAGACGCGTGGCCAGCGATTCGAACACCAGCGGGAAGATATGATTCGGGTTGGGCACGGCGCCGTGCGGGTCGTCGTAATCGATCTGCAGTCGGTTCAGCGGCCTGACCGCGATGCGTATCTCCAACGCACCGTCGGCGCTGCGCAGCGCGCGCTCGTAGTCCAGCATTGGCGTCCGCCCGGGCGGCAGGTCGACAAAGTTCTCCGGCGCCTTGAACTGCAGCTCCGCTTCTTTGAGCAGGGCAGAAAAGCGCGGGTCGTCGACCGTGGCCTGTGCGCTATCCGGCGCCTCGTCACCCTGTGTCGCCTGCCCGGCGACGGCCGCGGTCAATGGCAACGCAGCCAGCAACAACAAGCAGAAACGGCTGATCACGAGTCTTTCTTCTCTTCCGCGGCTTCCTTGGCCAGCGCGGTCTGCCAGTTGTCCATCAGGTCCTGCGCCGTCTTCTTCCATTGCGCATTGTCGGCCAGTTCGATGAAACGCTTCATATCATCCATGGCCGCTTCGCTACGACCCAGCTCCCAGTAGGTGGAGGCACGATTGAAATAGGGCGCGGGTGCGTGAGGATCGACGGCGATACAGTGCTCGAAATCCACCAGCGATTTTTCGAAGTCACCGCTGGCATACAGCAGGGCACCGCGATTGAAGCGCGCCGGCACCAGGTCCGGATCGCTCGCGATCGCCGCGTCGAGATCGCTGAGCGCTTCGTCGAAACGCCCGAATGCACGGTAGGCCTGCGCACGGTTGACGCGAATCCGCGCGTCGTCCGGCGCGATGTTGACGGCCTTTTCCAGATCGGACAGGGCCATGCTGGTCTGTTGGTTCTGCAGACGCAGGCTCGCACGTACCGCGTACAACCGGGCAGACCCGGGGAAGCGCGCAATGCCTTCGGCGAGGGTCTTGAGCGCGAGCTCGTAGCG
>Ga0316201_10003922_pt1 | contig 11103 bp, 7 predicted proteins | sample CS6wburrow_MG_FD_204516 | JGI IMG/M metagenome (GOLD analysis project Ga0316201, IMG submission 204516) | Coastal sediment microbial communities from Delaware Bay, Delaware, United States - CS-6 worm burrow | ecosystem: Environmental > Aquatic > Marine > Coastal > Sediment | place: USA: Delaware... | reverse complement strand
ATAGTGGATGATGAGCAGCCAATTTGCGATTCTCTTCAAGGTCTGTTTGAAGACGAGAATTATCTGGTTGTCTGTGCGCCTTCAGGGGAAGAGGCGATTGCCCGACTGCGCAAGCAACCTGTGGATTGCGTTTTACTGGATATCTGGATGCCTGGCATTGACGGTCTGGAAACTCTGAGCCGTATACAGCAGATGGATGCCCAGTTGCCGGTGATCATGATGAGTGGTCATGCCACGATTGATACAGCTGTGCGTGCAACCCGGCAGGGGGCTTTTGACTTTGTAGAGAAGCCGCTCTCTTTTGATCGTTTGATGATTCTGGTGCGTAATGCAGTACAGAAACGCCGTCTGGAGCAGGAAAACAAGGATCTCAAGCGACAGGAGAAGTCTCATCAGAGCCGTAAAGAGCTCATTGGTCATAGCAAAGCTATTGTTGAAGCCAAGGCGTTGATCAATCGTGTGGCTCTGTCCGATAGTCCGGTGTTGATATTGGGCGAACATGGAACGGGCAAGGCTGTTGCCGCCAAAATGCTGCATGCTGCATCCAGGCGCAAAGATGCCCTGTTTGTCGAAGTCAATACAGCCAGTGTGCCATCGAACCGCATGGATTCGGAGCTTTTCGGGCATGAAAAAGGTGCGTTTACCGGCGCCCTGCATTCGCAGCGGGGGCGTTTTGAGACAGCTCATCAGGGAACGCTGTTTTTTGATGAAGTGACCGAACTCAGTTTGAGTGCTCAGGCCAAGATTTTACGGGTAGTGCAGGAGAAAGTCGTACAACGCCTTGGCAATCCTACGCCGCTTCCCAGCAATGTGCGTTTGATTGCAGCCAGTTCTCAGGAGCTTGATCAGGCCTTGAAGTCCGGGCAATTACGTGAGGACTTTTACTATCGATTGAATGTGGTTTCGATTCGCATGCCCTCTTTGCGTGAGCGCAGCGAAGATCTCCCTCTCATAGTTGAAACACTTGCAGTCGAACAGGCTAAAGAGCTTGGCGGTGAAGCTGTACGTTTTTCTGATCAGGCACTCTCACGTTTGCAGGCATACCAATGGCCGGGCAATGTGCGCGAATTGCGAAATTATATTGAACGTTGTCACATTCTCATGCCCGGAAAAGAGATGACCGAGGCCAATATGTTGCCTCCGGATCAGACGACAACGCAAAATATGCAGACTTCAGCTGCGCAGGCAAGTGCACAGCTGAATCATTTAACTATTGATGCCGATAGTTTTCACGATGCCCGTGAAGCATTTGAGCGTACATTCCTGATTCAGCATCTGGACAAACATGATTGGAATATCAGTCGTACTGCTGCAGATATTGGTATGGAACGCAGTCAGTTACATCGAAAAATAAAGGCATTCGGGCTGCTTCCGCCTGACAAGGAGTCTGTATGAATGTTGTGATTCTTGGCGCTGGCGAGGTGGGTTTTCATATTGCCAGTCGTTTGGCGACAGAGGGCAATAATGTCTCTGTAGTGGATCAGGATGCCGAGCGTTTGCAGGTCATTGCCGACTCGATGGATGTGAGGACTGTCTGTGGCATGGCTGCCCAGCCATCCATTCTGGAACAGGCAGGTGCTGAAAATGCTGATCTGCTGATTGCTGTAACCACCAATGATGAAGTGAATATGCTGGCCTGTCAGGTGGCACATTCGCTGTATAAGGTGCCTACCAAACTGGCCCGTGTTCGTGAGGCTGATTATGCCTCGCATCCCGAACTGTTTGGCCGGGATGACCTGCCCATTGATGTGATTATTTCGCCGGAAGGTGAAGCCGCCAAGGTTGTGATGGGGCGTTTGAATGTATCCAGTGCCCTGGATTCACGAGAGTTTTTTGGTGGTGCGATTCAGCTGGTTGAATTCGTTGTGCGTCCCAAGTCCAAACTGGCCGGTCTCTCTCTGATGGAATTGCCGGAAGTGATGGGCAAGTTGCATGTGTATGTGGTTGCTCACGAGCACAATGGTCGTTGGCGTGTACCCAATGGTGAAACTGTATTGCTTGCAGGTGATAGCATTTATGTCGCTGTATCATGCAAACAACTCGATGGTCTGATGGAAACACTCGATCTGGCCTGTCATTCACCGAAGGGTCGCAATGTGATGATGGTTGGTGGCGGCCATATAGGCTTCAAAGTGGCCGGTGAACTTGAGAAAGCCGGAGCGCTGGTGAAGTTGATCGAATATGATGGCAAGCGTGCTGAATGGTTGTCTGACCAGTTCAACAATGTTGTCGTGATTCATGGTGATGCGCTGGATCAGAAGCTTCTCGAAGAAGAGAACATTGATAAAATGGATGATTTCCTGGCTCTGACCAATGATGATGAAACCAATATTCTCAGTAGCCTGATTTCCAAGCGATATGGTGTGCCGCATGTGGTCACACTGGTGAATCGGTCGATCTATACCCAACTGGTACGTCAGATCGGTCTGGATGTAACGGTATCCCCGCGACTGTCGACAGTCGCTTCGATTCTCAGCTTTGTGCGTAAAGGTCGCATTCACGGTATGGCCTCACTGGCTGATGGCAACCTTGAAGTGCTTGAAGCCGAAGCGCTGGAGACCAGTGCGATCCTGAATGTACCTTTGAAAGAGTTATCCATGCCTGAAGATACTGTGATCGGTGCAATTCTGCGTGAAGGTCAGATAATTATTCCCAACGGCATGGTTGAGGTCTTACCGCATGATCATGTGCTGATTGTGACCACGAGTGCATCTGTTGCAGCTGTTGAAAAACTGTTCGAAGTTCATCTGGAATTCTTTTAACCCATGCATGCGAAGGGAGTCATATGGACAATAGGCATCCTGGTGTCGCTGTATGGCTGCAGCATGATGATACCTGCTCTGGTTTCCGTTTATTACGATGCAAGCCATATTGTGGAATTTCTGCAGGCCGGTGCAATTGTCATTGTGCTGGGCCTGGTGATGATGCGCTATGGTGGTGGGGCACCTGAGCAGTTAAGCCATCGGGACGGTTTTTTGATTGTCGCACTGGCCTGGCTGCTACTTGCCTTGATTGGTGCTGTGCCTTTCTGGACGACCGGCACGGTGCCGACTGTAGTCGATGCATTGTTTGAGTCGGCCTCGGGCCTGACGACCACCGGTGCGACGGTGCTCTCGGGTCTGGATAATCTGCCTCATTCCATACTGTTCTGGCGCTCTATGCAGGAGTGGCTGGGTGGTATGGGTATCATCGTGTTGGCGGTTGCGGTTATGCCACTGCTCGGTGTGGGTGGCATGCAGCTGTTTAAAGCTGAAACACCGGGACCTGTGAAGGATAAGCTGACTGCACGCGTGACTGAAACTGCCAAGCTGCTCTGGTATCTTTATCTGGGCATGACCATCGCATGTGGACTGGCGTACTGGGCTACCGGTATGTCGCCGTTTGATGCGATGAACCATGCCATGTGCACCATTGCCATTGGCGGTTTTTCAACGCATGACGCTTCCTTTGGTTATTACCATGGTATTCCTCTGCAACTGGTAGCAATCCTGTTTATGATTCTGGCGGGCATGAATTTCACCCTTCACTTTGCTGCTGCACTGCGTGGTTTTTCCCTGCGGGCGTATTATCAGGATGAGGAGTTCAAGACTTATATCCTCTGGATCATGACTTTGATCGTGGTGATCAGCGTTCTGATTGCCTGGACAGGTCAGGATGAAGCGATACATGTTGTCTTTAATGTTGTTTCGATAGCTACGACTACCGGGTTTGCCGTCAGTGATTACAGCTTGTGGCCATCAGGTGCCACGATGCTGTTGCTGATGACGATGTTTGTCGGTGCCTGCGCAGGTTCTACCGGTGGTGGCATGAAAGTTGTGCGTATCTTATTGCTGTTTCGCCAGGGTATGCGCGAAATTCGTCGGCTGGTGCATCCGCATGGTGTGATTCATGTGAAGATGGGGCGCCAGCGTATCCCTTCCAATGTCACGGAAGCATTGTGGGGTTTTGCGGTCCTGTTTCTCGTCTGTTATATCATTGTGGCGGTACTGCTTTCATTTACAGGTGTGGATATGGTGACCTCCTTTACGGCAGCCGCTGCATGTATTACCAACACAGGTCCGGGCTTCGGTCAGGTGGGGCCGGCTGGCACCTATGCCGATTTGCCGGAGATGGCCAAGGGTGTCCTGATCTTCGCCATGATTCTTGGCCGGTTGGAGATATATACCTTCTTTGTGTTATTGGTGCCTGAATTCTGGAGAGATTGATACTCACAATTTGGTGGCTGGAGATCGAGTCACTATACAACATCGGTAGATAAGTTGAACATATCAAACAAGAGGTTTTTATGATTGAAATTTTTGTAAAAGCGGGACATGCGCATAAACAGCGTGACGATGCCGTTGTGTTGCCGTTGCTCGAAGGTCGCAAACTGACTGAATCCGGCAAGGCGCTACAGGAAGCTACAGGCAAGGCCTTGCCGTCATTTCTGCGCAAGTTTGATCTTTCGGGTGCTTTTGGTGATAGCCGGATGCTCTATGATGTGGAAGGAACATTCAGTCAGCGTGTGATGCTGGTGGGAGCCGGAGATGAGAAGAAGCTGACCCTGCAGAAGCTGCGTGTGCTCGGCGCCACTGTGGCCCGGAAGCTGAATAAGGGTGGTGCGCGCGATGTGTCCTTTTATCTGCCTGAATTGGCAGTGCGCGGGGCCAGCCTGGCTGAAAAAACACAGGCATTGGCAGAAGGCGTGTGGTTAGGGCTGTATACGTTCGATAAATACAGGAGTAAAAAAGATGACAATAAACGCGATCTGCGCTCGCTGACGCTTATGGTGCCATCACGTCGGGATCTTGATGATGCACAGGATGCTGTTGATCGCGCCCGCGCCATTGCCGAAGGCACAAACTTTGCCCGTGATCTGGCCAATGAGCCGGGTAATGTATGTACACCCGAATATCTGGGAGATCAGGCGGCATCATTGTCACACAAACACCTGAAAGTCACCGTGATGGATAAAAAGGCGATTGAAAAAGCCGGTTTTACTGCACTACTGGCAGTCAATCAGGGCTCTGCGAAAGAGCCTCGCTTTATTGTGCTGGATTATCAGGCAGGCAAGAAAAATGATGCGCCTGTAGCACTTGTCGGCAAAGGCCTGACATTTGATGCAGGAGGCATTTCGATCAAGCCACCGGCACAAATGGATGAAATGAAATTTGATATGTGTGGTTCGGCTGCTGTGCTTGGAATTTTCAAGGCAGCGATCGAAATGGACTTGCCGCTCAACCTGCTCGGTGTGATTCCAGCCACTGAAAACCTGCTCGGTGCAGCGGCATACAAACCCGGTGATATCATCAGCAGTTATAAAGGCATCAATATTGAAGTGCTCAATACCGATGCTGAAGGGCGTATTATTCTATCCGATGCTCTGGCTTATGCTGCTGAACAAAAACCGGCTGAAATTATCGATTTTGCTACCCTGACCGGAGCCTGTGTGATTGCCCTTGGGGCGCATGCAACAGGGCTTCTGGGCACTGGTGAGAAGTTGAAGAGAGGGCTGAAGGAATCAGGTGATTACACCTATGACCGTGTCTGGGAGCTGCCCATGTTTGAGGAGTATCAGGAGCAGATCAAGTCCGAGATTGCCGATATTAAAAACATTGGAGGGCGTGAAGCCGGTACGATTACTGCGGCATGTTTCCTGTCCCGTTTTGTCGATGATATTCCATGGGCCCATCTGGATATCGCTGGAACGGCGTGGAACATGAAAGGCACGGATATTTCAGCTAAAGGTGGCACAGGTGCAGGGGTACGGCTGGTGGTTGATTATCTGATGAGAAAAGCATCCTAGATTGAGTCATGCTGCATTGTTTGGCACCATCCCTGTCATTCTGCAGGCAGGGCACAGTAGTGACATATAAAGATGGCACTGATTTTGCGTATTGATATGCCTGATAGAAGGTGGTTATTCATTGTGCAACGGTTCGGGTGTGTTGACGAAGGCTGATTATGGTATGATGATAACCATTTAGGGGTTTAAGGGGTTGGATATTGGTGATTCTGTTATTCAATAAACGAATGCGCTGTCACTCATTCATGGGTGTGAAGCAAGTGATGACCGGGCTGTTGCTGAGTTGTATTGCTGCATTGCTATGCCTGCCTGTCACTGTGCATGCACTCGGTTTTGGCACACTGGAATTAAATAGCCATCTGAATGAAAAGCTCAAGGCCAAAGTGCCTGTTCTACTCTCAGGGTCCGAGGATATGGGCCAAATTAACATTGAATTGGCATCGAAAGCTGAATATCGCCGAATGGGCCTGCCATGGAACAATGGCATGGCGCAGATTAAAGTTGAACTGGAAAACAGACATTCAGCTTCTCCGGTCATTGCACTTAGCTCTACAGGGGTGATTAAACTTCCCATACTTTCCATTGTACTTAAGGCGAACAAAGAGGGGCGGGGAACCTATTTCCGGCATTATCAGTTGCTTCTTGATCCAGCAGATACGGCCATGATTGATGATCGTTTACCAATAGTTCCATCTGTTCGTTTGCAGACCCGGAAAGCAGATGTTCAAACCGCTGATGGCACATCAACAGATGATTCAGCCTGGGCTCGCATCGGGCGATATGGGCCAGTTCGTACAGGTGATAATCTCAGTGAAATTGCTTACCGTCTGAGAAAGGATAAACGTTTTCTCAATAATCAGGTCATGCTGGCACTGTATGAGCAGAATCCGGACAGTTTTGTTGAAGGCAATATCAACCGTTTGAAAAAGGGCGGTTGGCTGAAAGTCCCTTCTGGTGACGTTGTGAAGAAATATGGCACATCAGCAGCCTTGGCGAGGGTCACTGAGCTTTTGCAACAAGGCAAAACAGTTGCCCGGCCAAAAGCCAGAAAACAAGCGGAAGAAGAAACTGTATCAGCAGATACAGCTACTCAGGAATTGCGCTATTCAGGCCTGATTCAACTAACAGGCGCAACCGGTGATCAGCTGAACAAGCATATTCTTGATGTGGTTAGAAAGGAGTCGGGTGAAAAACTTGAGTCTATTCATGCAGAGCTCATGTCAGGCAAGTTACAGATGGATAGTTTGGGTGACACTGTAGCGGCTTTGAGTCAATCGATGGATGGCATGCAGGCCGATGTGAAATCGATCAAGGAAGATGTGAAAATCCTGAAGTTGCAGGCACAGGCACCACAGGAATCGTCGGGTAAAACCTGGATGATTGCGTTCTTTGTTTTATTGGCTGCAGCAACAGGGTTGATTCTGGGCATGTTTTTGCGCAAATCAAAGCAAGATGCTCCGGATAAAAAAGTACCTGAAACAAAAGAGTCCAGGTTTGTAGAGCCGAGCACACCTGTAGAAGCTGAAATTGCAGTCCCGCCACCACCACCTGCATCGACCCGGGCTTTGGACGCTGTGGATTCAAAGATCAATAAAATTGAAGAGAGTCTGGGCCAGTGTAAATATGAAGAGGCTGAAGAGATGCTGGATAAGGCCGCAGAGCTGGCGCCAAATTCGCTGCGAATAGCTGTGTTGCGTGCGCAGTTGTACCATGAAACCGGGCGTCATGAAGAGAGAAATGATCTTATCAACAGCTTGAGTGAGTCTTCGGATAAAACGCGTTGGCAGGAGTTCTGTCGTTTGTTGCCGACACATGTCTGGAAGGCCTGCTTCGGTGATGCCGATGCTGAAGGTGGCAAGCCATGAAGCTGCATTTCTGGCTGGAGGTAATCAGTGAGTGAAGCGAAAGAACTGAGTAGTCGTTACCAGCACGTAACCATTAACCTGATTACGGGTGAGACAATAGAAGGCTACCTTCTCGGTTTTTCACCGATCATGCGCAAGCTACATTTTCAGGAACATAATCAGCCGGATGATGAGTCCAGAAAGCTGGACATCAAAGATATAGTTTACATTGGCATGATAGGTTCTACAGATACGGCACCTGATCATCCATCCAAACTTCAACATATGGATGAGTTGAAAATCCTTACTGTTAATTCTGAAACATTCCATGTGTTTGCTTCACCAACCACATCGAATACCCCCGGATTCTTTGCTATAGGCAGTGATGAAACCTTAGCTTATGAGCGTATCTTTTTTTACCACCATGGTATCCGTTATCAGGAAAAACCCGAACGTCTGGGTGACCTTCTGGTCGATCAGGAGGTGCTGACACACGAAGATATTCAGGAAGCTCTGGATAAACAGGCAGAGTTGATGCTTCCACTTGGCAATATCCTTAAAGAACAAGGGAAATTGAACAATGATCAATTGGAGCAAGCGCTGGAGATGCAGCAATTGCACCAGATGAAACTGGGTGACCTGCTTGTCGATCAGGATTTGATTACCTCGGAAGATGTGGAGTTAGCGCTTGAGCATCAGTCGGAGAATCAAGATCAACCGATAGGTCATATTCTGATGGAGAAGGGCAAGGTTAAGGACACGGATATCAGTTCTGCATTGGAAATACAGAGTCGTCGAAAAGTACGACTTGGCGAACTGCTCATCGAAGCAGGGCTAATTAGCGAAGATGACCTACAATTTGCATTGGAAGAGCAGAAGGTGCGCGGTTTAAGAATTGGAGAGATTCTGATTAGCTCGCAGGTCATTACCGAAGATGAGCTCTTATCGGCGCTGGCCAAGAAATTCCGTTTGCCAACTGTTGATCTGGATGATTATGAAATTAATCCAATGGCTGCTATCGAAATCGACAGGGCGGTGATTGAGAAGTATCAAATTCTGCCTATTGATTCTGATGCCCATGCTCTGACGATAGCGCTTTCCGACCCCATGGGGCTGGAGGCATATGACACGATCAGCTTCAAAACGGGCAAAAAGGTTCACGAGGTTCTGGCCAAGGCATCACAGATGAAAGGCTATCTTGAGCATTTCCTGCGGGATGAGTTGGAGGCTGAAGATCTGTCCTGTGAGTTCCTCCATCATGATGATGACGAAGATGATGAGGAGCAACTCTCTGAGCTACAGATGACACAATCGGCAGGAGATGCACCGATTGTACGTCTGGTGAATCGCATTATCAGAAACGGCCTGCTCAAAAAAGCATCCGATATCCATATTTTACCGCAGGAGAAAAAGGTTACGCTGGCTTATCGACTCAATGGTCAGCTGTTGTCTGAAAACGCACTGGAAAAGAGTCTGCACAAGCAGATTTCTGCGCGTATTAAAATTTTGTGCGGCATGGACATTGCCGAGCAGCGTATGCCGCAGGATGGCAGGTTAATGTTGCGCGATGGTAAGAAAACGTATGAATTCCGTGTCTCCTGCATCCCCAACTCTTATGGTGAGTCACTGGTGCTGCGTGTGCTGAATAAAGAAATGGCAGTTGAGCTCGATGTATTGGGTTTGCGTGATGATGATATGAAACAGTTATCAGTTATGGCACGAAAACCTTACGGCTTGATACTGGTCACGGGTCCAACAGGTTCGGGTAAATCAACAACTCTTTTTGCGGTACTCAAATCCATCTCACACTTGCCAGCACATATCCTGACCATTGAAGATCCGGTGGAATCGGATATTCCGGGCGCAAACCAGATTCAGGTGAATCACAAGATCGGTATGACTTTTGCGCGCATTCTGCGCAATGTTCTCAGGCACGATCCGGATATCATTATGATTGGTGAAATGCGTGACCCTGAAACTGCCCAGATTGGTATTGAAGCCGCTTTGACCGGCCATCTGATGCTCTCCACGCTGCATACGAATTCAGCGGTAGATACCATCATCCGTTTGAATGATCTGGATATCCCGAACTACCTGATTGCACCGGCCTTGTTGGGCATCATCAGTCAGAACCTGCTCAAAAAGCTCTGTCTGGAGTGTCGTGTCGAGCTGGATGCGACTGATCCGGCTTTTTCTGTGGTCAAAGACCTTGGTTTTGAGGCTCCCGAAAAGTTATACAAGGCGGTGGGTTGCGAGCACTGTAGTCAGACCGGTTATGCAGGACGTGTGATGTCCTATGAGTTTCTGGTGGTGAACGAGAGAATTCGGCAAGCCATTCATGATGGTGTGACTGGCCAGGAGCTGCAGCGCACTGCTGTTGAAAACGGCATGAAACCGAAGGCTGAATCAGCACTGAAGATGGCCGGCGAAGGTATCATTGACTACAACGACTTTATTTATTCTGTGATGTGATTCGGCACATCCATGTGCCTCACCCTTCGGGCGATCTGAAGCTCGTTCCACAATTGTGCAGGAAAGCACAATTGCACGCGTAAGCGCCCTGAAAGGGTGGAGCACATGGATGTGCGTCATGAATTCTACAGTTCTGTAGATTTGTAACTCAGGGGGAATTCTCAGGTCAGTAGAATCCGGAGACATAGATGAGTAGTGTCCCGTCTATGATGCAGACTGGTGAATCTTACTACCTTTTTCGTTTGATCAATGATGCCCATTCACCGTTTGGTGATATATTTTTCGGTGTTATTACGGGTCTCGGTGACGGACTGATTATCTCCCTGCTCTGTTCACTGTTAATTTTGTTTCATATGCGTGCGGGCATCGCTTCACTGGGCGCATTTATAATCTCGGGCCTGGTTGCCCAGATGCTCAAACGTGCATTTGATATGCCGCGACCACCTGCGATTCTCGATAATGTGCATGTGCTTGGTCATAGCCTGACATCGCACAGCTTTCCATCCGGCCACTCCACTTCCGATGGTGTGATGGTTTTGCTGGCATTTCTTATATGGAGGCGTGATGACTGGCGTAGCTGGAGTATTGCAGGGTTGTTCTTTTTGGCTGCTGTTGGCCGGGTTTATGTCGGCGTACATTTCCCTGTTGATGTGGTGGCAGGGCTTGCCATCGGTATTGTCACCATGTGGCTGTGCTGGAAATGGTCTGAAAGACTGCCTGTGGATGCATGGCTTCAATCTGACTGGTCGTGGAAAATTCCCGCTTTGATTGTGGCGATTCAGGCAGGTGTACTCGGTTTGGGTTACCATGTGCAGCCTGCAACCGCACAATCCTTGGCTCTGATTTTACCGCTGTTATCGTTAGTGCTGTTGGCAAAGGTATGCAAACAGAGGTTGGCTGATGGGCGATGAGATGAAAGTGCACTTTGAGCTGCTTGAGCAACCGGACCGTGTTGAGGGTATCGCAAAACTGCTGCTCAGACGCGGACGTTTAACCCCGTCT
>Ga0316201_10003921_pt1 | contig 11107 bp, 11 predicted proteins | sample CS6wburrow_MG_FD_204516 | JGI IMG/M metagenome (GOLD analysis project Ga0316201, IMG submission 204516) | Coastal sediment microbial communities from Delaware Bay, Delaware, United States - CS-6 worm burrow | ecosystem: Environmental > Aquatic > Marine > Coastal > Sediment | place: USA... | reverse complement strand
ACGGGATGAACAGGCTGATTGGCACCCGAATACCGGTTTCTCAGGCGATTCACTTCACGGTTTTCGGTTCTGATCGGGGCAAAAAAAAGGCCCTCTCGATTGAGAGGGCCAAACTCTGGGAGGGAGTAAATCGAAAATCAGATCAGGCTGCGCGTTTCACCGCAGCTTTTTTGCTGGTTCTGCGCTTGGCGACGGCCTTTCTCGCAGCCGGCTTCTTCGCAGTTGTCTTGCGGGCGACGCGAGTTTTGGCTTTCTTGCGCGCAGGCGCTTTGCGTGCCACCGGCTTGGCCTTGGGACGAATCGCCGCGCCAAAATCCTCGCGTGCGTCCGTTACGATCTCACCGGTCTCGCGCAGCCCCTTGGTCAGGCGCTCCATGGCTTCCCTGTTAAGGGTGAACTGTGCCTGCCAGAGTTCGGCGAAGCTGCCGGCTTTGGCAATGGCGCGCAGGCGCTTGCTGCTTTCCTCGATTGCGGCATCGATCAGCACGAACTGCTGACGAATGGCACGGGCCAGGTAGTGATGGGCCACTTCGTTTACCGCGAGTCCGCGTTTTTCGAGCGTCTCGACCGGGCCTTTGGCGCGTTCGACCTGCTTGGCAAAACCGAGGGTCATGTCTTTGCCCTGCTTGAGGGCGCCTTCGAACTGACGAGTCATCGTATTAAGCATGGATATGTCTCCGTAAAACCGAATCGACGGTTATGGTGCAGTGCAATATTGTGCGATGCAGCATATCCTCGCTTTGGCAGGTTGTCAAGAATTTGATGGCCCGCGAAAATCGGCTTTTTCGAGCTCACCGGTGAAGGTCCGATTCGATTGTGAGAGACTAGCCGTAAGTGGCTAGAATATATACATTTCGTGGCATTGACGGCGCTTGCGCCGGGGGCCCGTCGCGGGGCATCCGGGGGCGTGGATTCTGGATCCGGTGTCTGGTTTGCGCAGTTTTCGCGCTGCCGCTATGCCTGGCTGCTGAAACGCCTAATCTCTTCCAGTTGCTGCGCGCCGAAAAACAAATCGAGGTGCCGGGCGAGGATGGCTGGAACGAACCGTATTTGCTGCCAGTTCGGGAAATCGCAGTAGGGGAGGAAGTGATTTACACGGTTGAGTTCGCGAACGACGGGGGCACTGAAATCGCGCAACCGGTAGTCATTTGTCCGCTGCCCGATTTCATGGTTTACGTGCCGGGCAGTGCCATTGGTCCGGGGGCTCGCGTCACCTTCTCGGTCGACGGTGGCAGCAGTTTTGCAGAGGCCAGTGAACTGAAGGTCTCTGTCGACGGCGAGTTTGAAACGGCTGCCGTGGAACGCTACACGCACATTCGCTGGACTCTGGATCGTCCGCTTGCCCCGGGGGCGCGTGGGTTCGCTCGCTTTCGTGCGCGCCGTGCGCCGCTCCGTGCGGAACCGATCTCCTGATTTTCGCAGCCTGACTCATTTTTCAAGGCCGCCGGCTTCGGGCTTGTCTGTCACAATGCACCCATGACTGATATCGACAGTTTATTCGACCATGACGGCCCGCTCGCCAGAACAGTGCGAGGCTATGCACCGCGGCCGGCGCAGCAGCAGATGGCGGTACGGGTCGATGCGGCAATCGCGGCCCGGGAGACCTGTGTGGTGGAAGCCGGCACGGGCACGGGGAAGACATTTGCCTATCTTGTTCCGGCGCTTCTTTCCGGTCGCAAAGTCATTGTCTCCACTGCTACCAAGACGTTGCAGGAACAGCTTTTCAGGCGAGACCTTCCGACCGTGGCCGGGGCGCTCGGCATGCCGGTTGCGGTGGCATTGCTGAAGGGGCGGGCAAACTACCTGTGCTGGCATCGGCTCGCTCTCGCCCAGGAGTCGGCGCGGTTCAGCGCCGCGGCGACCGACTCGAGGCTCACGGAGATCGGTGAGTGGGCGCGTGTGACCCGTACTGGCGAGATAAGTGAGATAGGGACAATCAGCGAAGCCTCGTCGTTGTGGCCGCGCATAACCTCCACCGCCGAAAACTGTCTCGGGCAACGCTGCGATGATTACCAGCGCTGTTTCGTTGTCGAGGCGAGGCGCGAGGCGATGGAGGCTGACATCGTCATTGTCAATCACCATCTGCTGCTGGCAGACATGGCTCTGCGGGAGGAGGGGTTCGCATCCCTGTTGCCCGGCGCGGATGCGGTCATTGTCGACGAGGCCCACCAGTTTCCCGATATCGCAATGGAGTTTTTCGGTATTGCTGCCGGCAGCCGTCAGCTTCTGCGCCTGGTCGAAGATAGCACCGCCGAAGGCCTGAAGTTGCTCGGCGGCGGCCGGCTCGATGAGGATCTCGCTGCGGTGGAGAAAGCCGTACGCAATGCGAGACTCGCTCTGAATAATTGGACCGGACGCCGCGACTGGCGCGAAATTGCACAAGCGGCTCCGGCGATCGGGGAAGTCGGCGAAAGGCTTGAATCACTGGCTTCGACCCTTGACGGTCTGGGAGAGGGGAGTCCGGGAATCGCCGCCTGCGCGCGCCGCGCGGCGAAGATGGCAGCGCGCTGGAGTGACATTGAAAAAGAAGAGGAAGTCGACGGGCTGCGCTGGGTGGACATAGCCAGAAACGGCTTTACGCTGAATCTTACGCCCCTCGATATTGCCGGCAATCTGCAGGAGTTTTTCGATGCGCGGCCATGCGCCTGGATCTTCACATCGGCAACTCTCGCGGTTGGCAAGGATTTCGATTTCTACAAGCGCCGTATCGGGATCGGTGCGGCCGATGAGCTGCAGCTTGAAAGTCCATTCGATTTCAAGCAGCGGTCATTGTTGTACCTGCCCGCTGGGATGCCGGATCCTGCGAGTCGCGAGTACACGCGCGCGGTGGTGGAGCAAGCGCTGCCATTGCTGGTTGCGGGAAACGGCGGGGCGTTTTTGCTGTTTACCAGCCATCGGGCGTTACGCGAAGCGGCGGAGATTTTGCGTACCGCCACGGCGGGAAAGAACGATTGGCCGATTCTGGTTCAGGGAGAGGCGCCTCGTGAGCGGTTGCTGAATCGTTTTCGCGAACATGGCAATGCGGTGCTTCTGGGGACGTCGAGTTTTTGGCAGGGCGTTGACGTACGAGGCGATGCATTGCGGCTGGTCGTTATCGACAAACTGCCTTTTTCGCCACCCGACGAACCGGTTACCCGTGCCCGAATCGAGGCGCTGCGGCGCGAAGGGGGCAACCCGTTCCGCGAGCATCAGTTGCCGGAGGCGGCGCTGAACCTGAAACAGGGAGTCGGCCGACTGATTCGCGATGTCACGGATACAGGTGTTGCGATGCTGTGTGATCCGCGCCTCTCCAGTCGCGCCTACGGCCGACTTTTCCTGTCAAGCCTGCCGCCAATGCCTCGAACGACGGACTGCGACGAGGCCGCCGGATTTCTGGCCGCAGATCGGCAATGCAACGAGGCCGTATTGTGAGTGACCGAATACTTGCGCTCGAGACGGCTACCGAGGCCTGTTCCGTGGCGGTGCTGGCGGGCACCGCGATGTATCGGCGATTCGAAGTCCGACCTCGTGCCCATCTTCGTCTGCTGCTGCCAATGGTGGAGAGCGTGCTGACAGAGGCGGAACTCGATCTGGGTGAACTCGACGCGATCGCCTTTGGTTGTGGGCCAGGCGGATTTACCGGGCTGCGAATCGCGGCCGGTGCCGCGCAGGGATTGGCGCTGGGGGCGCGGCTCCCGGTAATTCCGGTGTCTAACCTCGCTGCATTGGCTGCGGCAGCAATGAGGGATACGACCGCACCCAAGGTGGTCGTTTGCCAGGATGCACGAATGGGCGAGGTCTACTGGGGCACTTTCGACCGCGGCGCTGACGATCTGCCAGTTGCGTCAGGGCCCGAGCGGGTGGGACCGCCCGAAGTCGTTTCCGTCGCGGGCTCGGACTGGCTCGGCGCAGGCAGCGGATGGCTTGCATACCCGCAACTGCATGTGGGTTTTGCAGGGGTAATCGAAACGAACCCACGTTGGCCTGACGCGGCCGATGTGGCCGCGATTGCGCTTGGAGAATTGCAGGCGGGTCGAGTGCTGCCTCCAGAGCTTGCGGCGCCGACTTACATCAGGAACAACGTAACGTACTAGAATTATGCTGTCCCGATGTACTGGTACTGCACTAGTATTTCGGCGCAGGTAACAAATTTGTAATGGAATGCTAACTACACTTCCGCGACTATCGGATCTGACCCGATTTTCGACTGGCATTGCGGTGCGCTCGAATGCGCTTTTGGCGTCGGCTGCCAATGCCGCGCAGACACTCGAGCCGGCGCCATGCAACAGGGATCTACTATGAGTGCAAAACGGATATTGATCGTCGAAGATGAAAAACCGATCAGGGATATGATTGCTTTCGGTTTGCGCCGTGCGGGTTTCGACGTTGACGAGGCGGAAGACTGCTATGCCGCTCGCGCTTCGATCGCTGATCACATGCCGGATCTGTTGCTGGTGGACTGGATGCTGCCGGATATGAGCGGCCTCGAGCTGACGCGCTCGCTGAAACGTGACGACAACACCCGGGAAGTACCGGTCATTCTGCTGACCGCGCGCGCTGACGAAAACGACAAAGTCTCGGGTCTCGAGAGCGGCGCCGATGACTATGTCACCAAGCCATTTTCTCCGCGCGAATTGCTGGCACGAATTCACGCGGTGCTGCGGCGTGTCAGCCCGACCGGAGACGACGAGGTCGTCAGCGCCGAAGAACTGCGACTCGATTCCGCCAGTCACCGGGTTACCGTCGGGAACGAAAATATTGCGCTCGGCCCGACCGAGTATCGCTTGTTGTCCTTTTTCATGACTCATCCGGAGCGCGTCTACAGTCGCGGCCAGCTGCTGGATCGGGTCTGGGGCGGCAACGTCTATGTCGAGGAACGCACCGTTGACGTCCATATCCGCCGGCTGCGCAAGGCCCTGGAGCCGCATGCGTATGACCGCTTCATCCAGACGGTCAGAGGCGCGGGTTACCGGTTTTCGACGCGTAGCGGCTGAGCGACGATGACGATGGTTCTGGCCCCGAAGCGGCGGATTCGGCGCGACAGCGAAACGGGCGTCTTTTCCGTCCGGGAGATCGCTGCATGACCCCGAGTCGCTGGGGACGACTGATCGGCAAATCGCTGCTGATTTTGGCGCTGGCGACGCTTGCCGGATTGGTTTTTGGCGGACTGCCATGGTGGCTTCTCGCCTCCGCGTTGGCATTGCTGGGGTGGCATCTGTTTTCGTTGTACCGGCTCGATCGTTGGCTCCGCGGCAACATGCAGTCGCCGGCGCCGGGATTGTCGGGGGTTTGGGGCAGCATTGAGTCGCGGGTCAGAGATTTACGCCGGCGACTACGGCATCGCAAGGCCCAGTTCCGCAATGTCAGTGAGCAGTTCCGCCGTTCCGCCAGCGCGCTACCCGACGGTGTACTGATCCTCGATTCGGAACACGCGATTCAGGGCTTCAACGAGCGCGCTTCGCAGATGCTGGATCTGGTGCGCCGCGACCGCGGCCGGCGTATCGAGAACTTTATTCGCGACCCCGAATTCGTCACTGCTCTCAGGGTTGGTGAATTGTCGCAGCCGATTCTGACGCGGTCGCGCAGTGAACCCGACGTTTATCTCTCATGCCTGCTGGTGCCGTACGGCGAGCGGCAATACCTGATGCTGGTGCGCGATGTCACGGTTCAGACCCGCATGGAGCGGGTGCGGCGCGACTTTGTCGCCAATGCATCGCATGAGTTGCGATCGCCGCTTACGGTGCTGAACGGCTATCTCGACAATATGGCCGACGATTCGGAGATACAGGATGGCTGGGCCAAACCGATCGACGAAATGCGCCGGCAAACGACCCGTATGACGGCGATAATTTCGGACCTGCTGGAGTTGTCGCGGCTCGAGGCGGAGTCTTCGCGCGCCGGCCAGAACAAGGTCGAGGTGGCGGGGCTGTTGTCAGTCATTCGCAAGGATGCGCTTGCGCGCGAGAACCGTCCGGAGGTGATCGAGTTTTTTCTCGAGTCGAGCCGGGGGCTGCTGGGCGAGGAGCGCGAATTGCATTCGATTTTCAACAACCTGGTGGATAATGCGCTCAAATATACCGGCACGGACGGCCGGGTAACCGTGCGCTGGTATGCGGACGAGGAGGGCGGTCATTTTTCGGTGGCCGACACCGGGGTCGGGATCGACCCGGATGAGATTCCGCGGCTTACCGAACGGTTCTATCGGGTTGATCGCGGGCGCTCCCGCTTCAAGGGTGGGCCGGGCCTCGGATTGTCGATCGTCAAATACGCATTGCAACGTCACCAGGCGCACCTCGAAGTAACCAGTTCACCGGGCGAGGGCAGCCGATTTTCGTGTCATTTTCCACCCGGTCGGCTGTGTAATCCGGGGTCTTGAAAACGTTCTCGTCAGCCCCCGGCCTATGCCATTTGTTGCTAAATAGCAACAAATAAAGGAACTGTGATTTTCGCTAAATACGTCATTTTGTTGTGACCAAGCCATACCACTGGAAACGACATGGCTTTGTCATATTTCTGAAATATCCGCTCCCTAGACTGCCGCGTACATGGTGGCCCTTTCGGGTCCTGACGTTTTTTCCTTAGTATGGAGCGAATCATGACACTCAAGATGCTCGCAGCACTTAGTGGCGCTGCCTTGATTGCGACTGCCGCCGCATGGCCGGCCCAGGCAGAAATGACGGTCGATGTCGGCGGTCGAATCCAGGTCGACGCCGCCGTCTACGACGAGGACGAGACCGATCTCGGCGACGGCACCGAGTTCCGCCGGGCGCGAATTTTCGCCAGCGGCAATATCGACGACAGCTGGAAATACAAGTTGCAACTCGACTTTGCCGACAATGACCTCGATATGAAAGACGCGTGGATTTCCCACTCCAGCGGTTTCAAGATCGGCCAGTTCAAGGCGCCGTTCAGCCTCGAGGAATTGACCAGTGGCAAGTACACCACTTTCATGGAACGTGCGATGGTCGTCTCCACCTTCTCGCCAAGCCGGAAAATCGGTGTCGGCTGGGGCACGAAGGGCGATGCGTGGACGTTTAACGTGATGGGTCATGGCCAGAATGCCGACGATCAGGAAGCGCCGGCAGACGAAGGCTGGGGCGCCGCCGGTCGCTTCACCTGGGCCGCTCTGAACAACGACGACATGGTGCTTCATTTTGGTGGCGCGGTATCCTGGGAACAGGCAACGAATGGCGATGATGAGTCGTTCCGCTATCGCGCCCGTCCGGAGTCTCACGTCACCAACCAGCGCCTGGTCGATACTGGCACCATTGATGGTCTCGACTACCAGCTGCGCACGGGCCTCGAGGCTGCCTGGGTATGGAATTCGTTGTCGATTCAGGGCGAGTACATATTCAACACTGTCGAGTGCGATGACGCCTGTTTCGATGCCGGCTCTGACTCCAACGGCGACGGTACCGATGACCAGTTTAAAGACGACAGCTATGACCTTGCAGGCTGGTACGCATACGTCTCCTGGCTGACCGGTGGCAACAAGCGCGCTTACAAAGACGGCGTGTTCGGCCGCACCAAGGCCAAGAATGCGTGGGAGTTCGCGGCGCGCTGGAGCAACATCGATCTCAGCGACGGCACTTCCGGATATGACCCGGTCACCGACCGCGTGCAGGGCATTAATGGCGGCGAGCAGGACAACATCACGTTGGCCGTCAACTATTACGTGAACCCTTACCTGCGCTTCATGTTCAACTACATCATCGTTGACGACATCAGCGACGGCCCGAAAGACGGCGAAGACCCGTCGGTTTTCCAGATTCGTGCCGCGATGGATTTTAAATAAATCCCGAGTTGACGATCTGTACAAGGGCGGGCCCGGAGACAATCTCCGGGCCCGTTCGTGTTTGTGAAGGCCCATGCATTGGGCATATCATCATTCTGTAATAACCATTCACTATTTTCGCAAGGACCGGCGCTGCGGTCCGGACGCCGCGGCAACTACGCCTAATCCGAATCAGAGAGAGTGAAGATGCCATGGATACCACCGAATTCTCAGGACACATATCGCGCGAGTTCAACGATGAACTGGAGGCCCTGCGGTCGAAAGTCCTGGAGATGGGCGGCCTGATCGAAAAGCAGATCGAAGGCGCAGTTGACTCGGTAGTCAAGGGCGACAGCGATCTCGTTCTCGAGATCGCAGGTAACGACCAGCGAGTAAACAGACTGGAAGTCGAGATCGATTCCGAGTGCGCGCGAATTCTGGCGCTGCGGGCGCCGGCCGCGGTCGACCTCCGTCTTATCCTGGCAGTGATCAAGATAATCACCGATCTCGAGAGGATGGGTGACGAGGCCAAGCGCATCGGCACGATCGGCTCGCATCTGGCGTCGATAGAACGTCCCGCCAACAGTTATCGCGAGGTGAAGAATCTCGGTGCTCTGGTCAAGGCGATGGTGCGCGATGCGCTGGATGCCTTCGCGCGTGGTGACGAGCGGGCGGCAGCCAGTATCAAGAAGCAGGATCGCGCGATCGATGCGGAGTATAACGACGTCTCGCGTCAGTCCGTCACGTACATGCTCGAGGATCCGCGCACCATCAGCCGTGTCCTCGACGTTATGTGGGTCATACGGGCGCTGGAGCGTATCGGTGATCATGCAAAAAACGTCTGCGAACATGTGGTTTACATGTCCGCCGGCCAGATTGTCGCACATGGCGATATTGATGCTATCGCGGCAAGTGTCTCGCGGCCGCGTTAAATTCCGGCTGGAGTCTGTTCCAGACTCCAGCTGATTCGCGCGGACTTTCGGCTGCGGGATCTGTTGTACTATCCTCGCCAATGGCGCGCGGGCCGCGCCCGATATTGGTGGGGAAACTATGGCAGTGACGAGAAAACTGGCGAATGGCATCGGTGCGATAGCCTGCGCCGCCTGCATGGCATACGCCTTGTTCGCGCAATACGTGCTGGGCCTCGAACCCTGCCCGCTATGTGTGCTGCAACGAGTTGCGATGATCGCGCTCGGGCTGGTGTTTGTAGCGGCGTTCCTGCACGACCCGGGGCGTATCGGCGCCAGAATTTACGCTGTTTTACTCTTTCTTGTAGCAGCCCTCGGTGGCTCGATCGCGGCGCGCCACGTCTGGTTGCAGAATTTGCCGCCGAGCGAAGTCCCCGATTGTGGCCCTGGCCTCGAATACATGCTGAATTCGTTTCCGCTGGGCGAGAGTCTCAACATGATCTTGTCCGGTTCGGGGGAATGCGCCGACGTCGTCTGGTCTTTCCTCGGCTTCAGCATGCCGGCATGGGTATTTGTTTCTTTCGTATTCCTCGGCGTTGCCGGATTCCTGTCAAACCTGCACCTGTCCAGGGCCGGCGAGAAATAGGGGAGGCGCGGTTTTGTGCCTCCCGGATTCAGGATCCGTCGCCGATCAGCATGCCGATCAATTTGCGGTAAACCAGCGTCAGTAATTCGATGTCCGCGACGGCCGCGGATTCGTCGACCTGGTGTATCGTCGCGTTGCGTAGCCCCAGCTCGACGACCTGGGCCCCGGTCGGGGCAACGAAACGTCCATCGGACGTTCCGCCGCCCGTGGATTTTTCAGGATCCTTGCCCGTTATCTCTCGCACGGCCTTACAGGTTGCGGCCACCAGAATGCCATCCGCGGTGAGAAACGGCTCGCCGGAAAGCGTCCAGTCGAGGTCGAATTCGACTCCCAGCGCATCCAGTTCCCGACTGACGCGCCGTTTCAGATCCGGGGCCGAGACCTCGTTCGAATAACGAAAACTGAATTCGATCTCTACTTCACCGGGGATGACGTTCAGGGCGCCGGTGCCACCGCGAATATTGGAGATCTGACACGATGTCGCGGGAAAGAAATCGTTGCCGTTGTCCCAGGTGGTGCGAGCCAGCATACGGATGACAGCGCTTGCCGCGTGGATCGGATTATTGGCTTTATCGGGGTAGGCAACATGGCCCTGGATGCCGCGCAATCTAAGATGTCCGTACAAGGAACCGCGGCGCCCGACTCGTATCACATCGGCAAGCCGCTGGTCGCTGGATGGCTCGCCCACGATGCAATAGTCGATGGTCTCATCGCGTCCGGCCAGTGTCTGGATGACCCTGCGTGTTCCGTCGACGGCGGGGCCTTCCTCGTCGCTGGTCAACAGAAAGGCGATCGAGCCTGCCGGTGCCGGCGTTGTTTCCAGGAAATCTTCTACTGCGATCAGCATGGCCGCGATCGCGCCCTTCATGTCGGCGCTGCCGCGTCCGTACAGGACGCCGTCACGGACCTCCGGCTCGAATGGCCGTGACGACCACGAATCTTCGGGCCCGGGTGGAACGACGTCGGTATGGCCGAGAAAACACAGCAGCGGACCATCCCGGCCGCGTCGCGCCCATAGATTTTTCACTTCGCCAAAGGGCATCGACTCGCAGACAAACCCGAGCGGTCCGAGGCGCGCGGCAATGAGGTCGAGGCACCCTTCGTCTGCAGGAGTCACCGAGGGTCGCGTGATCAGATCCTGTGCGAGCCGAATTAGCGGACCCTGACTAACCATCGAATATTTCCGCATACCGTTCGGGTGAAAAACCGACTACCACGACAGTGCCGGCAACCAGCACCGGGCGCTTGATCAATGTCGGGTTGGCCGCGGCCAGGTCAACGGCGCTGCCTTCGCCGCAGGCGGCTCTGGTTTCCTCGTCCAGGTTGCGCCAGGTGGCACTGCGACGGTTGATCATCGCTTCCCATCCGACAGCGTCGCACCACGCGATGACCGTAGCCTTGTCCGGCGTGTCAGTGCGGATGTCCGTGAACGTGTGCTCAATCGACCGCGCGCGCAGCCAGCGCCGCGCGTTGCGGCAACTGTCACACGAATTTAGCCCATACAGGTGGATTTCAGCTCTCATTTTTATCGATTCTTGGCCTGGTTATCTACATTAATAAAATAACTTAATCAGCAAAAACAACCGGAAAGACGGGGTGCGTGCGGGGCTGCAGAAATATAACTAACCCCTTACCGCAATATTTTCTTAACAATCGGCCTCTACCTTCATGCTGACGAATCGAGCGCAGTTTTTGTGCCATTTGTTTTTACATGCGGCGAACCCGGCTCGGGCGTTGCAACTCGCACTTATTGGAGGTTCCTCGTGATCAAGAAAACCCTGGTCTTGGCCGCCCTTTGCA
>Ga0316201_10003920_pt1 | contig 11107 bp, 8 predicted proteins | sample CS6wburrow_MG_FD_204516 | JGI IMG/M metagenome (GOLD analysis project Ga0316201, IMG submission 204516) | Coastal sediment microbial communities from Delaware Bay, Delaware, United States - CS-6 worm burrow | ecosystem: Environmental > Aquatic > Marine > Coastal > Sediment | place: USA: Delaware... | reverse complement strand
CCGCGAACCCTGCTGCCGACCGAGGCCCGCAGCCTCGGCGTGCATGTCTTTCACAGTCTCGAAGAGGGCATCAGCGACGTCGACGTCGTGATCATGCTGCGCCTGCAGAACGAGCGTATGGACGGCGCGCTGTTACCTAACGAACATGAGTACTACCGCCTTTATGGACTCACCGACGAGCGCCTCGAGGCCGCAAAACCGGATGCCATCGTGATGCACCCGGGCCCGATGAACCGCGGCATAGAGGTGGATTCCGAGGTCGCCGATGGCCCCCGCTCGGTAGTCTTGCAGCAGGTCAGCTACGGCATCGCGGTGCGCATGGCGGTGATGTCGATGGCGATGCAATCGCAGGCCGATCTCGAGGCAGAGGCATGAGCGTCAGTATCCTCAACGGCCGCCTGATCGACCCGGCGCACGCTATCGACGACCAGCTCGATCTCCACATCGACGGCCAGTGCGTGGTCGGAATCGGTGACGCCCCGGCCGAATTCGCCGCAGAACAGGTCATCGATGCACGCGATTGCGTCGTCTGCCCGGGCCTGGTAGACCTCGCCGCAAATCTGCGCGAGCCGGGATACGAACACAAAGCGACGCTGGCCAGCGAGACCCTGGCCGCAACGCGTGGCGGCATCACCACGCTTCTGTGCACCCCGGACACCCTGCCGGTGATCGACAACTCGGCCGTCGTGGAACTGATCCATCGTATCGCGCACGAGCTCGGCCAGGCGCGGATACTGGTCACGGGCGCGTTGACCCGCGGCCTGCTTGGCGAGCATTTGTCGGAGATGGCTGCACTACGAGACGCCGGTTGTGTTGCGGTCAGCAATGCCCATTACCCTTTGGCATCGACGCTGGTCGAGCGGCGTGCCCTGGAATATGCCGCGACCTTCGGACTCACGGTATTCCTGCGCCCCGAGGACCGTCATTTGCGCGCCGGCGGCTGCGTTCACGAAGGTGTGATCGCCACCCGTCTCGGTCTGCCGGCGATCCCCTCGGCCGCCGAGAGCGTCGCGGTGGCACGCGATCTGGCCCTGGCCGAACACACCCAGGCCAAGATCCATTTTCGCAGCCTGTCGACCCAGACAGCAGCACGTATGCTGCTGGATGCGCAGACCTCGGGGCTCGCGGTAACCGCCGATGTCGCCGCACACCAGCTGCATCTGACCGAGATGGATGTCGACGGCTTCGACGCGGAGTGCCACGTTTCACCGCCATTCCGCACTCTGAGCGACCGCGACGCACTGCGCCGGGCGGTCGCCGACGGCAGCATCAGCGCGATCTGTTCCGACCATCAGCCACACGAACCGGATGCGAAACAACGCCCCTTCCCTGAGACCGAGCCAGGTATCTCAGCGCTCGATTCGCTGCTGGGTCTTGTCCTGCGGCTGGTCGAAGAGGGTGTGATGGACCTGCCGACCGCACTCGCAAGGGTGACCAGCGGTCCGGCGGACATCCTCGGCCTGCCGTACGGCCGGCTGGGCATCGGCGGCCCGGCCGATGTCTGCATCTTCGACCTCGAGCAACGCTGGACACTGCACGCCGACAAGACGCTCAGCCAAGGTCACAATACGCCATTCGACGGCTGGGACTTTCCGGGCCGGGTGACACATACCTTGTTCAACGGACGCGTGGTGTACCAGGCGCCAGACACCAAATCATGAAGCAGTCACACCGAGGCAGCATACTGTTGGAAGACGCGGACATCGTCAGCCACGAGACCTTTGACGGCGACCAGTTCGTGATGCGCGTATATGCACCCGGTTGTGCAAAACGCGCCCGACCAGGCCAGTTCGCGCACATCACGGTCGATCCGCAGCGCCTGATGCGCCGACCGATCTCGATCATGCGCGCCTCGGCCGACGAAGGCTGGCTGGATTTTCTCTACAAGGCCGTCGGTGAAGGCACCGAGCTGCTGGCAAGGCGCCACGTCGGCGAACGGGTCAGCGTGCTGGCACCGATCGGCGTACCGTTCGAAATCAAACAGAAGCGCCCGCTGCTGATCGGGGGCGGCGTCGGCATGCCGCCGATGATCTTCATCGCCGATTCGCTGCGCGCAACAGACAGCGAGCCTTTCGTCATTCTCGGCTCGGAGGTCCCGTTCCCGTTCACCGCCAGGCCGTCTCAGTTCATGGTCGACGGCCTGCCCGACGGCGTGATCGCTGCCATGCCGCTGCTCGAAGACTGGAATATCCCGAGCCGGCTGGCCAGCCTGCAGGGTTACAGTGGCTGTCACCAGGGCTATGTCACCGACCTTGCCAGACACTGGCTCGACGGACTTGATGCTGCAGCGCGTGCCGAGGTGGGGATATACGCCTGCGGCCCGCACCCGATGCTCGAAGCGGTCGTCGGCGTGGCGCGCGACTATGGACTGCCGGTACAGGTATCGCTCGAGGAGTACATGGCCTGCGCGGTCGGCGGGTGTGCCGGGTGTGTGGTGGAGGTTCATACCGAGCAGGGCCCGGCGATGCAGCGGGTCTGTGTCGATGGGCCGGTGTTTGATGGCTACACGGTGTTCTGAGGAGCCCTTCCGCGCGCATGCAGGTTTCGCAGACTGAGGTGCCGATCAGGCCGACAGCCGCCAGATACTCACTGCAATCCGCGATCTTCGCACATCGAATGCGGAGATTCGGTGTCGCCAGCTCGCAGGTTCCTGTCCCGAGCTGTCACCCTTAGCACAAGCGCAATCAAGTCCTCTTTCAGAATCGGTTTGACCAGCAGATCGTCCATACCGGCGGCACTCGCGGCATCCCGCTCACGCTGCCCTACGTGCGCACTGACACCGATGATCGGCACGCTGATGCCTGAGCGCCGTAACAATCTCGTCGCCTGCCTGCCATCGGTGTTCGGCATCTCAAGATCCATCAGTATGACGTCGAATGCCCCTCCTTTTGAGCGCAAGACGGCATCAACCGCCTCAGCGCCATCCGTCACCATGGTGACCCTTGCCCCTTCGGTACTCAGCAGGAAATCGACAATCTTGCGATTGACGAGTACATCGTCGGCGACCAGCACCCTGACACCGCTCAACCTGTCGCCTGTCGGCCCATCGCCATCGTCTCCAACACAGGGTGCATGGCGTGCGGCACGGGTCGCCGGCAAGGGCAGCCGCAACAGGAACTCGCTACCGACTCCCGGCTCACTTTTCACCCGAATCGTCCCACCCATCAGGGTGGCCAGGGTTTGACTGATGCTCAGACCCAGCCCAGTGCCTTCCTGTTGGCGCTTGCTGTTCGATTCGACCTGCTGGTATGGATTGAACAGGCCCGATAGCTGACTGGCGGTCATGCCTATCCCGGTATCAGCGACCTTGAAGCAGCACTCGCCAGCGTCTCTGTAGACGTCGATCGAGACACTACCCTGCTCGGTAAATTTGACCGCATTGCTCAGTAGATTGATCAAAATTTGCTGCAGACGAAAACTGTCACCCAACAGATGCCCAGGTAGGTTCGCATCGATGTTGATCGGCATGTCCAACGACTTGGCATCTACACGAGTCCTGAGCAGCCTCGCCGACTGATTGACGACCTCCCGCACATCGAAAGTCTCGCTCGCGATACGCAGTTTACCGGCCTCCAACTTGGTCAGATCGAGCACATCGTTGACGATATTCAACAGATGTTCGCCAGCATCGAGGATCTCTTCGAAGGTCGAGGCAATACTTCGGTTGTGGCTCTGCTGCATACCGATCTGCGATAGTCCAAGCACTGCGTTCAACGGTGTGCGAATTTCATGGCTCATGTGAGCGAGGAACTCTCCCTTTGTCTCGGCAAGACGTTCGGCATCACCTCTTGCCGAGACCAGTTCGGCGGTACGCGCCAACACTTCGTCTTCGAGTCGGTCTCTGCTGTCTTTGAGCATGCGGCGGTTCTCGCGCATCTCACTTATGTCCTGCATCACGCCAATCACATGCACAACGCCTTTAGCGTCGGCCGCCGAAAACTGTGCGACGGCGCGGACATCCAGGCCCTTACCACCAATCTGCAAACGAAATTCAATGTCCATGCGGCTGCTTGGGGGGGCTTCACGCCAGGCATTCTGAACGTTGAGACGATCATCGCAATGAATCAGCCGCAAGACTTCCACCCAATTGCGGATGCCAGCGAGGTCCGCATGAATCCTATTCACCCCGTTGGTGAATTCGAACACGCCGTCGATCGGCCGGCCGCGCCAACTGGCAACCTTGGCTATCGACTGCGCCATCTGCAAGTTCTGCTCACGCTCACGCAACGCCTTCTCTGCGGCCCAGCGTGCGGCGTCAAGCTTTTCGATCTCCATGGACACATCGACGATAGCACTGGACATGGCATCGATTTCATCGCCGTTGTGACGCCGGCCTGCGACCGCAGTAAGGGTTTCGCGTAACCGCCTGTGAGATCCGGCTGCCAATAGCGGCAAAACGTTCGCGATATCGTGAATGCGCCGCATTGGCGCCCAAAGGACAAAGAGCAAGATAATTTCCGAGACAACCAGACCAGCAATCCCTACAGCGATGCTCTCAATAGTCGCATCGCGGATCGCCAACACCTGGTCTGTAACCTTGTGCAAAATCAATATCGTCACATCCGAACTCGAGAAGGGAGTCGGCAACGCCGACGCTTCGTACCACTCTCCACCACTATAGACTGTCACCGGACCGCGCCGTATCGACTGCAGGGAGGCCTTTTCTGCCACCTGCCGCAACACCGGCAACATCAAATCTTCGTGGGTCATGAAGGGCGCGAGCCTCGCCCAAGGCAGCACGAAACGGCCGCCAGCCTCGCTGTCCTTACCAACAGTTTTCAGCACTGCGACATCCGCGCCAGAAAGTTTGTTGAATGTCTGCAGACTGTCTGCCAAGGAGCGCTCCACAACCAGATATCCGGCGGTCGAGCCGTGCCGCAGGAGGGGCAGAGCGATAACCTGGGCACACATTTTCTCGCACAAGATCCGCCCTTGAGGAGCCTCCGCCCGTGCCACCGACTCGAGCAATTCACCAACAGCTGGCATCTTGCGGCCAACTGGCCATGAGAACATCGGCCGAACGTCTCCGTCGGCGGCGAGATAGTGAACCCCCTCTACGCCCCATTCGACGTGCAACATTACACCGTGTTCATGCAATACCTGTGGAATCCGTTGCGGCGACTCGAGCAGATCCGCTTCACGGTGTTTTGAGGACAATAGCGGTATGAAAGACGCGAACGCGGATAGCGATTCCTGCCCCTTGCTCAGGGCGGCACTGAGTTCCCGATGCTGAATCTCGCGAAGTGTGAACTGCTGTTTCCCAAACTGGCCCGTCGTTTTACGATAGACCATGTAGGCGAGACTGGCGTTCACCAAGAAGAGCACCACGCTCAAGACGATCAACGGCCGCCACTTCAGGCTGCGGCGGATCTGATAGGGGGATTCGTTCAATTCGCTGCTCATCGGAATGGGAGTCTCAGAAACGATAGGAAAAGGAAAGGGCGAACATCTCCCAGTCTCGATTGCGCGGCGTCGTCAAGGGATTCTCTTTGTTACTCAGGATCATCGTCCCTTTGTGCCATTGGTATTCGGCACGCAGCAGGATCGAGCTATCGACCTCCCAGCCCAGTCCAACCGCCGTCGCCTTGGAATACCTGGAGTGCCCGGGCAGGCCGGTGACAGACTGAAAATCACTGCCATCCCGATCGTTCCTATCTATGAACCCCTGCTCATGGCGCAGCATCAAATCCACGCCCTCGATAACTCTCCAGTTTGCCTGTGTGTAAAAGCTCTCGTACGTTGGTGACACGCCATCGAAAGCTGTCCCAGCGAAACCATAATATTCGACAGGTTCCAATGTGTATTCTGCAGAAATGGAAAATCGGCTGCTTGAGTATCGAGCAGAAGCAACCATGTGCACGAAGTCGGTCTCGCCCTGAGTGATTGCGTCTCCCGGGGCTGGGTCAAAGTCCAGGGACACAGAGGCGGCGCTGAATGCGAAGCGCCATCGCTCCGAAGAAGAGGTGAACATCAGCCTCCCCACCCAGGAAAGTCCGTCGTTCTCATAGTCGGCTCGTAAACCTTGCCCCAGATACGCGTATTCCACGTTGTCGTCGACCAAAGGCTGGCCGAACCCGACCTGGAGCTCCAGATCGCCGAGGCCGCTGAAATGATTCGCCCGTAACGCAACGCCGTCTGCGGACAGGGCCAACGATCGCACTGACTGAAAATAGACAGTCTGGGGCAGAAACAGCGCTGGCCGGGTAAAGGCGACATCACGGGTGTCGTTGTACAGGCCTATCGGATTCTTGACCCGCCCGATCAAGACGTTGAACTTGTTCTCTGCGGAGCTGAACAAAGACAGATCCGCCACGGCGAAATCGACGACAGGCGATCCGTTCGACATATCACCCGCCTGCCGGGACAGAATTTGCCCCGACAGTCGCAGGCTGTCTGTTGGCTCGATCGCCGCGTTGATTCCCAGCTCATTGAATTCAAAGCTGCCTTTGCCGCTGTCGCCAAAGAAGCGATTGGCGCTGGTCTTGATAAATCCCTGAGTGACAAATCCATGCACTTCCAGGTCGTCAAACGCACCCGCTATTGCCATTGGAAACTGCAAGCCGGCGAGTAGCAGAATCAGCATCCCTGCAGGGTGAAGCAATCTAATCGACATGGATGACCCTCACCTTTCCCCAAGAGACGCCGTCCGGCACATAACCCACTGCCCCCGGAGTCTCGGCCACCCGCCGGATCATCTCATCGACGGTATCCACCTCGGTCGGCACTGCACCCGCACCAGAGAACAGATGCCGATCCCACACGCGGCGTAGCTGGCGCGGGTAGAGACCCAGCGACCGCTTGGCGAATTCCTTGTGCGTCGCATTGGAATCAGGAAGGACGAACACCTTGACCCGCGTACCGTCGTGCCAGCGCAAGAGGCGCATGGTGAAAACCAGACGGGCAATGGTACGGGTCATATCGAACGGTTCCAGATCCCGGTGCACGATGATCTCGGCTGCGCCGCTGACTCGGGTCAGCAGCAACGATGACAGCAACAGGATTGCGGTTAGACGGCTCAACGCAGTGTTTCGTCCTTAAAACGGTCGAGGTCAAACTCAAGACACAGCGGACCGGCACGCCCGAGTCAATCTGAAAACGTGCCATTAAATCTGGATGTTACCAAAGAGCGTTCCGGCGATATGTAGGAAAAAGCTGATTTTTCAGGAACGAAACGATTCCAAAGGCGTAGTTCCTTGACGCTTGCACAATACACAGCAAGGCGATTAATCGACCCTGGCCCGCATCTGCTCTCGCGATGCATGTCGGGAAACCCAAACGAAAAACACTGGCGGGATTCGGGCTGGAGTTCCGGTCACCTGCGTCCACACCCCTCCGCGCAACCAAAGTATCGCCTGGGGTAGGTGAAACGGCTCTGTCAGAGATGCGTTCGCTACGATTGGGGGGCGTGGTTTGCTCGCGCAGAGGGCACGCGGATGCAAAAAGGGTTCGAACTGCGGTTGGCGGGAAGTAACCGGCTGCGCTTCAATCCACCCGCCGGGTCACCACGGAATCAATCACTGAAACCGATATTGCCGGATTCCCGGGTCAGTGCATTCGGACTAACGTCGCCGAGCTTTATCATCAACCGCACCTCATTGGCCGAATCGGCGTGCCGCAGGGCATCGGACTCGGTGATCTCGCCGCGACGGAAGGCATCGTAGAGCGCCTGGTCGAACGTGATCATGCCGTGCTCGGTCGAGCGTTTCATCAGCTCCTTGAGCTTGTGCACCTCGCCTTTGAGGATCAGGTCGGAGACCAGCGGGGTGTTGAGCAAGACTTCCATGATCGCCCGGCGGCCGTTACCGTCAGGCCGTCGCACCAGCTGCTGGGCGATGATGCCGCGCAGGTTGAGCGACAAGTCCATCAGGATTTGGTCATGCTGGTCTTCAGGGAAAAAATGCAGCATACGATCGAGCGCCTGGTTGGCATTGTTCGCGTGCAGCGTGGTCAGCACCAGGTGGCCGGTCTCCGCGAAGGTGATCGCATGCTCCATTGCCTCGCGCGTGCGGATCTCGCCGATCAGTATCACGTCCGGTGCCTGGCGCAGGGTATTCTTCAGGGCTACTTCATAGGATTCGGTATCGATACCCACTTCGCGCTGCGTAACGATGCAGCCTGCGTGGCTGTGCAGAAACTCGATCGGGTCTTCGATACTGATGATGTGGCCCGTGCTGTTCTGGTTGCGATAACCGACCATCGCGGCCAACGATGTCGACTTGCCGGTACCCGTGGCGCCGACGAAAAACACGATACCCCGGTTGGACATGGCCATGTCGTGCAGTGAATGCGGCAGCCCCAGTTCCTCGAACGTCGGGATACGCGTCTCTATGCGCCGCAACACCATGCCGATCGCGTCGCGCTGGACGAAGGCACTGACCCGGAACCGGCCGACGTTCTTGACGCTGAAGGCGAAGTTGCATTCCTTGGTGTGGAGAAACTCGTCGCGCTGCTCGGGCGTCATCAGTGACAGCGTCAACTCGCGCGTCTGCGTTGCATCCAGCTTGGTCTTGCTGACAGGCGCGACCCGACCATGGACCTTGATACACGGTGGCACGTCGGCGGTTACAAACAGGTCCGAGGCCTTCTTCTGGACCATCATTTCAAGGATGTCGTTAAAATCCATGCCGGAATCTCCGCAAATTTGAACGCTTCACCGCGACCTGGACGGCTGCCAGGGACGTCCGCCCAGGCAGAACCTGAGCACAATCGACCGCTCCCGTCCAGCCTGCTCATTGGACACCGCCGGCAGCCGTAGGCTGACGCAATGCCGTGCATATTTCGATGGCATGCCTGCGGTTTGTCCCGACATGCGCCACACCAGCTCGGCGGACAATTGCCGAAAAGGAGATCAGTTGAAGATCTCCTTGTTGACCGCTCGAAGAATCGCGTCCTGCTTCGAGATCAGGCCCTTCTTGAGCATATCCTGCATTGCCTGATCCAGGGTCTGCATGCCATGGGCCTGGCCAGTCTGGATCGCCGAGTACATCTGCGCCACCTTGTCTTCTCGAATCAGGTTTCTGATGGCCGGCGTACCCACCATTATTTCGTGGCAGGCAACCCGCCCGCCCCCGGTCCGCTTCATCAGGGTCTGGGAGATGACCGCGCGCAGCGATTCAGAAAGCATCGATCGCACCATCGGCTTCTCACCGGCCGGGAACACATCGACGATACGGTCGATGGTCTTGGCCGCCGAACTGGTGTGCAGGGTGCCGAAGACCAGGTGGCCGGTCTCGGCCGCGGTCATCGCCAGGCGGATGGTCTCGAGGTCACGTAATTCGCCGACCAGGATGATGTCAGGGTCTTCACGCAAGGCCGATCGCAGGGCCTCGGCAAAACCGAGCGTATCGCGATGCACCTCACGCTGGTTGATCAGGCACTTCTTACTCTGATGAACGAATTCGATCGGGTCCTCGATCGTCAGGATGTGACCGTACTCGGTGTCATTCTTGTAGTCCATCATCGCGGCCAAGGTCGTCGACTTACCGGAACCGGTGGGACCGGTGACCAAAACCATGCCGCGTGGGTTTTCGCAGATGTCCTTGAATACCGCCGGACAGTTCAGCTCTTCGAGGCTCTGTATCTTCGACGGGATGGTCCGGAAGACCGCCGCTGCCCCCCGGTCCTGGTTGAAGGCATTGACACGAAAGCGCGCCAGGCCCGGAATCTCGAACGAGAAATCAACCTCGAAGAACTCTTCGTAGTCCTTGCGCTGTTTGTCGTTCATGATGTCGTAGACCAACTCGTGCACGGTCTTGTGATCAAGCACAGGGACGTTGATCCGACGGATATCCCCGTCGACCCGAATCATCGGTGGTAGCCCCGCCGAAAGATGCAGATCGGAGGCGTTGTGTTTGACACTAAAGGCAAGGAGCTCAGCAATATCCATAATGTTCCTGCAGCAACCAGAGGTTCATTTTTTCGTTGACCAGTTATAGTTAGCGACAGCCAAGGCATTCAGTTAAGGGGCCTTTCGATTATTCCGGACAGGCCCGCCGGATATGCACGATGTCCCGGTTCAACCGGCGGAGCGCGCGCCACAGCAAACAGGCACATTCGCTACGCCTTGAGTTGGGTCGCATCGCTCCAGGAGCCTGCGACACCGGCCTGGCTCAGACGCCCGCGATATCAAAGAGACCGCAATTCCAGTACCGAACCCCAATACTATCCGCTAGATGAATGAAATTCCCCAAAGACTGGCACATGTGCGTGATCGCATCCGCCAGGCCGCTGCCGAGGCCGGGCGCGACGCCGCCGGAATCACCCTGCTCGCCGTGAGCAAGACCAAGCCGGTCGGCGACATTCTGGCGGCGCGAGAGGCAGGGCAGCGCCAGTTCGGCGAAAATTACCTGCAGGAGGCGCTGGAGAAGATTGGCGCACTGCAAAACAGTGACATCGAGTGGCACTTTATCGGCCGCCTGCAGAGTAACAAGACGGCGGATATCGCCCGGTATTTCGCCTGGGTGCATGGGCTGGATCGGCTCAAACACGCACAGCGACTGAGCGCACAGCGACCGGCCGACCTCGCCCCATTGCAGGTTTGTCTTCAGGTCAATCTTAGCGGCGAGATCAGCAAAGGCGGGGTCGGGCCGACCGAGGTTGTGCCGCTGGCGGAGGCGGTTGCGCAATTGCCCAACCTGCGGCTGCGGGGCCTGATGACCTTACCCGACCCCGAAGCGAAACCAGACGAGCAGCGCAAGGTCTTCGCACAGCTGCGCCACCAGTACGATGCCCTGCGCAAACAAGGCCTCGCGCTTGACACGCTATCTATGGGGATGAGCGGCGACCTGGAGTCCGCGATAGCCGAGGGCTCGACCCTGGTGCGAATCGGCACCGACATTTTCGGGCCACGCGGCTAGGCGCTTTCGGCTATGCTGCGACACGAAAGCCCAACGGACTCAGCAACACGAATCGAATAGACCATGAGCCAACGCATTGCCTTTATCGGCGCCGGAAACATGGCGGGCGCCTTGATCGCGGGCCTGATTGCCGACGGAACCCCGGCAACGCAGATCCTCGCCACCGACCCGTCGGCAGAAAAATGCCAGGCCGTCGCGGCGGCCACCGGCATCCAGACCCTTCAGGACAACCGGGCTGCCGCGACGCAGGC
>Ga0316201_10003919_pt1 | contig 11107 bp, 9 predicted proteins | sample CS6wburrow_MG_FD_204516 | JGI IMG/M metagenome (GOLD analysis project Ga0316201, IMG submission 204516) | Coastal sediment microbial communities from Delaware Bay, Delaware, United States - CS-6 worm burrow | ecosystem: Environmental > Aquatic > Marine > Coastal > Sediment | place: USA: Delaware... | reverse complement strand
ATGCATGTGATCCCGCAAGGCCCGTAACGGCAGTGACAGGTCCTCGTAAATGCATTTACCGGGTTCTGTGGTTTTGGTTTGCTCGCTGATGCTTTCCCAAATTTTTTCCAGGTAAGACATATCGGCTGATAAGGCAAACTCATCAATATTTTCGGCATTGGTACGGACAATGTAACCGTGTTTGCCTTTGTGTTCCCGCATTGTGGCCAGCAGACCAATAAGACGATTGCGTTCAATTTCATCCTCGATGCGCACTGAAACAGCAATGGTCTCACTGTCAGGCAGCAACACCAGGAATCGCGACGGGATACTTAAATTGGTGGAAAGACGTGCGCCCTTGGTCCCCAACGGGTCCTTGATAACCTGTACTACTACCGCCTCACCTTCACGAACCAGCGATGTAATAGATGGCTCGGGTGGCAGGTCTTCAGGCACCTGTTGAAGCTCGGCCCTGTAAATATCCGAAGCGTGTAAAAAAGCGGTCCGATCGAGACCGATATCTATAAAAGCTGCCTGCATACCGGGCAGCACACGCGACACAATGCCCTTATAAATATTGCCCAGATAACCCAGGTGACTGTTACGTTCGAGGGATACCTCCTGCAACATGCCATTTTCAACTACCGCTACACGGGTTTCCGTAGGTGTAACATTGATCAGGATTTCTTCGCTCATAGAGGTATCATCCCACACCGGCAGGTGCACAATTCAAGAACGGTAGGATACCACCCGGACAGACTCCGGCGCAGATGCAGGTCAATCGATTCAAACCGACGGCGATTGACACTCATGCGAGCAAGCCGGCGCGACGGAGTAATTCGGCAGTCTCAAATAACGGCAAGCCCATTACCGAGGAGTAACTGCCTTCAATACGGCGGATGTATTGGCCCGTCCCACCTTGTACTGCGTAAGCACCAGCCTTGTCCATAGGCTCATCGCCCTGGCAATATTGTATGATCCATGGCTCCGGCATTTCGCCGAACGTGACCGCGGTAATATTGAGCGTATCCAAAACAGTTTCGGTATCAAGAGCCAATGCAACGCCCGAGTAAACCTGGTGAGTCCGGCCCGACAGGCGCTGTAACATACCCACAGCTTCTTTCCGTGATTCAGGTTTGCCAAGAACCTCACCATCCAGTAACACGATAGTGTCAGAACCAAGTGCAGGCAGTCTGCCCGCGCATTGGGTGAATCCTGCCAATGCCTTCTCGCGCGATAAACGCATCACATAATCCCGTGGTGGCTCACCTTCGACAAACGACTCATCAATATCTGCAGCTACCACTTCAAAATTGACCGCCAACTGCTTCAGCAGTTCCCGCCGCCGTGGTGACCCCGATGCCAGAATTATCGAATGTTGTGAGTTCATGCGCGGTGATAAGGATGATTTTGAGTGATGGTCCAGGCCCGGTACAACTGCTCGGCGAGCACGACCCTGACCAGGGGATGTGGCAATGTCAGCGGCCCGAGGGACCAGCGATCATCTGCTTTTCGCATGATATCTGTATCAATGCCTTCCGGACCGCCTATCATGAAACCGACATCTCGACCTTCACCCATCCACAGTTCCAGTTGCGCTGCCAGTTTCTCGGTTGACCATGCCTGCCCCTTAACGTCCAGTGCAATAACCCTGGCACGGGCTGGCATGGCTGCATAGAGTGCCTTGCTTTCAACCGCAGTCAGTCGTTTTGTATCGGCATTTTTTCCGCGTTTTGCAAGGGTGACTTCACGCAGGGATAAGCCCAGACCTGGCGGCATTCTTCGCGAATACTCGGTCCAGGCTTCGGTGACCCACTTCGGCATGCGCTGGCCAACGGCGGCTACCAACAACTGCATCAGGACACCGGTTCTTTATACAGAGCTACTTATTCCGTTACGCCGTTCGGCGCTGGCTTCCCAGAGTTTTTCAAGATTATAAAAGGCCCGGGTCTGGGGCAGCATCAAGTGAACGATGACGTCATTCAAATCCACCAGCACCCACTCACCTTCGCGTGCACCTTCCACACCCAGTGGTGCGCAGCCTGCAGCTTTGGCTTTGACAATAAGGTTCTCCGACATGGACTTGACATGCCGTGTTGAATTGCCGGATGCAATAACCAACCGCTCGGTCAAAGGACTCCTGCCCGACACGTCAATCACCATGATGTCGGTAGCTTTGAAGTCTTCTAAAGAGGACACAACGAGTTGTTGCAACTGGTCTGTGGTTAAATCGTCACGAATAGTCTGGATATTCAAATTATGAAATTACCTATAAGAAGTACCGCAATTTTAACCGCCGTAGGCGGTCGCGTAAAGCGAAGCATGGTGTAGTGTTAACACTGACCCTACGTTACAGGCTTGACACTACACCAGGTTCGCGTTGTTGATCATGCGGTTAAATACAGCCGGTTTTCGTTGATATATTCCAACACCGCCGCTGGCAACATCGAATACGGCGAGCCTCCTGAACGGATGATGCTCTTGATATTCGATGCAGAAACATCAATTGACTCAACTTCCATATGAAGCACCAGACCAGCCTCGGATTTGCGTAATTCCCGCACATCAGTGACCGATCGGGGTTGAATCTGTTTTGCCAGTTCAGACTGGTATTGGCTGCACGTACCCGGCCTGGTCAGAATCACAATATGGGCAAGTTCAAATAACTGTTTCCAATGAAACCAGGTTTGCAACTGGTTGGCCGCATCCTGCCCGATCAATAACACCAATGGCCGATCGGGAAAGCTCGCGCGAACCTCCTGTAACGTATCGACCATATACGAGGGACCGCTGCGCCGGGTCTCACGATCATCAACCCTGAGCGATGCAAACTCCTGGCACGCCGATTCCAGCATGGCCAGTCTTTGTTTTACAGTTGCCTGTGGTGTATCGCGATGCACGGGGCTGCCGGCAGGTAGCAGGTAGAGGTTTTTCAGACCCAGTTTTTGACGGGCTTCATCTGCACAGCGAAGGTGACCATAATGAACCGGGTCAAATGTGCCACCGAAAAAGGCAATCGGTTCAACTGAAAAACGCTCCCCGTCAATCATGTACGGTACCTGTCACGCCCTCTCAGGCCGACAATTGAATCAGCAGGGCATCAACGCTTTGCCAGGGATCGCCTGCGGTCCGCCCCTTGCTTTGCCGGTCAATCAGCGACAGCATCTTGAATGCGCCGAACAGTTCAAGCGTGTTCAGACGCCTGGCCGCTGTACGGACGGTATTTTGACGGTTTTGCCAGATGTTCAATCGTCTGAACACCATGGTTTCCTGTTCGCCACCACGCATGGCCAACCGGTAGGTTTCAATGACTTTAAGCTCCTTCAGCAACGCTCCCAACAGCATTGGCAGCGGCGTATCCATACGTTTAAGACCAGCTGCAACCCGCAACCCATCACGTAAATTTCCGGTTAGCATATGCTCTGCCAGTGCAAACGCGTCAAAGCGACTGCTATCGGCCACCACCTTCATCACATCATCCACCGTGACCGTACCCGCACCCTTGATCAGCGCCAGGCGGTCTATTTCCTGGCGGGCTGCCAGCAGGTTGCCTTCCAACCTGTCCGCGAGTATGCGCAGAACTTCCGGTTCCGGCTGCATACCGTGTTGCTGCATACGTTGTTCCAGCCAGCGTGGCAGCTCCTGGGCACTGACCGGCCAGATATCTATCCGTTGACCCGCTTTCCCCAGGCTGGCAGCCCACTTTGATTTTCGCGAAGAAGCATCCCACTGCTCACAACTGACCAGCAACAACATATCCGGATCAGGCGCATCTGCCCACTCGCTCAGCACCCTGGCGCCTTCCTGGCCGGGTTTGCCGGTTCGTAGACGTAAATCGATAATTTTCCGGCTCGCAAATAGCGATGGCGCAGCGGCCTGGCGTAATGCAGACCAGTCAAAACCCGATTCGACCTGAAGTAACTCACGTTCGATATAACCCTGGGCTTTTGCCGCAACCCTGATCTGGTCACAACACTCAAGCAATAAAAGCGGTTCTGCCCCGCCAACCAGGTAAATCGGTGCCAAGCCGCGCTTCAGACTGCCGGCAAGCTGATTTGCCTTAATCTGCATAGTGCATCGCCGCTATTTTCCGTAGGTGCCCAGACGCCTGACAACCATACGCGCCAGGCTGTCGGCCAGGTCGTTTCTCAAAAACTCATCTTCACGCTCTGCGGCGAGGATGTCTTGTTCGTTAAAGCTGTAGACGCGGCTTTGCTCAATAGTTTGCAGCGGAATCAGTTCGGTACCATCGCGGGCCAGTAAACGGAACTGGACGGTGTGACGGAGCAGGAACTCACGTACACGGGCATTATCACCAATAGACTGGATTTCCTTGCGCGCGGCGTTGAGTGGAACTTCGAGAACAGCGGCATCGGGCAGCGAAGTCACGACATTGACCCCGTTCTGCTCCAAATGGGTTTCTAACCGTCGTGCAAACTGACTATACGGATCCTGAACCTCCAGTCTTGTTCGTTGCATTTCCAGTGGAAAATCAGGTTTCGATTGCAAATGAAACCCGCAAGCATTGAGCAGCACCGGAACAGCCAATAGGCAAAGCAGACGGTTTAATTTCATCATTATTTAACCTGTTAACCCACCACGATATTCAGTAGCCGGTCTGAAATATAAATCACTTTTCGGATTGTTTTTCCATCAATATGCCGCGTGACATTCTCATCAGCCATCGCAGCTGCCATGGCCTGTTCCTGGTCACAACCGGGCGCCAACGCTACGCGGGCCCGTAACTTGCCATTTACCTGGACCACCAGTGTGATCTGATCACGCACGCGGGCTGTCTCGTCAGCTTCAGGCCAGCGCGCACTGACCACGCTACTTGTCTCACCCATCATTTGCCACAGGGTCTCACAGATATGCGGAGTGATCGGAGCCATCAAGCGTACCACGGCCTTCCAGGCTTCATCCAGCACCGCACGCCCCTGGGGACTGCGGTCTTCGAAGCGACCCAGGTGATTGCTTAATTCCATTACCGCGGCGATCGCAGTATTGAATGTTTGCCGCCGCCCGATGTCATCGCTCACCTTGGCAATGGTGTCATGCACATAACGGCGAATGGTTTTTTGCTCCGCATTCAATTCACGGATATTCAAATTTTCAACCGGGCCCGCACTGATGTGTTCCGTGCTCATGAACCACAAACGGCGCAAAAAGCGAAATGCGCCCTCCACACCAGAATCCGACCACTCCAGGGACTGGTCAGGTGGTGATGCAAACATCGAAAACAGACGCACCGTGTCCGCACCGTAACGCTCGACCAGGTGTACCGGGTCCACACCGTTGTTCTTGGACTTGGACATTTTTTCAATTGCACCGATCTCCACCGGCAAACCGTCGGAAACCAGCAATGCACCGGTCATCTTGCCTTTATCATCCCGTTTGACTTCAACATCTGCCAGGTTGATCCACGTAGTGCTGCCATCGGGCGCTTCACGTCGAAAAGTCTCCGCGACGACCATACCCTGGCAAAGCAGCCGCGTGGCCGGTTCGTCGGTTTCCAACATTCCGGCGTCCCGCATCAGCTTGTTATAAAAGCGAAAATACATCAGGTGCAAAATCGCGTGTTCAATGCCGCCAATGTACTGATCCACCGGTAGCCAGTAGTTGGCGCGCTCATCGACCATCCCGTTCGCACCGGGAGAGCAATACCGCGCGAAATACCAGGATGACTCCATGAAGGTATCAAATGTATCGGTTTCCCGCTCAGCCACACCACCGCACTGCGGGCAGCTGGTTTTGCGCCACTCAGCATCTGCCTTGATAGGAGATTGCACACCCATAAAGGTAACGTCTTCAGGTAACACGACCGGTAACTGATCCTCCGGTACCGGCACGGCACCGCAATCCGGACAATAAATGACCGGAATGGGACAACCCCAGTAACGCTGCCGGCTGACACCCCAGTCACGCAGACGAAAATTCACTTTGCGCTCGCCGATACCCTCGGCTTCAAGCCAGGACATTGCCTTTTCCTTGGCTTCAGTGACACCCAGACCATCCAGCCACTCACTGTTAATCGCTACACCATCTTCGACATAGGCCTCACCTTCCCAGTCTTGTGGTGTCTCCACGGTCCGTATAATGGGCAGGCCGTGGGCTTTTGCAAAATCCCAGTCACGCTGATCCTGCCCTGGCACGGCCATGATCGCGCCGGTGCCATAACCCATCAGTACATAATCGGCAATAAACAGGGGGACCGCTTTAGCGGTGAACGGGTTATAAAGAAAAGCGCCGGTATTGACCCCGCGTTTATCCAGGGTACCTTCGGTCGAGGTACGATCGGCTTCACTGGTTTGTCGTATCGATTCGACGAATGCTTCAACCTCCTGCCGTTGTGCATCGGTTGTGACCTGTATCACCAGCGGATGTTCTGGTGCAAGAACGGCATAGGTCATACCGAATGCCGTATCGGGTCGCGTGGTAAATACACTCACGGATGCTGCGCCCGGTTCTACCTCACCTTGCGAATCGCACACGGACATTGAAAATTCTGCACCCTCCGATCGTCCGATCCAGTTGCGTTGCATAGTTTTGACCGCCTCCGGCCATTGCTCAAGTTGATCCAGACCTTCTAGCAATTCATCCGCGTAATCGGTAATGCGTAAAAACCATTGTGGAATGGTCCGGCGTTCAACCACCGCACCCGAGCGCCAGCCCCGGCCGTCAATAACCTGTTCGTTGGCCAATACCGTCTGGTCAACCGGATCCCAGTTCACCTCTGAGTCTTTTCGATAGGCGAGACCCTCCTTCATCAAGCGGGTGAACATCAGTTGTTCCCACTGGTAGTATTCCGGTGTGCAGGTTGCGAATTCGCGTGACCAGTCATAAGCAAAACCCAGGCGTTTTAATTGCCCGCGCATGTGCTCGATATTGGCGTAGGTCCACTTGGCCGGGGCGGTGTTGTTCTTGATCGCAGCATTTTCAGCTGGCAGTCCAAAAGCATCCCAGCCCATGGGTTGCAATACATTTTTACCCAACATACGCTGGTAACGACTGATCACGTCGCCAATGGTGTAATTACGTACATGACCCATGTGCAGTGCACCGGACGGGTACGGCAACATGGACAGGCAATAAAACTTTTCAAGACCGGGATCCTCCGTCACCTCGTAGGTCTTATTGGCATCCCAGCGTGCCTGAACACGCACTTCGATCTCTGATGGGTTGTAGGGTGTTTGATGCATGATTTGTCCGGCCGACTCGCCTGTCTGATTAACTGTGAGTGCGAAGCATAACCGACCCCAACAGGACAAAAAAGCCTGTTAGGGGATTAATGCAAAATGTTAGGTCTGTGAGGCGCTTTTTAATCGTTCATGCCAACGATACCTATTGGCAAAGTCACCCTAAGTATTTGCATCGAAACCAGCAGGGTAATCCGCTTCTATGAATACAGACAAAGATTTCTATTTGAATAATATGTTGTATTTATGCAACGTTTGATGAAAGTGCAGATCCATGTTGTGGTTTTACACTTTCAATTAATCTATTTTTAATACCTGATAACAACAGGGGGGTCTGGAACCACTGATTTAATTCAGAGAACAAATAAGCCAAGCTAACGATCACCAGCGTCCATGGCCATAAAATTAACATATATTATTGTTTATATTGATGTTATTTCGGCAATTATGGAAAATATCAAGACCAAAAAAAATGCCCTCCTCCGGTTAGGGAGAAGGGCAGTTTTTGGAGTGATGTATCCGTCTTTTTGCGCCCTGTGACCTTGGTTCGTGTTGCAGTCTTACCAAGATTGGTTGTAATAATACCACTAACACCGACAATTGCAACCTTTATTGGACAAAAAAACAACAAACCTGCCAGTTGATGATACCTGTTCGGGATTACCGCGTGGATCAGCTGTTTGCTAACACTGAAAATACTAATTCTGTCCCTGATCATTGACACGAAAAATGCCGCTGCATTCGAGTTGTCGTAACAGTTCGCCAGCCACACCACGACCTGGAATTTTTACTGTTGCATCAATCTCGCAAAGCGGCACTAAAACAAACGCTCTTTCGTGCATCCGCGGGTGGGGCAATTCGAGCTGTTCCGATTGATACTGCTGATCACCAAATAACAACAGGTCAATATCTATCAGTCTTGGCCCCCAGCGACGCCCGTCTCGTTGCCGGCCCATCGCGCTTTCGATCGACTGCAATGCACGCAATAGTGGAATGGCTTCCAGGCTGGTTTCTATTTGCACAACGGCATTGATGAAATCATCCTGTAGCTGATCACCCCAGGGCGGTGTGCGATACAGGCTGGATACTTTTAATATTTCGATCCCCTCAACCGAATCCAGCTTGCCTAACGCGCGCCTGAGTTGTGCAACAGGTTGTTGCATATTACTGCCAAGACCCAGCCACGCATTCATCACGCCACGCCTGTGAATGTGATCCGTCAGGATTATGCAGTCGAACGCTTGGACCGGCGCCGGCGACGGGGTTTTCGCGCATCTTTTTTAAACCGGTCCTTCTCACCGCTATTCAACTTCACGCCTATTTGTGCCTTGGTCCAGTGCTCACACAAACTTTTCAATGACTCATCTTCTTCTGCCCTCAACAACAGAAAATCATAGGCAGCCCGAAAACGGCGCTCAGCCATCAGGCTTTTCGCACGGCGGCCATGGGTATGACTAAAGCGTGGTTGCATCGTCCAGATTTGACGGGTGATGACACTGAAACGACGAGGGACCGCGATTCTTTTCACCTGCTCCGACATCACCTCATCTGCCGCCTGACCGAGGGCAAGGTATTCCTGCATACCGTTGGCCTGCAAAACATCCGCCCTCGCCTGCACCGGTAGCCAGAACAGGGCGGCAAATAGAAACGCTGGTGTCACCGGTCTTTCATCGGCAACACGTTCGTCGGTGTTTTTCAAAGCCTTTTCCAATATTACGCCAGTTTTGACCCGGCCCGATTTGCCATCACGCTTGAGCACCGGAAACAAGGCGTGGGCTAAGCCGAACCGCTGCAATGCTTCCATGGTCCTGGACGCATGTCCGGTCATAAACAATTTGCAGACCTCTTCGAACAAACGGGCCGGCGGGATGTCCTTCAATAGTGGTGCCATCCCGGTGACATACTTTCCCGTCTCATCTCCCAGCTCAACACCCAATTTGGCAACAAAACGTGCCGCACGCAGCAGACGCACCGGATCTTCCCGATAACGTGTGCGTGCGTCACCGATCAGTCTCAATTTACGCTCCGAGAGATCCTTGTAACCACCGACGAAATCCTGGATATCACCACTGACAGGGTCGAGAAACATGGCATTGATGGTGAAATCGCGACGTATGGCGTCCTCTTCAAGACTACCCCAGACATTGTCCCTCAAAATACGACCGCTTTCATGCGTGTGATCATCATCTTCACTAAGCTGCGGTCCACGGAATGTGGCCACCTCGATCAATGATCCGCCCATGCGCACGTGGGCCAGGCGGAACCTGCGCCCAATCAAACGGGCACGCGGGAATACCGTTTTGACTTCCTCAGGGATCGCATCGGTCGCGACATCATAATCTTTGGGCACTTTGCCCATCAAAAGATCACGCACACTTCCGCCCACGATATAGGCCTCATAACCCTCTTCCTGCAAACGGCGAACGACCTCGGTGGCGTGCGGGCAAAGCTGCTGAACTGCAATACCATGTTCAGCAATTGGAATGATGATGTGTTTAGTGATAATGAATTCCCGAAACTGTAAATAAATTTAGTGGTTTAATCTCGATTCTAAGGTTGAACGGAATGATCAGGGTAGTTTAACATGACCGTCCTGTTGCAAAAACAGATAAACGCTCCCTTCGTCTAGCGGTCCAGGACGCGGCCCTCTCAAGGCTGAAACACGAGTTCGATTCTCGTAGGGAGCGCCAGTTTAATGCATTGAAAGCAGACAAATAAATTCGACAAAGCCAATTATTAAGCAAGCTGGAAATTACTAACCAGACCAGCCGTAATCCAACCTGCGAAACTGCCAGACCAATTTGAACGACATACGGCCAGCCTCAATTGATACCCGGAAACGGGCGTTGCCCGGCTTAAAAGGAGACAAGAATGCCTGCACTTACAACTTCAAATGCATGGGTAGCATTACAGGCACACCAGGCTCAAATAGCAGCAACCCACATGCGCGACATGTTTGCCGATGACCCGGACCGGTTTGAAAAATTCAGTGTCTCATTCAATGAAATTTTATTTGATTACTCTAAAAACCGGATCACCGAAGAAACCGTTTCACTGCTGCTCGCCCTTGCTAAGCAAGCTGACTTAAAGACGAAAATTGATGCCGCATTCAGCGGTGAAAAATTCAACAATACCGAAGACCGCGCCGTACTTCATATTGCCCTGCGCAATCGTTCCAATCGACCCATCAAGGTCGATGGTCAGGATGTGATGCCGGATGTGAATGCAGTCCTTGGTAAAATGGAGCGTTTTGTCGGGTCGGTACGTTCCGGTGAATGGAAAGGTTACACCGGTAGAGCCATAACCGATGTGGTTAACATTGGTATTGGCGGTTCTGATTTGGGGCCGAAAATGGTGGTCTCTGCGTTAACGCCCTACACGCACCCGGATTTGCGCAGCCATTTTGTATCCAATGTTGATGGCACCGACATCGCCGAAGTTCTCAAGCGTGTCGATGAGGAAACAACGTTATTCCTGATCGCTTCCAAGACGTTTACAACCCAGGAAACCATGGCCAACGCGCACTCCGCACGGAATTGGCTCATGGAGACCGCCGGCGACGACACAGCCATTGCAAGGCATTTCGTGGCGCTGTCCACCAATCAGGAAGCGGTGGTCGAATTCGGTATCGATCCGCAAAACATGTTTGCCTTCTGGGACTGGGTAGGTGGCCGTTATTCACTATGGTCGGCGATTGGCACTTCGATCGCGCTGGCAATCGGGTTTGACAACTTTGAGAAGTTACTAAGTGGCGCGCACGCTGTTGATGAACATTTCCATCATGCCCCGCTGGCCGAAAACATACCTGTACTGATGGCCATGCTGGGTATCTGGTACAACAATTTTTTTGGCGCCGAATCGCATGCAATTTTGCCATATGACCAGTACATGATGTATTTCCCCATGTATTTCCAGCAAGGTGACATGGAGAG
>Ga0316201_10003918_pt1 | contig 11109 bp, 5 predicted proteins | sample CS6wburrow_MG_FD_204516 | JGI IMG/M metagenome (GOLD analysis project Ga0316201, IMG submission 204516) | Coastal sediment microbial communities from Delaware Bay, Delaware, United States - CS-6 worm burrow | ecosystem: Environmental > Aquatic > Marine > Coastal > Sediment | place: USA: Delaware... | reverse complement strand
GTTCCCGACGGCGACTATCGCCTGCTGGTTACACCGCCCGCAAATTACGTCGCGCCGTCATCGGCATCGATTGGCGAGCTGCAAGCTCTTGCCGGCGCACCGTTTCTTCTGGGCCCGGCTTCTTTCGGTAACACCTTCACAAAATCCGGTGATCTGACGATCGCCATCGATATTCCGCTGGACCCGCTGTCATCGACGCTTTTTCTGCAGAAGCGAACCCTTACGACGGTTGCCGCGCCCGGCGATTTCGTGCGCTATGAGCTTGTATTGGAAAACGCATCAACAACAGGCGTGGCGAACGATGTTCGTGTCGTCGACCAGCTGCCGCCAGGCGTTCGTTTCGTCCCGGGTTCCGTAACAGTCGACGGTGTTGAAGCAATTGATCCCGAAATCGCAGCCGACCTGAGCAGTCTGGAATTCTTGATCGATACGATCAGCCAGTCTGCGCGCGTCAGCATCGCGTATGTCGTTGAGATTGTGGGTGGTGAACGTGGCGACGAACTGGTCAACAGGGCGACGGCGTTTGCGGCCGGCGGTCTGGTATCCAACGAGTCCACGGCCCTGATTCGTATCACCGAGGATCTCTTCCGCACAACGGCCACCATGGTAGGCCGCGTTCTCGAGGCGGACTGCAGCCAGGAGACATTCAGCGAAGAGCAGGGTGTTGCGAATGTGCGTGTCTACCTGGAAGACGGCCGTTATGCGGTAACTGACGCAGGTGGTCGTTATCATTTCGAGGGGCTGCCCGCAGGAACCCATGTCGCGCAGCTCGATACTTTTACCGTGCCTGACTACTTCGATGTAATCGGTTGTTCCGATACGCCAGGCTACGCGGGTCGAGCCGACTCCCAGTTCGTCAAGCTGTCGCGCGGCAGCCTGAAACGTGCTGACTTCTACCTGCGGCGCAAGCCACGGCCCGAAGGCCGAATCGAAATCGAGATGCGCCATACAGGTACGGCAAGCGCTACCGAGGTCGGCTATGAACTAACGCTAAATGGCATCGGCAACGTCGAGATCGACAATATTGGCCTGACGATCGCCCTGCCGGACGGCGTCGAATACATGCCAGGGACACTTCGCCTGAATAACGCATCCGTGGGCGAGCCGCGCCAGGTTGGAGAATCATTATCAATGGCGCTGGATAGCCAGGTTGGCATCTGGACGAGTCGAATTAGATTCACGGCTGCAATCGGCGACGGCGTTGACGGCGAACTCATAAGCAAGGCGTTCGCAAGCTTCGACACGCCGATGGAAGCGAAGCAGAAGACGCCAATCGTCGAAACCCGGATGGTCCGCGAGCCCGCGATACTGGAGAACGACGGCTACGTCCTCGATCTCAAGTTCGCCATACTGTCGGATGAGTTATCTACTGAGGACAAAGCGCAGCTGGACAGGCTCGTACGAGATTGGCGCGGCGTGAGTAACATCCGACTGTCCGCGGTTGGCCACACCGACAGCCAGCGAATCAAGCCGGCCAACCGGCATATTTTTGCAGACAACTATGTCCTGTCCCGCGCTCGTGCGACGTCCTCGGCGATGTACATCGCCGAGGCGCTCCAGATTGCTGCGGAGAATATTCAGGTTGCGGGGCGTGGTCCCGACGACCCGGTCGCCGACAATGCGACCGCTTCCGGTCGACAGAGCAACCGACGCGTCGAGCTGGTCATGAGCGGCATCCGCCCGACGCGACCGTCGTTTCTGGAAGTGACGCAGCCGACCAGTGGCACCAAGGAAACGGCTACCGTCGGTGCAATTCCGGGCGCACAGGTCCGCAAGAAACGTGTAGAGGATGACACGATCGGCATGCCGTCTTCGCAAGTCGAACCTGCGCTCGAGTCGCTGCATCCTGGCTACAGCATGTTGCTGCCGAAGACGAGTTTCGCTCCGGCGATACCGGCAACAAAAGTCTCAGTCCAGCACGAGCCTGGGCAGACCGTCGAACTGGCGCTAAATGGCGTGCCGGTCAGCAGGCTCAATTTTGCGGGAGAAGCAATAAACGCGGCAGGCACTGTGGCCGTGTCTCGCTGGGCCGGCGTCGATCTCGCCGATGGCGCTAACGAGCTGCATGTGGTCATTCGTAACGAGGACGGTAGCAAGGCCAAGGGGATACGCCGGACCATTCACTACACTGGCGGCCCGATTCGTGCCGAAGTCGTCGAAGAGTTGTCGACGCTGATCGCGGACGGTAAACAAAACCCGGTCGTCGCGCTGCGTCTTTTCGATCGTTCCGGCAAGCCCGCGCGTGCGGGAGTCGTTGGTCGATTCCGCGTGGATGCGCCGTACCGCTCTGCCTGGGACGAGCAGAACGATCGCAAGAATTCGCTGGTAGAAACTGGCGAACGCTCGGCGTCGTATCGTGTTGGGGCCGATGGTGTGGCGCTGCTGGAACTGGCGCCGACGACGCAAACGGGCGAAGTGAGTATCGTTCTGCCGTTCCAGAACTACCGTGAACAACAGCTTCGCGCATGGTTAAAGCCTGCGCAGCGCGACTGGATACTGGTTGGCTTTGCGGAAGGAACTGCCGGCTACAACACGCTTTCTGACAATGTTAGTGCCGCCGCTGCGGCGGGCAACGAGGATGGCTACTACGATGACGGGCGCGTAGCGTTCTTCGCTAAAGGTTCGGTAAAGGGCGAGTATCTTCTGACACTGGCCTACGATTCGGCCCGAGATCGCGAACAAAGTCGCGAGCGATTCGACACGGTAGTTGATCCGAATGCTTACTACGCGCTGTACGCCGATGTCAGCGAGCAGCGTTTCGACGCAGCAAGTCAGCGAAAACTGTATGTGAAGCTGGAGCGTAGCCAGTTTTACGCCTTGTTCGGAGACTTCGACTCTGGCCTGGCGATTACGGACCTCGCCCGCTACCAGCGCCGCTTTAACGGCTTCAAGAGTGAATACCGCGGCGATAACGTCGGCTATACAGTCTTCGCGGCGGAAACCGACCAGTCCTTCAATCGCGACGAAATCCCTGGCGACGGCACATCCGGCCTGTACCGCTTGTCCAATGCACCGATTATTGCCAACAGTGAGCAAGTGCGTCTCGAAGTCCGTGACCGTTTTGACTCCGGGGTCGTACTTAGCACTCAGAAGCTGACACGCTTTCTCGACTACAGCCTGGATACGCTGAACGGTACCTTGTACTTCAAGAAACCGGTTAGCAGTCGTGATCTGGATCTGAACCCGGTCTACATCGTCGTCGAATATGAGTCGACGGGTTCGGGCAGCGAGGATCTGGTTGCCGGTGGCCGAGGCTCGCTGCGATTTGCCGAGGATGCGGTTGAGCTCGGACTCACGCACATCAATGACTCCACAACAGGTGCCGATGCCGAGCTGACGGGCGTTGACTTTCGTTGGCAGATCAGCGACGAAACGCAGCTCAAGGCGGAGATTGCAGATTCAAGTGCGGTCGTATCCGGCGTTGCACAGAGCGGCAAGGCACATGGTGTGGACCTGGAACACAATGGCGAACATGTCGATGTGCGCGCGTATATTCGCGAGGTCGACGAGGGCTTCGGGCTGGGTTACCAGTCACAGGCCGAACAGGGCGTGCGACGACTGGGTGTCGATGCGCGCGCCAAAGTCGGCGAGCAGCTGACATTCGAGGGTGAGGCCGGCTGGCAACAGAACCTGCAGACAGAAGCAATACGAAATCTCATACGCGGGCAGCTTCGCTACGATCGCGGCAACTTCACAGCCCGCGGCGGCTTCGCTCACGCTGAAGACAAGTTTGAGGACGGCGACACGAACACGAGTGACCTTGCCGAGCTCGGAATTTCACAGAAGGTTCTCGACGGCAAGCTGCTGTTACGCGTCACAGGCAGCACAGCTATTAGCGAGCAGGCGGACAATATCGATTACCCGCAGCAGCTAGTAGTTGGTGCCGACTACCGGGTGACTGACAGCGTCGATGTCGTCGCCGAATACGAAGATGCAACAAGCCGGGACCTCGACGCGACGATGACGCGGATTGGCGTTCGTGCCACGCCGTGGAGTCGCGCGCAGATAAACTCCTTCGTGACGAACCAGAGCAGCGAGTTCGGACCGCGCCTGTTCGCCAACCTCGGTTTGATCCAGGGTTTCCAGCTTGGCGACAACTGGCTGTTCGACGTGGGCGTGGACCAGGCCAAGACCTTGCTCGACCCGGCGGAGCGACCATTCGATCCGGATCGCGAGCTGACCTCCGGTTCACGTAACGAAGACTTCACGTCGGCGTATGCCGGGGCGACCTATACCTCTGAGCTCTGGAGCGTCAATAGCCGACTCGAGATGCGCGACTCTGATTCAGAGGAACGTATGTCGATGTTGCTGGGTTGGTACCGCCAGCCGAGCAAGGGACACGGGCTGTCAGCCGGTTTGACCATCTTCGAGGCGGACAATGCCCTCGGTAATGAACTCAGTCAGGCGAACCTGAAGCTCGGCTGGGCGTATCGCATGGCTGACAGCAAGTGGTCGTTTCTCGAGCGCATCGACCTGGTCTACAATCGCGCGGCGGCAACGGCCGGCGAGGAGAAGAGCTGGCGGCTCATTAATAACTTCAACGCCAATCGCCGCATCAATGCAGCATCGCAGCTTTCCCTGCAGTACGCGTTCAAGTACGTACGCAGCGAATTCATCGGTGACGCTTACACGGGTTACACCGACCTGATCGGTATTGATTATCGTCGCGGCATGGGTGAACGCTGGGATGCCGGTGTGAATACCAGTATCTACCACTCGTACAAATCGAAGGTGATCGACTACGGTTTCGGCGTCGATGTTGGTTACAACATCGGTCGGAACATGTGGCTGACGTTGGGCTACAACGTACTTGGATTTGACGACAAGGACTTTGAGCAGGCGCGCTACACTGCAGCTGGTCCGTATCTGCGGTTCTCGATCAAGGCCGACCAGAGGTTCCTGAAAGCGATCGCCGGGCAACGCTAAAAAGCCGCGGACCACTTTTCTGCATCTGACGCAGAATTCCATACAGCCAGCACGCGCATAACCGTGTAATCTTTTGGCTGTGACAAGTCTGACCGAATTTTTTGGCGATCAAAGCCCCCTGAAAGAACTCTTGCCCGGCTTCCAGCCGCGAGCAGGCCAGGCGTGGATGGCAGAGGCCGTCGCCGAGGCCATCGCCGGTTCGGACAAGCTCGTCGTAGAGGCGGGCACTGGGACCGGCAAGACATTCGCCTACCTGTTACCGGCGCTGCTCAGTGGCCGCAAGACGATTATCAGCACCGGTACCAAAGCACTGCAGGACCAGCTATATCACCGGGATTTGCCTTTGATTGGCAAAGCGGTAGGGCGGCCGGTTACGACTGCCTTGCTCAAGGGCCGTGCCAACTACCTGTGCTTGCAGCGTATCGACCAGGTGACCGATATCGCGTCCAATCTCGCCAGTGACCTCAAGAAAGTGCGTGAATGGCGTCATCGCACACAGAGTGGCGACCGCGCCGAGGTGACAGAGATTGCGGAGGACTCTCCGCTCTGGCCGCTGGTAACTTCCACGGCGGACAATTGCTTAGGCCAGAAATGCCCCGAGTACACAAACTGCCACGTTGTCAAAGCGCGTCGCGCTGCGCAGGAGGCTGACCTCGTTGTGGTCAATCATCACCTGCTGCTCGCGGACCTGGCGATGAAGGAGGAGGGCTTCGTCGAGTTTCTGCCGGGCGCTGAGGCGGTAATCCTCGATGAGGCACACCAGGTGCCAGACCTTGCGGTGCAGTTCTTCGGCGTCTCGCTCGGCAGCCGTGAACTGGAGCGACTGGTTGAAGAAGCTCGCGCGGCGACCCTGTCGTTTTCGCAGCCCGAACTGCAGCGGCGGATCGATGCGCTGCAAAACGCCGTTCGACTGCTACGCGCGGAAGCGCCCCGCAAGGAAGGTAGACACGAGCTTGGCGAGGTCATGTCGGAGCTGCGCGATCCTCTCGACAAGCTCGCGCACGCGCTGCACGACATGCAGGTAGCAGTTGTCGAACTTGCCGATACGTCAATCGAGCTTGAGAAGATCCATGAACAGCTGCAGGCGTTCGCCGAGCGGCTGGCAATACTGTCAAGCGACGATGCCTGGGATGGACTGCGCTGGCTGGAGGTCAACCCACGCAGCCTGCGCCTCAACCTGACGCCACTGGATGTCTCGGAAATATTGAACGGGTTGATCGACAACGGTTTTCAGGCCTGGATATTCACGTCAGCAACGCTCGCTGTTGGTGAGGATTTTTCGTTGTTCGCTTCACGAATGGGGCTTCCCAACGTGCCGGGCCTCACGTTTCCCAGCCCCTACGACCTGCAGCAAAACGGACTTCTATACTTGCCCGAGGGCATGCCGCAACCCTCAGACCAGGGCCATACGGCATCCATGCTGGACGCCGTCACACCCTTGCTGGATATGACGACGGGCGGTATGTTTTGCCTCTTTACCAGTCATCGCGCACTCAACAACGCGAGACAGTGGTTCAAGTCTCACAAGTCCAGTCTTGGTGGTCGCGTGCTGCTGGCGCAGGGAGATGCACCGCGCGACGACCTGGTGCGGCGCTTTCGCAATCAAGGCGATGCGGTGCTGCTGGGCACCGGCAGTTTCTGGGAAGGCGTTGATGTGCGCGGGCAGGCGTTGAGCGTTGTTGCGATCGATAAACTTCCCTTTGCGTCGCCCGCCGATCCGCTGATGATGGCGCGGCTCGAACACATCCGGCGCCAGGGCGGCAACGGCTTCATGGATCACCAGCTGCCGCTGGCTGCGTTGTCGCTGAAACAGGGTGCTGGTCGCCTGTTACGCGACCAGAACGACTATGGTGTTGTCGTACTGTGCGATCCGCGAGTCTCGACGAAGCGTTACGGAAAACTGTTCTTACAGTGCCTCGCGCCAATGCCATCGACATCGGCGCTTAACGAGGTGTCGAGTTTCCTGGCTGCGCACGAGCGCAAGGGAAAAGTGGCGTGAAACTGCTTGCAATCGACACTTCATCACTTGCATGCAGCGTTGCGCTGCATGACGGTTCCAGTGTCTTTGAACGTCATGAAGAGCGGGAACGAGAGCACACGCGTTTGTTGACGCCGATGATTCGCAGTGTCCTGCTCGATGCCGATTTGGCAATTGCTGATCTCGATGCGATCGTGCTGGGGAACGGCCCTGGCTCTTTCATCGGTATGCGCATAGCGGCATCCGTTGCGCAAGGGCTCGCCCATGGGGCCGGGCTGAAAATCGTGCCCGTTTCGTCGCTGGCAGCTGTCGCAGCGCAGGTTTTTGCCGAGACGGATGCGCAGGAGGCTGTTGTTGCCCAGGACGCACACATGAACGAGGTGTACCTCGGTGCGTATCGGCGTAGTGATGCCAATCTGCCGGTACCGATATTCGCGGAGCGGCTGCAGGGGCAGCTGCTGATTGAGGAAATTGCTACCGCCAATACAGCCAGCCGCGTCGCTGCGGGGTTCGGCTGGCAGCGCTACCCGGAATTGATGTCGATCAATAAGACGTCCTTCAGGTCCTGCACCGAGTTCCTCTATCCACGCGCCGCTTACTTGCTGTCACTGGGAGCACTGGCAATCGAGAACGGCGAGACCATTGACCCGCAGGATCTCGTGCCCGCGTACCTGCGGCACAAGGTCGCCGAAAGGCCGAGCGGCAAACCCTAGTAACACTCCTGTAATATACTGCTGTTGAAATGCATGGCTGAGGCACCAGCAGCCCGACCGACGTTGTCCAGGAACAGCATGGCCAGTAGCAAGATACTTATCGTTGAAGATGAACAGCCGATTCGAGAAATGATTGCTTTTCATCTGTCCCGGGCTGGCTTCGAAACGCTGGAGGCGGCTGATAGTCGTGAGGCGCGCCAGCTGCTCGCCGATAAGCGTCCTGATCTTGCGTTGATCGACTGGATGTTGCCGGACAGCAGCGGCCTGGAGTTGACTCGCATGCTGAAACGAGACGACGACTACGAGGATCTCGCGATCATCATGCTGACCGCCCGGGCGGAGGAAAGCGACAAGATCTCCGGCCTCGAAGGTGGCGCCGACGATTACGTGACCAAGCCGTTTTCGCCGCGTGAACTGGTTGCGCGCATACAGGCGGTCTTGCGCCGCGGCGGAGCTTCCACGGAGGGGCCGCTTCGGGTCGGCGACCTGGAACTCGATACCGCCGGACATCGCGTGCTCGGGCAGGGCAGAGAAATCCGGCTTGGCCCAACAGAATATCGTCTGCTGCAATTCCTGATGACACACCCGGAGCGGGTCTACAGTCGGACCCAGTTGCTCGACCGCGTCTGGGGTGCAAACGTCTACGTCGAAGAACGAACCGTTGACGTCCATATCAGGCGTCTGCGCAAGGCACTGGCGACAGAAGACGTTGACAATCATATTCAGACTGTGCGCGGGGCCGGCTACCGCTTTTCGTCGCGTGATCAAGTAGAGTAAGCAACAGATGTCGGACGCATCGAAAAAATTCCTGTTTGGTCTGCTACTGCTGGTTGCTGGTGGCGCCGGCATTGGCTGGATGTACGGGCACGCGGACTGGGGTCTTCTTGCTGGAGTGTCGCTGGCATTGCTCTGGCAGGTACGGCAGTTGCTGAGTTTTGAACGGGCAGTGCGAACGGGTAACTTTGATGACTTTCGTGATGGCGAAGGTATCTGGCAGCAGCTGTTCTCGCGGTTTCGTTTCGAGCATGAACGGGCGGCGCGGCGCAAGCAGAACTACAGGTCGTTGCTCCGGGAAATCCGAAAGTCCACCAACGCCATGCCGGATGGCGCCGTTATCCTGAACGCAGATCATGAAATTATTACGTGCAACCGTGCCGCGAAGCACCTTGCGGGCCTGAAACGCAAGAAAGACCGTGGGCAACGTGTTGACAACATTCTGCGAGCGCCCGAACTCGTTGAACTGCTGCAGGCTAATGACGCCAAGGCGTCGATTGATATTGCATCCCCCGTTTCGGATGGCCATTGGCTGAACGCACGAATCGTGCCCTATGGCGCCGACCAGAAGCTGCTGCTGCTGCGTGATGTCACCGAGGGAATCCGGCTGCGAAAAATGCGACGTGACTTTGTCGCCAATGCATCGCACGAATTGCGGTCTCCGTTAACCGTGATCAACGGCTACCTGGATGTAATGGCGGACGACGAGAATTTGCCTTCAGCGTGGGAAAACCCGGTCAAGCAGATGCGTGTCCAGGCTACTCGCATGCGCCAGATCCTCGGTGAATTGTTGGAGTTGTCGCGGCTCGAAAGCGCCGGCACCGCGGCGGCAGACAAGCCGGTTGACGTATTGAAACTCATCGGCAGCTCAATAGAAGCCCTGGGCGGGCATGCGCAGCTGGCCCCGGTGGACATCGACGCAGAATCCAGTTCGGAGCTACTCGGCAATCGTGCCGAGATCGAGACCGTTATTGTCAATCTGCTTTCAAACGCTTTCCGTTTTACGCCGGTTGATGGACAGATTACGGTGACATGGCGCACGGGTCCCGACGGCGCCGACCTGATCGTCACGGATACCGGCGAGGGCATTGATCCGGAGCACATCCCGCGTCTGACCGAGCGTTTCTTCCGAGTGGACAGGGGGCGCAGCCGCGATGATGGTGGCATCGGTCTGGGGCTTGCCATCGTGAAGCACATCCTCGCGAGGCATGACGCCGAGCTGATTGTGACCAGCGAAGCCAGTCAAGGCAGCGAGTTTCGTTGCCATTTCCCGCCTGAGCGTATCGTTGTCGCGCCGCCCGTCCCTCTGTCATAAAACTGCAATATTTCTGTCACACAAGCGACATGTACCGTCGTTAACGTGCCGCTAACTTTCTCGAAACGTTTCAGAAATATGGTGCTGTCCAGCGCCGAAAGGAACCAACATGAAATCAGTAATATTTACGATCGCGGCGGTAATTGCTCTCCTTTTTGTCACAACACCAGCAATCGCAGATGACCAGAGCTGGGCCGATCGCATCAAGCTCAAGGCCGATATTCGCCTGCGTCATGAAAGTGTTGACGAAGACGGCGAAGAAGATCGGGCGCGAGGACGATTCCGCACGCGGTTTGGTTTGTCGGCTCAAGCCACTGACGATGTCAAGTTTGTCCTGCAGCTGGCCACCGGCGGCAGCAACCCGGTCTCGACCAACCAGACGTTTGACGGCGGCTTCTCCACCAAGGACATCGGCGTCGATCTTGCGTACGTCGACTGGAAGATCAACGACAACCTGAATCTGTACGGCGGTAAGATGAAGAATCCGCTTTTCAAGGCGGGCGGCGTGCCGCTGATCTGGGATGGCGATTTAAACCTGGAAGGAATTGCGGTCACCTTCAGCCAGGGTAACTTCTTCGGCACGGCTGGCAATTTTTCGGCCGAGGAACGAAGCAGTACTGATGATTCGCTGCTCTACGTTGTTCAGGCTGGTTTCAAGGTGCCCATTGGTGACGCAATGAAGCTGACGGCCGGTGCGGGCTATTTCGCGTATACCGATACGGTGGGCAACGAGCCGTTCTTCAACGGCAATCCGAGGGGCAACTCGGTCGACGTCGATGGTAACTACCTCTACGACTACACCAACACCGAGATCTTCGCCCAACTCGATACGAATGCCGGTGACTGGCCGTTGAGGATCTACGCACACGCTACGCAGAACAGCGACGCGCCGACCGAAGATACTGCTTTTGCAATTGGCGCCAAGCTCGGATCGGCAAAGAAGCAAGGCCAGACGGAGTTCAGCTGGACCTACCAGGATATCGAAGCGGACGCCGTCATCGGCACCTTCAACGATTCTGATTTCGGCGGCGGCGGAACCGACTCGGATGGCCACTTGCTGAAAGCCAAGTATGCTTATTCAGACAAGATATTCTTCGGTGGCACATTGTTCGTAAACAGTGTCGATCGCTTCCAGGGCACCGAGCATGATTACAACCGGCTGCAGCTTGACGTAGAATTCAAGTTCAATTAATTCGCTCCAGAGCACAATATGGAAACCGCAGACTTGAACGACCATATCTCAAGGCGCTACAACAAGGACATCGAGGATCTGCGTAGCAAGGTCCTGGCGATGGGTGGCCTGGTTGAATCGCAGTTGTCGCAGGCTATCGCTGCCATTGTCAGCGGCGATAGCGAGCTGGGGCTCAAGGTCGCGCATGACGACTACCTGGTCAACAAGCTCG
>Ga0316201_10003917_pt1 | contig 11110 bp, 8 predicted proteins | sample CS6wburrow_MG_FD_204516 | JGI IMG/M metagenome (GOLD analysis project Ga0316201, IMG submission 204516) | Coastal sediment microbial communities from Delaware Bay, Delaware, United States - CS-6 worm burrow | ecosystem: Environmental > Aquatic > Marine > Coastal > Sediment | place: USA: Delaware... | reverse complement strand
CCTTGCGCGATGTCGTCTACCAGCGTGATCTCGGTAGCGTCTTCGACAAGAGCCAGCGCGTCGCCAAGCTGGCGGCCTGGGTTGCCGGTGAGCTCGGCGCGGACGCGTCTGTGGTGGCGCGCGCTGCCGCCCTGGCGAAGTGCGATCTCGTGACCGGCATGGTGGGCGAGTTTCCGGATCTGCAGGGCACCATGGGCCGCTATTATGCGATCTCCGACGACGAGCCCAATGCGGTTGCCGACGCCATAGCGGAGCAATATCGGCCGCGCTTTGCCGGCGATGCGCTTCCCGACTCACCGGCGGGACAAATTCTCGCGATTGCGGACAAGCTCGACACGCTGGCGGGCGTTTTCTCGATCGGCAAGAAGCCGAGCGGCAATCGCGACCCGTTCGGCTTGCGACGCGCCGCCCTCGGAATCGTGCGCATGCTCATAGAGAGCGGCATCGACGTGGACCTGAAGGCCATGATCGCGCGCGCCGTTGCCGGCCAGCCCGACGGAAAGGTCGGCGCAGAGGAACTGTGTACGGACCTTTACGCTTACATCAGTGACCGCCTGCGCGGTTATTGCCTGGATCGCGATTCGGGCCTCGGTATTGAGACCTTCGAGGCCGTCATGGTTCGCGAGCCCGCGTCCCTGGTCGACTTCGACCGGCGGCTCGCTGCCGTGCAGACCTTTGCACGCCTGGAGCAGGCCGAAAGCCTCGCGGCCGCCAACAAGCGTATCGCCAATATCCTGCGCAAGGCGGGTGACCCGGAGGGGCTTGGCGTTACCACCGCGCTCTTTGAACACGACGCCGAACGTGCGCTGCACAGCGCGCTTGAAAACGCACGGGAAAAGGTCGGCCCGATGCTCGAACAGCGTCGATATGCCGAGATCTTGAACGAACTGGCTGATTTACGGGATCCTGTCGATCGCTTCTTTGACGACGTGATGGTCATGGCCGAGGACGACGCCGTGCGGAACAACCGTTTGGCGATTTTAAGCGAACTTCGGGCCCTTTTCCTCGATGTAGCAGACATTTCGCGGCTTTCCCTGGGCTGATATGGCGACGAGTGTCGGTGCAAGGGGCCTTTTGATCCTCGATCGTGATGGTTTGATCAACCAGGACTCGGAGAGCTTCGTAAAGTCTGCCGAGGAGTGGCTGCCGCTCCCGGGCAGCATCGGCGCCATTGCGCGCCTGAGCCGTGCCGGCTACACGGTGGTCGTTGCGAGCAACCAGTCGGGGCTCGCCCGCGGCTTGTTCGACCGCAATGCCTTGCGCGCCATGCACCGCAAGCTGCGCCGGCTCGTGGGCAACGAGGGCGGCAGGATTGACCGCATCGTGGTGTGCCCACACGGCCCTGACGATGGCTGCAGCTGCAGGAAGCCAAAACCCGGACTCCTTACGCGGTTGGCGCGCCATTACGGCGTGAGCCTCGTCGGGGTGCCCGCTGTTGGCGACTCGCTGCGCGACCTGCAGGCTGCCGCCGATGCGGGCGCGACACCGATCCTGGTGCGCACGGGTAACGGCAGAAAAGCCCTGATGAACCTGCCGGCCGCGCTGCGCGACGTTCGCATCTACGACGACCTGGCCGCGTTCGCGACAGACGCGTTGGGCAGATAGATCAATGATCAACTGGTTTCGCTCACTGTTGTTCCTGACGTTCGGCTTTTTGACGGTCGTGATCTATGCGGTCGTCGTAATGCTGCTGTTCTGGGCGCCGAAGCCCTGGTTGCATGCGCTCGTTGTCAACTACTGCAAGCTCACTTTGTGGGCGGGCGAGTTTTTCTGTGGCATGAAGGTCGTTGTCGAGGGCCAGGAGAATATCCCGGACGAGCCCAGCGTGATCATGATCAAGCACACGACCACGCTCGAGACCTACGGCCACGTTCCCTTTTTTCCCACGACCGCGTGGGTGGTCAAGCGCGAGCTGACCTGGGCGCCGATTTTTGGCTGGGCTATCGGCCTGGTGCTCGAGCCGATTGCGATTAAGCGCAGCGCCCGCCGCAATGCGGTGAAGCAGGTTATACGCAAGGGAAAGGCAAAGCTGGCAAAGGGCGTCTGGGTGACGATCTTCCCGGAAGGCACACGCATGCCGCCCGGCGAGACCCGTAAATATGGGGTGTCCGGTGCAGCGCTTGCCCAGGCAGCGAACGTGATGATCGTTCCTGTGGCACATAACGCTGGCGACTGTTGGCCGCGCCTCGTGTTCACCAAGCGCCCCGGGATTGTGCGTTTCTGCATCGGCCCACCGATAAGCGCGCAGGGCCGCCCCCCAAGGGAAACAAACCTCGTTGTGCAGGAATGGATCGAAAGCAAGATGCTGGAGATCAGCACCACCTACCAGGATAAGCAGAAGACCGAATGACCGGTGAGGTCGGCTAGCGGTCGCCCCCGACAGAGCGGCCAAGCGCTTTAATCTCATCGGCCTGGCCGGGCTGCAGCGCATAGATCGCCTTAATACGACAACCGCGGAACGTATCGATCTTTGGATACAGTGCGCGTGAGTCCTGGCGAACATCGGGCTCAACGCGCCCATCAAAACGCCTCACGCAGCGACTGTAGTACTCGAGCAAGAAGTCCTCTCTACGCGTACTAACGATAATGTAAAGGTCGCTGACGTCGCTGGACGAAAGCTGGTCCAGCGTGCGGATAGCCTTAACAGACTCGAGCTCATTCGTTGCAATGAAGTCTGCGATTGCCGTTTGTTCGCGGCGCTCTTCCTTTTCATCCGATGCTGCACATGCGGCCAGTAGCATCGAAGCGACCAGTAGTGCGGTAATTTTCATGCTGCTCACCTATCGATCCCTGTACATCGTTTCCACCCAGGAGACTGCGCCCGGATACGCCTCGATCCAGCGCTCAATGTCGGCGCGCATTGCCTCGGGCGCCCGGTCTCTCTCAATGCGCACAGTCTCCGCCTTACCGCCGCCGTAGCCCTGGGGCATCAGCCAGAGACCCGTAAACGCGGCGAACGTCAGGTCCGTGTAGTTGATCTGATCACCGCCGAGCAGTGACTTCCGGCCGTCGGCGAGGTCGGCATTGATGTTGGCCATCAGCTCTTCGATGCGCGCGGCCGACTTGGCAAAGTGCGTGTCATTGATCTTGAACGAGAAGCGGACCATGAACGCCAGGAACGGAAAGAGAACGCGCAACGCGACGCGCTGCCATGCCGGCGTTGCGGGACTGTCTGCGCCCCAGGCGTGCAGGGTGAGCTCGCGGTCATGGAGCAGATGGTAGTACACCCAGACCTGCAGGCTGACGCCGTAGCCGTCGAGCCGGCGCTCGAATGCTACCCGCTCCGCGGTCGGCTCAAGAAACGCCGCTTTCTCGGGGCGCTCCGGCAAGTAGCGGCCGTAGACATAGCGAAGAATGTCCGGCGAGTTACCGATGACCGACCGAACGATGCCGGTCCTGACCTTCAGCTGTGGGACGGTGCGTCCGCGAAAGTAGGCACCCAGCGTCCCGCCCGACGATCGTTCTTCGTAGTCGACGCCAAGCCGGTCGAGACTCCAGCGAACCTTTTCTACAAAGTGGCTGGCCGAGATGGTGGCCAGCACGAGGTCCGGGGTGCGTTCCGGCGCAATGATACCGCTCAGGGCAATAAGCCAGCGGCACAGCAACAACAGGACAACAATGCCTGCTGCTGCAGCGACTGAAAGTCCGTACCACGCGACAACGATCGGCGCGAGAAACAGGATCGCCGTGAAGATCGTTGTGCGCTTGTCGGTCATCGTCTTACCAGATCTTCACGCGTTCTTCGGGCGGCAGATAGAGTGCGTCCGTCTCCTGGACGTTGAAGGCTTCGTACCATTCGGGCACGTTGCGAACCGGGCCGTTCGCGCGATAAACGCCGGGCGAATGCGGATCCGTCGCGATACGCTTGCGCAGCTCTTCATCGCGGATGATGCCGCGCCACACCTGACCGAAGCCGAGGAAGACGCGCTGCGTACCTGTGAAGCCATCGATGATCGGCGGCTCTTCACCATTCAGTGACATCTGGTAGGCCAGCAGGCCAATGGTAATGCCGCCCAGATCGCCGATGTTCTCGCCGAGCGTAAATTCGCCGTTGACCGCGAGGTCGTTAAACGGTTTGAACGCATCGTACTGCGCCACCAGTGCGCCAGTGCGTTTTTCGAACTCCGTGAGATCTTCGTCTGTCCACCAGTTGCGCATCACGCCGTCACCATCGAACGTGCTGCCGGAGTCGTCGAAGCCGTGTCCGATTTCGTGTCCGATAACCGCGCCGATAGCGCCGTAGTTCATTGCGTCGTCCGCCTCCATGTCGAAGAACGGCCACTGCAGTATGGCCGCAGGGAATACGATCTCGTTCAGCGGTGGCATGTAGTAGGCGTTAACCGTCTGTGGCGTCATGCCCCACTCCGTGCGATCGACGGGACCGCCCTGGCGGTCAAGGATGCGCTGGTATTCGGCGAGCGCTGCGCGCTCCCCGTTACCGTAGTAATCGTCCGCCTCTATTTCGAGCGCAGAGTAGTCGCGCCAAACATCCGGGTAGCCAATTTTTGGTGTGAACTTCGACAGCTTGTCCAGGGCCTCTTTTTTGGTTGCTTCCCCCATCCAGTCGAGCTCTTTGATGCTCTTCTCGTAGGCTTTCACAAGATTGCCGACCAGCTCGAGCATGCGCTCCTTCGCCGCGGGCGGGAAATGCTCTTTGACGTAGACCTTGCCAACAACTTCACCCAGCGTCCCGTTGACGGTATTCACTGCGCGGCGCCAGTCTTCCTGTTGCTCCTCTGTGCCGGACATGGTTTTGCCGTAGAACTCGAAGTTTTGCTTGTCCATGTCGCGCGTCAGGCGTGACGCCGTGTTATTGAGGGTCGTCCATGTAAGGTAGGTCTTCCACGTATCAAGGTCCGTGTCGACGATAATGCCGTCAAGGGCCCTTAAGTAATCGGTCGTGAATATCACGATCGAATCGACATCCTGAATACCGATTTCGTTGATGTAGCCGTCCCAGTTAAAATTCGGCATGACAGAGGGCAGGTTTTCCATCGCCACCTTGTTGTAATTGGCGGTCCAGTTACGTGAGTCTTCCTTCGTCATGTTTTCTCGTGCCAGCCGCGTTTCCAGCGCCATGACCGTTGCCGCTGCAGCGGCGCCGTTTTCGAGCCCGGCGAGGTCATACATCTTCTCGATGTGTGCAACATACTGCCGACGAAGCTCCTCGGATTTCTCATCGTCTTTGAGGTAGTACTCACGATCCGGCAACCCGAGCCCGCTTTGTCCCGCATAGATCATGTAGTAGTTCGGGTCCCTGAAGTCAGCAACCTGGCCCAGCCCGAACGGTGCGTCGAGGTTACGTTTGACGGTTTCGGCAAAGTAAACAGCCAGGTCGTCGTAGTCGGAAATCGCGGCGATGCGATCGAGTTCGGGCTGCACCGGCGCCATGCCGCGCGCGTTGCGCGTATCCCAGTCAAGAAATGACTTGTACATGTCACCCACTTTTTGTTCGTCGGTGCCGTTTTCGAAATCGCCGTTAGCGGATGCCTCGATAATGACCTTGACAGCATCCTGGGATGCGTCACGCAACTGGTCGAACACACCGAAGCGGCCCTTGTCAGCTGGGATTTCGGTTTCCGCTACCCACTTGCCGTTGACGTAGGAGAAGAAGTCGTCGCCGGGCCTGACACTGGTGTCCATCGCCGAAAGTTCGATGCCGGATCGCAGCGGCTTGGTCTCTGCGACAACCGGCTCGGCGGGCTCCTGGCCACAGGCGGCCACGAGCAGCAGCGCCACGGCGCTGATAATAAAGTTTTTCACTGTGTCTCCCTTTTGAAAGGTGGGTCACGACCGGCCTGCACCGGACGTTTGCTAATTCGTTTTTTATGACTCGTTTCGAGTGAAATAATTCACCCGGGCTTGCGGATCAAACGTCCAGGTTCTCGACCGTGAGAGCGTTCTTCTCGATAAATTCGCGGCGCGGTTCAACCTGGTCGCCCATGAGCGTGGTAAATATCTCGTCGGCCTTGACGGCATCTTCGATTTTTACCTGCATGAGCCGGCGCGTTTCAGGGTTCACCGTGGTGTCCCAGAGCTGGTCGGGGTTCATTTCACCGAGACCCTTGTAACGCTGAATCGCCTGGCCGCGGCGAGCCTCGCTCATGAGCCACTCCACTGCCTCGGCAAATGACGCTATCGCCTGCTCTCGATCGCCGCGCTTCACAAATGCGCCCTCGGACAACAGGTCGTTGAGCTTGGCGGCAAGCGCCATGATGTGACGGTACTCGTGGCTACCGAAAAATTCGCGCGGCAGGTAGCGCGTCGTACCGACGCCGTGTTGAACTTTGGTAATTGCGATGCGAACGCCCTCACCATCCTCGTCACCACGATCAAGCACGGCGCTATAACTTCCTCCGCCGCCCTTCTCTGCGCGATCACCCGTGTGCTTCGGTAACGCCTCGCTAAGCTGCTCCGCCCAGGCGCTGAGCGCATCGAGGTCTTCCGCGTCGGCTGCGCTTACTTCGGGCAAACGACTGACGCAGCGCAGCACCGCGTCTGCGTAGCGACTGGACAGGCGCGCGAGTATGTTTTCTACGGCAATATATTCTTTCGCGAGCGTTTCGAGCGCAACGCCGGTGAGCGCTGGCGCGCCCGAATTGACGTACAGTGACGCGCCGTCCATCGCGGCGTTAAGCAAATAGCCGTCCAGCTCGGCATCGTCTTTGACGTAGACCTCTTGCTTGCCCCGCTTTATTTTGTACAGTGGCGGCTGCGCAATGTAGATGTGGCCGCGCTCAATGAGTTCCTTCATTTGCCGATAGAAGAACGTCAGCAGCAGGGTTCGAATGTGTGAACCATCGACGTCGGCATCCGTCATGATGATGACGCGGTGGTAGCGCAGCTTGTCAGGATCAAAGTCGTCCCGGCCGATACCACAACCCAGCGCCGTTATCAGTGTGCCAACCTCGGCGGACTGCAGCATCTTGTCGAAGCGCGCCTTCTCCACATTAAGGATTTTTCCCTTGAGCGGCAGGATGGCTTGCGTACGCCGATCTCTGCCCTGCTTGGCTGAGCCGCCGGCGGAGTCGCCCTCGACCAGGAACAGCTCGGATAGCGCCGGGTCTTTTTCCTGGCAGTCCGCTAATTTGCCGGGCAGTCCGGCCACATCGAGCGCGCCTTTGCGGCGGGTCATTTCTCGCGCTTTGCGTGCGGCCTCCCGGGCCCGCGCCGCGTCGACGATCTTCGACACGATCGCCTTCGCCTCCTGCGGGTTCTCCAGCAGGAACTCCTCAAGGCGCCCGGCCATCGCCTGTTCAACAATGCCTTTGATTTCAGATGAAACTAATTTGTCTTTGGTTTGTGACGAGAACTTCGGGTCCGGCACCTTGACCGACAGTACCGCCGTCAACCCTTCACGGGCGTCGTCACCGCTCGGTGTGAATTTATCCTTGCGGCTTGAAAGCTCTTTTTCGATATAGGTATTCAGCGTGCGCGTCAGCGCCGAGCGGAACCCGGCCAGGTGAGTGCCACCATCGCGCTGCGGAATGTTGTTCGTGTAGCAGAACATGTTTTCCTGGTAGCCGTCGTTCCACTGCAGGGAGGCCTCCACGCCAACGTCATCGCGCATCACCGAGAAATGGAACACGGTGCTGTGAATCGGCGTTTTATTGCGATTGAGGTGTTCGACGAAGGCCCTGATACCGCCCTCGTACTCGAAGACCTCTTCCTTGTCTTCTTCGCGCTCGTCGACCAGGCGAATGCGGACGCCCGAATTCAGGAACGACAGCTCACGCAGCCTTCGCGCCAGGATGTCGTAGTGGAACTTGATATTGGTAAACGTGCCCGGGCTGGGCTTGAACCGCAGCGTCGTGCCCGTGCGGTCGGTGTCCCCGACCACGGCCAGCGGCGACTGTGGTTCGCCGTGCACATACTCCTGCTGATGGGTCTTGCCGTCACGGTGAATGGTAAGGACCAGGTGCTCCGACAGGGCGTTGACGACCGAGACGCCGACGCCGTGCAGGCCGCCCGACACCTTGTACGAATTGTCGTCGAATTTACCGCCCGCGTGCAGGACGGTCATGATGACTTCGGCGGCCGAGACACCCTCTTCCGGGTGCATGTCGACCGGCACGCCGCGGCCATCGTCGCTGACGGTGACGGATTCGTCCGCGTGAATCGTTACCGTAATCGTGTCGCAGTGGCCGGCCAGCGCCTCATCGATGGAGTTATCGACAACCTCGAAAACCATGTGGTGCAGGCCGGTGCCATCGTCGGTGTCGCCGATGTACATGCCGGGCCGTTTGCGCACGGCCTCGAGGCCCTTTAACACCTTGATATTACTGGAAGTATATTCTGTCTGGTCGGTCATCCGAGGTCCTTTCAATACAACCGGCGCATTGTATCAAAAACGGGCGTGCGAAGTACCCTCAAAGCTTTATATTTCAAGCCTTTTCAGGGGTTCTTGGGGGGGGGCTGAGAGCGCCGTGTTCCACGTGGAACGTCGCGCTCTCGGCGGGAATGCTCAAAGCGCCCTTTTCGAGGCTGGTCGCCACCACCTGACAACCCAGCCCCAGGACCGCATCGAGCAGCCGGGAAAGCGACTCGGCATCCAGTTCCGCCGCGGGATCATCGAGCAGCAGCAGCAACGGCCGCTCCAGCGCGGTTTGCGCGGTGTCCGTCGCCGCCAGGATCATCGCGCTCGCCAGCAGCTTCTGTTGCCCACGAGACACGAGCCTCCGAGCCTGGCGCTCGTCGTAACGAATCTTGAGGTCTGCGCGATGCGGCCCCTGCTGGGTGACCCCAAGCTGAAGGTCGCGCCCCAGCCCCTCCTCCAGCGACCGCTCCAGCTCCTTGTCCTTCGTCCAGCCCTGCAGGTACTCGAACCCGAGCTCCGTCCCCAGCAAACCGAGCCCATACTCGGCAAGACTGTCCGCCGCGATTTCCAGCGCCCTGCGCCGTGACATGTCGAGGGCGTGGCTCAATTCGACAAATTCCGCGTTCCAGCTCCTGATGGCCGCCGGCGTCGACCTGGCTTTTAGCGCTGCGTTTCGCTGTTTCAGCGCGCGCCGAAACCGCCGCCAGGTCTCAAGGTGATCATGTTCCACGTGGAACGCGACCCAATCCAGAAACCGCCGGCGCAGCTCCGGCCCACCCGCGACGAGGTTATGGACCTCCGGATCGATGACCTGGAGCGGCAGCGCATCGGCAAGCGCCGCCACCCCGCCGTCCCCGCTGCCGTCCACACGGACCTCCAGCCCATCCTTGCTGTTGCGCACGCCGAGCCGCTGGGACCGAAGCGCTGTCTGGGTCTCGCCGAACAAGACAAACTCTGTGGCGCCGTGGCGAATCAGGTGCGATGTCGCTGCGCCGCGGAAGGATTTTCCCCGGCCCAGATACGCCAACGCCTCCAGCAGACTCGTCTTTCCGGAGGCATTGGCGCCGTAGATCAGGTTGAACTCGGGACTGAGCTCCAGCTCGGCATTTTCCAGGCAGCGAAAATTGCTGACCCTAAATCGGCGAATCATATCGTCCCATCACCGATACCGAAGGGCCCCCGGGCCTAAAGCCGCATTGGCATGACGACAAACGTGCAGTCGTCGTTGCCCGGCTGCCGAATCAGGCAGCTCGAGTTGCTGTCCTGAACCGAGAGGGTCACCTCGTCGCTTTCCACGGCACCCAGCGCATCAAGCAGGTAATTCACGTTGAAGCCGATTTCTATGTCTTCCCCGCTGTATTCAACCTCAAGCTCTTCCTCTGCCTCTTCCTGCTCCGGGTTGTGCGCCTGAAGCACTACACCGCTGTCACGAATGACAAGCCGTATCCCGCGGTACTTTTCATTCGAAAGAATCGCCGTTCGCTGCAGCGCGCCGCGGAACGAGCCCCGATCGGCCTTCAGTTCGTTCGACGACTCTTTCGGTATCACGCGCTCATATTCCGGGAACCGCCCATCAATGAGCTTTGAGGTAAATCGAATGCCCTCCAGCTGAATGCGAATATGGTTCGCACCCAGCTCGATATTCAGCTCCCCTTCGCCCGTCATCAGCCGCTGTAACTCCAGGACGCCTTTTCGCGGCACGATGACCTGTTGCTCGTCGATCTTCCCGTCGAGCGCTGCCTGGCACAACGCGAGTCGGTGGCCATCCGTCGCAACGGCACGAAGATGGCCCCCGCCGGTCTCGAGCAGCATCCCATTCAGGTAGTAACGAACATCCTGTTGTGCCATCGAAAAATGCGTCTTCTCGATGAGGCGACCCAGCGTCGCCTGGCCGACGGTAATTGACTGCCCTGCCTTAATATCCTCGACTACCGGAAACTCCGCCGCTGGCAGCGTCGCGAGATTAAATTTGCTTCGGCCCCCCTTCACGGCCAGCTTCTCGCCGCTGACGCTGACGTGAATATCCGTTCCTTCCGGCAGCGCCCTGCATATATCCAGCAGCTTGCGCCCCGACACCGTGATTTCGCCACCAGACTCCGTCTCGACTTCCGCCTGTGCTACGAGCTCAACCTCGAGGTCGGTAGCGGTGACAGAGAGCTGCCCTTCACGCGCGATCAGCAGGACATTGGAGAGTATCGGCATTGTCTGGCGACGCTCCACAACACCGATCACGGCCTGGAGTGGTTTCAACAGCGCTTCCCGAGCTGCGGTAAACTTCATAGCTTCCACCTGTTAATAAATGTTGGAATATAGTTAATTATAGTTATTATTAAGCAAGCAAATGCCTGTGCATAACTTTTTTAACACTAACTAAATCAATGACTTACAATCAAAAATTAGGCCTAACAAAGAACCTATCGACGGTAGGCCGCCTGTGTGTAGCTTGTGGATAAAAAATCACGCGAGAGTTTTCCACGTCTTATCCACATCATCCTGTCAGGGTTCTTAACAAATTCAAATAATCATCATCAACGCGCTTGTCGGTCTCGCGAAGCGACGCGATTCTTCGGCAACCATGCAACACCGTCGTGTGATCCCGCCCGCCAAACGCGTCACCGATTTCCGGCAAGCTGTGGTTGGTTAGCTCCTTCGCGAGCGCCATGCCAAATTGCCTGGGGCGGGCGATGGATCGGGTGCGCTTCTTTGATAACAGGTCTCCGACCCGAATCTTAAAATAGTCCGCGACGGTTTTCTGAATGTTTTCGATGGAAACCAGCCGATCCTGTAACGCCA
>Ga0316201_10003916_pt1 | contig 11110 bp, 6 predicted proteins | sample CS6wburrow_MG_FD_204516 | JGI IMG/M metagenome (GOLD analysis project Ga0316201, IMG submission 204516) | Coastal sediment microbial communities from Delaware Bay, Delaware, United States - CS-6 worm burrow | ecosystem: Environmental > Aquatic > Marine > Coastal > Sediment | place: USA: Delaware... | reverse complement strand
GAGGTTGAGCGCCGGATCGAGGTGACATTTCGAACCGGTTTGCCTGGCCACGTTGGCGTACAGCCAGCGGTGCAGGTCGACGTGTACCGCGCCGCCGAGGTCGGTTTCGAGTACCGCCGAGGTTTGGTCCATCAAATGCTGCAACGCCTGCGCACGCTCCAGTTGCAGGTTTTGTTCGGCCCATCGGTTGGTCGAGTGGACCAGCAGGGCATAGCCGCCACGCCTGCCCGGCTTGCTGCTGTTGACGCTGACCCAGCTGATGTCCGCCCGGGTCACCAGCGCGGCGTCCCAGGGCAGCGCCAGCGGCTGGTCGAAGCCGAGCATCAGGGAGTAACAAGCGAGCATCGGCGTCGCCACGATGCTGTCCCTGGCGGGGAAATCATCGGGCAGCAAGGCAATCGCCTGCGCGGCCGGCATCGCCAGCACGACCCAGTCGTATTCGCCGAGTGGCTGCTCGGCGCTGTCCCACAGGCGCCAGCCGACGGGAATGCGTTCGAGGCGCCCGACGCGGGTCTCGCGGCGCACGTCGAGCGGCGCGGCGAGCGCCTTGCCCAGCGCGTTCATGCCCGGTACCGCGACATAGTGCGCCGGTTGCTCGCCCCACTGCCGTTGCGCGGTCACGCGATTTCCTTCGAGCTCGACGAAACGCGCGTCCCAGCGGGCAACGACCCCGTCGTCGATAAATGGCTGGAGGAAATCGACGAACGCCGGCGTGCGCGCGGTAAAGAACTGCGCCCCGTGGTCGAACACGAAGCCATCGCGGCTGCGGGTCGCCATGCGCCCGCCGTAGCCACGCGATTTCTCGAACACCTCGACCCGGGCCAGCGGCGCAAGCTGCCTGGCCAGCGCGAGGCCGGACAGGCCAGCGCCAACGATTGCTATTTTCAGCATGACTGTAGATTACTCCTGGCGCCCGCCAGCGTGTTGCAGCGCAGATTTCCTGGCCTTGTTCCAGTAGCGGAAAAAGCGTTTGACGTCGGGGTCGTGGTTGAGCCGGACGAAGGGCGCATCCTCGACGGTCTCGACGTTCATGCGCTGCTGCAAACGCGTCGCGATCGCCTGCAACACCGGGTTCGGCGTCGACGGTATGTGTATCGAGTCGGTCCGTTGGTCGGCGGCCAGCTCGCTTAAGACTTCGACCGTGTCGCCCCGGTAAATCTGCAGCGGCATCTGGCACAGGGTTTCGTAGATGAACACCAGACGCTTGAACCCGTAGTCCATCTGCTGCAGGTAACGATCATCCCAGACGAAGCAGACCAACGCGTCGCGACCCGCCCGGCGCAACACCGGATGGTCCATGTTCAGCGCGTCCTCGTGCAACCAGACCAGTTGACTCACAGTGCACCTCGTTCGATCGGAAACAGACGAGCGTTCAGTTCATCGTAGCTGGCATTCAGCACCTTGTTTTCGGCTGAGTGGGTATTGATCCCCGGGTGCGCGTACTTGCGTACGTTCTCCAGGTTGAAGATGTAGGGTTTGTTGCTGAAGGTGCTGGCCACCCATTGCCACGACAGGTTGTTGCTCGCCGGGTCACCGTCGAGCAGGTGGTGCAGGAACCATTTCGCCCCGGCCTGCCACTTGACACGGCGCCAGTGCACCACGTAGGCCGCGACGTACATGCGCGCATGGTTGTGCAGGTAGCCGCTATCCAGCAGTTCGGCTATGAACTGGTCGATGCAGGCGACGCCGGTGCTGCCGCTCGCGATGTCCTCTGGCAGCTGGTCGGCGTAGTCATCCGCGGCCAACCCGGTCTTGTAGTTTTCGATATCCTGCCAGATGTATTCCGGGTGCCGATAGTAAACCCGTTGCCAGTAATCGCGCCAGGCCAGTTCCTGGATGAATTTCTCGATCTGCGCGGCTTTCGATACCTTATCCAGCGCCGTATTGCGCACCTGGTCGAGGGTCAGAATACCGTGCCGGATGTAAGGCGACAGGCGCGTGACCTTGCCGTCGAGAAAATTTCGCGACCGACAGTAGGCCTGCGGGTCGAGCTGCTTCAACCGTTCCTCGGCGGCCTCCTGTCCACCGACGAATACGCCCGGGCTGGCGGGTTCCAGCCAGTCGGCGACGGTTGCAACATGCTCGACCAGTTCCGACCGGGAGACGAATGCGCTTTTCAGTCGATTTAACATACCCAACCCTGCAACAACGGGGTAACCCGCGATTGGCTGGCTAGTATAGCAGCGGTCACTCAGGGGCGTTGTGGGCGCCCCAGGTCTATATCCACCCCTTGCGACAGCAATTCCTCGGTGCGCGCCTCGGAGTAGCTGCGGTAGTCCTGCTGCCGATGGAATCCACCGGCGACGAAGCGCATCGACTCCTTGAAGTGGTGCGGAAACGTCAGGCTGTCGTGGCGCCGGATCAGTTGACCACCGTCGAACGCCAACACACCCGGGCGGTACAAAACCTCGTACTGCGTGGCGAGCGCCTTGGGCGTGGTCGGCTTGCCGTCGACCCCGGTCATCGGCGCGGTCGAGTCCGCGTCGACGCGGACGATGGTGAAAGGCTCGATTTCCTTACGCACCAACGGGTGTCCAAGAACACCTTCGTGGAATTCGTCGCAATCGTAGCAACTGCCATCCTCGAAGATCAACATCAAGGGTCCGGCGACGGTCGAGAGGTTGGTGGTATCGGTAAACAGCGGATTATCCCGCAGCTGGTAGACACCGCGCGCCAGGTTGGTCTGCAGGTAATCGGCCAGTTTCATCTCCTGGTACGACTTGCTGGCGACGTACTGCAGGATCTTGTGAAACCGCTCGGGCGCACGGTAGCCGTTGACCCGCACCACCTGCTGGTTGTTCCCATCGAGGAAGATGATCGCCGGGGTGGCGCGTACCTTGAGGATTTCGGAAAGCTCTTTCTCGGTTACCGACAACTCCTCGTTGAACACGATTTCACGGTCACCTTTGACGTTGATCGCGATGCTGTCGAAGTGCTGCTGGATGTAACCGGTCAGCGGCTCGGCCTCGAAGGATTCCTCGAGCATGCGGTCGCAGTAGGGGCAGGCGTTCAACTGGAAGAACAGCAACACGTGACGGTTCTCTTCGCTGGCCTCGTCGACGTCCTCGGCGATTTCCAGGAAGCTCTCCTTGAACCAGCCGGGGACCTCGTGCGCCACGCCGCCGACGATACTGCCCCTGGCGGGTGCGTCGGCAGCCATTGCAGGAGCGGGCGCGAGCAGCGCCAGAAAAACCAGATTAAAGATCAACCGGGTGACGTTCATGTTTGGGAATCCTCGAGTCAGCAAGAAGCCCGACCACGCGGCGGGCACGAAGCGGCAGGCATCGGCGCGCCGCGAGATGACTTTAAACCAAAACCCGACTGAATTCGACCCGGTTACGGACCCGGACGGCGACGCCACCCAGCCGCGTTTTAGGGTGCAGGCATTTCGCGCATCATGGTCAAATCGGCGCTAATAGCGCACAACAGCGCGCAACTGACCTTTCACTACATTGTTGAATCGCGATGAAAAAGGGGCCGCGCCAACCTCGTGCAGGGTATAGATGTCAATGAATGTCGGTGTCTTCCAGACGCTCGCCAGGATCATCCACCGGTTGCAACGCCAGCGCGCGCTCCACCAGATACTTTTGCTGCTCGACATGGCTGCGCGGGTTGCCGGCCGCGGGCGAGGCCGAGGGTGGGCGCCCGGAGTAGCCGAGGCTCATCGTCACCCGCTTGGCGACCCGCAGATGGTGCTGGATCTGGTACCACGCACCCTGGTTTCGCGGTTCTTCCTGGCACCAGACCAATTCCTGAGCGTTGGCGTATTGCTGCAGTACGCGGTTGAGGGTCCTGCGTGGAAACGGGTAAAGCTGCTCGATGCGCAGGATTGCAATATCACGGATGTCGTCAGTGCGACGCTGCTTCAACAGATCGAAGTAGATCTTGCCGCTACAGGCCACCACGCGGCGTACCGACTCCGGCTGGATGTCGTCGACCTCGTCGATCACCAGCTGCAGTTCGCCCCTGCTCAGGTCTTGCAGCGAGGATGTCGAATCAGGATTGCGCAGCAGGCTCTTCGGTGTCATCACCACCAGCGGCCGGCGGAAATCACGCACATGCTGATCGCGCAGCAGGTGGAATAACTGTGCCGGGGTGCTGGGATACCACACGCGCATGTTGAGCTCGGCGCACAGTTGCAGGTAGCGCTCAAGCCGCGCCGACGAGTGCTCCGGACCTTGACCCTCGAAGCCATGCGGCAGGAACAGGGTCAGCTGGCAAAAGCGGCCCCACTTGAGGAATCCGCTGGATATGAACTGGTCGATCACCGGCTGCGCGCAGTTGCCGAAATCACCGAACTGGGCCTCCCAGATCACCAGCGTATTCGGGCTCGACGTGGCGTAACCGTATTCGAACGCCAGCACCGCGAGTTCGGACAGCATCGAGTTGATGATATCGAATCGCACCTCGGAATTGACCTGTTGCAGCGGCGTGTGGCGCTCGCCGGTTTCCTGGTGGTGCAGAACCGCATGGCGGTGAGAAAACGTGCCACGACAGACATCCTGGCCCGACATGCGGATCGACACGCCCTGCTCGAGCAACGACGCGAACGCCAGGTTCTCCGCCATGCCCCAGTCCAGCCGCTGTTCGCCCCGGACCATCTTGCGCCGGTTGTCGAGCACCTTGGCCACTCTCGAGTGTACCGCGAAACCCTCGGGGACTGCCGTGGTCAGGTCGCCCAGGCGCCGCAGCTCGGCGGTGTTGACCGCGGTGTCATAGCGCGCGCGCGGATTGGCGCCGATGAAACGGTGCCAGTCATTGGAGGCGTAACCGCTGCGCGACCCCTCGATGAATTCCATCACCGTAATCCGGCCCTGTTCGAGCGTGGCCCGGTAGTTTTCGGCGAGTTGCTCGGCGACCCCGGCTTCGATCACCTGCTGACGCAACAGGCGCCGTGCGTAGATCGCCCGGGTGGTGTCCATCTGGCGGATCACCTGGTACATCTGCGGCTGGGTCATCATCGGCTCATCGGCCTCGTTGTGCCCCTGGCGGCGATAACAGACCAGGTCGATCACCACGTCGTTGTTGAACTTATTGCGGTATTCCAGCGCCAGGCGGGTGATGAAGACCACCGCGTCGGGATCGTCGCCATTGACATGGAATATCGGCGCCTGGACCATCTTCGCGACCTCGGTGCAATATAGCGTCGAGCGCGCCTCGATCGGCAGGCTGGTGGTGAAGCCGATCTGGTTGTTGACCACGATATGTAGCGAACCGCCGGTACGGAAACCGTGGGTTTCCGACAGGTTGAGGGTTTCGGTGGTGACCCCCTGGCCGATGAACGCCGCATCGCCATGGATCAGCACCGGCAATACCTGGTCGACACCGCCCGCACCGATCCGGTCCTGTCGGGCGCGCACGCCGCCCTCGACCACCGGACACACGATCTCCAGGTGCGACGGGTTGAACGCCAGCGCAACCCGCACCGGACCACCCCGGCTCTGGATGTTGGAGTAGAACCCCTGGTGGTACTTGACGTCGCCCGAACCGTCCCCACCCTCGTCCTGGTAGGCGCCTTCGAACTCGTCGAACAGTTCCTGCGGCGACTTGCCCATCAGGTTGACCAGCACGTTGAGCCGGCCACGGTGCGCCATGCCGATGACGATATTGCGGATACCGAGTTCACCACCGCCCTGCACCACCTCGTCGAGCAATGGAATCAACGAGTCGCCGCCTTCGAGCGAGAAGCGCTTCTGCCCGATGTAGCGTCGGTGCAGGTACTGTTCGAGACCCTCGGCCGCGGTCAGGTCACCGAGAATGCCGCGCCGGGTCTCGGCGTCGAGTTGACCCTGCCAGTCGCCACGGGTCGATTCCAGGCGATGCTCCAGCCAGCGGCGCTCCTCGGCGTCGGTGATGTGCTGGTATTCAGTGGTCAGGCTGCCGCAATAGACCCGGTCGAGGGTGTCGACGATCTCGCCCAGCGTCAGTTTGTCGGACGGATCGATACTGACATGCCGCAGCTCGGTATCGAGCGCGACGGCGTCCAGACCGTAATAGGCCGGGTCGAGCTCGCTTGGCTTGTCCGGCACCCGCTCGGCCAGCGGATCGATCCTGCCGCACAGGTGACCCAACTGGCGGTAGGCCGAAATCAGCTTCTCGGCCGCGCGCGAGACCTGGGTCACCGACGGCGGCCCGTCGGATTCAGCCTGCGGCGGGCTACCCCCCGCGTCACCGGTCAGCTGGGCGTGTTCGAAACCGTAGAAATAATGCCGCCACTGGTCGGAAACGCTTTGTGGGTCGCGCTTGAAGGCCTCGTAAAGCTGATCGATATACTCGGCGTTCTGGACATTCAGGCCGGTTTCCCGCACCGACCTGATCATACCGCTGCTCATTGATTGTGCACTCCGCTGTTAAACCGCGGTTCAGGGTGAGCCGCCGGCAAGACCTAGTGTACCTCGTCACCCATCCTGTAACATTCAGAGCGTGCCTCTGCCGGCAGTGCAAGGCGTGCTCTGCAGGGAATGGCTGGCCCTTTACAAAGAGCGCAACGCGGCAATGGCGGCAGAGGCACGCTCCCTTCGGGCGAGTCAGGAAGCGGTCATCCGCTGCGTTATACCTCTTGCAAAGGGCACGCCATTCCCTGCGAGGCAAGCCTTGCGGCTAACCGCTTGCTGGCTCGCTGCATGTCACAGGATGGGCGACGAGGTAGACTAGTGTAGGCAAGGCAACGCAACAAAAAAACTGTCGGCGTCAATTTTATCCGGTCGCTCTTAAAACCGTTGGTTATGGTCATAGAACCTGGCCTGATTAAGCATCCTGCAGGACTTATCGTCCAGGTGGTTGACCCGACAACGCCGCCAGCAATATGCTCGATTGCACAGGGTTCACCCGGATTTCGCAGCAGTCACTTGCAGATCCTTGAACTGGCGTATCCAGGGTTTAAGCTCGTCGTGCTTCAGGCGTTGCTTTTCCGCTCCCGCGCGGTTGGCGAAACTGCCGTCAACCACGACGAAGCGGGGCTGCTTGTTCCGAACGTCGTCGATCCTGACCACCCGCCCCTGTGACCCGTGCCGCCTGCGGAAATCTTGCGCTGCCTGGCGCGAGGCAAACGCCGCCAACTGGACCGTGTAGTGCAGCGGGTCCTGGGCCAACAGCCACAGGCTATCCTGATCGCCACCCGCGGTGACCGCGGTCGATGTCGCCTGCGGCCTTGATGGGGTGAGTTGAGCCGGGGCACTGGCCTCGGTCGCTGCCGCAAATTTGAGCTTTGCCGGGTCGACACCCAGGCATTGTGCCACCTGCATTTCACGCCCCTGGCTGACCGCCTGGTATTTTTCCCAGAACGCCGCGTCGATCTTTTTCAGCCTGGCGGGCGCGTCGGGGTCACGATAGCGCGCGGTCCTGGACGGGCCACCGTTGTAAGCCGAGTAAGTCGCTCTTGCCAGGTTTTCCAGGCCACCGGGCTGCTCGTGTTCACCCCGTCTGATAGCGTACTTGACCAGGTAGTAGCGCAATACCTCGGCGCCTGCGCGGGCGTTGTAGGCAGGGTCCCAGCGGAGCTTCTGCATGTCGTACAATCCGCGCCAGACCTTTTCGTTGAGTTGCATCAGTCCCGAGTCGCCACTACTCGATCTCAGCGTCACCACCTTGCGGTCCTTGACTTCGAACTGACGCCAGCAGCTTTCCTGCCAGGCGGTTGCCAGCACCAGCCGCCGAAAAACAGGAACGATCGACTCGTCCAGGTTATCGCCCGCCGCCGCCTGTTGGCCGATGTCGACCAGTAGCTCGCGGACCAGCGGCAGGTATTCCGCCAACTCGGCTTTTTGTGGCGCCCAAAGACCCAGCCGACTGTAGGTCGACCGGGCCCAGGCAGCAGCGATGGGGGACCAGTTAAAATTGAAGCTGGATGGCTCGGAACCGGCGGGCTCTCCAGGCAGACCGAGCAATCCGCGCAGGGCCGGGTCAACCGCCTGGTCAAATTGCGCAAGGCTCTCTACAGACTGGCCGTTCACCAGGCGCGCCAGGCGGCGCAATCCACTGGCCGATATATCCAGCCCGACCGTGGGCCCAAGCTGGTCCAGTACGCGTAGCGCATCGGTCGCGGTCAACAGGCTGACCAGCAGCAGCGGCTCCTGCCCCGGGTTTTCCAGACCGACCTCGCGCAACACCGGACCCAGCAGTTGCCAGCTGGCGATAAACCACGCGCGCACCGGGTCGTTGCCCACGCTGACCGGCTGGGTCAGCGCGTCACGCAGGCGAAACCGCGCATCGAGAAAGACCTCCGCCAGCCTTTCCCGCAACACCGGCTGTTGCGTCACCGCGGCGTAGTGTTTGATGGTATGGATCAGTAGCGCGTCCATCATTTGCCAGCGGGTCTCGAATTGGTCCACTTCAGCGGGTGACAAAACCGCGGCAGGCGCTGACCTCGAGGAGCGCGCGGGCAACTCGAACTGTATCACCACGTCGACAGCGTGTTTGCCTACCCTGATCGAATCGAGCTCGAGGCTTGCTGAAACTTCACTGAGTTGACTGGCGGCGCGTTGTTCGAGGAACTCGGGCAACAGCACGCCAAGCTGCTCGATGGTTGGCGCCAGATCGATCCGGTAGCGTCCCATCGCCGAGCGCAACGGACCACTGGCCAGATCCCAGATACGGCCGGTCACCACTTGGCCCTGTGGATTCAACAGCTGGATTTGGTCGATTTCAAACGCGACCGACCTTGCACCCGGTTTAATCACGGGCCGGGCAATGAATCGGGCACTGCCATTCCAGCCGCCCAGCGCGACGCACGCACCGGATACCGGTAACGACAGGCCCGCGTTCACGTTGCTCGTGATCAGCAGTTTTCCCTGTTGTTCACCGAGGCGTGGGTCGGACAGGAGAACGGTGCTGCAGCCGGCTGGATCATTCAGCACCTCAACCCGACCATCAGCCGTATTGAACAATTGCTGCAGCATGAGCTGTTGCAATAGTGGGTAATCGAGTCCGACCGGCAATTGCACCGGGTCCGCGTGGGCCGGCCGGATCAGACCAGCCGACACGATCAGGGCGAGGATCAAACGGATGATAAAACGCAATTCATGAGGGTACATCGGGATAGCAAGGGTTCGCTGGTGGTTGCGGATCATTTCCCGGGACTGGCGGGGAAGCCGCTGCCCTCGTTGAGCACACGCACCTCGCGTTGCGGGAACGGAATTTCGATACCGCGCTCCTGCATCACCGTCCAGATCGCGTGCAACAGATCGGCGCCTACCCGGTTCTTGCCGTCGTCGATGCCGCGAATCCAGAACTCGACCAGGATGGTGATCCCCGAATCGTCAAAACTCTGGATTTCCGCATCGGGCTGCTCCTCTATGGGATAATCCTCACCGCTCAATACCTTGGGATGATTGCGGCAAACCTCGCGGATCAGTTCGAACAACAGGTCGAGGTCGGTTCGGTACGCCACCTGGATGTTCAACGAGTAGCGCTGCTTATTGTCCTTGTGGGTCCAGTTGGTGACGTTGTTGTTGATGAATTTTTCATTTGGCACCACGATGTCCTTGCCGTCGAAAGTTTCGAGCACGGTACTGCGCATGTTCATTTCGCGCACTACGCCCGCCTTGCCATCCTCGAATTCAACGTAATCCCCGATGGTAATCGAACGGTCGAGCAGAATGATGATCCCTGAAACGAAGTTCGACGCGATCGACTGCAAGCCCAGCCCGATACCAACGCCGAGCGCACCGCCAAACACTGCCAGCGCGGTCAGGTTGATCCCCATGACCTGCAACAGCAGCAGGAACACAACGACGAACAGGCCGACCTCGAACAGCTTGGCCAGAACTTCGCGGGTACCGACGTGCAGGTCGGTCTGACGGCGGATGATTCTTTGCCCGGTGCGGCTGGAAACCCGTCCCAGCCAGAAGAGAATCGAACCAAACAGGACCACGCGGATAATGGCATACGCGGAAACGTGGATATTGCCGATGTTGAGGTCGATGGTGTCGAGGTACCCGGTCACCGGCTCCAACCAGCCAAACACCTGCAGTACCGCGACCGGAATTGCAATCCACCGCGCCAGCGCCCTGACCAACTGCTGCTTGATATAGCGCGAGATGATGCTGTAGATAAGGAACACCACGGACAGGCTGGTGGCGATACGCACCAGCCAGCTGGTGCTGATTACCTGCTCGGTGATTTCAACCCCGATACTCAGTAACAGCACATTGAGCAGTGGGAACAAGAGGTCGCTCAGGCCATGTACCGACCTGCGCAGCGACAGTAGCGGGCCGGACTGGGGTGTTTCCCGAAACAGGCTGGAGCGACGCTTGAGCGAAGCGGCCAAAGATAGAGCGGTGATCACCGCGATCAGGATCATGCCCAGCTGGGCATAGACCAGTGGACTGGTGGCAAACTCGATTAACTGGCGGTTAAGCTCGGTTGCAAACTGGATAACAGCATTGGTATCAAACATAGAATCGGCTGCGAATCAGGAAATATCGTCGGTATACGATCACGCTTGAACCATCGGGTCAAGCAACTCGATCCAGTGGCAAACCGGAACATCTGATTTGGTTGCCAGGTGCAACTGGCAACCCACGTTGGCGGTGGCGACCAGTTGCGGTTGCCCCGCCTGCAACGCTTCGAGCTTGTCAGCGAGCAGGCGTTGACTCAGCTCAGCTTGCAGTATCGAGTAGGTACCGGCAGAACCGCAGCACAGGTGACCATTGGCTACCGGCGTCAGTTCGAATCCAAGGCTTCGCAGGATGCCCTCCACCTTGCCGCTGAGTTGCATTCCGTGCTGTAGCGTACACGGCGCATGAAACGCGATTTTCCGGCTGGTATCGACCTCAAGACCCGACAGGTCCTGCTCGGCGATTACCTCGGACAGGTCTCGCACCAGCTCTGTCACCTTGCCGGCCTTTTCTGCGTAAGCCGGGTCGTCGGCCAACAGGTGGCCATACTCGCGCACATGGGCCCCGCAGCCGCTGGCGCTGACGATGATCGCCTCGGCGCCGGCTTCGATTTCCGGCCACCAGGCGTCGATATTTCTGCGCATGAAACCAAGCGCCTCGTCGGCCGCGCTGAGGTGCTGGCTGACCGCGCCACAACAACCCTGGGCTGGCGGCGATACCAGGCTGACGCCCAGCCGGTCGAGCACGCGTGCAGCGGCGTCGTTGGTCGTGGG
>Ga0316201_10003915_pt1 | contig 11111 bp, 11 predicted proteins | sample CS6wburrow_MG_FD_204516 | JGI IMG/M metagenome (GOLD analysis project Ga0316201, IMG submission 204516) | Coastal sediment microbial communities from Delaware Bay, Delaware, United States - CS-6 worm burrow | ecosystem: Environmental > Aquatic > Marine > Coastal > Sediment | place: USA... | reverse complement strand
GGACCAGATATAAAACTTACAAGATTCATTCCTTTCCAACATTCCGAGTGGTGTCACTATAGAACCAATCCAATGCCCTGACGGCGGCACTATCACGGGGGACTTAACAGAAACAGACACAACTGCCAGCGGCACTATTACATTCAACAATTGCAGAATCTCCATAGACGGTATCTTTGTCTCAATGAATGGCACGATGACTTTCAACGCCAGCTTTGACGCTTCCAGCAACTGAACCTTGAATATGACAGGCAACCTGAGTGCCTCGGATGGTGTTGAAACCAAGGTCCTCAGCGGCTTGGACTTCAAAGAAACCGGTAACAACAGTAGCGGTGATTTCTCTAACAATACCAATACGTTCTCTGTTGACTTCACCAGCGGCGCAGGCTTCCTGGTACAACTTCAGGCAGCAATTGTGGGTAACGAACAGCAATTCTGTCCAACCAGCACAGGAAGTGGCATCATAATGGTAAGAGGCGCTGATATCATTAGGGCGAAAGGTACAATAAGCTCTAGCGCTGGTGTAACTACTGTAAAAATAGAGTTTGACGATGGCAGCAGGACATTTACTGAAGTAACTGAACCTGCACCAGGCAGCCATTCCTTGTTCTTACTTCTTTGTTTAGAAGAAGGTCGAGGATCTGGAATTGAAAGGAGCTGCTACTCCATTCTATCCTGAACCGAGAAATGCTACTATTAAGTAACGCGGGTATAGTGCCCGCGTTTTTTTATGTGTGCTGCTAATTACTATGGATATAAAAAAATTCTCAATTTGGATTTTACTGGCTTACATACTCACAGTTTCTGCAAGTAGCCGTGCAGTCGATTTACGCATTTCCGCCGAGCTGATGCACTTTGACTACAAGGAAACAGACCTTTCAGGCAACACGCTTAACCAGGAAACAGGATATATTCCTGGCTTCACCCTGGCTGCAGTACTGCCGTACCACAGGATCGAAAACAGCTTTGAATTCAGTATCTATGACGGCGTGGTCGATTACGATGGCCGCACACAGAATGGGGATCCGCATCAAACATCAACGGAACAAAGCATATACCGATTACTGTACAAACTCAGCTGGTCGCCTTCAAGCACCGAAGCTTCGTTCTATGGCAAAACCTACTGGCAGCAGTGGGACAGAGAGATCCAGCCCAATAACGGCGTGGGAGGGCTGTTCGAAAGCTATCGATGGTGGACTGTTGAAGCCGGAGCACAACTGCCTTTTATCAAGCAGGACAAGCATAATCTATTTTGGGAACTAGCCTTACTCGCATCATTGAATGGCACCATTATGATTGATCTGAGCAACGCAGGCCTCGGTAGTCCTACACTTGATTTGGGAAACAGCATTGGTTTCGCCAGTGGACTCAAGTACGAATCCAAACAGAACAGCAACAGCAGCCTGCAATTTGGTGTTCAGTTTAAAACATGGGAATTTGGCAGAAGCAACAGCAAAACCATTTCTGATGGCAACGATACTTTTACCATCACTGAACCTGACAGCACAACGATACAAACCAGCTTGTCTGTCAGCTATATCCATCATTTTTAATCTACAATTCAATAGACAATCGATATAGATCTAATAAACAGAGAATGCTGTGCCCTTAAAAAGTAAACGCTTCCGCAGCCTCGCTACCCGGCTGAGCTTCGGCATCATCATCCTGGGTACAGCCGTATTCATTACCGTTCTTGGCGCGAATTATTTTCTATCGCGAAACCTGCTCGAAGAATATATCGGTCACCTGGCGCGTTCGACTGCAAGCTCAACTGTAAATGAAATCGAAACTGTTTTCAGCTCTGTCGCAACCAGCGCCGATTCGTTAGCAACCATTGTCGCCAAGGCAGATATCAGCGAAGATCAGATCAAGGACTCGATCCGCGCCTTCATGAAAATCAACCGCGATATTTATGGCATGACGGTCGCCCTCGAACCGCACGTCCTGCACCAAGGCATTGGTGAATTCTCACCTTACTATTTCAGGGAAGAGGACAAACTGGGCTACTCCGATCTCGCTGCAAAGGATTACCGTTATTTACTCTGGGACTGGTACAAGCTGCCCAAAACAAACAACAGTGCGATATGGACCGAGCCTTATTATGATGAAGGTGGCGGTAACGCCCTGATGACAACCTACGCCACACCCCTGAAGATCGCTACTGACGGTAGATTTGCCGGCGTTGCAACAGCTGACATCTCACTCGACTGGCTGCAGCAACTGAGTGAAAACATACAAATACTCGACACGGGTTTTGGGCTGATTATTTCCAGGGAAGATGTCATCGTTGCACACCCTGATGCATCACGCGTGATGAAAAAACTGAAATCCACGATGGATTCTGACTTCATCGATAACTACTGGGATATCTACCTGCAAAGCAAACAGGCACATGAAGCGACCTACTTAAATGCACCCTGCCGCCACAAGACGGGTGACTGCTGGGTTGCAATCGAACCTTTGCTCGATACCGGCTGGAAGGTCGTTATCGTCATTCCTGAATCGGAACTGGTTGCAGACATCATACTGCTGACAGGAGAAATCACGCTGCTGGCAATTATCGGCCTGCTGATTCTTGCGCTGGTAATCGTATCGATCACACGCAGGATGATCAACCCGCTCGGACGCCTCGCCAGGATCACCGGTGATATCGGCAACGGTAATCTCGACATCAAGCTGCCCGCACCGGAAAGAAATGATGAGATTGGCGCACTGACGAATGACTTTCGCAACATGCGCGATTCATTGCAGACTTACCTGGAAAAGCTCAAGGAAACAACCGCAAAACAGCAGAAGCTTGAAAGCGAAATTCAGATCGCCAAAGGCATCCAGATGTCGATGGTTCCAGGCGGCGGAACCGCCTCGATCAAGGAGCACAGCTACCAGCTTTACTCGGTACTGCGCCCTGCCCGTTCCGTTGGCGGTGACCTGTACTATTTTCAGCAGCTCGGTAACAAGCTCCATTTTATTATCGGTGATGTCTCAGACAAGGGCGTGCCTGCCGCCTTATTCATGGCCAAAACAGTTACCTTATATACCGGCGCACTCAATGACGATTTCTCGCCCGGCGATACTTTTACACACATGAACCAGGCGCTGTGTCAGAACAACGATGCCTGCATGTTCGTTACCGCATTATGCGGCACACTTGAGCTGGATACGGGCCAGCTTGTCATGGCCAATGCAGGGCATATGCATCCGATACAGAAAACGCAAAGCAGCAGCTCTGAACTGATCGTTGACGGCGGCATGGCACTCGGGCTGATGGAAGATGTTGAATACGCTAACGTACTACACACACTGGATCGGCATACCAGCCTGTTGATGTACACAGACGGCATTTCAGAAGCCTTCAATGCTGAAAGAGAACTTTATGAAGAAGAACGATTACTGGCTTTCGTTGCCCGGGAAAAAGATATAAACGCAGATGCCTTAGGCACATCATCACTGGCTGACGTGGAAAAATTTGTCGATGGCGCAGAGCAATCCGATGACATCACTCTGATGGTTATTCATTATGGCAACTAATGAAAACACGCAATGGTCGAAACAGATTCAACTGAGTAACAAGACCAGCGAATGCAATCGCTTATTTGAGTTTCTGGCCAATAATCTTCAACAGCTGCCGGTAACAAAAGAATTCAGGCATGACCTCAAACTGGTATCTGAGGAACTACTGGCAAACATAATAAAGCATGGCTATGATCGAGACTCTGATGAAAAAATCGATATAGAACTTGCCGTAGACAAGAACAGTGTGCGCCTGACATTCACTGACTCGGCCAGGGCATTTAATCCACTGGAACGCAATGATCCCGACATACTCAATGATTTATCAGAAGGTGGCATGGGCATTATGCTGGTGAAATCACTGACCGATGAGCAGTCTTATATGCGTGACAACGACCTTAATGTATTCACCGTCACAAAGAACTATAATACCTGAAAACATAAAAACTGGAGAACCGGCATGCCGCTTTCAATAGAAATTCAAGCTGAACCACACGAAGGGAAACGCATTTCACTGGCAGGTAGTCTTGACACCGACACTGCATCTCAACTGCAGGACAAGATAGACCACGAGATAGACTCGACGGTACACATGGTCATCATGGACCTGAAACGGCTGGAGTTTTTGAGCAGCGCCGGACTGCGTGTGATTTTCAAAACCAAGAAGCTGATGGAGAGCCACCATGGAAAATTCATGCTGCTAAACCTGCAGCCCCAGGTACGCAAGGTGTTCGACATCATCAAGGCGCTTGATGGTATGAATGTATTTAAAAGCCAGGAAGAAATGGATGAGTACCTGACCGCAATGCAGAACAAGGTGCTCGATGGTAACGCCTGATATGCAATAGTCAGGATTTAATCTGGCAATCGGGAACCCGGATTACGCTTCGCTTCATCCAGGCTACAACTATGATTTTTTGCCCTGCAGCCAGGATTGGCTATACAGCAAAGGCTATAGATATTTACTCTCGCAGAGGCGCAGTGAATAATTACTGGCACGAGTGACGAGGGGCAAGGAAAAACAAAAACGATATCCGCCCTCTTCCTCTGGGAGAGGGCTGAAGTGAGGGAGCACCAAGTCGTCGTCTGAATGAAATAAACGCGAACTAATTTCGCCACATGCCCCGGTTATCGCGACGCTGCATCCGAGCTTCAAACAACACAATTTTCTCTGCGTTCTCTGCGCCTCTGCGAGAAAACAGTATGTTAAACCTTCAACACAGGCTGGTTTTCCACTTATACGAAAATCGACAACAACTGCTCGGCCGCACTCAGATCAAGCCTGAAATACTACGCCTGATATACCATCAACCATCAAGCACATATAAAAAAAGCCGGCTTTGTCGGCTGTTTTGTTTCAGTCCAGAACAAGCTGGTAGCTATTCTTCACTGGCGGAGCTGAAATCATTGAACACTGAGTAAACATCATTTTCCCAACGATCGAATATTTTCTTGTCTTTATCATCGGTAACCATCTGCTTGTAAATACCGGGATTGGCCGTAACAATAACCGTATCGTCATCTTCAGCAAAAATAGACACCTTGGGCGGCATGTACGCTGTCAATTCAGGATATTTTTTAGTGAGATACTGGATCTCTTCTTTCTTGCCGACAAATACCACGCGATATTTATCCGTCTTGTAGCCCATGCCGGTAAGACCGATATCAATACGCTGAACACGTGCAACCGTGTAACCATGCTCCTTGATCGATGTCTGCAGGGTCAGCATGGCTTCGGGAAATTTCTCATGCGAACGCGCCATAATCAGGTCGGATGCAAAAACAGCAGCCAAGGGTGATGACGATGCAGCCATGGAGGGAGCGATAAGTGCCAACAGCAATAGTACTCTTATGATCACAGTACTGCATCCTCCAGGATGGCCTCATATATCCCTGTCATTTCCTCACAGGCAGTTTCCAGCTCATCATTATTGAACAGACTGCTCAAACGCATTGGATTGATCGTTGTTACCCGGACCTTGCCATCCTGTTCCGTCACTGTTACACGACAGGGTAAAAAGATGCCGACTCTCGGGTCGATGGCCAGCGCCTGGAATAAAAAGTTGAAGTTACAAAAATGCAAAACCACCTGCTTTTTATTTTCCTTGCCTTCTTCCACGAAACCATGCTCAACATAATCAGTTCTGATCAAGGTAAAGTTCTGGTCTGCTATCGCGTTTTTCAGGTTTTCAATGGTCTCTTCGATAGTGTACGGCGATTCTGCAGTTATTACTGCGTCCACCGGCTCAGCTTTGTCAGCATCTGCCTGTTGTGATTCAAACGAACGGATGTAGCTCACCAGATCATTGATATCTTCTTCAGACAGGCCTGTAACCAGGGAGGACGTCATTGGCGTACCTTCACGCCCATAGATCAAAGTATCCCTGATCATTGAGTCTGTGGCCGCAGCCAGAAAACCGGAATTGTTCAGTGCAGGCGCTATAATTGGCAACTCACGCTTCCTGGAGAATGTCACACCCGTGCCGGTACCGCCTTTACCCTTTTCACCATGACACTGCTCGCAGTAATTCGCAAACAGTTCCTCACCATGCTTTGCATTGCCTATGACAGGCTCCGTATTATGAGTAATGGCGGGTGCATCAGACCAGCCACGCATGTGCTCGACGATGGCATTTATCTGAGCATCACTCAGCTTGGGAAAAGCCGGCATAATCCTGCCTGGTCGGCCCAGCCTGATGGTGTGCTTCAGGTACTCGTCGGAGACAGTATTGATAAATGAGGGCAATGACAATGGCACACCCACACCGCCTTCGCCATCATCACCGTGGCAAACAGCACAATGCTTGTGAAATAGCGCTCCACCGTCAGGCGCAGCATTCACAAAGGATGCTGAAAACAGCAGCAGTATAAGTATCTGTTTCTTCATGAGTAGCCCTGCTTATCTCATTCACTATGCCAGAATAACAGCATCAATTATATGATTCTGATCAAACGAATATAAGTATATTAGTCACAATTAATAATATAAAAATTCGATTAATCAAGGCAGCTGTCCTGCCCTTTATAATTATTCTTTTATATCAATTAGTTACAGAACTTGCTAACCCGGCGGCCAGTTCATTTTACGGCCGCCCAACAGGTGCATATGGATATGGAATACAGCCTGACCGGCGCCTTCGTTGCAGTTGAATACCAGGCGATAACCGTCTTCATCGATACCCTCGTCGGCAGCGATCTGCCTGGCGACAAGTGTCATCCTGCCGGATAAGCTTATATCCTCGCTGCCGAGGTCATTGATGGTGGCGATGTGCTTTTTTGGTATGACCAGAATATGGGTTGGTGCTTGCGGATTGACATCCCTGAAAGCAATGATGTCATCATCCTCGTAAACCTTGTCGCACGGAATTTCACCGTCTCTGATCTTGCAAAACAGGCAGTCTGTCATGATTGCTCCTCCCCAGGGTTGTTTTAGGATTTTCCAGCTGTTTTAAAATAAGGCATTGTACCAATGACGTCAGCAGATCTTGCATGGCAGCTTGCGCTTCACACTGCGTTACACCCTGAAGCGTTGCCTGCCGGAAAATGCATGCGCCAATGTACCGGCATCAATATATTCAAGTTCGCCGCCTAAAGGCACACCGTGAGCAATACGCGTCGCTTCGACATGATGCTCAGCTGCCATCTCTGAAATGTAATGCGCTGTGGTCTCGCCTTCGACTGTCGGGTTGGTGGCAAGTATCAGCTCCTTGATATCACCAGTGGCCAGTTTCTGTTCGAGCAACTCCAGTCCAAGCTCTTCAGGACCGATACCATCCAGTGGTGAAAGATGCCCCATTAACACGAAATATTTGCCACGGAACTCAGCAATATGTTCGATCGCCAGCACATCGGCAGGTGTTTCAACAACACAGAGCACACTGTTATCACGCGACATGCTTTCACAGATACTGCAGATATCCGTTTCACTCAAAGTGCGACAGGATTTGCAATGGCCGATATTTTCGACTGCTTCAACCAGCGCGCTGGCCAGATTCTTCGCGCCGGACCTGTCACGCTCCAGCAGGTGAAACGCCATGCGCTGCGCCGACTTGGGCCCAACGCCGGGCAGACACTTAAGCGCATCGATGAGTTGTTGCAGTAACAGGGACATGGTCGTATTAGAAGCCTGTTAATTAATAGTCCGCAAATGAACGCTAATGAACGCAAATATTTCTCTGGTTAATGCGTGTTTTAACTCAGTAAAAATCTTCGCAATTCCCGAAGAACTTGATGCTTCTAGCCTCGTACCGCTTGTACAAACCGACGAATAAACATTATATACGTAAGACCGTAGGGTGCACCGTGCGCACCTATTTAGATTATCAAGCTGTAAACCAACGGTGCGCATGGCGCAACCTGCAACCACATAAGTAATTTTTATATTCGCGTTCATTAGCGTTCATTTGCGAACTTAATAATTATTTTATCCGTCTTTATCTGCGTTCATCTGTGGACCTAAAAAGGTAGTTTCATTCCACCCGGTAGATTCAGTCCTGCGGTAACGCCCGCCATCTTTTCCTGGGTCTGCTGTTCGACACGACGCACGGCATCATTCACCGCAGCTGCCAGCAGGTCTTCGATCATTTCCTTGTCATCCTGCATCAGGCTGTCATCCAGTGTGACCTTGCGGATTTCGTGGCGGCCGTTCATCACCACTTTCACCATGCCGCCACCGGCCTGGCCTTCGACTTCCAGGTTCGCAACTTCTTCCTGCGCTTTCTGCATGTCTTCCTGCATCTTCTGCGCCTGTTTCATCAGGTTGCCCATTGGACCTTTCATATTATCTTTACCTCTTACTTGTTATCTTCAGCAGCCGGTCGTACCGAACCCGGAATGACTTCTGCATTGAATGTTTCTTTCATTGCCTGTACGAAACCATCTTCCTCGATCGATCTTTCAGCTTGCAGCTGGCGCTCATCCTTTTCGCGCTGTTCGGTTTGCGCGGGCGTTTCATGCTTGTTGTCTGTGACTATTTCTACCACGAGATTAATACTTGCATCAAAGTATTCACCCAATGCCTGTTGCAACCTTTTCTCAGCTTTTGGACTCAGCAACTGCTTGTGGCCTGCACCGAGACCAAGGCGAATGGTATTACCATCCTGCGCCAGCAACAGGCAGTTGGCAGCCAGCTGCTTTACCATGCCGCTGACAGCGAGGCCTTCCATAATCTGCCGCCAGTCCTGTGTACCCACGTTGCTGCCGCGGCTGATTGTTTTAGTCGGGGCTTTAGCAGGGGCTTCAACCTGGGCAGTTGCCGGTGATTCCTGTGGTACCGCTGCAGCCCGTTTCGGGACCGCCGCCTGGGTCGTGGCTTGCTGATATGCATTTTTTTCAGCCACGCCGGTCGTGACTGCCCTTGCATCGGCTTGCGTACCGGTTTGCACACCGGCCTGTGCCGGCCTGAAAGCAAGCATGCGCAACAACACCATTTCAAAACCGCCGCGGTCACTCGGTGCCAGCGGTAGATCACGCCGCCCGATTAAACCGATCTGGTAAAACAGCTGCAGATCTTCGGCACTGATTTGATGACACAGTTCAAGCAGGGCTTCGCGGTCACTGACATACTCATCCAGTGCTTCCGGCACTGTTTTAGCCAGCATCATGTGATGCAGCAGGCTCAGCAACTCTGCCAGTACGCTTTCGTAGTCGGGCGTGAATTCGGCCAGCGCAGCGACTTGCTGCAATACGGCTTTGGCATCACGGTTCAACAACGCTTTGAGGATGTTGAGCACACGGTCACGCGACACTGTACCCAGCATATCGCGCACTTCCTGCTCCCTGACCGCACCGGCGCCAAAGGCCAGCGCCTGGTCGAGCAAACTGAGGCCATCACGCATACTGCCATCCGCACCTTCAGCCAGCAGTTGCAGCGCGATCAGATCGTATTCAACTTTTTCCGCATCCAGAATGTGCTGCAGATGTGAAACAATCAGGCTAATCGGCAGGCGTTTGAGATTAAACTGCAAACAACGCGACAGAATCGTCACCGGCAGCTTCTGTGGATCGGTCGTTGCCAGCAGAAATTTCACATGCGGCGGCGGCTCTTCCAGCGTCTTCAGCAAGGCATTAAAGCTGTGCTTGGAGAACATGTGCACCTCATCGATCAGGTACACCTTGTAGCGGCCGCGGCTCGGGGCGTACTGCACATTTTCCAGCAGCTCGCGGGTATCATCGACACCGGTGCGCGAAGCCGCATCGACTTCGATCAGGTCAACGAAACGCCCTTCAGCAATTTCCCGGCAGGATGAGCATGTGCCGCAGGGCTTCGAAGTTACGCCGGTTTCACAGTTCAGTGATTTGGCAAAAATACGTGCGATGGTCGTCTTGCCCACGCCGCGTGTGCCGGTGAACAAATAGGCATGGTGCAGGCGATCCTCTTCGAGACCATTGACCAGTGCACGCTGAACATGCTCCTGACCAACCAGCTCCTCGAAATTTCCCGGCCGCCATTTGCGGGCTAGAACTTCATAGCTCATCGATACTTATTCACCTGCTGTAAAGCCTTTCATTCTAACGCTTGAAGTGGCGAGTGGCGAGGGAAGAGTGGCAAAGAAATAGTGTGGCCCGGATGCAGTGAAACGAAATCCGGGACCTATCGGATAACAAACATCCCGGATTTCACTTCGTTACATCCGGGACTACAGAACTTGAAGTGGCAAGGAAGTGCCCAGGTGGCTTCGTTTTGCCTCGCCCCTGCCCACTCGTCCATCGCCCCTGGAAACAGGGTGGCGACCCGCCCCAGCTACACCCCGGCACCCGAAGTCACTGTTACCGTTGCTCCCTTCCGGGCCTGGCGGGGTTCACAGCTGTTCGTCGCGAGGGAACCAGAACAGGTCACCATGGAGCCGGCATTATACTGATGACTCGGCCTTTAAGCTATGCGAGAAAGCGGACTCGAACATACTTAGCCCGCATATTGCATGAAGGATTTGGATTTTAGGGGCAAGTTGGCAAAGCAGGTTGGACGATCGCCTGCAGATTCATAGCCATAGCTATGGATCAAGGGGGATCGTTCAAGATGCGACGCCAGCTTGTTCATAAAACCAAATAGGACAATCTGTAACAGGTTAAAAAACCATTAAATTTACAGTATCTTCTTGTAATGTCATTCACTATCAATCATTTCACGTCCGCCTTCGTGCAATATGCGGGATAGATGTGGTCAGGTATAATATCTGCCCCATGAAACAACTACTTCGCATCGCAACCCGTAAGAGCCCGCTGGCACTGTGGCAGGCCGAGCACGTCAAGTCTCGCCTGCAGCAGGCCCACGAAGGCCTTCAAGTTGAACTGGTTACCATGTCCACCCAGGGCGACAAGATTCTCGATACCCCGCTGGCGAAGATCGGCGGCAAGGGCCTGTTTGTTAAAGAACTGGAACAGGGCATGCTCGAAGGCCGCGCCGATATTGCGGCTCACTCCATCAAAGATGTACCGATGGAATTTCCAGATGGCCTGTATCTATCCACTATCCTGGAACGTGAAGAGCCCTGTGATGCTTTCGTTTCGAACACGTACGATTCAGTGGAGCAATTACCGCAAGGCGCAATCGTCGGCACCAGCAGCCTGAGAAGACGCTGCCAGCTGTTACACAAACGCCC
>Ga0316201_10003914_pt1 | contig 11112 bp, 9 predicted proteins | sample CS6wburrow_MG_FD_204516 | JGI IMG/M metagenome (GOLD analysis project Ga0316201, IMG submission 204516) | Coastal sediment microbial communities from Delaware Bay, Delaware, United States - CS-6 worm burrow | ecosystem: Environmental > Aquatic > Marine > Coastal > Sediment | place: USA: Delaware... | reverse complement strand
AGGTGCTCACGGCAGTGGCGATATATCTGGGCCGCCTCCAGTGTGGTGCCGGCCAGCGGCACCACGGCGGCAATGACGTCCTTCTCTCCGGGCACCCCGGAAGCCGCATCCGTACCAAAAACGAAAACATCATCGACCTGGGGGTGTTCCGCGATCGCCTTCTCGACAAATCCGGGGTTGATAAAATCACCGTTGTGGCGCAATCCCCCGCCGACACGATAGTCATAATAGAACCAGCCATCCTCATCGGTATGGCCAATATCCCCCATTCGCAACCAGCCGTCCCGGGTTTTCTTTCGGGAAGCTTCGGGGTTTTTGTAGTACGCCACTACCGGTGTGCTGTGGTCCGCATTGCGAAAGATGATCTCGCCCTGGACATGGGGCGGACACGGGTTGTCATTCTCATCCACGACCATCGCTTCAAGCGTCGGTGGCGGCTTGCCGATACTGCCTACCGGACCGGCACCCGGCGGGTTAAAGGTCATGCCGCCCTCGGCCGCACCGTAAAATTCAAATATCTCAACATTGAAACGCCGGGCAAAATCTTCCCAGATTACCGCGGGCATACCGGCACTCAGGACCCGACGCACGGGGTTGTCTGCATCGTCCGGGCGTGGCGGCTCACTGTAGATAGCCGTGGTCATACCACCCAGCAAATTGAAGAAGGTGCAGCCGTAGCGGCGGCAGATATGCCACAACCGCGACTTGGTGAACTTGCGACTGATCACGCAGGGCAGTCCCATTTTCAGCGCATTGCCCAGCGTAATCAGCTGCGCGTTGGCATGGGTCAAAGAAAGCCCCGTGTAGAGAATGTCGGTCTCCACCAGCCCCAGCAGGGGACCTATTGACGATACATTGTCGAACCGCGAGTAGGAGGCAACAATCGCCTTGGGATCGCCCGTGGTCCCGGACGTGAACAACATTTGCATAGGCTCAAGCGGGTCGGTCACCGCGACTGACAGCGCCTCTGACACAGGGGGCAGCGTCGACAGCGCGCGCAATGGTATCGCCTGTTCATCCGGGTAGTCAGCAGGTGCTCCACTGGACACGACCCACAGCCACTCCAGGCCGGGCACCTGCGGCAGCACCGCCAATACATCGGCCAGCGCATAATCTGCGACAATCGCGCCGCGACACTCCGGGAACGTCAGCATATAGGCCAGCTTCTCGCCACGGGTACGCGGGTCGATCGGCACGAATACAGTCCCGCAAATTGAAGAGGCCACCATCGCGTCAACAAATTCCGGGTGGTTTTGCATGACCAGGGCAAAGCTGTCGCCCTTTTCCATACCGGCAGCGAGCAATCCCGCCGCCAGCTGCTGCCCATTGTCGTGCAACTGGCGATAGCTACGGGTCTGTTCAAGCAGCTGGTTGTCGGGACCCACACTGACAAAAGTGAGCAGGGGCAGGTCTTTCCCCTCACTGGCTCGCGCCGCTATCAGGTTGGCTAAAACAGATTGATCGGGCAGCGTATCTGGCTTGTCATCGGACATCGTCTAACTCCCTCCCATTTAGCGCGACAACAAGGTCATTGCCATCGCTGCTGCGTCATTACCGATAAAACCACCGCCATTTTCAGCCAGGGCGACACGGGCATCCGGCACCTGTCGCTCCCGCGCTTCACCGCGCAGTTGTTGGGTCAATTCGACGATCTGGGCAATACCGGTAGCGCCGATCGGGTGCCCCTTGCGCATCAGCCCGCCCGAGGTATTGACCGGTATCTTGCCACCCAGCCTGGAATGCCCCTGTTCGACGAATTGCCCCCCCTCTCCTTTGGCACACAGACCAAGGTATTCGTAGTAGAGGATTTCCGATGGTGCGGAGGCGTCGTGTAACTCCACACAATCCAGCTCGGCCGGCCCGACTCCCGCACTCTCGTAGAGTTGCCTGGCACAAGCTTCTGCAACGGTTTCATCACCGTCATCGTAATCCCAGCCACTGCTCAAGCTGGCAGCCTCTACCTTAACCATCCTGGCCATGCCCAGTTGACGCGCCTTGCGCTCGCTGACAAGGATCGCTGCGGCGGCGCCGTCACCAATAGGTGAGCACATCGGCAGGGTCAGTGGCCATGACACCTCCCGGGCAGCCAGCACATCCTCGATCGTAATCTCGTCGCGAAACTGGGCCTTGGGGTTGAGACTGCCATGGAAAGAGTTCTTGGCAGAAACCGCCGCAAATTGTTCCCGGGTAGTGCCGTAGCGTCGCATATGATCCATTGCCCAGACGGCATAGATGTCCATGAACAGCGACCTTGAAGTACCACTGCCCTCGGTGTCGTGACTCCGTCCGCTGGCGGCAATTTCCCGACTTATGCCAGCCATCACCTCATCTGTGCACTCGACGTCTATAGCGCCGGTAAAAACTGAAAATGTTTTCTGTTTATCGGCGTGATAAAGCTTCTCCGAACCACAGGCCAACACGACATCGTACATACCCGCAGAAATCATGGTGGCCGCCTGCTGAAAAGCAGTGGCCGCGGTGGCACAGGCGTTTTCCACGTTCACCACCGGTATTCCCCCTACACCCAGCGCACGTAGAATCATCTGACCCGGGACACAGACTTGCCCCGTGATCACAGCCGCCGCGGCGTTACCCATGTAGGCTGCATTGATGTCTTGAAACGATAAGCGCGCGTCGTCCAGAGCTTCTGTAATCGCCTGTGCTGCAAGTGACTTAAGTCCGCGGTCCAGGTGTTTACCGAAACGGGTCATGCCAACCCCGGCAATATAGGCATTCTGCTTCATGGGAATATCCTCCGGGTATTTTTATTGGACAGCTATCCCGAGCAGTAATCCTAACGAGAGTACTGCGGGCGGAAGATGTTTACAGGCGACATTATGTTTGTTAATTTCCGACAATCATTCGGCGAAATAACGACTACAAATATGCTGATACAATCCGACAGAACCGTTGCCGGGCTAAGCCATCGCGCCTACGGCCTGGGCCCATTTGTCGCCCTGGTAAAGGAACACGGCCTCGACACCACCCCGCTACTGGAGCAATGCGGCATTCCCCTGGGTGCGCTTGATGATCCGGATTACACGCTGGTCCCCGGCAGGGAACTGGAGTTTATGGAGCGCGCACTCACGGCGCTGGACAAGCCGGAGCTGGGCCTGTTGTGCGGCCCCCGTTATCACCTTTCCTTCTATGGCATGCTGGGATTGGCAGCGATGGCCAGCAGCAACCTGACCGAGGCCTTCCGGGTGGTATTCAAGTACCTGCCCATGACCTGGTCCTATATGCACTGGAGCCTGCGAACCGAAAACAAGCTGGCCATCATCTGTCTTGAGCCACAACGTGACCTGGGCGGCTGTTACCAGTACATGGTAGACCGCGGCTTGGCCGCCTCCTATACGATCGCCTGCGATGCACTGGGCTCACCCCCGACACTGGTAGAAGTCAATGTACGCCAGCCGGAGCCAGCTTACGCACAGCTTTATCGCGATACCTTTAATTGCCCCGTCAACTTCGACATGCCCCACGATGACTTCAGGCTGGAAGAGCATTATCTGCAGCAGCCACTGCAACAGGCCGAATCCGAATCGGCCCGCATTTTCAGTGCGCAGTGTGAACGGATTTGCGCCAACCTGGTGAAAGCGGGCAGTTTCTCAGAGCTAATACGCCAGCACCTGCTGCAACTACCCAATCAGATGGCGAGCCTGGAAAGCATTTCGGAGAGGCTGAGAATGACGCCGCGCACTATCCAGCGCAAACTGGCCAGCGAAAATACCAGCTACCTGGAACTGGTAGAAAATGTGCGACGCAACCTGGCCATGGAGTACCTCAAAACCACTGCCTTGACCATGGAAGAAGTCGCCGTCAGGCTCGGCTATTCGGATGCGCCGTCATTCAGCCATGCCTTCAAGCGATGGACCGGGGTTTCACCCGGCAGTATCAGGGAGTCTGGCGACGGCGCACGGGTGGAAACAAGCTGAGATCACCTGGCAATGTAGCCGCCATCGATAACCAACTCTGAGCCGGTCATGTAACGGGATTCCTCGGATGCAAGGAACAGGACGCCATTGGCAATATCGATGGGCTCACCCATCTCGCCCATCGGTATATTCGCGAGAATCCGTTCCTGAAAAGCCGCGCCATCTTCTTCGCTCATTAAGGCCACCGCGCCCGACACCATCGCGGTAGCAATGAAACCCGGGTGAACCGAGTTAACCCGTATGTTGTAGCCCTCGGCTGCGCAGTGTAGTGCAGCGGATTTGGTGAAAATCCTCACGCCGCCCTTGCTGGCGTTGTAGGCCGCAAGCGTCGGTTCTCCGATGATCCCCTCAACAGATGAAATATTGATAATGGAACCACCACCGTCCTGCATCACCTTGATGGCTTCTCGCGTACCCAGGAAAACGGCATCGAGGTTAACATTCTGCGTAGCTTGCCAATCGGCCAGGGAGGTGTCCTCCACGGTGCCGACGATGGCAATGCCAGCATTATTGACGAGTATGTCCAGTCGACCAAAGCGCTCCACAGTCTCGTTAACGACCTCCGCCCAACGCTGCTCACTGGTAACATCCTGGTGCACTGCCACCGCCTTGTCGCCGATAGCGGCGGCAACGCTTTGTGCGCTGCTCTCATTTATATCGCTAACAACAACGGTGGCACCCTCTTCCGCCAACCGCAGCGAGATGGCCTCGCCTAGCCCGGAACCGCCGCCTGTAACCAGGGCAACCTTATTATTGACTCTCATAGCTTATCTCCAGTTGGAATCACTCTAAATGCCACTCTAAACAACAATCGAAGTGACATATCAATGCACCCGACACGCTCGCGGGAATCGCCTCAGGCGGCGGTCATGCCGCCGTCCACGACAAATTCGGCGCCCGTACAATAGGGCGATTCATCGGAGGCGAGAAACCGTGCCATATTGGCCACATGCTCTACCTGACCCAGTGCCGCCAGGTCTGTCATGTACCCAGACGCCGCAACGCGGCCTGGGTCAGGTAACGCTCATACACATCCGGGTCATTCACTTTGGTGCGATAGCCACCCTCGATCTCTTTCACCTGTGCCAGCCGGGTAATCCGGTTGGTTTGTATATCGTGCGCATGCACACGGGTCCAGGACCAGTAAGGGTGATCGCCATCCATCACCCGTTTGTCGCCCTTTTCGTACAGGGAAAATGCGCCGTCAAAGGAACGGAAAATCTCACCGCGACGGTCAAAGCTGACCATGCTCAGGGGCAACAAGGTCCTGGCATCAAACCACACGCGCTTTTTGCTGATGGGAGCCCTGGGGTAACCCGTTGGCTCCGCTTCAACCACGATTGCCTCGGGCACGAGTTCCACCTCTGTATCCCAGAACGTCTTACCACCCTCCCCGCCATGAACGCTGTGTTCCCAGTTGGGATCCTGTGCATTCCAGCTGTTACTCACTGCCGCAAGGGCTGGGCCCCGGTGAATCATGCGGTAGTTACCCCAGGTAAGGAAAGGATCTCCAGCAGCCCAGGCATCGGAAAGATACAGGGTAGAGCCGGGAATCAGTGGCTCGAAACGCTGGTTGGTGGGGAACCGCCTGACCCGCTTGAACGCCGGCAGATAGCCGTACAAGTCAGGATAGCGATTCTGGTCATAGTGCCAGATGTTCAGATAGGAGGTTCCCTTTATGTCGTTTGGTGACACGAAGAATACCGACTGATAACGCAATTTGTCCTCGTGTCCTGGCCAGTAAGGTTTGGGCTCCATCACCAGCCGGCCCACGGGACTCATCTCTACCCAGCAGGATTGGTATTGATAGGCGACTTCACCTTTCTCGTCCAGGTCCCACTCCTTGACCGCGGCCAGCGACACATCGTGGCGACCCCAGCTCAGGGTGATCCCCGCGAATACCTCCACCGCGGACTTGGGATCCGGAAACGGATTACCGCCAATCCAGGGCTTGCCATCACGAGTGACCACGTTACCATCCTCGGCAAACATCGCCTGCCCTTTGTTACGCAAGGTGGCCTCAATATACTCCCACGGGCTAAGTTCCATGATATTGGTAGTGGTTGCCCGCAGCGTCAGCACCCGGCCCATCTGTGAGATCTGGGTGTACTGAATCGGGTCCAGCAGGTCTTTCACCAGTTCGACGTTTCCGGCGTCAATCCTGTCCCCGGTGCTCAATTTGCCGCCGGTATAGGCTGCTATGGACAACAGCTCATCCGGGTACGCGCTTTCTATACTTCCGCTACGTGCAATGGTGGACCACAGCGGCGCCAGGACACCGGTGGCCAGGACGCCTCGCCCCAACTGTGAGAGAAAGTGTCGGCGTGAAAACTGCTGATCATAGCGGCGTATATGCATGCTGCTCCCCTCATTCCCGGCAGCTGTTGTTGGCGGCAAACTCCGCCAGACTGCGCTGCTGTGTGGTTTCCAATCTATGATCGTACACCACAATCCGCTGGTACAGTGCACAGGCCCGGCCAGCACCGGAGTCACCGGCCAGCAGTCGCAGACGGTGCATGGAGGTTTTGAGCCAGCGCGTGGACCCCTCGGGCTCCGCGGCGGCTATATGAGCCAGGGCGCGCTCGGCGGAAAAATCATCACCCATCGCCTCGGATTGCACCGCCAGTTGCTCCCAGGCGTCACCGGAATTGGGAAAGCTTGCGAGCATCGACCGAATCGCCTGCAGTGCCTCATCATCCATTGAGATGGCGCGCAGTGCATTGATCTGAAGCAGCCATACCTGCCGTTGCAGCTGCGGCTGGGACTGCATCTTCGGTAACCACAGCTCGCACAACTGTGCCAGCTCCGTATTGCGGGCCTGGGTCTCGAACTCACGCAGCAAAACGTAGAGCTCCTGGTCAATCACCGAATCTGTCCCGGCTGCGGGTAAGCTACTCACAAATTCACGCAGCGCCGGCAGGCCCTGCAGGCGATCGATCACTCGCAGGGTAGACCACGCGAGCACACGTTTTTGCGAAGAGTCCAGTGCAGGATTGCGGTAGAGTTCATCGAGTGCCGGCAGTATCTCCTGCGCATCCTGTGCCAGAATGCTCTGCAACTGCAGGGCCAGCACCTGCACATCAAGTGATTCACGCTGCTCTTCAGGCAGATCTTCGATCAGCTCCAGCGCAGACCGTGCCTGCACCCGCAAAGCCTGTTGGTCGCCTGCCGCCAGCGCTGCCTGGAAGCGCGCCAGGGAAGCCTCCAGCTCAACCGCCAGGACGCTGTGTTTGAGGCGGGAGTCAGACCGCGCCAACTTCAGCTGTCGGTCTCGTTCATCGTCGCTGTCCGCCACACGCGCCAGCGCCATGTGACCGCTGGCGACATCCGGGTCGGTGGGGGCTGCGGCAACAAAACCCTGTGCAGCGTCTTCCAGCTGTTGTGCGTACGCCGTCGTGGCCTGACCCTGGTACATGGCGTCGGCAACAATAAAATACAGCTTGGCGAGTGGCGCCTTGAGATCGTCCGGAAGCTGTGCGGAAGCACGCAATTTCTCTATCACCTGCATTGAATCCCGGGTCAAGCCTATCTGGTGCAGCGACACCGCAAAGTGGTAGTAATAGAGTGACAGGTTCAATGGCAAACGAACGGCATCACTGGCAAGGAACTGGCGAAACTTCAGCACATTACTGTCGTATTGTTGGTAGGCATAGGCGTATTCAGCGTCCACAAGAAGACTGATGCTGCCGAACTCGTGGCCTACGATCTCGTCCCGGTAGGTGAGTATTCGTGTAAACAGGCGATCATCCAGGTAACCCTGGTCGACCAACTGGCGCAGGAAAACCGCTGCCTCTATCGCACCTTCCTGTTCCTTGCGATGCCGTTCCAGCAAAGCAAATATCTGCTCTTCCAACAGTCGCGCCTTGCTCGCTGTCAGGGGCTCGCCTTCCAACAGGGTGATGGGCGCGGCCTCATCAAGGCGCAACGCGACCAGGCCAAGTTCCGTGTCGATGATCTCGTGCAGTGGGTTGTCCGGGTCGCTCGCCAGGGCCTGCTTCAGCAGTTCCAGGCGCTCCCTCATGGCCACCTCATCCCCCTGCAACTGTTCAACATAAGCCAGGCCCAACCAGCTGCCGTATACCACGCCGGGGAAGAGAATTCGCAGCGATGCCGCCTCGAAGCCACGCCTTGCCTGCTCAAGCGCTGTTACCGCGGCCTCACTGTCCGCCGCATGTTGTGCCAGGGACAGGTCCAGCCAGGCCTGCCAATACCGCAGGGAGGCCAGCGCCTGGTTTATGCGGTACCAGGATTCCGAGCGGTAAAGCGCTTCCAGCGCGGTCTCATCCTGGCCCGTCGCCACTTCCAACTGACGAATGCCTTCCCTGCACCTGTCGTGGATCTCTTCTCCCAGCCGTCGACTCTCCAGCAGTGCTGCTCGTGATGCCCCGGACTCCCGCTGATACGCTACCCAGGCACCATAGGATTCGGCCAGGTTCGGGCAATCCTGAACACCAAGGCCCGGCTTGGCTGCGGCGCGACGCAGGGCGTCGTAATCAGGCGGGGCATCGACCTGGGCAGCAGAGAAACACGGGGCGAGCAGCGCCAACATGGCACACAGTGTCCACAGAGCTTGAGCGAGCCGGCCCACTACATCGCCTCCAGCAACAGCGACATCTCGGCAGAAAACTGGCCGCCCATGATCAGTGTCAGCAATTGCCTGGCGACTACGATGTCACCGTCCATGGTTGCCGCGGTACCATTGCCTTCGTCCGCTATCGCCTGGAATTGCAGCATGGGTTTGTTGCGATACAGCGCGCGGTTGACCTTGCGCCCGACAGAGGCCTCAATCAGGGCGGGATTGGAATCATTGCTGACATCGAGGGTGGACACCTGCCCGCCGTTAGTCACCATATCCTGTGCCAGCGCAAGCAGGCGCCCCATATCCGCCTCATGGGGCGGTGCATCCCCGATAATAACCACGACACGGCGGGCGCCCGTTCGCCAGTTAGCATCCATGGCGGCCTCCATACCAGCAGTCACCGCCTCTTGCCAGCTGCCACCCCCTACCGCCTCCAGCGTGTCCAGGAAAGCTGTCAGTTTAGCCAGTGAAAAGCTCAGGGGTTGAACACGGGTTACAAACTCCGGATCGTCATAATCCCGGTAGGCCACCACGCCGAATCGTGCGATCGGCACCAGTGAACGCACCGAGTCCACGATATCCGCTATTCGCGTTCTCACCTCCGCTATCGCCCAGTCCATCGACCCGGTGGCGTCGACCACGAACATCACGTCCAGCCCGGTTTCCCGCAGTCCCTGCACATAGGCAGCGAAGCTGTTTGTGGACTGGCTCAGGCCGGTGCCTATGCCGGTACCGAAACCAGCTGTGCCCTGGCCAGCAGTGAACACAACCGTGTCAAGCACAGGCGGCGACAACAGCGATTCACTGCGCCCGCCTGCAGCCGCCACCATGGCCAGATCTACAGAGGGCGGTGGCGGCGTTTCACTGGCCGCGGCCACCAGCACGGCGGGCGGATCCAGTTCCGGGGGATCTTCGAACAGGAGCGGCTCGGGCGGTTCTGGTGCCTCCCTGGGCACAACGAGCTCCAGCTCAACCACCTCCTGGGCATCGCTGCTACCCGGTAAATCCAGTCCCCGGCCAGCCTGCCAGGACAGGAAAAAGTGGACCAGTAACGAGATCAGCAACAAAAGTAACCACAGACTCGACCGCCGCAGGCCTGTCATGCCGAGCCACCGCAGTGCCGCAACTCAGCCACCGCCATCTTGGTTGATTGTTACCAGGGAGATTTTCTCGACTCCGTGCCGACGCAGCAGGTCCATTAACGGCATCAGCGCACCGCTGTGGGCATTCGCATCAGCGCGCAGAATAATACGTGTCGCCAGTGGCTGGAGCGTTGCAAGATGAGCGTCCAGGCCGGCGAGCTCAAACGGTTGGCCACCCAAAACGATGGCACCATCGCGGGTCAGGACCCAGTCAGTGCTGGCAGACGTGGATACGGTATTGCTGGTGGAGCGCGGCGGCACCACATCCTCGTCCACAAGCTCCGAGACATTGCCGACTATCAGGAAGAACATAAGCAGCAGGAAAATGATATTGATCATGGGGATGATCTTGTCATCGATGCGCTTTCCAGCAGGCGGTGAGACTTCCAGCTTGATCAAAACCCTTACTCCTGAAGCGGAACGATCTGCAATTTTGAAAGTGAATGCCGTTGCAGGATGTCTACGATATTGACAAGCAGCTGGACAGGCAATTTGTCCTGCGCCCGGATAAATACCGGCGTCTGTGCGTCGTAGTTTTTTTCGGCAAGCAAGGTATCCAGGGTGTCAGGTTCCAGGGTCTGGCCATCCAGCCATATCCGGCCATCTTCAAATACCTGTATATCCAGCGACAGGGTGGCGGATTCACCGGGCTGGTCCTGCCGGGGTATATTGAAGACAAGCTCTCCGAAGCGCAGGAAATTACTCTCGAGAATAAAGAACAACAATAGAATGAAAACGATGTCGATCAGGGGCGTCAGGCTTATCCGCTGAACGGCACGCGATGCGGGCTTCGACAGGCGCATGTCGATGCGCCCTCAGTTGGCTGGCGCCGGGTGCTGGTATAGCCCGGCGGTGAATAATCTCGTCAACATATTTTCAGTTCGGTGACGCAGGGAATCGACCTTCGATTGCAAACCCGCGTGCACCAGGGCAAAGGGTATTGCCACGGTGAGACCAACCGCGGTGGTCAGCAACGCCTCCCAGATGCCGCCGGCGAGCATGCCGGCATTGGCGCTGGAGCCCTGGTTCGCGAGGCCGTGAAACACATCGATAATACCCAGAACCGTACCCAACAGGCCCAGCAGCGGGGCCAGATAAGACACTTGCTCGAGCACGCCCAACAATGAAGAAAAACGACTGAGGATTTGCTGGGCCATACGGCTCAGCTCGGCAGCGGCGGTGTCGGTGTCAACGTTTTCACGCGCCAGCCAGGTCATGCCGTGTTCGATCACCGGCGCGACGGCGGAGCTGTTGCCGGCCACCGCGGCTTTAGCCTCGTCTAACGAGCCTTCACACCAACGCGAGATTTCGCGATCGAGTTGATCCAGCGCGCCGCTGGAGCAGCTGCGAAACTGAATCAACTTGAAGAGCGTTACCGCCAGGGCCACTACCGACATCAACATCAGGACCATTACCACCGGCCCGCCTAACATCAGTAGTGCCAACCAGTCTCCCT
>Ga0316201_10003912_pt1 | contig 11113 bp, 7 predicted proteins | sample CS6wburrow_MG_FD_204516 | JGI IMG/M metagenome (GOLD analysis project Ga0316201, IMG submission 204516) | Coastal sediment microbial communities from Delaware Bay, Delaware, United States - CS-6 worm burrow | ecosystem: Environmental > Aquatic > Marine > Coastal > Sediment | place: USA: Delaware... | reverse complement strand
ACTTATCTGCATGGATCTGACCCTGGACTGATAAAGACTCAGGGTCTTGTTTCTGAACTCGGCAAACCCCCGTGCGGTGATCACCTCCTTTGACTCCAGCCACTCCATTTGCACGGACATCTGACGGTCAAATGCAGGTGCCATACGCGCAAGAAAATACCGGTTAACCTCTTTTGACTCCGTCCTGGTTTCAAGGGACTTGTGCAACGCCCAACCGGCGCCAGCAAGGGCCGCACCGGATGTGGCCACCACTGCGGCAGTGCCCGCCGCCGTTGATGCGACCGCACCGTAAACCGATCCTGCCAATGCAATTACGGCCACCGCGGTGGTGATGTTCTGTTTTCGTGCCAATTGCCGGCGTTCTTCCAGCATACGGTATTCAGCGGCGATAATTTTACGCATCTTCGAGCCATAATTACCGATGTAGGTACCATCGTAGATACTGTCAGACTGCGCAGCCAGAAACTCTCTTTCTGCCCCGACCAGTGCCTCGGCAAGTTGCAGACGCGCCCTGACACTTTCATCTGTCGACTGCACAAAAAACACGTTGGCAAGTTCAGGGTCAAAACGTTCCAGTGCTGCCTGACGGGCGAAAAAAGTCGCCTTTTCATGATCAATTGAATTCAGCATCTCGGCAATCCGGGTGCTGGCTCCCTTCACAAAGCTCTGGACGAAGGGATCAATTGAAAAATCCTCAGACAAGTTTGAAACGATTGGCCCATTCATCTGGATCTTCTCCAGTGAATATTGCTCTATCGCCGACAGTGCCTGGTTGCCATCACCGGTTCGTTTGACCGGTAAGGCAAGATTCACCTCATCCCTTTCACGCAAAAAAGATACAAAGCCCAGCGAAGAATCATGAACCTGCGGAGAGTTATCCAGACGTGATCTCAATCCGGCTTCAGCCTCATCCCTGGCCTGTCGCCACGCCGAACTGGCCAAAGGAGGACTGGCAATCAGCAAACCACTCAGTGAGGGCTGAATCCAGCGACTGCTCTTGACAACGACCAGGGGTGTTACGAGATCACCAAAAGTCACCGGTGGTGAATTCATCAACTCACCGATGTCAGGGAATGAGTAAATATTAAAATCTATGGTAAGGACGCTCGGTATCTGTTCCGAGCCCAGGATTGGGCGGCTAAAAAGATTGCGCTCCTTGTCCCAATCAATGATATGCGGTGACAGCAACACCGAGCCTGCGGGCAGAACACCTTTTAACTCGTTGTACAGGGACATCGCGTAATAGCTGGATTTTTCAATAACAGACTGCGCAATTCTCGACGTTTGCCGGTTGCCGTGGACCCCGTATGGCACCTCACCACCAATGGCATTGATGGCAAATGAACTCACATACAGGTTCTCAGCATTGGCATGAATCATAGCCGGATAGCGAATAACGACCAGTGCAGACGCTTCGGATTTTTGCTGGTCATTGACTGTTTCGGATCTCAGGTCCGAATATACGGAGGTGTCCCTGCCTTTTGCCGTGCCAGCGCAGGCACTGATTAGCCCAACGATGACAGCAAGCAGAACGATCATCAATGATCGTTTTAAACCCGTTTTATTTTTGAAGGTAAATTCCAAACCGTTTACACCCAAACCGCCAGATCAATTGGAACGCTTGATGAATACAAGGTTCCGTAATTATAAGTAAACCTATCCTAATTGAACCGACATGGATTTCCCACCGCAAGCAGGAGAAACCGGGGACATCAGAAAACCGCGAAAATATCTGATTATTCGACCTAAAAATATTTTAATTGGCTATTTTGGATTCAGCCTTTTTTACTGCTTCACCACCATTTTTTTGACGATTACGCAAATTGATGAGTTTGTAATGATTGTACACAACAGAAACAATGGTAAAGAACGCCAGTCCAACCACCAGGAAGAAGAAGAATTTCAAGTTAACAATATGCGTGAAAAACGCGTCTATTGCTCCAAATGTCGCTACACCGATTAACATATCGGCCTGCCCAAGCTTGTGCGTTATCCGGATATCTGCTTCCTTGTTGGTATACGCAGGAACTGGACTGGCAACCCAAAGTTGCATTTTAACGGACTGACCGCCTCGAATGACCCCAATCGGCACCTTACCTTCTATCACTCCCAGGTTACTTAGCTTGTTGTCCGCATACAAGGTGGCAACACCGTGAAATGGAATATCAAGTTCAACGTTTTCGGCATCGCCTTTACCGGTGTTTGTTACTTCGATAGTGACATACTTGACGAGGTCTTTAAGCGTTTTTTCCTCACTGGACAGTTCACTGCTTATGGTTGATAAGTAGTGTGCAAGCCCCGGGGGATATTCAAACGGGGTTGTAGAAATTTTTGCCTCCAGTTGGGCTTCTCCCGAAACCCAAAAAAAAGCCCAAATAGTCAGGCCAATAGTGCCCAGCGCTATGATTGCAGTAAGCGTCTTACCGACATATTCCCAAACATTGTTTATTTTTGAATTATTTTTACGCACGCCGCTCATTATTTTCGGTCGCTCCCCACACCGTAATTAACGTGACTTATTCCAGTTTTTATCTGAGCTGGAATAATACCATCGCTTGATCCATTATAAAACAAGCGTTTACATTGGCTGTGACGTTTCATGATGGGGGTAAATGGAGGCCAGGGTCGGAATCGAACCGGCGTAGACGGCTTTGCAGGCCGCAGCATAACCACTCTGCCACCTGGCCTCGGGGAAGAGTTTCTGAGCATTTACCCAGAAGCGCGCTATTCTACTATTCGTTGGACAACAATACCAAGTGTTAGATCACGAATATTTCAGGCTTTTTACCAAATGGTATTCACAGGGCAATAAAAAACCCGGCAATGGATTGGCTCCACGCCGGGTTTCTGAATTTGGAGCGGGAAACGAGACTCGAACTCGCGACCCCGACCTTGGCAAGGTCGTGCTCTACCAACTGAGCTATTCCCGCTTTGAGGGTGCGTATTTTAAGCATATCAACGGTTGTGTCAATGTTAATTTGCGCTAAACCCTTTCACAGTAAGCCCACGGGTGGCACAATACCGCCACATATTTAAGGCTTAGGACTTATGGCAAAAGAAGATGTAATCGAAATGGAAGGTAAGGTATTGGAAACCTTGCCAAATACCTTGTTCAAAGTTGAGCTCGAAAACGGCCACGTCGTGACGGCTCACATCTCCGGCCGGATGCGAAAGCATTATATTCGTATTCTGACCGGTGATGGAGTGAAGGTTGAACTGACCCCATACGACCTTTCGAAGGGCCGTATCACCTATCGTATGAAATAGAACCCGGCTTCCGGCGTCAGCTTTCCGTTGCTGCCGGTAGGGCTTTTCGTGGCTCCTGCTTCGGTTTGCTGCGGATTTTCAGTTGCTTTCCTTTGGTCTTGGACAAGGTAATATCCACCTCGCCACCCGCAGACAAGACACCGAATAGCAGGTCGTCCGCCAATGGGCGTTTGATCTTGTTCTGGATGACTCGCTTCATGGGCCTGGCACCCATTTCAGGGTCGAAGCCCTGCTCTGCCAACCATTCCCGGGCAGGATTGGAAACACTGATACTGACGTCTTTCAGGGCCAGTTGCGCCTCAAGTTCCATTATGAATTTATCTACAATCAGCAATACCACGCTGAAATCAAGCGCACTGAATTGAATCACACCGTCCAGCCGGTTTCTGAATTCCGGTGTAAACGTCCTGCGAATCGCTTCGGAAGAATCCGAAACATTTTCCTGTTCGGTAAAACCAATTGAGCGCCGCGCACTCTGCTGTGCACCGGCATTGGTGGTCATCACCAGTATCACATTCCGGAAATCGGCTTCACGGCCGTTGGTATCGGTCAGTTTGCCGTGATCCATGATCTGTAACAGGATGTTGTATACATCCGGATGGGCCTTTTCAATTTCATCCAGCAGTAACACGGCATGCGGGTTACGGGTAACGGCCTCGGTCAACAAGCCACCCTGGTCAAAACCAACATAACCCGGGGGAGCTCCAACCAGCCGGGATACGGAATGTGCTTCCATGTACTCGGACATGTCGAACCGGATCAATTCAATACCCATGACCATCGCAAGTTGACGGGTCACCTCGGTCTTGCCAACGCCCGTTGGGCCTGCAAAAAGGAATGAACCGATGGGTTTTTCATCTTCACCCAATCCTGACCGGGCCATTTTGATGGCCGCTGCCAGGGCATTGATGGCCTCATCCTGACCAAAAACCGTCAATTTCAGATCCCGTTCCAGTGTCCGCAATGCATCACGGTCTGAACGTGAAACCTGTTTGGGTGGTATCCGCGCCATGTGCGCAACGATGCTCTCGATATCGTGCTGATCCAACTGCTTCTTGCGCTCATCCTCAGGCAACATACGTTGGCGTGCACCGGCTTCATCAATGACATCAATGGCTTTGTCTGGCAAATGGCGATCGGTAATGTGTCGTCCGGACAGCTCCGCAGCGGCACATAATGCCTCATCGCTATACTTGACCCCGTGGTGGTCCTCAAAGCGTGATTTGAGCCCACGTAATATTTCGATCGTCTCGGGAACAGTCGGCTCCGCGATATCAATCTTTTGGAATCGCCGGGCCAAGGCCCTGTCTTTCTCGAACACGCCCCGGAATTCCTGGAAAGTGGTAGATCCGATACAACGCAACTCACCGGAAGCCAGCACCGGCTTTATCAGGTTAGACGCATCCATCACACCACCCGAAGCCGCGCCTGCACCGATAATCGTGTGGATTTCATCAATGAATAACACTGCCCCTTTGATCTGGTAAAGCTCGGCCAATACTGCCTTGAGCCTTTTTTCGAAATCACCACGATACTTGGTGCCCGCGAGTAAAGCGCCAAGATCCAGGGCGTACAGGGTTGCATCCGACAGAACTTCCGGCACGTTTTCCTCGGTAATTCTCAGTGCAAGTCCCTCTGCCATGGCGGTCTTGCCGACCCCGGCCTCGCCCACAAAAAGTGGATTGTTTTTGCGTCTGCGACACAATATCTGAATGGTTCGTTCAACCTCGCTGTTACGTCCGATCAACGGATCAATTTTGCCTTCCCGCGCACGCTCATTCAGGTTACTCGTAAAGCTGTCGAGCGCGCTTTTGCTGGCTTCCCCGCTCTCTTCGGGAGTTTCCGACGCTGACTCTTCGATATCCTCGCCCATGTCTTGCTGTATCGGAGAAATACCGTGGGAAATATAATCAACGACCTCAAGACGGGTGACATCAAACTTGTTCAGCAGGTAAATTGCGTAGGAATCTTTTTCACTGAAGATGGCCACCAGTACATTGGCGCCGATAACTTCCTGTTTGCCAGCCGATTGAACGTGGTAGAGCGCCCTTTGCAAAACCCGTTGAAAACCAATCGTCGGCTGGGTATCACGGCTGTCCTCATCACCCAGCACCGGAACGGTGTCCCGCAGGGCTTTTCGCAATTCCATCTCCAGTCCATTGATATCTGCGCCACAGGCACTGAGAATGGATAAGGCTGAGCTGTTGTCCAAAAGCGCCAGCAACAAATGCTCAACCGTCAGGAATTCGTGACGTGCTTTACGTGCTTCCTGGTAAGCCTGGCTAATGGTTACTTCCAGTTCTTTACTGAACATCTAATTTCCCGGTTTTTTGCATACTGACTCTGACCGGCTTATTCCGGTCGGGTTCACTCGCGGCTGCACTCAGGCCTTTTCCAAAGCACTTTTGAGTGGATGCTCGTTCTGGCGGGCATATTCATTGACCTGGGCCACCTTGGTTTCAGCAATCTCAAAAGTAAAAATACCGCACACACCCTTTCCCTTGGTGTGGACATGCAGCATGATTTGCGTCGCCTGGTCATGGCCGAGGGCAAAAAATGTCTGGATGACGTCCACCACAAAGTCCATCGGTGTGAAATCATCGTTTAACAGCACAACCTTATACAAAGGCGGTGGCTTTATCTCGGGCCTGGCCTCTTCAAGCGCAAGCCCCCGATCGTGTTGTGATTCAAATTCATTACTCATGGTTAATATTGTATTACATCTTTGTATCGAAAATCTTGCAATTGACGTTCCGGTTTTTGACCCCATTTAACAGTCATGGATAATTCGGGTAACAAGATCATGGTGGCCATGTCCGGCGGTGTAGATTCGTCGGTCTCTGCTTTATTGTTAAAGCAGCAGGGCTATGACATTGCCGGAATGTTCATGAAGAACTGGGAAGAAGATGATCGATTCGGTGAGTGTACAGCAGCAGAGGATGCAGCCGATGCCCGGGCGGTCGCGTCATCAATGGGTATGCGCCTGCACACCCGCAATTTCTCAAGCGAATACTGGGAGAACGTATTTGAGGAGTTTTTGTCAGAGTACCGTGCAGGAAGGACACCTAACCCCGATATCCTGTGCAACCGTGAAATCAAGTTTAAAACATTTTTCGAACACGCCGAGGCCCTCGGGGCTGACAAAATCGCTACCGGTCACTATGTCAGATCCGATTGCAGAAACGGCAGACATCGCCTTTTGAAGGGCATTGATCACACCAAAGACCAGAGTTACTTCCTCTATGCCGTCGGCCATGAACAGCTTGCTAAAACCATTTTCCCCGTCGGTGAGCTTGAAAAAGCAGAAGTACGTGAACTGGCAGAAAATGCCGGAGTTAAAGTATTTGATAAAAAGGACAGCACCGGGATCTGCTTTATCGGAGAGCGTAACTTCACGTCTTTTCTGAGTGAATACATCCCCTCGGAACCGGGTGAAATTAGAACCACGGAAGGCCAGCATATCGGCAATCACCAGGGATTGATGTTTCATACACTCGGCCAGCGACAGGGCCTGGGAATCGGCGGTGTAAAAGGCTACCCGGAAGCACCGTGGTATGTTCTCCATAAGGACATGACGAACAACATACTTTACGCAGGCCAGGGACATGATCACCCATGGTTACTGTCGGACCACCTTGAAGCCAGCCAGTTGACCTGGATATCAGGACAGCCACCGGAGGCGGGTAGCAAACTCACTGCAAAAGTCAGGTACCGTCAGGTGGACCAGGCTGTGACGGTCACAAAAATTGATCAGAATGTCATGCATATCCGCTTTGACCTTGCTCAGCGTGCCGTTACGCCGGGCCAATCGGTCGTCCTGTATGACGGTGATGTTTGCCTTGGCGGCGGCATTATAGACACAATGAACACACCACCCATGAAACAACACACGTGATGATGAGCATATGAAAGAACGCACGATGGCACTGGCCGGAATTTTCCAGGCCACAGAACTGGTTAGGCAGGCTGCCAACCATGGAACCTGGTCGGGTTACGCCGCAGATACCTGTCTTGACAGCCTACTGGCAATCGAAGCGGAAACCGTGGACGAGATTTATGGTAGCGCAAGCAACCTGCGACATGGTGCTGAAACACTGATTTCGGTTTTGCAGGGAGACCGGCGTTACATGGAAAGCCTTGGATATGCAGTTTCCATCATGCAACTGGAAAACAACTTCCGCAAGAAACCTGAGATGCAAGCAGAAATCGGCCGGCGACTGCAGTCAATCACCACGCTCGACGATGGTCTGGAGGTTCACGAAATTAAAGATCTGCAGGCCAAAAATATTGCCCGGCTATATACAAATACCATCAGCACATTGTCGCCTCGCATCGTCATCAATGGGCGGCCGCAGCATCTGCAGGTAGACCGCACAGTGAACTGGATACGAACACTGCTATTCGCCGGTCTGCGCTCTGCGGTACTTTGGAGACAGATGGGCGGAGGTCGTTTCAGCCTTATGTTCGGTCGTAAGAAAATGCTGGAACAAGCTCAAACTCTTTTACCCGGGTGACATCGACCGTATCATCCTGCGAATCAAGATAAATCTATTTGGGAAGTTGGGCTTCAATAGGCGATAATCTCGGGCTTTCCGGTTGCATATCAAATCAAGGTCAGTGGAGGCCAGCATGCAAGATTCTTTTTCCGTCCGCAAAACACTCTCGGTTTTCGACAAAGACTACAAATATTTCAGCCTGCCGGCCTTAGGCAATGATTTTGATATTTCCAGGCTTCCGTTTTCTTTGAAGATTCTTCTGGAAAATCTGCTTCGTCATGAGGACGGTATTGATATTACCCATGATGACATCATTGCGCTGGCCAACTGGGACCCGCAGGCCAAACCGGAAACAGAAATCGCGTTTACGCCTTCACGAGTTGTGTTGCAGGATTTTACCGGTGTACCCGCGATTGTTGACCTTGCAGCCATGCGCGACGCCATGAAGAACCTTGGCGGTGATCCAGAACTGATCAACCCCTTGTCCCCTGCCGAACTGGTTATTGATCACTCTGTTCAAGTGGACCGCTATGGCAGCTTTGATGCACTAACGATAAACAATGAAATTGAATTTGGTCGAAACCAGGAGCGCTACAGTTTCCTGAAATGGGGTAAAAGCGCTTTCAGTAACTTCAATGTTGTACCCCCGAATACCGGTATCGTTCACCAGGTCAATCTCGAGTACCTTGCACGGGTTGTTTTTGGCGCTGAACGAAACGGCGAGCTGGTGGCCTACCCCGACACCGTGGTGGGTACAGACTCCCACACCACCATGATCAACGGTATTGGTGTGCTGGGCTGGGGTGTTGGAGGTATCGAAGCCGAGGCTGCGATGCTTGGCCAGGCGATAACCATGCTCATCCCACAGGTTGTCGGTTTCAAGTTAACCGGAGAACTGCCCGAAGGTGCTACCGCAACTGACCTCGTACTTACCGTGGTTCAAATGCTGCGTAAACTGGGTGTAGTAGGAAAGTTTGTGGAGTTCTTCGGCGAAGGTCTGGCCAGTTTGCCACTGGCGGATCGCGCAACCATTGCCAATATGGCACCCGAGTATGGCGCCACCTGCGGTATTTTCCCAATTGATGAAGAAAGCCTGAATTATATGCGTCTTTCGGGCCGCTCTGAGGAGCATATCGCCCTGGTTGAGTCTTACACACGTGCACAGGGCATGTTTCACACGGCTGACTCACCCGATGCGCAATACTCGCATGTGCTGGAACTTGATATGTCCACGGTGGTACCCAGCATATCCGGACCTAAACGTCCCCAGGACAGAATTTTACTGACTGAGGCCAAACAAACTTATTTGCGTGATAAAGACGTATTCACTGAAGGTCGTGAGGGCAAGGACAGCGCCGAGGTGACCTACAAAGGCGAAACCTTCGATCTGGATGATGGTGCCGTCGTGATTGCAGCAATTACATCCTGCACCAACACATCCAATCCGGCTGTTATGCTGGGCGCTGGTCTCCTGGCCCGGAATGCTGCAGCCAGGGGACTTAGCGTCAAACCCTGGGTAAAAACATCCTTGGCCCCTGGTTCACGCGTGGTCACCGACTATTTGAATAGGGCCGGTCTGATGGATGATCTCGAAGCCATGGGCTTTTACGTGGTCGGGTATGGCTGTACCACCTGCATCGGAAATTCAGGCCCGTTGCCTGAGCCAATTGGCAACGCCATACGTGAAAATGACCTGCTTGCCTGTTCGGTATTATCAGGTAACCGTAACTTTGAAGGCCGGATTCACGCCAACATCAAGATGAATTACCTGGCTTCGCCACCACTGGTGGTTGCCTATGCCATTGCGGGTAATCTGAATGTTGATATCAGCAGCGAATCCCTGGGCAATGACCAGGACGGCAACCCCGTGTACCTGAGTGATATCTGGCCGAGCAGCCGGGAAATTCATCAGTGCATTGCTGAAAACGTCACCGCTGAAATGTTCAAAGAGGGTTACAGCAGTGTATTCTCCGGCGACGAGAGCTGGCAGGCTGTTGATTCACCCGAAGGTGAAATGTTTGACTGGCAGGATGATTCGACCTATATCCGCAATCCGCCCTATTTCGACGGTATGAGTATGGATATAGAGGCAGTTGAAGATATCCGGGGTGCGCGTTGTCTGGCCAGGTTGGGCGATTCCATTACCACAGACCATATTTCACCTGCAGGGGCAATTGCCGAGGACTCTCCAGCAGGTGATTATCTGAAATCGAAAGGTGTACCCAAGTCTGATTTCAATTCCTATGGCTCACGTCGTGGTAATCACGAGGTCATGATGCGTGGTACCTTCGCCAACGTCCGTTTGCGTAACCAGTTGGCTCCGGGTACCGAGGGCGGCTGGACCACATTCCAGCCTGATGGCGAGCAAATGACCATCTTTGACGCCTCGAAACGCTACCAGCAGGACAATACACCGTTGGTGGTCTTGGCGGGAACGGAGTACGGCACAGGCTCATCACGTGACTGGGCAGCCAAGGGCACGCAATTATTGGGTGTCAAAGCGGTTATTACGGCCAGTTTCGAGCGCATCCATCGTTCCAACCTGATCGGTATGGGTGTTTTGCCACTGAACTTCATGGATGGTGAAAGTGCCGACAGCCTGGGGCTGGATGGTACGGAGACCTATGATATTGAAGGTCTGGGTGATGGCTCTGCCAAACAGGTGACGGTCACCGCAACAGCCTCTGATGGCAGTACAAAACAGTTTCAGGCCCGCAGTCGTCTGGATACACCTAAAGAGGTCGAATACTACCGTCATGGTGGTATCCTGAACTTCGTATTGAGACAGCTGGCCAGTACCCAAAAGACTGGTTTTGGACATCAACATTGATTAGCTGTTGCTTCAGGGCAGTTTTACTGGGTCTTCTCCTGCTCCAGCCTGTTGTCGGCTGGGGCCAGGAGACACAAACCGCTGATGACGTGGTCAATCCGACCTGGGTGGCCCCTGAGATCATTTCATTGCCCGTCAACTGGTGGTCGGATTTCGTCGTTGAGGATGTCGAAGTTTTCCGCAGTCGGGCAGACTTGTTGACCGCAAAAATCAATGAGTATGTCAGCGGTCTGGATGCCGACAATCTTGTCACCGCGCAGAGCGGACTTAGAACATTAAAAAACAATCTGGACGCCGTGACAGCCCTGCAAAACAGTTCGGCGATAACAACCACCGATGCCCTGCCCACCTACGACAGCTATTCTCTGGAGCAGTTATTTGACCTGAGAAAACTAAGACGCGATGGTGAGAAGCAACTTGACATTCTGAACCTGGAGCAACAGCAACTGGGACAACAAAGCACATTGCTCTCACAGAAGCGCGACCTGAATTTCGCTCAGTATTCAAAGTTAGACCCCAA
>Ga0316201_10003911_pt1 | contig 11113 bp, 13 predicted proteins | sample CS6wburrow_MG_FD_204516 | JGI IMG/M metagenome (GOLD analysis project Ga0316201, IMG submission 204516) | Coastal sediment microbial communities from Delaware Bay, Delaware, United States - CS-6 worm burrow | ecosystem: Environmental > Aquatic > Marine > Coastal > Sediment | place: USA... | reverse complement strand
GCGGCGGGCCGGTGGGCGCGTCCTTTTCAATGGGCGCGCGTAACCTGTCCGGTTCGGGCAGGCGGTTTGTTTGTGGCGTGATTTGTTTTGGCGCCGCCACAGACGCAGAGAGAGATGGAATCATCAATAGACCCCCGGCAAGGCCCCCGGAGCGCATCAGATCTATACTGAAAGAATGAACGTCCGGTTAATCTGCCGACGGTGTGAGCGTTCGGGTATAGAGTGTGACGAGAAACGCCTCGGCGTCATCGAGGTGCGAGTCGCCGTCGGGCGCAAGGATGCCGCGCACCTGCACGTCGAAATCGGCATAGTGCTGGGTGGTGGCCCAGATCGAAAATATCAGGTGATGCGGATCAACCGGCGCAAGGCGTCCGGCGTCGATCCATGTCTGGATCAGGGCTGCGGTGGTATCCACGAGGGATTTCAGCGGGCCGGTGATGTCATCCGCGATGCGAGGGGCGCCCTGGACGATCTCGTTTGCAAAGAGACGACTTTCGCGGGGATACTGGCGGCTCATCTCGAATTTCCGACGCATGTAGGCGACAAGTTCGTCGATGGGATCGCCGTTCGGGTCAAGCGCGCGCAAGGGGTCGAGCCAGGTGTCGAGAAGTTCGGAGAGAAGTTCGGTGTAGATCGCTTCTTTTGACGAGAAGTAGTAAAGAACGTTGGGTTTTGAGAGGCTGGCGGCAGTCGCAATCTGGTCCAGCGTCGCGCCGCGAAAGCCTTCGGTCGAAAACACATCGAGCGCGGCGTCCAGAATGGTTTCCCGGTTTTTCTTCTGAATCCGGGTCTGCGGGCGGGCTTCGGTCAATGGTATCGGCTCCGATTGGCGGCAAGTGGTTCGGTTTAGGGCCTAATTGACCAACTGGTCAAATGTTTTTGGAATGATGTTTGAGCAATGCAATTGGAACGGTGGGAGAACCATGCGTTTTGGGGATGTTTTGATTGACCGATGCGGTTTGCTGTGGTGCGATGATCTTGACCGTTTGGTCAACAAACACCGCTTCAGACGGGGAGATAAGGGATGGCCGCACCAGCTGCAAATATGAAGGTCGACGGAGACCGGCTTTGGGACAGTCTGATGGAGATGGCCAAGATCGGCCCCGGCATTGCAGGCGGCAATAATCGCCAGACCGTGACGGACGAAGACGCCGAAGGGCGCGCTCTGTTTCAAAAGTGGTGCGAAGATGCTGGCATGACGATGGGTGTCGACGAGATGGGCACGATGTTCATGCGGCGCGAAGGGACGGATCCGGACGCTTTGCCGGTCTATGTGGGCTCGCATCTGGATACGCAGCCGACGGGCGGGAAGTATGACGGGGTGCTTGGGGTTCTTGGCGGGCTGGAGATTGTCCGCACGCTGAATGACCTGAATATCCAGACAAAACATCCGATTGTGGTGACGAACTGGACCAATGAAGAGGGCACGCGGTTTGCGCCTGCGATGTTGGCGTCTGGTGTGTTTGCGGGGCGGCACGAGTTGGACTGGGCCTATGATCGCACGGATGCCTCGGGCAAGAAGTTCGGCGCTGAATTGGAGCGGATCGGCTGGAAGGGCGACGAGAAGGTTGGCGCGCGCGAGATGCATGCGTTCTTTGAATTGCACATCGAGCAGGGGCCCATTCTGGAGGCTGAGGGCGTGGATATTGGGGTGGTCACGCATGGGCAGGGATTGCGCTGGATCGAGTGCACGGTGACGGGGAAGGAAAGCCATACGGGCTCGACCCCGATGCATATGCGCAAGAATGCGGGGCGCGGTTTGGCGCTTGTGACCGAGTTGGTGCATGAGATCGCGATGAAGAACCAGCCCAATGCTGTGGGGGCCATCGGGCATATTGATGTCTATCCGAACAGCCGGAACATCATTCCGGGCAAGGTCGTGTTCACGGTCGATATGCGGACGCATATTCTGGACAAGCTGAACGCGATGGTAGCCGAGTTTAACGAGCGTGCGCCGAAGCTGTGTGAGGATATTGGTGTCACGTTTTCCAGCGAGATTGTCGGGCAGTTTGATCCGCCTGCGTTTGATGTGGGCTGTGTGGCAGCGGTGCGGAATGCGGCGGAGCGGCTGGGGTATTCTCACATGGAAATTGTGTCTGGTGCGGGCCATGATGCCTGCTGGGTCAATGATGTGGCGCCGACTGCGATGGTGATGTGCCCTTGTGTGGATGGGCTTTCGCACAATGAGGCCGAGGATATATCCAAGGAATGGGCGACGGCGGGGACGGATGTTTTGTTTCATGCGGTGGTTGAGACGGCGGAGATTGTGGGATGAATGCGCATAGCGATATCGACGAAGCTCAGGTGCGGATTGATCTGGCGGCAGCGCTGAGGTTGGCTTGTCGGAGCGACTGGCATGAAGGGGTTGCCAACCACTTTTCGGCGGCCGTTTCGGCGGATGGGCGCAAGTTTCTGGTGAACCCGCGGTGGGTGCATTGGAGCCGGGTGAAGGCGTCGGATCTGGTGCTGTGTGATGCGGATGATCCCTCGACGATGGACCGGCCAGACGCGCCGGATCCAAGTGCCTGGTCGATCCATTCGGCGCTGCATCGGAACTTGCCTCAGGCCCGTGTGGCGCTGCATCTGCATCCCGCCCATGCGACGGCGCTTTGTGCTTTGAAGGACCCGACGATCTTGCCGGTGGATCAGGTGACAGCGCGGTTTTACAAGCGGTTGGCCTATGATCTGCATTTTGGTGGGATTGCGACGGCTGAGGAAGAGGGCGAGCGGATATCGCAAGCCATTGGCGACAAGAACGCGGTCATGATGGGCAACCATGGGGTGACGACCTTGGGGGCCACGGTCGCCGAGGCCTGGGACGCGATGTATCATCTGGAGCGGGCGGCGCGGACCATGGTTCTGGCCTATTCGACGGGGCAGCCGTTGAGTGTGATGGGTGATAATCTTGCGGAAGAGACGGCGTCGGAATGGGAGACCTACCGGGACGCGGAGTTCGCGCATTTCGCCGAGATGAAGCGCATTCTGGACCGGGAAGAGCCGGATTATAAGGATTGAAGACGGGGGCTCTGCCCCCGGGACGCCCGGGATATTTCCGGGCCAATAATGAGATGAGGGAGATGACCCATGAGCACCGTGATTAAGAACGGCACTGTTGTGACGGCGGATTTGAGCTATGCGGCCGATGTTTTGGTGGACGGTGGCGTGATCGTGGAGATCGGTCAGGGGCTGTCCGGGGACACCGAGTTGGATGCGACAGGGTGTTATGTGATGCCGGGCGGGATTGACCCGCATACGCATCTGGAAATGCCGTTCATGGGGACCTATTCGACGGACGATTTTGAGAGCGGCACGCGGGCGGCTTTGTCGGGTGGCACGACGATGGTTGTGGACTTTGCGCTGCCCGCACCGGGGCAGGGACTGCATGATGCTTTGCAGATGTGGCACAACAAATCGACGCGGGCCAACTGCGACTATTCCTATCATATGGCGGTGACATGGTGGGGGGAGCAGGTGTTCAATGAGATGGCGTCGGTCATTGAAAAAGAGGGCATCACGACGTTCAAGCATTTCATGGCGTACAAGGGTGCGCTGATGGTAAATGATGATGAAATGTATGCGTCTTTTCAACGCCTTGCGGAGCTTGGTGGCATTGCGATGGTGCATGCCGAGAATGGTGATGTGGTGGCGGAATTGTCGGCGAAATTGCTGGCGGAGGGGAATACGGGGCCCGAAGCCCATGCCTATTCGCGGCCCTCTCAGGTTGAGGGCGAGGCGACGAACCGGGCGATCATGATCGCCGATATGGCGGGGGTTCCTTTGTATGTTGTGCATACGTCCTGTGAGGAGGCGCATGAGGCGATCCGGCGGGCCAAGCAGAACGGCAAGCGGGTCTGGGGCGAGCCTTTGATCCAGCATCTGACCCTGGACGAAAGCGAGTATTTCAACAAGGACTGGGACCACGCGGCACGCCGTGTGATGTCGCCGCCGTTCCGCAACAAACAGCATCAGGACAGCCTGTGGGCTGGCCTGCAGTCCGGGTCGTTGTCCGTTGTGGCGACGGACCATTGTGCGTTTACCACGGACCAGAAACGGACCGGCGTGGGCGATTTTACCAAGATTCCGAACGGAACCGGCGGATTGGAAGACCGGATGCCGATGCTTTGGACCCATGGGGTTAACACAGGTCGGTTAACACCGAATGAATTTGTCGCCGTGACCAGCACGAATATTGCAAAGATTTTGAATTGTTACCCGAAGAAGGGTGCGATTTTGGTCGGAGCGGATGCGGATATTGTGGTTTGGGATCCTGAGAAGGAAAAGACGATTGCAGCCTCGGCGCAGCAATCTGCCATTGATTACAATGTATTCGAGGGCAAACACGTCAAAGGGCTGCCGCGGTTTACGCTGACGCGGGGCCATGTGGCGGTGCATGACGGGGAGATCCGGACCGAGGAGGGACATGGCAAATTTGTGCGTCGCGAGGCGAACAACCCGGTCAATAAAGCGTTGTCTTCGTGGAAAGAATTGACCTCGCCGCGTCCTGTTGAGCGCACGGGCATTCCGGCGACGGGGGTTTGATGGGCGCGGAGTCCGAGGACACGTTCTGGAGGCGCTTTACGACCGCAACGGGGATATCAGGCGGCATTGCCTGTCTTTTGGTGATTTGGGCAGCGCGTCTTGGCGGAGGCTTCGATTGGGGCGTGTTCTTCTTTTCGGGAGCGGCGGTTCTTTTGTGCTGGAGCCGCAGCTGGACGTTGGTGCCGGTGCATCTGCGGCATCAGGCGGCGGCAGATGCTGAGTGGGACCGTTTCATTGAGAGCGACTGGAAATATGTTGATATCATCTCGGCGTTGACAGGTGATGAAATTGAAGATCTGCGAGGGCTTTTTGCGCAAGCGGACAACAGGGGAATTCGGGCTTTTGTTCTGGAAAAGGCGCCTGCGCTGTCTGAGGATGAGGTGCGCAGATTCATCAAGTATTTCAATGAGGAATGGCCGATCGGTGTGACGACATATATTGATGAAAACGGCATGGTTAGGGCGATAGATTAAAGTATGGAAGATCCGGTAATTCAGGCCTTGGATTTATCGCTGACGTTTCAGACGGGCGACGGGCCGGTGCATGCGCTGAAGGACGTCAATCTGACTGTTGATAAAGGGGATTTCGTCTCGTTTATCGGGCCGTCGGGGTGCGGGAAGACGACGTTTTTGCGCGCGATTGCAGCACTTGAGCATCCGACCGCAGGGACATTGACGGTCAATGGGATGAGCGCGGATGAGGCAAGGAAAGCAAGGGCTTATGGCTATGTTTTTCAAGCGGCCGGGCTTTATCCGTGGCGAACGATTGGAGGCAATATCCGGCTGCCTTTGGAGATCATGGGGTATGGGCGCGCCGACATGGACAGTCGCGTGAAGAACGTGCTGGAACTTGTTGAATTAGCTGGATTTGAGAAGAAATACCCATGGCAGTTGTCGGGGGGGATGCAGCAGCGGGCGTCGATTGCGCGGGCTTTGGCGTTTGATGCGGATCTGTTGTTGATGGATGAGCCGTTCGGGGCGCTGGATGAGATCGTGCGGGACCGGTTGAATGAAGAGCTGTTGGCGCTTTGGGCGCGGACTGAAAAGACGATTGCCTTTGTGACCCATTCGATCCCGGAAGCCGTCTATTTATCTACGAAAATCGTGGTCATGAGCCCGCGGCCGGGGCGGATTACGGACGTGATTGAGAGCCCTTTGCCGCGTGAGCGACCCTTGGATATTCGCGACACGCCGGAGTTCATTGAGATCGCGCATCGGGTGCGGGATGGGCTGCGCGCAGGGCATGGAGATGAGGTTTGAGGGTGCGTCGGTATCACGTCGGTATGACGTCGGTATTACGTCGGTGCGACCGTTCTGAGCGTTTGCGAAGTGTTAGGGAAACGTCGTTATGACTTCGGGGGCGGGAAACAGGTTTGGGCGCGCTGTCTTGCCGGTGCTGGCGGTTGTGGCGACGTTGTTGTCGGTTTGGTACGTGGCGGTCGTGCCGATGAACGTGAAAGAAGTGCTGACGCAGGCCGAGCGGGAGGGCGCGGTTGTTGTGCCGCCGTCGGCGGCGGAGAGGCGCGATTCCGGGCGGTGGAGCTTGGTCTTTGCCAATTCGCATCTGCTGGGCGCGTCCTGGTCGATGGATCGTTCGCGGTTGCCTGCGCCTCATCAGGTGGCGCGGGAATTGTGGGCTTCGACCTGGGTCGAGGAAACTACGGGGCGGCGCGGGATCGTGCGGTCGGGGAGCTTGTCGAACCGGTCGCTGGTGTACCACGGGGGCGTTACCCTTGGGGCGACGGTTCTGGGGTTTGTGATCGGTTCGGTAATGGGTGTTCTGCTGGCCGTGGGCATTGTCTACAACCGGGCGATGGATCTCAGCGTGATGCCCTGGGCGATCATAAGTCAGACCATTCCGATCGTGGCGCTGGCACCGATGATCATCGTTGTTCTGTATTCGGTCGGTCTTTCGGGGCTGGTCGCGAAGGCGGCGATCTCGGCGTATTTGTCGTTCTTCCCGGTGGCGGTGGGCATGGTCAAAGGGTTGCGCAGCCCGGATGCGATGCAGCTGGATTTGCTAAGAACCTATAGCGCGGGCAAGGCGCAATCGTTCTGGAAGTTGCGGCTTCCGGCGTCGGTGCCGTATTTGTTCGCCTCATTGAAAATCGCGATTGCGGCTTCATTGGTCGGGGCGATTGTCGGCGAATTGCCGGTGCAACGCGGGGGCCTTGGCGCGCGGATGCTGGGCGGCAGCTATTACGGGCAGACCGAGCAAATCTGGGCGGCACTGATCGTGGCGGCGGTTATGGCGGCGGGGCTGGTCTGGTTGATCGGCTGGATCGAACGGCGGACACTGAAGGCCATGGGGGCACAGCCATGAAGCAGTTGCGCGAAGCAATGGGTGCTTGGCTGGCGTTGGTGGTATACCTGCCGCTTTTCGTGTTGATCGCAGTTCTCAGCCTTGCATGGGCCGAGGAACAGGGGGCGGCCATCCTGATATGGGTGGCGGTTCTGGCCTTTGTCGGCTGGCAGTTCGTGGACACTTTGGCGGGATGGAGCGACGTCCCCACCGCGGCAAGAGTTGTGGCGCCGTTTGCCCTTGGTGCGGTTGTTTTGATCGGCTGGGAGGTGATTGTGCGCGCGCTTGATGTGCCGTCGGTCATCTTGCCGCCGCCGAGCCAGATCACGGGGACATTCCTGAGCAATATGCCGACGCTTTGGGCGGATTTCGTGCAGACCATTCTGAAGGGTGCGATGTCGGGGTATGTTGTCGGCTGCCTGCTGGCGTTTGGCGTGGCCATTCTGGTGGATCGTTATGACTTCCTGCGGCGGGGGCTGTTGCCGGTGGGCAATTTCATGGCTGCGTTGCCGATTGTCGGCACAGCGCCGATCCTTGTGATGTGGTTCGGGTTTGACTGGCAATCGAAGGCTGCAGTCGTCGTTGTGATGGTGTTTTTCCCGATGCTGGTGAACATCGTGGCAGGGCTGGCGGACACAAGCGCCATGCAGCGCGACCTAATGCGCACCTATTCGGCAAGCTATTGGCAGACCCTGATGACACTGCGCCTGCCTGCGGCTTTGCCCTTTGTTTTCAACGGGCTTAAAGTTTCGGCAACGCTGGCACTAATTGGTGCGATTGTGGCCGAATTCTTTGGCTCACCCACGGTGGGCCTCGGGTTTCGGATCAACGCCTCGCTTGGACAGTTGGCCCTTGATATGGTCTGGTCAGTGATTGTGGTGGCCGCTTTGGCCGGGTCGCTGTTGTATGGGTTTTTGACGGTGCTGGAGAGGTGGCTTACCTTTTGGCATCCGTCGCAGAGACGATGAACGACAAAAAGAGTTAACAAACTGGGGAGTACTACAGATGAACAAGTTTATAGCAGGGGCCGTTGCGGCTTTTGGGTTGAGCGCGGGCTCGGCATTTGCAGCGGACGAGGTGCGTTTGCAGCTGCAGTGGGTCACTCAAGCCCAGTTCGCGGGCTATTATGTGGCTTTGGAGAACGGCTATTACGAGGAAGAGAACCTGGATGTGACGGTTCTGCCTGGTGGGCCTGATATTGCGCCTCCTCAGGTTCTGGCCGGTGGCGGCGCCGATGCGATGCTGAACTGGATGCCGTCGGCGCTGGCCGCGCGCGAGAAGGGTTTGCCGGTTGTGAATATCGCGCAGCCGTTCAAGTCGTCGGGTCTGATGCTGACATGCTGGAAGGACACCGGGATCACCGGACCTCAGGATTTCAAGGGCAAGACCATTGGTGTCTGGTTCTTCGGCAACGAGTATCCGTTCCTGTCGTGGATGTCTCAGGAGGGCATTTCGACGGACGGTGGCGACGATGGTGTGACGGTGTTGAAGCAGGGCTTTAACGTTGATCCGCTGTTGCAGCGTCAGGCGGATTGCATTTCGACGATGACTTACAACGAGTATGGTCAGGTGTTGGATGCGGGCGTGTCCGAGGACGAGCTGGTGACTTTCAAGTATGAGGACATGGGTGTCGCGACGTTGGAGGACGGCATTTACGTGCTGGAGGAAAACCTGGCCGATCCGGCGTTCAAGGACAAGATGGTGCGTTTCGTGCGGGCCAGTATGCGCGGCTGGAAGTGGGCGGAAGAGAACCCCATGGAAGCGGCGATGATCGTTCTGGACAACGACGAGACCGGTGCTCAGACCGAGAGCCATCAGGTGCGGATGATGGGCGAGATCGCCAAGCTGACGGCGGGCTCGGATGGCTCGCTTGATCCGGCGGACTTTGATCGCACGGTTGCGACGCTGCTTGCGGGTGGGTCGGATCCAGTGATCACGGCTGTGCCGGAAGGGGCCTGGACCAGCGAGATCACGGATGCGGCTTTGAATTAAGGCTGACGTCTGAGAGAGTTGAGGCGGCGCGAGGTGAACTTGCGCCGCTTTTTTCTTGCCTCCGGCGGGGATTTTTCGGACCCAAAGAGGGGGCACGTTTTGGAGCGGGTGATATGGCGCGATTGTTGACTGAGTTTGGGATGGGGAGTTCGCTTCGCCGTCAGGATTATACGGAAGCCGCCGTGCGGGCGGTGCGCGATGCGCTTTGGCACAATTCGATCAATCTGGCCGAGCTTTTTGGCCGCGAGAAGAGCGAGATGCAGATCCTCGTCGAGGTTGGGGTGCAGGCGCCGGGTGAGGTTGAAGTTGCGCGGGTGGCGGAGATTTTTCCGTATGGGGAAGTTGAGGTCGTGGCGCGCAAAGGGGGCCTGGATGTGCCACGCGCCGATGGGGGCAAGCCGACGGTGATTGCGAATGTGGCGATTTCGGTGGCGTTGGATCTGGAGGGTGCGGCGTGAGCGATCAGCGGTTTATCATCGAGATGGGCATGGGAAACGATCAGTATGGTGAGGATTACACCAAGGCGGCGGCGCGTGCGATTGAGGATGCCATCCGGCATTCGGCGATCCCGATGTTCGAGGTGACGGGGATTTCGCATGATCAGATGCGGGTGCAGGTGACGGTTGGGGTGGCGCGGCCTGAGGCGGTGGATTGCGCTGTCTTGGCCGAGAAGCTGCCGCGCGGGCGGGCTGAGGTGCGGGCCGTCGAAGGGGGGCTGAACGTCGTGAATCCGGATACGGGGCGTGTGCTGGTCGTGGCGACGGCGGCTGTGGAGGCGTTTTTACCGTTTCAGGGCTGAGGCGGCGGTCTGTTGCGGGCTTGTCGCGCTCTGTGGCTGTTTTCTGCTGACGCACAAATTGTTTCTTGGCAGGAAACGGCTTCGTTCATAGTTTCGTCACCAGAACGTGGGACAAACCCGCGTCGAGGCAGACGAGCAGTAGTATGACAGAAGTTTTGAAAATGGCCCTTAAGGGGCCGTCCCATCGTCGGCATGCGCTGACGATCTGGAAGCGTTGGTGGCGCCGGGCCCTTTAAGCATGGCCCGTGCCCGACCTTTTTTCCGGCGCCCCGTAGCGGGCGTGCATTTGATGTGCGCGCGCAGGCCAAAGGTCGCGACACCCGGTCGACAAGTCCGTCCGGGACGCTGTCATTTGGGCGGTTTGTTACCCTATTGGAAGACACGCTGGCGGATGGGGCCGGAAAGCCTGCCGTCAAAGCGCGACAGCGTTAGGTCAGGCGCAGGATCGCTTTGGCCGGCTCAGTAGCCGTCCGGTTTACAACCGAAGAAGACCTTGGTGAGGTCTTCGGTGACGTCCCATTCCACGCGCTTGCCATCATGAACAAAGAGTGTGTCGCCGGGCACGAGATCGCGGATCTCGCCGCTTTCAAGCCATGTGATGCGGCATTTTCCGGATAGAACCGTCATCAGTTCATCGCCCTGTTCGGTGCATTCAAACGCGCCCCTTGTGCAGCGCCAGATGCCGTAGCGGCTGGTGTGGCCAACGCCGCCATGATCGATGCGGCCGAAGGTTTGCGGGCTGCCTTTGGTGATCTTGTAGGCGCTGGCCGGGTTGTCGAAAGGCCAGTGTTCAAGGGGGCCGACGTCGTCGCCGGGTGCGTATTTGATCATGCCGGGACCCTTTGAAGCCACGCAGCGCAGTTTGGTGTTTCCATTGCCTTGTTTCTCTCTCTGGGCCGTTTCTATTCGACGAGATCGTAGTGCTTGATGGAGCGCGTCTCGACAAGTTCAGCTTCATCGGGGGCGATGTGGGGGGTGGTGTAATCGTCTCCCACGAATGCCTTCAGCGATGCAAGATCTCTCCAGATCATGACGAAGCTGAATTCACGGGGGCTGTCTTTGCGCGCGCTGCCGGGCAGCACCTGAACGATGCCGTCTGTGCGTTTCATCAATGGGATCGCCGTTTCGTGAAAGAATTTTGCGAATTCAGTCTCTTTGCCGGGTCTCGTGGTGACTTGAAATATTCTCATGATCATGCGGCCAGTCTCCTTGTGGTTCTGGTCCTGACTGCATGAATGCCCCAAGTGGAACCTATCATATCGAGGGACATTTGTCGCCACAGCCGCCATGTGGTTGGTGGGAATGCAAAAAGGCCCGCCGGGAAAGGCGGGCCTTTTGGGATTTGGTTGGCGCGGCTTAGTGCCGGTTCATGCGGTTTTCGATCAGATCGTCCACGACTTCCGGTTCCGCCAGCGTTGAGGTGTCGCCAAGCGCGCCGAAGTCGTCTTCGGCGATCTTGCGCAGAATGCGGCGCATGATCTT
>Ga0316201_10003910_pt1 | contig 11114 bp, 12 predicted proteins | sample CS6wburrow_MG_FD_204516 | JGI IMG/M metagenome (GOLD analysis project Ga0316201, IMG submission 204516) | Coastal sediment microbial communities from Delaware Bay, Delaware, United States - CS-6 worm burrow | ecosystem: Environmental > Aquatic > Marine > Coastal > Sediment | place: USA... | reverse complement strand
AGATTACCTAACCAAAGGTTCACATATCAAATGGAACCCGGCAGTGAAAACAGCGGCCGACAGAGAAGGGCTTCTAAAAGCGCTGAAGGACGGTCGTATCGACGTGATCGCAACAGATCATGCGCCACATACCAAGGAAGAGAAAGCCCAGGTCTATACGAAAGCGCCTTCCGGGGGACCCCTCGTCCAACACGCACTGGTAGCGCTATTTGAAATGTATCACAACGGGTTGTTGGACATTGAAACCATTGTACAGAAGACAGCACATAATCCTGCTATATTATTCGAGATCAAAGATCGGGGATACATCAGGGAGGGGTATAAGGCAGATCTCGTACTTGTAGATGCCAATGCACCCTGGACAGTTTCCAAAGAGAATATTCTGTATAAATGCGGGTGGTCACCTTTTGAAGGGCGAGCATTCCGATCACGGGTAACACATACCTTCGTAAACGGAACTTTGGCCTATGAAAACCTGAAATTCCCGAATCGAACCATAGGTGAACGAATTACTTTCAATCGATGATGCGAAGATTGTTGTTGATCATATCGTTGCTTGCCCTGGGTTGTCAGAGTGTCGAGAAACCGGAAATGCCCGAAGATCTTATCGCCAGGGAGGTGATGATCGATATTCTCACCGATGCCTATCTCAGTAATGCCGCGAAGAGTGTAAACAACAAAATTATCCGACAGCGTGGGATCAAACTGGATTCTTTCATTTATAAGAAATACCAGATCGACAGTGTACAGTTTGTTCGAAGTCACGCCTGGTACAATTCGGATCTCAGCACCTATGAAGGTATGTTCGTTGAGATGGAATCGCGTTTGGCTAAAATGGCAAAAGAGCTGGACAGTCTTAATTTTCCGAAGAAAAACCCCATTCAGCAAAAACAAGACAGTATTCGCAAGGCGAAAGGCCTTATTGAACCTGCCGAATCCAACTAATTTCTTTTCCTGAAGTTCGCACCCACCCGCTCAATCGTTTCTGAAGCAGGTGTGTATTGAAAGTTGAGGCGTTCAGTTACTTTTGATCCATCGTAGAAAGAAATGTTATACATCGAATTCACGGTTGCTTTCAATAGCTTTCTACGCCCCCCCGTTAGTTTGGAATTCAGCCAGTCTAAAATGCGGAGGGCGTTCAGTTTCCACTTCGCGATAGCTTTGGTAGGAGGTATTGCGCCGACGGCTCCGGCCATGGAAGTCATCAGGTCTTTATAATGTAAATTTTCACTCGCCAGGATAAATTGTTCCTCGGATATTTCACTTTCCATCAACTGTATCATCACACGAACAACGTCCTGTACATCTACTATGGCAACCCCACCCGAAGTATAGAATTTATTTCCCCTGGCAGCCATTTTCACAATAGCACCGCTCCCGGAATTCCAGTATCCGGAGCCCAGGATCACAGCTGGGTTGACGATCACCGCGTCCAGGCCTTCCTGGGTGCCTCGCCAGACCTCCATTTCGGCCCCGTATTTTGTGATTGCGTAGACGTTATTGTCTTCTTCCGGGTTCCAGGAGGTTTCTTCGGTAATCAGGGATCCGTCCAGGGTAGAACCAAAGGTGGCGATCGAGCTTACATGGCATAGTTTCTTCACTTTATGGCGCAGGCACATGTTTACCACATTTGCGGTTCCTTCCACATTTGCTTTTTTTAGTTTCTGAAAATGCTTGGGATGGAAACTGATGTAAGCAGCAGAATGATAAACTTGGGTCACTCCCCGGAACGCATCTTCCAGGGCAGGGATGTCGGTAATATTGGCCTCCACCCATTCGATTTTCGTAAACAGCATGTCAGGTTCATCCGTATAGTATTCGAACACCCTGCGAACAGCTTCCAGGTCGCTGTTTCTTCGATGTGTTGCACGAACGGGAAGGCCTTTCTTCAGAAGAAAATAAAGCAAATGGGAACCTACCAATCCTGTGCCGCCGGTGACTAAAACCATGGGGTAAAAATAGTCTTTTTTAAAGTATTCTTTTCTCCTTTTAGGGGTTCAGGCTATATTTGCTGAAATTGTAAAAAATGGCGCTGAAAAACTTTGTTGAAGAACTGAAATGGAGAGGCATGATCCACGATGTCATGCCCGATACGGAGGAACACCTGATGGAACAGATGCGATCCGCCTATATAGGTTTCGATCCCACTGCAGATTCGCTCCATATAGGGAACCTGGTGCCTATTATGATGCTTGCCTTTTTTCAGCGATGCGGGCATAAACCCTTCGCATTGGTGGGCGGCGCCACCGGGATGATCGGTGACCCTTCAGGCAAGTCCTCGGAAAGAAACCTCCTGGATGAAGAGACCTTACGCCACAACCAGGAATGCGTTCGAAAACAATTATCCCAGTTCCTCGATTTTAGTTCAGGAGAAGCAAATGAGGCGGTGATGGTGAATAACTACGACTGGATGAAGGAGTTCAGCTTCCTCGATTTTATCAGGGATGTAGGGAAGCATATTACCGTGAACTATATGATGGCCAAGGACTCTGTGAAGAATCGTATCACAGGAGATGATACCGAAGGAATGTCCTTTACCGAATTCACCTACCAGTTGGTTCAGGGATATGACTTTCTTCATTTGTTCAAAAACCACGATTGTACCTTGCAGATGGGAGGAAGCGACCAGTGGGGGAACATCACTACGGGAACCGAACTCATCCGACGAATAGGTGGAGGGAAAGGGTATGCGCTTACCTGTCCGCTGATCACCAAAAGCGATGGAAGTAAATTCGGGAAAAGCGAAGGAGGAAATGTTTGGTTGGATGCAAAGCGAACATCACCTTACAAATTCTACCAGTACTGGTTGAATACCAGCGATGAAGATGCGGAGAAATACATCAAGATCTTTACGTTCCTTGACAAGGAAACAATTGATAAACTCATTGCAGAACACCGGGAGGCGCCTCATGCGCGGTCCCTGCAGAAGCGACTTGCAAAAGAAGTGACCATAACCGTGCACAACGAAGCCGAATACGAAAATGCGGTGAAAGCCTCCGAGATCTTATTCGGGCGGTCTACTTCGGATGACCTGAAATCCCTGGATGAAGCTACTTTTCTCGATGTGTTCGACGGAGTACCGCAGGCTGAAATCTCAGAAGGAGATATTCAGGAAGGACTTCATATCGTTGCGGCCCTGGCTGAACGTGGCGGATTCCTGAAATCGAACGGAGAAGCGAGACGAGCGCTGAAAGAAAATTCAATTTCGGTAAATAAGGAAAAGGTAACCGACTCCTATAGTATTGGGAAGAACGACCTTATCAACAACAAATTCGTCCTGTTACAACGAGGAAAGAAGAACTATTTCATTCTTAAAGTTGTCTAAATACAGAAGCCCCACAGTAAGTCACTACAGGGCTTCAAAATTAACTAACCAACCAATTATGAATCTATCTTTAACATAGCTTCATTGTAACATATAGGTCGGTCATTTTACTATTTCATTACAACTTATTGCAAATAATTTGTTAGTTCGGGGTAAGGGATCAAAGCACTGATAAGAAGTGCGATACTTTCCTTTACAATTATGGTGATGCTTATCAGTATGGCCACCACCAGGATTGCTATGGATACATTGTTCTCTCTGATCTCATTGAATTCATCGATTCGCCTTGTGAGTATCGAAAACAAAAAGAAAACGGAGGCGTTGATAAAAATTGCCATCACAAAGCCGATGCCGAGATAGAGACCCGAATAGGAGATGATAGTCATTGTATCTATCGTTTCGGTTTGAGTGGTGCTAAGACGTATTACATTGGTTATAGAAGGCAGGATCTCGCTAAGGATAAGTCCGATCGACAACACGATACCCGAAGTGAAAATGGTAAAGGCCATATTGTCCCCGCGCAATGTTGTGCTTCGGAAAAAGAGTAATTTGAGTATCTTGAAGGAAACGAAGATAATCGCCACCGTTATTCCAATGGATATAAGGATTTCAATGATTGCGAGGGTTAGTAATTTGCTGTTCATAATTCAGTTATTTGCTGGTTAGTACCACGTCCCAATAGGAAACGTCGTTGTAAGTGGCTGGAAGATTACCGGCCGTATAATATTTGGCTGTAGTTTCCCAAAGCAAGTATTTTTTCCCGTTGTGGATCTTGGAGAGCCCCGACCCCGGTAAGTTGATTCCCAGTATGGAGTGCCTGTAAAACTCGCTGTTCAGAATTGCTACGTCATAGTTGAATGCTTTAAGGACCGAGTAGATCATCACGGTTCGAGTATCACAATCCCCCTTGAGGGTTCGAACGAAAGAAACCGGGTTTTGAATTCCGTATATCACATTTCCGATACAACACTCAGGGCAGTCTTCGAGAAGGCTCCTGATGTCGTACTCATAATTCTGGGGGTCTTTACATTCGTTCTGAAATACAAAGGAATAGGGTATATCCTGTATACAGGTAACCACCATTTCTGCGAACTCCATTTTATTTAATCGTTTTTCGCCCTGGATGGTTTTGAAATTTTCTATTATAATGTCGAGGGCGGGACGATCAGTTCGTTCGATATAGTCGTACAAGTCTCCCCAGAAATTCCTGCTGGAAGGAGGTTTATACCTCTCGATATGGTCCTGGAGCCTCCGATAGTCATTTACCCTAACGGCCAGGGTGGCTCTGAAGTCATTTCCGAAGTTATCCCTCCAAACCCGGTTTGCCGCGAAGACTTCAACGGAATCTTCATCTTCCTGCAGGTAGGTCTTGTATACCGCCTCTTCCTTTCTGAAGGTAGAAGATGTAGGGTCGTATTCGAGGGTGTCGAATAGAAAATTGATAAGGGCACTGAACACGCCAATAACGAATATCGCAACCACAAAGCTCCCTATCACACTGCTCAGTTTTGGTTTGCCAACCAGCTTGAAAGCAATGAAGATTGATGCGATTACCGAGATGAAAAGTGTAATTAGCACCGGCAGATCCAAGGAGATAATTATCACACCAAATGAGATCAACAGGACGATGAACATGACCACTACCCACAGGCAGCCATTCGCATTTTTTTTCGGTGATAGATTCATTCCAGTACCATTAAATTACATCCTCTAATGTCACTGGTATCAAATCTACCCAAAATTTCAAAACTTCCATCAGTATATATTTTACCGAGATCCTGGGTTTCGATAAAGGAACAGGAATAGCGGTTGGCCAGGTCGATCACGTTTATTCCACCCGTTTTTCCCTGGATAAAGCGAAATGGGTCTTCGGGATCACGCGTTAGTATCTTCATCCAGGGTGGGCAGCGAAATAAACCATTTCCACGGCTGTACGCCTGGGAAAGGAGCTCCGTCATGCCGTATTCGCTGTGGATGGAATCGAGTCCGAAACCCTTTTTCAGTTCATCGTGCAGTTCTTCCCGTATCATTTCCTTGCGTCGGCCTTTCATTCCGCCGGTTTCCATGACTATGGTATTCCTAAGATCGAAGTGATGCTTTTCAACCAGGTTGAGCAGTGCGAAGGAAACACCTATTAACAGGATTTTTGTACCTGAAGCGTCCAGTTCGATAAGGGTTGCAGCGAGTTTGTCCAGTTCATCGAGGTAAAACCCGCTTTTGGGATGGGCACTTGCTTTGATGAGGTGATCTGCCATATACACCAGTGACGATCCCTGTCTTTCGAGGTAGGAGGGCAGCAATGCCAGTATCGCGTATTCCGACGGAGGGCCGTAATTTCTTCGGAAACTTGCCAGGAAGCTCTTTCGGTAGAGTTCGAGATCGGCTACGAAATGTTTGGAAGGTGTACTTCCCGTAGTACCACTGCTGGTGAAGGTGATCTGTGCTTCCCTGCCACTGGCTAGTATAGTTTCCGAAGTAAAGAATTGTATGGGCAGAAACGGAATATCCTCGATTTTATTTACCGCTGAAACATCAACCTCGAGTGCTTCACAGTAGTGTCGGTAGATAGCAAGGTTGTTATATTGATATCTAAAAGTTACCAGAGCCTCACTTTCGAAAGCTTTGGGAGAAGTGATAGAAAAAATAGCATCGTGGTCCATTGTAGTGTGCGGGATACTTCAATCAAAAATACATAATTAATATACTAACCAAGGTTCGTGGTGACATTCAGTTTTGCACAGGAAAAGCATGTTACTTAATTGTTAACAATTTGGGAGTGGATTCTACAAAAACGAATTAATAGTATCTTTAACTTTTATTAATATTCAGATTTATAATGAAGAAAAGAGACACTCGTATTTTACTGGTAGATGACGAACCGGATATCCTGGAGATTATCGGGTATAATCTTTCTTCTGATGGCTACCAGGTCATCACAGCAGAAAACGGGGTAGAAGCGATTGCACAGGCCAAGAAACATAAGCCTCATCTTATTATTCTGGATGTCATGATGCCGGAAATGGACGGCATCGAAGCCTGTGAAAAAATAAGGGCGATCCCAGAACTCTCCGAAACAGTGATCACTTTTCTAACGGCCAGGGGAGAAGATTACTCGCAAGTGGCCGGTTTTGAAGCAGGTGCCGACGATTACATTACCAAACCCATCAAACCGAAAGTACTTATCAGTAAGGTGAAGGCTTTATTACGGAGGTTTAAAGAAACTTCGAATGAGGAAAGTTTGATGAAAATTGGTAACTTGACCATCAACAGGGAAGAGTACAAGATCCTGAAAGGAAAACAGGAGATTATCTTGCCTAGAAAGGAATTCGAATTACTGGCCCTTTTAGCCTCAAAGCCCGGGAAGGTGTTTAAACGAGAAGACATCCTGGACCGTGTGTGGGGAAATGAAGTGGTTGTAGGCGGAAGAACCATCGACGTGCACATTCGGAAGCTGCGCGAGAAAATAGGTGATGAACGTTTTAAAACTGTTAAAGGGGTTGGTTACAAGTTTGTATCGTAATGTCCACTAACTTCAAGAAGACTTATAGGTTCGCCGGGTATACTTCGGCTGCGATTACCATCATTCTAACACTCGTTCTGGGTGTTTTTTTTTATATGACGGACTCGCTTAATTTTCTGTTTTTGGGAGGATTAGCTGTCGGACTTTATTTCCTGAGTTTTTTCATTATTCAGTACAGGGTAGAGCACTATATCTACAAGCGTGTGGAGCAGATCTACGATGATGTGGCTCTACTGGACGCTTCAACCCTTAGCAGGCAACAGATCACCACCGATATGGAAACCCTTACGAAAGAGGTGGAGCGATTTGCGCAGGATAAAAAACTAGAGATCGAAGCGTTGAAGATTCGGGAGAACTACCGAAAGGAATTCATAGGAAATGTTTCTCACGAATTAAAAACACCACTGTTCACAGTTCAGGGATACATCCTCACTTTGCTCGATGGGGCCATGAAGGATAAAAATGTTCGGAAGAAATACCTTGTAAACGCCAATAAGGGTGTTGAGCGGCTTATTTATATCGTTAGGGACCTCGATATGATCACCAAGTTGGAAGTTGGGGATCTTAACCTCTACATGGAGGAGTTCAACATAGTCGAATTGGTACAGAATGTATTCGACCTCCTCGAGATGAAAGCTGCAAAGAAAAACATCGAACTTACCTTCGACAAGGATTACAAAAACAGCATTTTAGTAATGGCCGATAGAGAACGTATTCAACAAGTGTTGTCCAATCTTATTGTGAATTCGATCAAGTATGGGAGAATAGGAGGTACTACAGAGGTGAGTATTGAGGACCTCATTCAGAATAAGGTAATCGTAAGGGTAACCGACAATGGAGAAGGAATTGAAGCGGAGAATATTCCGCGCCTGTTTGAACGCTTCTTCCGCGTGGATAAAAGTGGTTCGAGGAAAGAAGGTGGCAGCGGCCTGGGACTCGCAATTGTAAAACATATCATCGAGGCCCACAAGGAAAAGATATATGTCGAGAGTCAGATAGGAATCGGTTCCGAGTTCTCATTCACGCTCGAAAAGGTAAAATAAGTCAGACAACCTGAGGTTGGTTTTGTAGCCCGACAACCCCTTGTAATTTGATATTTCCTTCAGTTTTTCTATTCTGAATTCATTTTGCCTGCAGCTTGGAACCAGCTGCTGCTTTTTTAGTCTATCTGCAAGGTATTCTTGCTCATACTGACCCGGAGTAGGAATGAAAAAAGCCTTTTTCTCGAAAGCTGCCAGGTCCATCAAGGTTGTATAACCCGAACGGGCAATAACAATTTCACTTTGGTCGATTGCCTTTTCCAGTGCTTCAGAAGTAAGGAAATTTACTATGGTAAGATTGTCCCTGGTCTCTGCATTACTTTCATCTTCCACTACGCCCCTTATCAGTAATATCTTTTTACCGGATGGGCCCAATTCGCGGATGAGTCTTTCTTCCAGCATGGTTCGCTGAGGCTCAGGACCTGATAACAGGCAAAGGATGTCGTGCTTAACGGGAAGTCCTTTTGGTTCCATCCGGCTCAATAATCCGATATATCGAATGGAGAAAGATGGCTTTTTAAGGTGTCCGAGCCTGCCACTTAAATTACCCGGACCTTCGATGTCCGGAACCCAACACTCGTCGAATTTTTTAATTACTTTCTGATGTGCTTTACTGCTAAGCCATGAGGTGTTACCCGACAACACATTTAGCTGGTGTGTGACGAAGACGGATGGCACTTTCTTAGAATAAACACCCAAACGGTTGTCGCTGATAATGCCGTCTATTTTCCCCTCTTTGACCATTGCTTTCACCAATTTTCTTTCCCTTTTCACAGTTTTTCGAATATGAGGAAGTTTGATGAATAGTTTGAGTTTAAAGTGGCTTCCTTTCCTTGAATATTCGATTTCGTATGATGGAAGTTCGATGAATTCAAGTTTAGGAAATTCCTTGCGTAAAAGATGAAGCGCTCCACCGTCTGAAGCCAGAATAACTTCGTGACCAGCCTTCAATAATTCATGAATAATGGGTATGCATCTCGCAGCGTGGCCCAGGCCCCAGTGAAGAGGAGCCACAAGGATTCTCTTTGGATGTTTTGCACGCATATTTTCCATCACCAATAAAAACAAAAATACTCATAATAATTGCAGCATATTATTTCCTTAATTTTACCGAAATCTTAAGAAATCAAATCATTTGGGTAGTAAGAACAAATTAAAGCGATTCAGGGAGAATGAACGTTTTTCCAATGTCATTCAACCAACAAGGGAGGAAGTGCTTTCCAATTCCTTCCACTTGAAAGGAAAATGGAGCAGTGAATTCTTCCGTAACCACCATCCTGTTGTGCTTGAGCTGGGCTGTGGTAAAGGAGAATACACTGTAAACCTGGCCCGAAAGTATCCGGAAAAGAATTTTATTGGTGTCGACATTAAAGGGGCCCGCTTGTGGAGAGGTGCCAAAACAGCCTTAGAAGAAAATTTGAAAAATGTTGGGTTTCTAAGGACGCAGATAGAACTTCTCGACAAGTTGTTTTCAGAAAATGAAATCCAGGAGATCTGGATTACTTTCCCCGATCCGCAGATTAAGTATAAGAGAACTAAACACAGGTTAACCAATCCTTATTTTCTAGATCTCTATAAGCAGATTCTTGTTTCGGATGGAATTATTCATTTAAAAACAGATAGTGAATTCATGCACGGCTATACACTTGGTCTGTTACAGGGTATGGGGCATGAGATCCAGTACTCACATCACGATGTGTATGGCAATGAATTTTCACCCGAAGAGGTTACATCAATCCAAACTTATTACGAAGGCCAGTACCTTGAAGAAGGAAAAAAAATAACTTACATCCGGTTCAAATTAAAATAGCTTTTATATTTTAACCGTACCAACCAGACCTTCATGTCCTTACTAATCAACTTTTCCATAGGTTTCCTGGCTGCATTTGTGGGTGTAATTCCCCCGGGATTGCTTAATATGTCGGCAGCTAAGATAAGTATGAAAGAAGGGAGGAAAAAGGGGGTGCTCTTCTCTATCGGCGTTTGTGTTACTGTGATGATCCAAACCTATGTAGCACTGATTTTCGCGAGGTTCCTGGACATGCACCCGGAGTATGTGGATTTACTTCAGAAAGTAGCCCTCGGGATCTTTATCTGCATCACCATTTACTTTTTCTTTATTGCTAAGGACACAAGGCGCCCTATCCCTGAGGATATGAACAGGTCCAAAACGAATCGATTATTATCAGGGATGTTTTTGGCGGTTTTAAACTTGCTTCCCCTTCCTTACTGGGTCTATATTAGTATCACCTTCTCAGGATTCGGTTGGTTTACCTTCCAGCAGCCCGGGATATGGGCAGCGGTACTGGCCTCGGGCATGGGGACGTTTGTAATGTTATTGGTCTACGTTCAGTTCTTCAGAAAAAAGGCAAAGTCGAAGAGGCCTGCCCTCAATATGAATTACATCATCGGGTTGATCACCGCCGCAATTTCCGTGATCACTTTCTTTAAGATAATGAGTGATTTTTAATGAGTTCCCGGGGATTTTTCAAACAGGTACATGAAGTGGCGAAGCAGGTTCCCTACGGGAGAGTGACCTCATACGGAGCTATTGCAAAGTATCTGGGAGCGGCAGGCAGTGCAAGAATGGTTGGTTGGGCCATGAATGCCTCTCATAACGATCCCGATGTGCCTGCTCACCGGGTGGTTAACAGAAAAGGCCTGCTCACCGGCAAGCATCATTTTGAAGGAACGAACCTTATGCAGCAATTACTGGAAAGTGAAGGTGTGGAAGTGATCGACAACCAGGTGCGGAATTTCAACGATCTGTTTTGGGATCCTATGAAGGAATTGTAGCGTCTTTTCTTTGTTTTATAACTCTATAATTGTTCCTTATTATTCCTTTGGTCAAATCAATACCAAACCTTCTGTATACGAACTTTAAGGCGTATATTTGTACTTTAGAATATGTCTAAATTGGAAGTTTAAAAAGATATGGGACTAAACAAAAGTGATATACTGAAAGCGTTGGAAACCGTTTCCGTTGCCGGGGAGGGTAAGAATATGGTTGAAAGTGGCGCCGTACGTAATGTGATGACTTTTGCAGACGAAGTCGTAGTGGATATCACAATTGCTTCTCCGGCGATGCATATTAAGAAACGTGCGGAGGAAGACATTATTAAAACGATACATGAGAAGGTCGATGCCAAGGCAAAAGTCCAGGTTAATATTAAAGTGGAGGCACCTGCGCAGCAAAACCCCAATCTAATTAAAGGAAAGCCAATTCCGG
>Ga0316201_10003909_pt1:0-10000 | contig 11115 bp, 7 predicted proteins | sample CS6wburrow_MG_FD_204516 | JGI IMG/M metagenome (GOLD analysis project Ga0316201, IMG submission 204516) | Coastal sediment microbial communities from Delaware Bay, Delaware, United States - CS-6 worm burrow | ecosystem: Environmental > Aquatic > Marine > Coastal > Sediment | place: USA... | reverse complement strand
CGAGCGCCGCAAGGTCGTTTGGCCGACGCACCAGGAAACACTGCAGACATCGTTGATGGTCATCATCGTTACCATTCTGATTTCGCTGTTTCTTGCCGGCATCGACTGGATGCTGGGCGCCGCCGTCCGCTCCATGGTCGGGGGCTGAGGAATGGCCAAGCGCTGGTACGTGGTGCACGCCTATTCGGGCTTCGAGAAACAGGTCATGCGTTCGCTGCAGGACCGCATAGACCGCGCGGAAATGCAGGACCTGTTCGGTCAGATCCTCGTGCCGACCGAGGAAGTCGTGGAGATGAAGGGCGGCCAGAAGCGCCGTTCCGACCGGAAATTCTTTCCCGGCTACGTACTGGTCGAGATGGAAATGACCGACGAAACCTGGCACTTGGTGAAAGACGTGCCGAAAGTGATGGGCTTCATCGGCGGTACGGCCGACCGGCCGGCGCCGATCAGCCAGAAGGAAGCGGACGCCATCCTCAACCGCGTGCAGGAGGGGGTGGACAAGCCACGGCCGAAGGTGCTGTTCGAGCCGGGCGAAATGGTACGGGTCGTGGATGGGCCCTTCAACGACTTCAACGGGGTCGTGGAGGAGGTCGATTACGACAAGAGCCGCCTGAAAGTGGCGGTGCTGATTTTTGGACGCTCTACACCGGTAGAGCTGGAATTCCATCAGGTCGAAAAGGCCTGAGGCTGAAGAGCTCGTCGAGTTCTTCTTTCATCGCTGAGCGATGAAAAGCGTTCTCGACAAGCGGCACTTTGGAGTTTGCTTCTGGCGCTGCGCGCCAACCGCAAACATCGGGCGCTCCGATGGGGCGCTGAACATGACGGGGAGCTACGGCACTGGTTGTCGGGCGCTTGAACCCGGGGAGTTAAAACATGGCCAAGAAAGTCGCAGCGTATATCAAGCTGCAGGTGCCTGCCGGCGCAGCCAATCCGAGCCCACCAGTGGGTCCGGCGCTGGGCCAGCACGGCGTCAACATCATGGAGTTCTGCAAGGCCTTCAACGCCAAGACGCAGAGCATGGAAAACGGCATGCCGATTCCTGTCGTGATCACCGTGTATGCGGACCGCAGTTTCACCTTCATCACCAAGACGCCTCCGGCTGCCGTGCTGTTGCGTAAGGCCGCCGGAATTCAGAAAGGCAGTGGGGAGCCCAACACCAACAAGGTTGGCACCGTGAACCGCGCCCAGTTGGAGGAAATTGCCCGAACCAAGGAACCGGATTTGACTGCCGCCGACATGGATGCAGCCGTCCGGACAATCGCGGGCTCCGCTCGAAGCATGGGACTGAACGTAGAGGGAGTGGACTGATGGCGCGCGCAGGCAAGAGACTGAATGCTATCCGGGAGCAGTTGGAGTCCGGCAAGGCGTACCCGATCGACGACGCCCTGAACCTGCTCAAGTCGAGCAGCAAGGTCAAGTTCAAGGAGTCGGTGGACGTTGCCATTCGCCTCGGGGTGGACCCCCGGAAGTCGGACCAGAACGTCCGCGGATCCACGGTGCTGCCCAACGGTACGGGCAAGTCCGTTCGCGTGGCGGTGTTCGCCCAGAGCGACAACGCCGACAAGGCCCGGGAAGCCGGGGCCGATGTCGTCGGCATGGACGACCTCCACGACCAGATCAAGGAAGGCGACATCAACTTCGACGTTGTGATCGCCACCCCCGACGCCATGCGGGTCGTCGGCAAACTCGGCCAGCTCCTCGGGCCGCGGGGACTGATGCCTAATCCCAAGGTCGGTACGGTGACCACGGACGTCGAAACCGCCGTGAAGAACGCCAAGGCGGGCCAGGTGCGCTACCGGACCGACAAGGCGGGCATCATCCACACGACAATCGGCAAGGTCGATTTCGAGCTGGATGCGCTGAAAGGCAATTTGCACGCGTTGATCACCGACCTCGTCAAGCTGAAGCCGGCGGCGTCCAAGGGCACGTATCTGCAAAAGGTGGCGTTGTCCACGACGATGGGCCCCGGAGTGCAGGTTGATCGAGCGACGCTGGAAGTCTGATAACGATCCGGCAAAAGAATTTTTCACCCGGTTTTCTTGACGGGTGATGGATAGGCGGGCTGCTCCGGCCGGTGATCGGCCGGGATGGACCGTCAGAGACCGCAGGTGCGAACCGGCCCCCGGGAAGACGCGGGGGCTGAGCCGCTTAAGGGCGAGTCGGGCAACCGGCCGCAGCCTGCGCAGATGGTGGCAGCCCCGCTACTGGATTGAATGCGGCCGCGCGCGTTCAATCCCGTAGCGGGGTCACCACTGGTGACGAGTCGAATGGCCGAATAATCGGGCAGGAGGCTCCAGGAGGTAAGCAATGGCGCTCAATTTTGAGCAAAAGCAAGCAGTTGTCGCCGAGGTGGCCGAAGCGGCCAACAAGGCGCTGGCCGCTGTCGCGGCGGAGTATCGCGGCCTCACCGTTGAAGAGATGACCGAATTTCGCGTGAAGGCGCGTGAAGACGGCGTCTTCGTCAAGGTGGCCAAGAATACTCTGGTGCGCAGAGCCGTTGAGGGCACCGAGTACGAGTGCATGCAGGATGCGCTGACAGGACCGCTTCTGTTGGCATTCAGCATGGACGATCCCGGTGCTGCCGCACGCTTGGTCAAGGACTATTCCAAGGACCATGACAAGCTCATCGCAAAGCTGGTAGCTGTCGGTGGAACGCTGTACGACGCGTCCGAATTGGAGCGTCTGTCCAAGCTTCCGACCTACGAGCAGGCTATCGCCATACTGATGGGCGTGATGAAGGCTCCGGTCGAGAAGTTCGTTCGGACCCTCGCTGAGCCGCATACCAAGCTGGTGCGGACTCTGGCTGCTGTACGCGACGCCAAGCAGGCCGCTTGACATCATTTTAACCGAGTGGGTTTTGACCCCTAATTGACTATTACGGAGACGACAATGGCCGTTTCAAAAGAAGACATTCTGGAATCCATTTCCAACATGAGCGTGATGGACGTCGTAGACCTCATCAGCGCCATGGAAGAGAAGTTCGGTGTTTCCGCCGCCGCCCCGGTTGCGGTTGCGGCCGGACCGGCAGCCGGTGCTGAAGCCGCTGCCGCTGAAGAGCAGACCGAGTTCGACGTGGTGCTGACCTCCTTCGGCGCCCAGAAAGTGCCGGTGATCAAGGCAGTGCGCGAGATCACGGGACTGGGCCTTAAGGAAGCGAAGGACCTCGTCGAGGGCGTGCCTTCCAATGTTAAGGAAGGGATTTCCAAAGAAGAGTCCGAAGAAATCGTGAAGAAACTCGAAGAAGCTGGCGCTTCTGTCGAGGTCAAGTAAATATTCTTCCCTATTTTTCGGGGCTGAAGAAATGGGCTGGGGACGCGCGTCTCCGGCCTGTTTCTGCTTGCATTTCGTATGACTGAACGCACGGGCGGAACCAACACATGAGCTACTCTTTCACGGAAAAAAAGCGAATTCGCAAGGACTTTGGCAAGCGCAGGTCTATCCTCGAAGTGCCATACCTCCTGCAGACGCAAATCCGCTCCTACCAGGAGTTCCTGCAACTGGCCGTGGCACCGGACGAGCGGCGAGAGCGCGGTCTTCACGGAGCGCTGAAATCCGTGTTCCCCATTGTCGCCTATTCCGGAAATGCCGCTCTCGAGTATGTCAGCTACAAGCTCGGTGATCCGGTATTCGACGTCAAGGAGTGCAAGCTCCGAGGGATGTCCTACGGCGCGCCGCTGCGGGTCAAGGTTCGCCTTGTCATTTACGATAAGGAGAGTTCCGCCAAGGTCAAGCCGGTCAAGTACGTCAAGGAGCAGGAAGTCTACATGGGCGACCTGCCGCTGATGACGGAGACGGGCACGTTCATCGTCAACGGCACCGAGCGCGTGATCGTTTCGCAGCTGCACCGCTCGCCGGGCGTGTTCTACGACCACGACCGGGGCAAGACCCACTCCAGTGGAAAGCTGCTGTTTTCCGCGCGCGTCATACCGTATCGCGGGTCCTGGCTCGACTTCGAGTTCGACCCCAAGGACTGCATCTTCACGCGCATCGACCGCCGGCGCAAACTGCCCGTCACCATCCTTCTGCGCGCGCTGGGCATGAACAGCGAGGAAATCCTCGAGACGTTTTTCGAAACGAGTTCGATCACGCTGAAGAAGACGGGCGCGAAACTGGAGCTGGTGCCCGAACGCTTGCGCGGCGAGACTGCGTTTTTCGACATCCGCAGCAAGACCGGCAAGGTGCTGGTGCCGCTGGGCAAGCGCATTACCGCGCGCCACGTGCGGATGATCGAGGAGGCCGGCGTCAAGGCGCTGGATGTGCCCGACGAGTACCTGGTCGGCAGGATCGTCGCGCGTTCGATCATCGACAAGGATTCGGGCGAGGTGCTGGCGGACGCCAACGCCGAGCTTACCGAGGAGTTGCTGGAGCAGTTGCGTGACGCCGGGGTCAAGAAGTTCGAGGTGCTCTACGTCAACGATCTGGACCAGGGCCCCTACATTTCGAGCACGCTGAATATCGACCCGACCAGCAACGAGTTGGAGGCGCTGGTCGAAATTTACCGGATGATGCGCCCGGGTGAGCCGCCGACCAAGGATGCGGCCCAGAACCTGTTCAAGAACCTGTTCTTCGCCGAGGAGCGTTACGATCTGTCCGGCGTTGGCCGCATGAAGTTCAACCGCCGCGTGGGGCGCAAGGAGATCGAAGGCTCCGGTGTGCTTGATCGCGAGGACATCCTCGACGTCCTGCGCGTGCTGATTGACATCCGCAACGGCAAGGGCACCGTGGACGATATCGACCACCTGGGCAACCGCCGCGTGCGCAGCGTCGGCGAGATGGCCGAAAACGTGTTCCGCGTCGGCCTGGTGCGCGTCGAGCGCGCTGTTCGCGAGCGCCTGTCGGTCGCCGAGAGCGAGGGCCTGTCGCCGCAGGAATTGATCAATGCCAAGCCGGTGGCGGCCGCGGTCAAGGAGTTCTTCGGTTCGTCGCAGCTCAGCCAGTTCATGGATCAGAACAACCCGCTTTCAGAGGTGACCCACAAGCGCCGTGTCTCGGCCCTGGGTCCGGGCGGCCTGACGCGCGAGCGCGCCGGGTTCGAGGTCCGCGATGTGCATCCGACCCACTACGGCCGTGTCTGCCCGATCGAGACCCCGGAAGGCCCCAACATCGGCCTGATCAACTCGCTGGCCGTCTATGCACGGACCAACGACTATGGCTTCCTGGAAACGCCTTATCGGAAAGTGAACGATGGCAAGGTGACCGAGGACGTCGAGTACCTGTCGGCCATCGAGGAAGGCGAATACGTGATCGCCCAGGCCAACGCGGAGCTGGACAAGAACGGCAAATTCGTCGATGAGTTCATTCCCTGCCGCCACCTCGGTGAATTCACGCTGATGGAACCGCAGGACATCCGCTACATGGATGTGTCGCCGAAGCAGATCGTCTCAGTGGCGGCCTCACTGGTCCCGTTCCTCGAGCATGACGATGCGAACCGCGCGTTGATGGGTTCCAACATGCAGCGCCAGGCGGTGCCCACGCTGAAGGCCGAGAAGCCGCTGGTGGGTACGGGCATGGAGCGGTCCGTTGCTACCGACTCGGGCGTTACGGCGGTCGCCAAACGTGGCGGCAAGGTCTACCAGGTGGATGCCGGCCGCATCGTGGTCCGTGTTAACGAGGAGGAAGTCCCGGTCGGCGACCCTGGCGTGGATATCTACAATCTGACCAAGTACCAGCGTTCCAACCAGAACACCTGCATGAACCAGCGGCCGCTGGTGCGCACCGGCGATTCCGTTTCGAACGGAGACGTGCTGGCCGACGGCCCCTCCACCGATCTCGGCGAACTGGCGTTGGGCCAGAACATGCTGGTCGCGTTTATGCCTTGGAACGGCTACAACTTCGAGGACTCGATCCTGATCTCGGAACGCGTGGTCCAGGAGGACCGCTACACGACGATCCACATCGAGGAGCTGACCTGCGTGGCCCGCGATACCAAGCTGGGCTCCGAGGAGATCACCGCCGACATTCCGAACGTCGGCGAGCACAATCTGAACAAGCTCGACCAGTCCGGTATTGTCTACATCGGAGCCGAAGTCGGCGCCGGCGACATCCTCGTGGGCAAGGTCACGCCCAAGGGCGAAACCCAGCTCACCCCGGAGGAAAAGCTGCTGCGGGCGATCTTCGGCGAGAAGGCATCGGACGTGAAAGACACCTCCCTGCGCGTGCCCAGCGGCATGGACGGGACCGTGATCGACGTCCAGGTCTTCACCCGGGACGGCGTCGAAAAGGACGAGCGCGCGATGTCCATCGAGAAGGAACAGCTGCGGCAGGTTCGAAAGGACCTGGACGACCAGCTGCGCATCGTCGAGAACGCCATTTACCAGCGGCTCGAGAACGCCCTTATAGGCAAGGTCGCCGACAAGGGGCCCAAGCTCAAGAAGGGCGCGAAGATCAAAGTTGCGTACCTTGCCGAACTCGATCGCGAGGACTGGTTCAAGCTGCGCATGCGCAACGACGAGGTCAACGACCTGTTGGAACAGCTGCAGGACCAGCTGGCGCAGCAGCGCAAGACCTTCGATGCCCGCTTCGAGGAGAAGAGGGGCAAGATCACCCAGGGCGACGACCTGGCGCCCGGCGTGTTGAAGATGGTCAAGGTGTACCTCGCCGTCAAGCGGCGCATTCAGCCCGGCGACAAGATGGCCGGCCGCCACGGCAACAAGGGCGTGATCTCGATGATCGTTCCGACCGAAGACATGCCCTACATGGAGGACGGAACGCCGGTAGACATCGTCCTGAACCCGCTCGGCGTGCCATCGCGCATGAACATCGGCCAAGTGCTCGAGACGCACCTCGGATGGGCGGCCAAGGGCGTGGGCCAGCGGATCGGCGACTTGCTGGACGAGAAGGCGAAGGCTGCGGACGTCAAGTCCTTCCTCAACAAGGTTTACAACAGCGACCGAAAGGACCGCGTGAAGCTGGGCGAATTCACCAATGACGAGATCATGGTCATGGCTGAAAACCTGAGGGACGGCGTGCCGATGGCGACACCGGTTTTCGATGGCGCCCACGAGAGTGAGATCAAGCAGCTGCTCGAACTCGCCGGCCTGCCCACGAGCGGCCAGACCACGCTTTATGACGGTCGTACCGGCGATCCTTTCGACCGCCCGGTCACGGTGGGCTACATGTACATGCTGAAACTCAATCACTTGGTTGACGACAAGATGCATGCCCGCTCGACCGGCCCCTACAGCCTCGTCACGCAGCAGCCGCTGGGCGGCAAGGCCCAGTTCGGCGGTCAGCGTTTCGGTGAGATGGAGGTTTGGGCGCTCGAAGCCTACGGCGCCGCCTACACGCTGCAGGAGATGCTGACCGTCAAGTCCGACGACGTCACCGGACGCAACCAGATGTACAAGAACATCGTCGATGGCAACCACCAGATGGCGGCGGGCATGCCCGAGTCGTTTAACGTGCTCGTGAAGGAAATCCGCTCGCTCGGTATCAACATCGACCTCGAAGAAGCCTGATCGGCAGGAGATAGACAGTGAGAGACTTGCTCAATCTGTACGGAAGACAGCGCCAGCCGCTGGATTTTGAAGCCATTCGGATCGGCCTGGCGCCGCCGGATCTCATCCGCTCCTGGTCCTACGGCGAGGTCAAGAAGCCCGAAACGATCAACTACCGGACGTTCAAGCCGGAGCGCGACGGACTTTTCTGCGCGGCAATTTTCGGTCCGGTCAAGGACTACGAATGCCTGTGCGGCAAGTACAAGCGCATGAAGCATCGCGGCGTGGTTTGTGAGAAGTGCGGCACCGAGGTAACGCTGACCAAGGTGCGCCGCGAGCGCATGGCGCACATCGAGCTGGCCAGCCCGGTGGCGCACATCTGGTTTCTGAAGTCGCTGCCGTCACGCATCGGACTGATGCTGGACATGACGCTGCGCGACATCGAGCGCATCCTGTATTTCGAGTCCTACGTCGTCCTCGACGCAGGGCTCACCGACCTGGAGCGCGGCCAGCTCCTGACGGATGAACAGTACCTCGACACGATGGAGCAGTGGGGCGACGAGTTCGAGGCCAAGATGGGCGCGGAGGCAATCCTCCAACTACTGCGCAACATCGATCTCAAGGCCGAGCAAACGCAGCTGCGCGAGGATATCGACAGCACCCGCTCGGTAACCAAGCTGAAGCGGCTGTCCAAGCGACTGAAGCTGGTGGAGGCCTTCATCGATTCCGGCAACAAGCCCGAATTCATGATCATGACCGTACTGCCGGTGCTGCCGCCCGACCTGCGTCCGCTGGTGCCGCTGGATGGCGGCCGCTTCGCGACGTCGGATCTGAACGACCTGTACCGCCGCACGATCAACCGCAACAACCGCCTGAAGCGGCTGCTGGAGCTCAATGCGCCGGACATCATCGTCCGCAACGAAAAGCGCATGCTGCAGGAGGCCGTTGACGCGCTGTTGGACAACGGCCGGCGCGGGCGGGCCATCACCGGCACCAACAAACGCCCGCTGAAATCCCTGGCCGACATGATCAAGGGCAAGCAGGGCCGTTTCCGCCAGAACCTGCTCGGCAAGCGCGTCGACTATTCCGGGCGGTCGGTTATCGTGGTCGGGCCGAAGCTCAAGCTGCACGAGTGCGGGCTGCCGAAGAAGATGGCCCTCGAGCTGTTCAAGCCGTTTATCTTCAGCAAGCTGCAGCGCCGCGGCATGGCGGCGACCATCAAGGCGGCCAAGAAGCTGGTCGAGGCCGAGCGCGCGGAGGTCTGGGATATCCTGTCCGAGGTCATCCGCGAACACCCGGTGCTGCTGAACCGTGCGCCGACGTTGCACCGTCTGGGTATCCAGGCGTTCGAGCCGGTGCTGATCGAGGGCAAGGCCATCCAGCTGCACCCGCTGGTATGCACGGCGTTCAACGCCGACTTCGACGGCGACCAGATGGCGGTTCACGTGCCGCTGTCGGTGGAGGCCCAGCTCGAAGCGCGCGCACTGATGATGTCGTCCAACAACATCCTGTCGCCGGCCAATGGCGAGCCGATCATCGTGCCGACGCAGGACGTGGTTCTGGGCCTGTATTACATGACCCGCCAGCTCGAGAATGCTCGCGGCCAGGACATGATCTTCAGCGATATCGACGAGGTCCACCGCGCGTTCGAGAACAAGGCGGTCGAGCTGCACGCCCGCATCCGGGTGCGGATCGATGAGACCATCATTTCGGAACATGGCGAAGAGCGCCATGAGACCAACCTGGTCGAGACCACGGTGGGGCGGGCGCTGCTGGCGGAGATTCGTCCGACCGGCATGCCGTTCCGGCTGCTGAACGAGCCGCTGAAGAAGCGGCAGATCTCCAACCTGATCAATTCCTGCTATCGCCGTCTGGGCCTGAAGAAGACCGTGGTGTTCGCCGACAAGCTGATGTACACCGGCTTCCATCATGCGACCATGGCGGGTGTTTCCATCGGCATCGACGATCTGATGGTCCCGGACGAAAAGAAGGAGATTCTCGACGAAGCCGAGGCGGAGGTCGTGGAGATCCAGAACCAGTACATTTCGGGACTGGTGACCTCCGGAGAGCGTTACAACAAGGTGGTCGACATCTGGTCCCGCACCAATGAGCTGGTGGCCAGGGCTATGATGGGCCGGATGGGCAAGACCGTCGTGAAGAACACCCGCGGTGAAGATGTGGAGCAGGATTCCATGAACTCCATCTTCATCATGGCCGATTCGGGCGCCCGAGGTTCCGCGGCCCAGATTCGTCAGCTCGCGGGCATGCGCGGCCTGATGGCCAAGCCGGACGGCTCCATCATCGAGACGCCGATCACGGCTAACTTCCGTGAGGGCCTCGACGTGCTGCAGTACTTCATCTCGACGCACGGTGCGCGCAAGGGCCTTGCCGATACGGCCCTGAAGACAGCCAATTCCGGGTATCTGACGCGCCGGCTCGTGGATGTCGCCCAGGATCTCGTGATTACCGAATACGACTGCAAGACCACGAGAGGCGTGGTCGTCCAGCCGATTGTCGAAGGCGGCGACGTGGTCGAGCCGCTCGGCGAGCGTGTGCTGGGCCGG
>Ga0316201_10003908_pt1 | contig 11116 bp, 8 predicted proteins | sample CS6wburrow_MG_FD_204516 | JGI IMG/M metagenome (GOLD analysis project Ga0316201, IMG submission 204516) | Coastal sediment microbial communities from Delaware Bay, Delaware, United States - CS-6 worm burrow | ecosystem: Environmental > Aquatic > Marine > Coastal > Sediment | place: USA: Delaware... | reverse complement strand
GAGCAAACGACCGTGCCTGAAGCTGAAGAAGCGGCAACGGAGGAGGGCTCTGACCCATTGGCCGAGGCTCAAGCGAAGGCAGACGAGAACTGGGAGCTCTATGTCAGGGCCGTCGCCGAAACAGAAAATGTGCGAAAACGTGCAGCACGGGACGTTGAGAATGCGCGTAAGTTTGCCCTGGAGCGTTTTAGCAAGGAGCTGCTCGCGGTAACCGATGGCCTGGAAATGGCGCTGGCGGCCCCCGAGAATGCCTCTGTCGAGAGCCTTCTCGAGGGCAGTCAGGCGACCCTGAAGTTATTGGCTACGACGATGGAGCGATTCGGCATTTCTACGCTAGATCCGGAAGGCGAACCCTTCGATCCGGAGTTACATGAGGCGGTCAGCGTACAGGCATCCGACACGGCCGAGCCTGGCAGCGTGCTCGCGGTGATGCAAAAGGGTTATGTTTTGAACGGGCGTTTGCTCAGGCCTGCCATGGTCATCGTGGCAGAGGGCTGAGATCCGCGGCGCGAAAAAGTGCTCGAAAGCGCTTGAAACAGAGGCTGCTGGCCCCACTTTAGAGCCAGTTTAGGCAATTCTTACCGAATTTGGAGTCATAGAAATGGGCAAAGTGATTGGTATCGACCTGGGTACCACAAACTCCTGCGTTGCAGTCATGGAGGGGAATACACCCAAGGTCATTGAAAACAGCGAGGGCGATCGTACGACGCCGTCGATCGTTGCATTCACCAAGGACGATCAGGTACTGGTCGGGCAATCCGCGAAACGGCAGGCTGTCACGAACCCGGAGAACACGCTGTTTGCGATCAAGCGCCTGATCGGGCGCCGCTTCGAAGATGACGTTGTGCAGAGAGACATCAAGATGGTGCCTTACACAATTATGAAAGCCGACAACGGCGATGCCTGGGTAGACGCCAATGGCAAGAAGATGGCGCCACCGGAGATTGCGGCGCGCGTGCTGATGAAAATGAAGAAAACCGCCGAGGATTACCTGGGCGAGGATGTGACTGAAGCCGTTATTACGGTTCCGGCGTACTTCAATGACTCGCAGCGCCAGGCAACCAAGGATGCCGGAAAGATTGCCGGTCTGGAGGTCAAACGCATCATAAACGAGCCGACGGCAGCTGCGCTCGCCTACGGCATGGACAAGAAACGCGGCGACAAGAAGATTGCTGTATTTGACCTCGGTGGCGGAACGTTCGACGTATCGGTGATCGAAATAGCTGAAGTTGACGGCGAACATCAGTTCGAGGTGCTGGCTACCAACGGAGACACGTTCCTCGGTGGTGAAGACTTCGACATGCGCGTAATCGAATACCTGACGTCAGAGTTCGAGCGTGAGACTGGTGTAGATATCAGCGGTGACGCTCGGGCGATGCAGCGCCTCAAAGAGGCAGCAGAGAAGGCGAAGATCGAGCTAAGCACGCAGCAGCAAACCGAGGTTAACTTGCCGTACATCACCGCCGATGCAAGCGGTCCCAAGCATCTCAGCATAAAGCTCACGCGGGCAAAACTGGAGTCGCTGGTCGATAAGCTGATCGAGCGTACTATCGCGCCTTGCAAAGTTGCGCTGCAGGATGCGGGCCTCAAGGTTAACGAAATTGACGACGTTATCCTGGTCGGTGGTCAGACACGAATGCCGAAGGTGCAGGAAGAGGTGCAGAACTTTTTTGGCAAGGAACCGCGCCGTGACGTCAACCCGGATGAAGCCGTTGCGCTCGGTGCAGCCATTCAGGGTGGCGTATTGGCAGGCGACGTCAAGGACGTACTGCTGCTGGACGTAACCCCGTTGTCACTGGGAATCGAGACCCTCGGCGGTGTCATGACCAAGCTGATCGACAAGAATACGACGATTCCCGCCAATGCGGAGCAGGTGTTCTCGACCGCAGATGACCGTCAGACTGCGGTAACGATCCACGTGCTGCAGGGCGAACGCGAGCGAGCTCAGGACAACAAGTCGCTGGGACGTTTCGATCTGGCTGACATTCCACCTGCACAGCGCGGCATTCCCCAGATCGAGGTAACCTTTGATATCGATGCCAACGGCATATTGAACGTGTCGGCCAAAGACAAGGCGACCGGCAAGAGCCAGAATATCGTGATCAAGGCGTCCAGCGGACTTTCGGATGATGAGATCCAGAAGATGGTTTCCGATGCGGAGAGCCACGCCGAGGAAGACCGAAAATTCCGTGAGCTGGTCGACGTGCGCAATCAGGCAGACGGCCTGATTCATGCGGCTGAGAAAACCTTGAGCGAACTTGGTGAAAAAGCCTCTGCCGAGGAACGCCAGGCCGTGGAGAATGCGGTTTCGGATCTGAAGAAAGCGCTTGAGAGTGACGACATGTCTGTCATCGAGACAAAGACCGCGGCATTGGGTGAAGCATCAAGCAGCCTTGCGCAGAAACTGTATGCTGAGCAGGCGGCGGATGACGCCGGTGGTGAAGCTGCCGCTTCGGCTGGCGATGACGATGTTGTCGATGCGGAATTTGAAGAAGTGGACAAAGACGACACGTCCAAGTCCTGATTGTCTTACACAGGAAGGAAAAGCATCGGGCGCTCCTTAGGGGGCGCTCGTGCGATAGGGAAGCATGGCGAAACGAGACTACTATGAGGTACTAGGGCTCTCAAAATCGGCGACGGCCGACGAGATTAAGAAGGCCTATCGACGCCTCGCCATGAAACACCATCCGGACCGCAACAAGGATGGCGACGGATCCGAGGCGCGCTTCAAAGAAGCGAAAGAAGCCTACGAAGTCCTGAAAGATGATGAGAAGCGTGCCGCCTATGATCGATTTGGTCATGACGGGATCCGCGGCGCGGCCGGTGGGGCTGGCGGATTTGGTGCCGAGGGGTTCGGCGACATTTTTGGTGACGTCTTCGGCGACATTTTCGGCGGTGGTCGGCGTGGTGCCGGTCCACAGGTTTTTCGAGGTGCGGATCTCGGCTACGAACTCAGGCTTGACCTCGAGAAGGCGGTTGCCGGCGACAACGTAACGATCGATGTGCCGACCCAGGTGTCCTGCGAAACCTGCAATGGCAGCGGCGCCAAGAAAGGCAGCGAACCCGTGCAGTGCTCAACTTGTGGCGGCGTTGGCCAGGTCCGCATGCAGCAGGGTTTCTTTTCTATTCAGCAGACCTGTCCCGCCTGCAAAGGGGCAGGCACCACGATTTCGGATCCCTGTCAGGACTGCCATGGTCGTGGCCGTACTCGCAAAACCCGCACGCTGGCGGTGAAGGTGCCCGCAGGCGTCGACGATGGCGATCGCATACGCCTTTCGGGCGAGGGCGAGGCTGGCCGCAATGGCGGGCCGCCCGGCGACCTGTATGTAGAAATTCGGGTGAATCCGCACAAAATTTTCGAGCGCGATGGCTCGAATCTGTCCTGTGAAGTGCCCGTCAGTATTGCCGCTGCAACATTGGGCGGTGAAGTCGAGTTGCCCACGCTGGATGGAAATGTCGCATTGAAAATTCCCTCCGGTACGCAGTCGGGTAAGGTCTTTCGCCTGCGTGGCAAAGGCGTTCGGACGGTACGTGATGCCCGAGTTGGCGATCTATTCGCCCAGGTAGCGGTTGAAACGCCGGTTAATCTCACTGCAGAACAACGTGAGTTGCTCGAAAAATTCGACGAGTCGCTGCAGTCCGGTGGTGAGAAGCACAGTCCGCGCGCCGGGGGCTGGCTGGATACGGTCAAGCGTTTCTTTGAGCGCATTGGCTAACGGCGGAAATAAGATCAGCACTCTCAGCATAGGAATCGCCGGTACTGGCCGGATGGGTCAGACCATCGAAGCTTGTATAGCCAGGCAGAAGGGACTCCGCCTCGTCGGGACCTGGAAGCGTGGTGGCGACCTCGAAGCTGTTGTCAAAGGCGCAGACGTAATCATCGATTTCAGTTTGCCCGAGGGTACAGTGGAGGTGCTCGCGGTGGCCGTCCGGCATAACACGCCGCTGGTCTGCGGCGTCAGCGGACTGGACGCGCATCAGATGGCTACCCTGGATCTGGCGGCGAGCGATATTCCCATCGTCTACGATCGCAACATGAGTCTCGGTATCACCGTATTGGATCGGGTCGTCCGGCAAGCTGCAGCTGCACTCGGCGCCGATTTCTCGGTCGAGATCTCGGAAACCCATCATGTTCACAAGAAAGATGCACCGTCGGGGACAGCGCTAAAACTGGGTGAGGCCATCGCCGAAGCTCGGGGAGACGCTAACACCGACTTGATCAGTTTCGCCTCGGAAAGGCGCGGGGAAGTGCCCGGAGATCATGAAGTCACATTGTCTTCCGATACTGAGCGCCTGACGTTCGCCCACAGTGTTACTACGCGCCAGGTGTTTGCCGACGGCGCCTTGCGCGCGGCGAGTTGGATCGTTGGCCGGGCGCCGGGTCGTTACAATATGGACGACGTTCTGTTCGGCGACTAATATCTGCATCGATTAGCAGAAAATATTACGCCTTGGCTATGGCGCAAGCAGTTCGCCTTCAGTAAACTACGCCGGATCGCTGGGCGGTCAGCGAAGTCGCAAGCGGAAGGCCACGTCCTTCCGCTTTTGTGCATCTGCAGAAGACGCATGTCGTCACAAGCCGGGTGAAAGTCACAACAGACACGCTGATCCTCGTGTGGTCCGGTTTTTGTACTTCTGTTGAGGGTCGTTCTTGAGCACGCCTGCGATACTTGCACTTCAGGATGGTAGTGTCTTTCACGGTACTTCCATCGGCGCCGACGGGCGAACGATCGGCGAGGTCGTCTTCAATACATCGATGACGGGTTATCAGGAGATCCTGACTGACCCGTCTTATTGTCGACAGATCGTGACGCTAACCTACCCGCACATCGGCAATACCGGCACGAACAGTGCGGATATGGAATCCGAAAAGATCCACGCCTCGGGTCTTATTGTCCGCGACAGTACCATGCTGACGAGCAGCTGGCGGTCGGAAAGGTCGTTCAGTGACTTTCTGAAGCAGGGGAATGCGGTCGCCATTGCGGATATCGACACACGCAGGCTGACACGTCTGATTCGCGAGAAGGGGGCCCAGTCAGGTTGCATAATGACCGGTGACCAGGCGGCCGAGAAGGCGATTGAGCACGCCAGTAAATTTCCGGGCATTGCCGGAATGGACCTCGCTAAATTCGTGACCACCGAGCGAGCGTATCAGTGGTGCCTTGGCTCAACTTTCGGCCGCAAACCGAGGATCATGAGCCGGCGAGTCGCGCCATACCATGTCGTTGCCTATGACTTCGGCATCAAGCGCAATATCCTGCGTCTGTTGTCCGATCTGGACTGCCGTATGACGGTTGTACCCGCGAAGACCTCTGCAGAGGAGGCTATGGCTTTGGCGCCCGATGGCATCTTCCTCTCCAATGGCCCTGGAGATCCTGAGCCCTGCGACTACGCGATTTCCGCGATTCAGGAGTTTCTGGATAAGGGCATACCGATTTTCGGTATTTGTCTCGGTCACCAGCTTCTGGGTCTTGCCGCAGGTGCTAAGACCGAAAAGATGAAGTTCGGGCACCACGGTGCCAATCACCCGGTTCAGGATCTGGCCAGCGGGCAGGTAATGATTACCAGCCAGAATCATGGTTTTTCCGTCGACGAGTCAACGTTGCCGGCAAATGTCGAGGCGACGCACCGATCACTGTTCGACGGCACGCTGCAAGGCATCGCGTTTAGGGATCGGCCCGCATTCAGTTTTCAGGGTCATCCCGAGGCAAGTCCGGGCCCACATGACCTGCTGCCGATATTCGAGCGCTTCATTAAGAGTATGGACGCGAACAAACGCAAGGGCCTGAAGGCCTTGATGAACAAGTGAGAAATCGAACAAAAAGAATGGGTCACTCACTTAACTTAAACCGATTTATTAGATCTGGACTGAATCCTCTGAGCTATGCCGAAACGCACTGACATAGAAAGCGTATTGATCATCGGTGCCGGACCGATCGTCATTGGTCAGGCCTGTGAGTTTGATTATTCAGGTGCCCAGGCCTGTAAAGCCCTGCGTGAGGAGGGTTACCGGGTAATCCTGGTGAACTCCAATCCGGCAACAATCATGACGGACCCGGACATGGCCGATGCCGTGTATATCGAGCCGGTCCACTGGACCGCCGTTGAGCGGATAATCGCAAAAGAACGACCCGACGCGCTGCTTCCGACAATGGGTGGCCAAACCGCACTCAACTGCGCTCTCGACCTTGTGCGCGAGGGCGTGCTTGAAAAGTACAAGGTTGAGTTGATCGCGGCCTCACGCGAAGCGATCGATATGGCGGAGGATCGCGATCTCTTCCGTGTGGCAATGTCGGAAATTGGTCTCGAAGTACCGCGAGCGGAAATCGCCCACTCGCTCGAAGAGGCCATTGAGAAACAGCCAAGTGTAGGTTTTCCGACGATTATTCGGCCGTCATTCACGATGGGCGGCAGCGGCGGTGGTATCGCTTACAACCGTGAGGAATTTGAGAATATCGTCAGTCACGGGCTGGAAATGTCCCCGACCACCGAGGTGCTGCTCGAGGAGTCCGTGATTGGTTGGAAAGAGTTCGAGATGGAGGTTGTCCGGGATCGCAATGACAACTGCATCATCGTTTGCTGCATAGAAAACTTCGACCCCATGGGTGTTCATACCGGCGACTCGATCACGGTGGCCCCGGCACAGACGTTGACTGACAAGGAGTATCAGCGGCTGCGTAATGCGTCGCTCGACGTGCTGCGAAAGATCGGTGTCGAAACGGGCGGTTCCAACGTGCAGTTCGCGATCTGCCCGAAGACGGGTCGTGTTCTGATCATCGAAATGAACCCGCGTGTCTCCCGGTCTTCTGCACTGGCTTCGAAAGCGACAGGATTCCCGATCGCAAAGATCGCCGCCAAACTGGCTATCGGTTACACGCTGGATGAACTAAAAAATGAGATTACAGGCGGCATGACGCCAGCCTCGTTTGAACCTGCTATCGACTACGTTGTCACCAAAATCCCCCGCTTTACGTTCGAGAAATTTCCCGGTGCGAATGATCGGCTGACGACGCAAATGAAATCGGTCGGCGAGGTTATGGCCATCGGACGCAATTTTCAGGAGTCACTGCAGAAAGCGTTGCGGGGCCTCGAGACCGGTATTACCGGTCTTAATGAGGTGGTCGGGCCTATTGCTACCGACGTCGAGCGCGACAGCTTGCGCCATGAGTTGCGGATGCCAGGCCCCGAGAGACTGCTGTTCATGGCCGATGCCATGCGTCACGGCTATTCCTGGAGCGACGTGTCTGAGGTTACTGGCGTCGATCCGTGGTTTGTTGTTCAGCTTGCCGACCTGGTCGATGCGGAAGCTGGAGTGCGTGCCGCAGGGCATACGGCACTCGATGCGACGAAAATGCTTGCACTCAAACGCAAGGGATTCTCGGATGCCCGGCTCGCCGAGATTCTGGACATCGACGAGGCTGCGTTTCGCAAACAGCGTCTGGAACTGGGTGTTCGGCCCGTCTACAAGCGCGTCGATACCTGCGCCGCCGAATTCGCAACGACAACCGCTTATCTGTACTCGACTTATGAGGAAGAGTGCGAAGCTGATCCGACGGAAAGGGCCAAGATCATGATTCTTGGTGGCGGGCCGAATCGAATCGGCCAGGGAATCGAGTTTGACTATTGCTGCGTGCATGCTGCACTCGCGCTCAAGGAGTCGGGCTACGAGACGATCATGGTGAACTGTAATCCGGAGACCGTATCGACCGACTACGATACGTCCGATCGGCTTTATTTTGAGTCCCTGACGTTTGAGGACGTCATGGAGATCATCGACAAGGAACGGCCGAAGGGCGTGATAGTCCAATACGGCGGACAGACGCCGCTCAAACTGGCACGCGCGTTGGAAGCGGCTGGCGCCCCAATTATTGGCACGTCACCCAATTCGATCGATCTCGCAGAAGACAGGGAGCATTTCCAAAAGCTGGTGGAAGACCTGGGGTTGAGGCAGCCACCCAACTGTACTGCGCGTAGCAAGGCAGAGGCGCTGGAAATGGCACCAGGCGTTGGCTATCCACTGATAGTAAGGCCTTCGTACGTACTCGGCGGTCGCGCGATGGAGGTGGTCCACAACGATGAAGACCTTGCGGCGTATATGGAAGCGGCGATCAACGTCTCGAACGACAGTCCGGTATTGCTGGACAGGTTCCTCGATCTTGCGACAGAAGTCGATGTCGACTGCATTAGCGATGGTGAGCGTGTGCTGATTGGCGGTGTCATGGAGCACATCGAGCAAGCCGGCGTACACTCAGGCGATTCTGGATGCTCGCTGCCTCCGTTTACGCTGACGGCAGAAATCCAGAAAGAGCTCGAGGAGCAGGTTGTCAAACTTGCGAAAGGGCTCAAGGTACTTGGGTTGATGAACACGCAGTTCGCAATTCAGGGGAACGTTGTCTATCTGCTCGAGGTGAATCCGCGAGCTTCGCGTACGGCGCCATTTGTCTCCAAGGCGACCGGACTGCCGCTCGCGAAGATTGCTGCTAAAGTCATGGTAGGGGAGACTCTGGCGAAACAGGGTTTTGTTGATCAGCGCCTGCCCAAGTATTTTTCAGTCAAAGAGTCGGTCTTCCCGTTTATCAAGTTTCCAGGCAGCGATCCAATTCTCGGTCCGGAAATGAAGTCGACCGGCGAGGTCATGGGGGTTGGCAGGACATTTGGTGAGGCCTATGCCAAAGCGCAGCTTGCCTCCGGCGTGATTCTGCCGCGCCAGGGAACGGCGCTGCTTAGCGTGCGTGAGCGCGATAAGGAAAATGCGATCGAGCTTGGCAAGCTACTGCACGACATGGGATTTGATATTGTTGCGACGCACGGCACGGCAAAGTGCCTCGCGAAGGCTGGGGTATCATGCCGGCGGGCCAACAAGGTCCGAGAGGGGCGTCCGCATATTGTAGATATGATCAAGAACGGTGAAATTGATTTGATTGTGAACACGACAGAAGGAAAGCAGGCAATTAACGAGTCTGTGTCAATTCGTGCAGAGGCTGTGCGTAAAGGTGTGACGTACTATACGACGCTCGGGGCGGCGATTGCGACGTGTCGCGCGATCGAACATCTGGATGACGGAGACGTCAATCGACTTCAGGATTTGCACAACGAGGTGGAGGCATGAGTAAGGTGCCGATGACAGTTCGCGGGCATGAACTTATGCTTGAAGAACTCAAACGACTTAAAGGTAATGATCGTCCTGCTGTGATTAAAGCCATTGCCGAAGCACGTGCGCACGGCGACCTTAAGGAAAATGCTGAGTACCATGCCGCGAAGGAGCAGCAGGGATTCATAGAGGGTCGCATTAAGGAAATCGAAGGTAAGTTGTCGCACGTGCACGTTATTGACGTGACGGCGATCGATGCACGCGGCAAGATTGTATTTGGTTCAACTGTCGAATTGATGGACGAAGATATCGGTAAGGAGATTACCTACAAGATCGTCGGCGAAGACGAAGCCGACATCAAGAATGGCATGTTGTCGTTTACGTCGCCGATTGCGCGAGCCTTGATTAGCAAGAACGAGGGTGACGTCGTCGAGTTCCAGGCGCCCGATGGATTGAAAACCTACGAGGTGCTCGAAGTCCGCTACGAGTAGGCGAACGGCGACGTTCTACCGCGACGGTAGCCGTATTCTCTTTTCGAGCTTCTTGTTCAGGTTGGGTCGGTATAGCAGAGCCACATTGCCTATTCGCTGTATCAAATTGGCAGCACTGTCGGAGCACAACGTTTCAATGATTTCATCCCGTGCTGCTCGATCGCCCACACGAACCCTCACCTTGATAAGTTCGTGGTGCTTGAGCGAAGACTCGAACTCGGCGAGAACCGAGTCACTCAGGCCTGAATCGCCCACGGTGACGACGGGTTTCAGCGCATGGCCGAGGCCGCGAAGGTGTTTCTTCTGGGATTCGCTCAATGTCATGGGCGCGCAGTGTAACAGCGCGTCGATCAGGAATCCCGTGGCATTCGGTGCTCGCCCATGAGCGGTCCGAGGCGCAGTGGCGGCAGCTGGTACGAACGCCAGCAGCGCGATCCCTACGTGAAGCAGGCACGCAAGGATGGCTGGCGGTCTCGCGCTGTCTATAAGCTTGAGCAAATCGATCAGAAAGAGCGCTTGCTGCGTCCGGATATGGTCTGTGTTGATCTCGGGTCCGCCCCAGGGAGCTGGAGTCAGTACGTCAGCAGAACGCTAAAGGGACGGGCGCGCATCGTGGCGATAGACCTGCTGGCGATGGACGCTTTGCCCGACGTCGAGTTTCTGCAGGGCGATTTTCAGGATGAGGCCGTACTTGCTCGTTTGCTGGAGACCATCGGGGATAGGGGCGTCGACCTTGTAATGAGCGATTTGGCCCCCAATATCAGCGGAACTAAAGCGGTCGACCAGCCCAAATCCATGTACCTCGTTGAACTGGCGCTCGATATGGCGCGTCGCGTGTTAAAGCGCGGTGGAAATTTCGTCTGCAAGGTGTTTCAGGGCGAGGGCTTCGATGCTCTGGTTGTGGATGCCAGACGCTCCTTTGAACGCGTCCGGGTCATGAAACCAAAGGCCTCCCGGCCCGGCAGTCGTGAGGTTTACTTGGTAGCGAGGAACTACCGATTGTAGTAGTGTCAAAAGAGTACTGGACTGACGATGCGGCTCTGGTCCGGGCGCCCCACTTGTACGGAATCCTAATGTGAATGATTTAACAAAAAACATACTGGTCTTTATTGTCATCATCGTCGTGCTTTTGTCGGTGGTGCAGGGCCTTTCGGGCGTCAGCGGCGGACAGCCGCAGGAGAAAAGTTACTCAGAATTCCTGACGCAGGTACGCTCCGGGCAGGTATCGATTGCCGTTATTGACGACGATCAGATCCGTTTCGGCAAAGGCGAACCGCTGCAGTTCTATACGGTGAGTCCCGAGACAGACAACAACACGTTGATCGGCCTGCTCGATAAGAACGGTGTGGATTTCACGGGTGCCAAAAAGAAACAACAAAGCCTGATCAGCAGTCTGTTAATCAGCTCGTTCCCGATACTTCTTTTGATTGGCGTCTGGATCTATTTCATGCGTCAGATGCAGGGCGGCGGCGGCGGCCGAGGTGCCATGTCGTTTGGTAAAAGTAAGGCGCGCCTCCTTGGTGAGGACCAGGTG
>Ga0316201_10003907_pt1 | contig 11118 bp, 8 predicted proteins | sample CS6wburrow_MG_FD_204516 | JGI IMG/M metagenome (GOLD analysis project Ga0316201, IMG submission 204516) | Coastal sediment microbial communities from Delaware Bay, Delaware, United States - CS-6 worm burrow | ecosystem: Environmental > Aquatic > Marine > Coastal > Sediment | place: USA: Delaware... | reverse complement strand
AATCGACGGTTTCCTTGTCGATGTCTGCCAGCAGTTCGTGCGCGATCTTGGCCATGCGCACTTCGGTGTATCGCATGGCCGCTGGCGAATCACCGTCAACCGAGCCGAAATTGCCCTGTCCGTCCACCAGCATGTAACGCAGTGAAAACGGTTGCGCCATACGCACGATGGTGTCGTAGACAGCGGTATCACCATGAGGGTGGTACTTACCGATCACGTCACCGACGACACGCGCCGACTTCTTGTAGGATTTGTTCCAGTCGTTGCCGAGTTCGCCCATGGCGAACAGCACACGCCGGTGCACCGGCTTCAGACCGTCCCGTACATCCGGTAGCGCACGCCCGACGATGACGCTCATTGCATAGTCCAGGTAGGACTGCTGCATCTCGTCTTCTAGATTGACGGGGAGAACTTCCTTGGCGAATTCGGTCATAAACGGCTTTCCTGATACGCGCCCCCAGGTGCTGGGAGTCACATCCGAGAGGTTGGCTTCTTTATTGTGATTCCGGGGCGAATCAAGCCTGGAAGTCTACCACGATACAATGGGTGCCACATAGGCAAAAAATGGCTCAGAGGGGCTTACAGGGCCTCAGAGGCCTCGAGGGCCGCTTCAAGAGGCCGATTTTTTGGATTGGCCAGCCGAAAAATCAGAATCGGACCGCCGGCGTCTCGATTCTCAGGCCGTTGCCGCGCGACATCACGTAGAGCTCGAGCAAACGGTACTCCTCGGAACCGGGCTCGAAGGGTTCGGCACGAAACGACACAAAGCACTCGGTCAGTCGCTGCTGGAAGCTGGTGATCCGGCCTCTGCCGAGGCGGTACTCGGGGAAGCCGTTGGCGTGGCCCTCGCTCAGCTTCTGACCACGCAGCATCTGTCCCTGGTGCTGTACATGGCAATGCCGGCAGGCCATGTCGAGCTGTCCGAACCGGGTGTTGTAAAGTACTTCCCCCCGCGCCAGCAGGGGCGCCATGCCGCCATCGGTCTGTACGTTGACAGGCTCACCCCTCGCACGGTTTCGCACGAAGGTCTCGAGAGCGATCAGATCGGAATCTCCGGGACTCAGCGGGAATCGATCCATGCTGATCTCCCAACAGTAATTGATTCGCTCCTGCAGGGTCACGAGACCGCCCAGATTGGGATCGAATACCGGATAGCGCGCGATGCGCCCGGTGTCGAGATCCTTGCCGTCCTCACCATGACAGTCCGAGCAGCTGTATTCCTCTGCCTCGCGGTGCTCGTGGAAGAGTTCACTGCCCTGATCGACGCTGATCATGCCCGGGTTTTCAAACTCGTCGTCCTGCATGGCCCTGGTGCTGTCGTCGAGAAACGCATAGCCACTGACCGGCTCCGACAACGCAGTGGCCGTCGTCAGCATCAACAGCAGCGCGATCGAACTCCTCATTTCAGCGACATCAGGTACGCCACCAGGTCCTCGACCTGTTGCGCGGTAAGGAAGGTCTTTCCCCAGTACGGATCGGCGACGCGATTCGCCAGCTTCGGGTCCCTGTAGAAACCCGGCATTACGGTCATCGGGTTGATCTGTTGCTCGTCCACGATGCGTAGCCGGATCTGGGCGGCCGAGTAGCGCGCACCGACACCATCCAGGGGTGGCCCCAGGGTGCCATGAAAGGCCTCTTCCGGGATGGGCATCTGGTGACAGGCCAGGCAGTTTCCGGCATGACGGTCTGCCGCGAGGGCTCGACCACGACCGGGGTCGCCCACGAGACCGCACAGCGGTGATTCGATCGCGTATTCCCTGGCCTGCCACGCGCAATCTGACTCTTGAGAAAAGGCATCTGTAGCCAGGCTCGGGACGGCAAAGCAACACCCGAGCACGATGATGCCAATCTTTCCGGTCTGCCACATGATTTCAATCTGCCAGGAAAGAACTTCTTCATGTTAAACCGACGGCCAATCTGGCGCATTGACCGATATCACGCGGATCACGCGCGGCTGCCCCCGCGGTCAGGCCTGTGCCATCATGCGCGTCCAGACCGGTACGGAGCCGGGATTCACGACAGGGACCGAAACTTCGTGGCGGGTCCGTGTTTCTCAAGACCTCGTTTGGCGAACAGACAGCAAGGCACAGCGGTGATGGACAAACTCTCCCGACTTCCCGGTTTCCTGCCGTACATCGTGATCGTGTTCCTGAACGCCTTCGTCGATCTCGGTCACAAGATCCTGATTCAGAACACGGTGTTCAAGGTCCACGACGGCCAGGAACAGATTGTGCTGACAGCGGTCGTGAACGGTCTGATTCTGCTGCCCTTCGTGCTGCTGTTCAGCCCATCCGGCTTTCTGTCCGACAAGCACCCGAAGCCCCGGGTGATAAAGATCGCGGCCGCGGTCGCCGTGGGACTGACCCTGTTGATCACGTTGTCGTATTACCAGGGCTGGTTCGAATTCGCCTTCGCCCTGACCTTCCTGCTTGCCATACAGAGCGCCTTCTACTCGCCGGCCAAGTACGGCTACATCAAGGAACTGGCGGGGAAGGAACGCCTGACCACGGCCAACGCAATCGTCCAGGCCGTGACCATCGTTGCGATTCTCTCCGGCATTTTCGTGTTTTCCATGCTGTTCGAGCAACGCCTCGCCGGACGGCATTACAGCGTCGAGACCGAGATCCTGCAGTTCATTGCCCCACTAGGCTGGATACTGGTCGCCTGCGCCACCGCAGAGTTACTGTTCGCCCTGCGCCTGCAGCCGGTCAGGGCAACCTCACCGGATCTGCAATTTGATCTTCGCAACTACGGCTCGGGTCGGTACCTGCGGAACAACATCCGGAAGATCCTCAGCAACCGTACGATCTGGCTTTCGATCGTCGGCCTTTCGGTATTCTGGGGCATCTCACAGGTAGTGCTTGCTGCCTTCCCCGCCTATGCCAAAGAACACCTGAACCTGACCAATACGGTCGTCATTCAGGGAATGATGGCCTGCTCCGGTATCGGCATCATCGTCGGCTCGCTGATTGCGGGAAAATCATCCCGACACCATATCGAGACCGGCCTGGTTCCACTCGGCGCCCTCGGCATCGTACTGGCGCTGCTCTTCATCCCACAACTGGAATCGACCGGCAGCCTGATCATCGCCTTCATGGTGCTCGGCATCGCCGGCGGCATGTTCATCGTACCGCTCAACGCACTGATTCAGTTCAATTCCCGGGATGACGAGCTGGGTACCATACTGGCCGGCAACAACTGGGTACAGAACCTGGTGATGCTCAGTTTTCTCGGACTGACCGTAGTATTCGCGGTAAAGGGACTGGACAGCGTCGGCCTGCTGTACCTGATGATGCTGACGGCCCTGGCCGGTGCCGCCTACACCGTCTACCAGTTGCCCCAGTCGCTGGTCCGCTACCTGATCGCACGCGTGTTCACCAGCACCCATCGCATCGAGGTGCTCGGGTTCGACAACCTGCCCGGACAGGGCGGCGTACTGATGCTGGGCAACCACATCAGCTGGCTCGACTGGGCAATAATCCAGATCGCCTGTCCGCGCCCGGTCCGGTTCGCCATGGACAGGGGCATCTACAGCCGCTGGTACCTCAAGTGGTTCTTTGACCTGTTCGGGGTGGTCCCGATCGCGGGCGGCCACAGCAAGTCGGCGCTGCAGAAGATGAACGAGCTGCTGAAGGCCGGCGAGGTAGTGTGCCTGTTCCCCGAGGGCGCGATCAGCCGCAACGGACAGCTGGGCGAGTTCAAGCGCGGCTACGAAAAGACCGTAGAAGGGGTGGATGGTGTCATCCTGCCTTTCTACCTGCGCGGTCTCTGGGGCAGCCGCTTTTCACGATCCAGCGAGGTACTTCAGGAAAGCCGCAACACGCGGCTGCGTGGCGATGTGATCGTCGCCTTCGGTACACCGCTGCGGATGGATACCGCGGCACCCGAACTCAAACGCCACGTCTTCGAGCTTTCCATCGACGCCTGGGATCAGCATACCCGCACCCTCGACCCGATCCCCCTGGCCTGGCTGCGCACGGCCAAGCGGCGCCGCGGCCGGTTGAGCCTGGCGGATGCCCAGGGCGGCGACGGGCTGTCTGCATACAAGACGATGACCGGCGTGCTCGCCTTTTCACGCCTGATCAGGGCGCGCAGCCAGGAACAGAACATCGGTCTTCTGTTGCCGACCAGCAGCGCCGGACTGATTACCAACCTCGCCGTGCTGCTGATCGGCAGGACGGTCGTGAACCTCAACTACACCGCAAGCCTCCCGGCCCTTCAGGCAGCTGTACGCAAGGCCGAGGTCAAAAGCATCTACACCTCCAGCCGTTTTCTCAAGAAACTTGAACAGCGTGGCGTCGACCTGACTGAGCTGCTTGGCCAGGTGAATGTCTACCGCCTGGAGGAACTCAAAGACGAGATCGGCAGCATCGGCACACTTGCACTGTTGACCGCATCCATCGTCTTTCCGGCACGATGGCTGTACCTGCTGTTCGGCCGGTCGGCAGACATAGAGCAGCCGGCCGCGATCCTGTTCTCCAGCGGAAGCGAGGGCGAGCCAAAAGGCGTGGTGCTCAGCCATCGCAATATCATGGCCAATATCCACCAGGTATCGGACATGCTGGATCCACCCGCGCAGGAGGTGGTGATGGCCACCCTGCCCCTGTTCCACGCTTTCGGCCTGACCGTAACCGGCCTGATGCCCCTGGTCGAAGGCATGGCGGCGGTTTGTCACCCGGACCCGACCGATGTGCCCACCATCGCGAAGGCGATCGCCAGACACGAGGCAACCGTGTTCTGCGGAACCTCCACCTTTCTACGCATGTTTACCCGCAACCGTCGGGTCCATCCGCTGATGCTGCAATCCCTTCGGGTCGTTGTCGCCGGAGCCGAGAGGCTGAACCCGGAGGTTCGGGATGGCTTCAAGCTGAAGTTCAACAAGGAGATATACGAAGGTTACGGGACCACCGAGACCACGCCGGTCGCCAGCGTAAACATCCCCGACCGGATCGACCCCGGGGACTGGAAGGTACAAATGGGCAACAAGCCGGGTACCGTGGGACTGCCACTGCCCGGCGGCAGTTTCCGTATCGTCGACCCCGACAGCATGGAAACCCTGTCCACCGGCGAGGACGGCCTGATCCTGTTCGGGGGCACACAGGTGATGCTCGGTTACCTGCAGGATCCGGAAAAGACCGCCCAGGTCATTGTCGAGCTGGATGGGAAACGCTGGTACAAGACCGGCGACAAGGGTCATCTTGATGAAGACGGATTCCTGACCATCGTCGACCGTTACTCCCGGTTCGCCAAGATCGGTGGCGAAATGGTGAGCCTCGGCGCCATCGAAAACAGCATTGCGAAATTGCTGCCCGCCGATACAGAGGTACTTGCAACGGCGCTGCCTGATGGCAAGAAGGGTGAAACGGTTGTCCTGCTGTACGCAGGAGAGATCGAAGAGGCGCAGCTGAAAGAACAGATCGATCAATCGGACCTTAAACCGCTGATGCGGCCCTCAAGGCTGGTCGCGGTGGAAGGGATCCCGAAACTTGGCAGCGGCAAGAACGATTTTAGCCGTGCAAAGCAGATCGCCGCAGAGGCAAGCGCATCCTGACCAACCCGGGCCGCCCCCAGGTCTGCCCGCGGATCGGCAATCCCGTGCGGACAGGGAAAAAAGCGGTTGCCAGGATTCCGAAAAGCGGCAACAGTTGAATTTCATGGATGCGTCTAACGGACATTCGACTCAAGCGGCCAGCCTGACCTTCGAGGGACCTGTAGCAGTTTGCGCGGGCCACTGGACCGTACACCAGCTCGCCGGGCTGGAGGCCGAACTGGAACGCAAGCGCTGGCCACCCGGGCCGATCCGCTTCGAACTCAGCCAGGTGGGGCGCATGGATACCGCCGGTGCCTGGGTTCTGCGGCGACTGCTCACAACCCTGGAACGCGATCAACATCCGGTGGACCTCTACGGCCTGAATCCAGAGGCAGCAGGCCTGCTTGAACTGGTACGGGGTACCGGGATGCAGGTTGAGCACCTGCCCCGGCGGGCCAGTCGACCACTACTGGAGAGCCTGGGCCGTCGCAGCACGATAATCACCCTGCGGGGCATCGGTTTTCTGGCGTTCATCGGTGAAGTTGGCGCCGCCTGGGTGCGCCAGTGGCGGCATCCTCACCTCATCCGCTGGAGCGAGATCATCAAGAGCCTGGGCGAGGCCGGGCACAAGGCATTGGGTATCGTCGGTCTGCTGGCCTTTCTGCTCGGGATCGTCATCGCCTATCAGGGTGGCGTCCAGCTACGTCAATATGGCGCAAGTCTTTTTATCGCTGATCTTGTCGGACTCTCCATGGTGCGCGAACTGGCGCCCATGATCACGGCGATCATCGTGGCCGGGCGCACCGGCTCGGCATATACGGCACAGATCGGCACCATGCAGGTCACCGAGGAAGTGGACGCGCTGCGCAGCCTGGGCATTCCACCGATGGAACTGTTGGTGCTGCCCAAGCTCTTGGCCCTGGTCGTCGCGCTGCCACTGTTGACGGTATTCGCCGACATCATGGGCGTGCTCGGCGGCATGGTGATGTCGAACATGCAACTCGATATCGCCTTCTCGACCTATATCGAACGGATCGGGGTCGCGGTCACGGTGGATTCCTATCTCTTCGGCCTTGGCAAGGCACCGGTATTTGCCGTGATCATCGGCAGCATCGGTTGCTACCAGGGGTTCCAGGTGACCGGCAGCGCCGAGAGCGTGGGCCGCCGGACGACGGTGAGTGTGGTCCAGTCAATCCTCGCAGTGATCGTGGTGGATGCCGCCTTTTCCGTCGCCTTCAGCCGCATGGGGATATGAGCATGCCGGCCACAGTGCCTCACAAGCGGTCGACCGTGGTGGAAATGCGCAACCTGACAATGCGCTTCGGCCGCAATGTCGTCCACGAGGGTCTGGACATCGACGTATGTCAGGGTGAGATCCTGGCGATCGTCGGCGGCAGCGGCAGCGGCAAGACAACGCTGCTGCGCGAGATGGCCCTGCTGCAGCAACCCTCCTCGGGTTCGGTACGGTTGCTGGGTGAGGACACATCGGAAGCCAGCGAGGCCAGCATCCTGAACCTGCGGCGGCGCATCGGAGTGCTGTTTCAGAATGGCGCCCTGTTCGGCGGCCTCGATGTGCTGGGAAACGTGGGCACCCCCCTGCGTGAACACACGGCACTGAGCAACCGGCTGATCGACGAGATCGCCTGCGTGAAACTCTCCCTGGTTGGACTCAAACCCCGGGACGGCCTGCTCTTCCCGAGTCAACTCAGTGGTGGGATGCGCAAGCGTGCAGCGCTGGCACGGGCCATCGCACTCGACCCCGAACTGCTGTTCCTGGACGAGCCCACATCGGGCCTCGACCCGCTCAGTGCAGATGGCTTCGACGAACTGGTTCTGGATCTGAAGGCGGCACTCGATCCCACGATCGTACTGGTCACACACGACATGGATACCCTCTGGCGGGTTGCCGATCGGGTGGTGATGCTGGGCGAGGGCCGGGTACTGGCAAAGGGTACGATGCACGAGCTGGCACGCTCGGCCGACCCGGCGGTGGTAGGATTCTTTCAAAGCCCCCGTGGGCGTGCAGCACAGGCATCGACATGACAGGGAAGACAAGCTACGTCCTGGTCGGTCTTTTCGTCCTGATGCTCGGCCTCGCCCTGATCAGTGGCATCCTGTGGCTCGGATCCGGTGGTGTCGGGCGCGACTACGACGAGTACATGGTCTACATGCAGGAATCCGTATCCGGGCTCAGACGTGACAACGCCGTCAAGTTTCATGGCGTGGTTGTCGGCCGGGTGCGCTCGCTGGACCTCGATGCCGAACGGGCCGGCGAGGTACGCCTCCTCCTCGAGATCGACAGCGGGACACCGGTACGTGAAGGTACGGTTGCAACGCTGGAGACCCAGGGCCTGACCGGGCTCGCATTCATCAATCTGTCCGGCGGCACCTCTGAATCGCCATTGCTCGAGACCGGAACGGACACCGAGATCCCCGTAATCCCGAGCCGACCCTCCACCTGGGGCAGACTGGACAATGCCGTCGAGGAACTGGCCAATAGACTGATCAGCGTCTCGGAAAGGTTCGAGGTACTCCTGAAAGACGAGAACCTGGACCATATCAGTCGCAGCCTGGCCAAGCTCGACCAGTTGAGCACCGCGCTGGCGGGCCGGACGAGCGCCTTGACGGGCGCATTCGATGACATGACCGCCACCATGCAGAACGTACGGCACAGCAGCGCCGAACTTTCCGGTCTGGTCGCACAGTTTCGGGGAACGGCGGGCGCTTTGGAACGCATGGCCAACGAGATTCACGATACCGGTGTTACTTTGCACCAGGCGATAGAGGCGCGGGATCGTGACCTGCAGCGCTTTACCGGCGAGGCATTGCCCGAAGCAGCGGTGATGATCAACGAGGCCCGGCGGGCAGCACACAATCTGAGGCGATTCAGTGAACAGCTGGATCGCGACCCCGGGGTGCTCTTGCGCGGCAAGGCACCGCGCACACCCGGGCCGGGTGAGTAGGGAGACCAACATGCCGATAATCAGTCGTCCCGTGCTGCGGTCAGGCACCACCAGGCGAAACGTGGCCGTGGTCCTGGCGTTGTTGCTGAGCGCCTGCAGCCTGCCCCTGCCGCAGTCCCCTACCGGGCAGAGTAATCACAGCTATACGCTGGAGTGGTCGGACGGCGGCACAGCACCCGCCCAATCACCAAGACGTGACACCCTGCTGATCAGCCCGGTTCACTCGACACCGGGCTTTGACGGTTCAGACATGGTCTATATGCGTACGCCGCATGAGATCGAATACTTCGCCAGTCATCGCTGGGTGGACGCGCCGGCCCGCATGCTTGAGCCCTTACTGGTGCGCGCAGCCGAGCAGAGCGGGCTGTTCCGCAACGTGGTGGAAACGGGCAGCGGTGCCGACGTCGATCTGCGGCTCGACAGCAAGCTGATCCACCTGCAGCAGGTGTGCCGGCTGAATCCGAGCGAACTGCAGCTCGCCTTGCGCGTAACCCTGAGTGAGGTGGCCACTGCACAGGTAATCGCAAGTCGTACGTTGCGGGTCAGCGAGGCAATAGAGGCCAAGACACCCTACGCCGGCGTGCTGGCCGCCAACCGCGCGGTGTCGCAGCTGCTACAGGATCTGCAGGCTTTTCTTGCGGAGCACGTGCGCTGAAGCGGGATGTGGGTCCCCGACGAACCCGGCCGGACCACGATCAGAGGATTGGCAGCGCCGTCTTGTCGATCACGCGGCGCATCACGAAACTCGAGTGCACGCCGCTGACACCCTCGATGCGCGTGATCTTGTTCAGCAACAGGACCTGGTAGGCCTCCATGTCCTGCACCGCGACCTTGAGCTGATAGTCGGCATCCTGCCCCGTGATCAGCAGGCATTCCAATACCTCCGGAAGGTCCAACACCCGTTGTTCGAAATTTGCGAAGCGTTCCGGTGTATGACGATCCATGGAGATGTGGATCAACGCCAGCAGGCTGAGACCGAGTTTGCCGGCATCCAGTATCGCCCGGTATCCGGCGATCAGGCCGCTTTCCTCAAGGGCGCGTACGCGGCGCAGACAGGGTGAGGCGGACAGGCCGATCCGTTCGGCGAGGTCCTGGTTGCTGATCCGGCCATCGTTCTGCAGCGTCTCGAGTATCCGTCGGTCGAACCGGTCCAACTGCATTTTCTGTCCCCTTTCCCTGCCATAACGGCATCTGACACCACAAAAACCCAATAACTTGATATTTTATTGCGCAATATGCAAAATACAAGGTGCTTTTCGCAACCAACTGCCTGCGTGCCTGCCCTATCCTTTCACTGTCGGCCAAAAACCGGCAATCGACCGCCAACGACCTACCCGGTCTCGCGCGGTGACCCGATGCCCCACAAGGGCGGGATGAAACCGCCGACTCCCCGCACGGGGAGGAAAGCGCACCACAGACGGAATACGGAGCAGCATCAGTGAGCACCTTCGACCATCGTAAGTACCGCCCGGCCACCCGCATGCCCATGAGCCATCGCCAATGGCCCGACCGTCCGATCGAGCGCGCACCCATCTGGGCGAGCGTCGACCTCCGGGACGGAAACCAGGCACTGCTCGATCCGATGAACGTCAGCCAGAAACGCCGCCTGTGGAATCTCCTGGTCAAGATCGGCATCAAGGAGATCGAGGTCGGCTTTCCCTCTGCCAGCCAGACCGACTATGACTTCGTGCGCTGGCTGATCGAGGAACGGCAGATCCCGGACGATGTCACCGTGCAGGTCCTGGTGCAGGCCCGCGAGTCGCTGATCCAGCGGACCTTCGAGGCGTTGCAGGGGGCCCGCAGGGCAATCGTGCATGTCTACAATTCCACATCGACGCTGCAACGTGAGCGGGTGTTCGGACGCGACCGGGCGGGCATAAAGGCGATCGCCGTCGAGGGTGCAGAGATGGTGCAGCGTGAGGCGACCCGCTATCCGCAGACCGATTGGGTGTTCGAGTATTCGCCAGAGAGTTTCTCCAACACGGAGTGGGACTATGCCGTAGAGGTCTGCGACGCGGTGACCGCGGTCTGGCAGCCGACCGCAGATGCACCCTGCATCATCAACCTGCCCGCCACTGTGGAAAGCAGCACCCCGAACCTTTTTGCCGACCAGGTGGAGTACTTTTGCAGTCATGTCGCCCGCAGGGATGCCCTGGTGGTCTCGGTGCATACACACAACGACCGGGGCAGCGCCGTGGCGGCCGCCGAGCTGGCATTGATGGCAGGTGCCGACCGTGTCGAAGGCACCCTGATGGGTAACGGCGAACGTACCGGCAACATGGACATCGTCACCCTGGCAATGAACCTGTACAGCCAGGGCGTGGATCCGGGCCTGGATATCTCCAACCCCGACGAGATCGTCGAGGTCTACACGCAGTCGACCGGCCTGCCGGTGCATCCACGCCACCCGTGGGTCGGCGAGCTCGTGTACACCGCGTTTTCCGGCAGCCACCAGGATGCCATCCGCAAGTGCCTGCACAAGCAGTCCCCGGATGAACCCTGGCAGGTCGCCTACCTGCCGATCGACCCGCGCGATCTAGGCCGTGACTACCAGGCCGTTATCCGCGTCAACAGCCAGTCAGGCAAAGGCGGCGTGGCCTTTGTGCTCGAACGCGATTACGGTCT
>Ga0316201_10003906_pt1 | contig 11118 bp, 9 predicted proteins | sample CS6wburrow_MG_FD_204516 | JGI IMG/M metagenome (GOLD analysis project Ga0316201, IMG submission 204516) | Coastal sediment microbial communities from Delaware Bay, Delaware, United States - CS-6 worm burrow | ecosystem: Environmental > Aquatic > Marine > Coastal > Sediment | place: USA: Delaware... | reverse complement strand
CTACTCTTGCGGCAAGCCCTCTTCAGAAGAGGTCACCATCTTTAACGTGCCGTTCTCAACATAAGCGCTCATGGCATGCGCAGGCGCAGGAGTAGAATCGTTATATTCCTGACGCACCATTTCCGAAGCATCAAGGGCTGATTTCAGATACCCCATACTGGTCAGAACGGCATATTGCGCTGATAAAAAGCGAAAATCATTGTCAGTTGCTTCCAGCCTCGCATTAAACAACTGGCTTTGTGCCCGCATGACGTGCAACAAGCTCACGCGTGACCCTTCAAATTGTGTTTCATACGCGCCGAATAATTTCTCATTCAACTTAACTCGCTCGACGGAAAGCTTTCGCTTCTTTTCAGCGGCACGATAATCCGCATAAGTCTGATAAACATCGCGCTCAACTTCTCGTTCAATCTCATGAATACGAGCCTTGGCTTCTTCATGTTTGTATTTTTTCTTATCAACATAGGCGATCTGTTTTCCACCAGTTGAAAACTGCCAGTTCATGCGCAGTAACGCCCGTTGGTCCTCACTTTCTCCACCAATCACATCCTTTTTATCACTTTTAAGGATGGAAAGCTCACCGGAAATATCCGGAAAATAATCGGCGCGCGCAACATCAATATCAAGCCCGGCCGCCTTAGCTTCCTCAACCGCAGACTTCAAACCAAAATGGTTAGCCTTGGCAATCTGAATGGCATCCTGAACAGCGTCAGGAACAATAGAATCCAAGGAGGAAGGCCGTACCAATCGATCTTCTGGCATCCCACCGGTAGCCTCATAATACCCTGCCTGTGCCGAAGAAAGCTGCGCCTCATAATCAGCCAGAGCCCCATCAACAATCATCCCGACATCACGCGCTTGCTGCAACTCTGATTCGTCAACAACGCCCTCATCAAACATAGCCTGAATTCGTGTATAATAATCTTTGATCCCCTGACTTTGCTGCTGAATCAAAATCAAAGCCTGACGTGCGCGCATAACATCCAGATAAGATTGTGCCGTTCGCAAAGCAATTTCTTCCTCAACATCACCCAAAGCATCTTCATAAGAACGCAACCGCGCCTTAGCCGCCGCAACCCGGCTATGTGTCTCCATGCCATCAAAAACCATCTGACTCATAGACAGCGCCCCTTCGCCATACCCTGAATATGCTGCGCCCCGCTCTGTCACCAACCCACGGCTCGTCGCGTTATCCTGATAAACGCGTCCACCAGACGCGCTCACAGATATCTCTGGAAAATAACCAGAAACCTCTGCTCTCACATCACGGTCAGCTGCCTTATGCGATGCCTTTGCCGCAACAACACTGGGGTGATTGGATATTGCAGAGCGCACAGCCTCCTGAAGAGTTTCTGCAGAAACAGGAAACACCCCACCAAAAACAAACACTGACGTTCCACACACAAAAAGTCTGAACTTCGCGTACATCTAAATCCTGCCACATGCCGGAACCGGCAAAAGAAAATAAGAGCCTGAAACGCCCTTGCAATTTGATTCTAAACAATAAACCCCTCAGTTTCAAGCGATTGCATAAGCAAAACATAAAATATTGACCAGATACCCAAAAATAGCATCGCATTTTGTGCTCATTCACTCTTCACAAAAAGCCCAAGATCGTGCATGTTCCCCCCTGTAGTGAAAAGGAAAGGGATTCTCTCGTGGGACTTCATATAGCGATTCCAAAAGAAACAGCAGAAAATGAAAAACGTGTAGCTGTATCACCGGATACAGCCAAAAAACTCATTGCGCTAGATTGCACAGTTACAATCGAATCTGACGCTGGCCTGAACGCCGATTACACAGATGAATCTTACAAAAATGCCGGAGCAAACATCGTAAAAAGCTTCGAGACCACCGTCAAAAATGCTGACATCATTCTAAAGGTCCAGGCTCCTGATCAAAAAGAATTGGGGTACATTAAAAAAGGGGCTCTCCTGATTGCTATGCTGGCCCCTCACAGCAAACAAAGCATTCTCAAAGAATGTGCAAAAGTCGGGATCAACACATTTTCCATGGAATTCGTCCCGCGCATCAGTCGGGCGCAGGCCATGGATGTCCTGTCTTCTCAATCCAACCTCGCAGGCTACAAAGCGGTATTGGACGCAGCTCAACATTTCGCGCATGCTTTTCCGATGATGATGACGGCAGCCGGAACAGTCCCTCCAGCCAAGGTTTTCATTATGGGTGCAGGTGTCGCAGGCCTGCAAGCCATCGCCACCGCCAGAAGATTAGGCGCCGTTGTATCAGCCACTGATGTGCGCCCCGCCGCTAAAGAACAAGTTGAATCGCTCGGCGCAAGCTTCATCGCCGTGGAAGATGACGAGTTTAAACAAGCCGAAACCGCAGGCGGATATGCCAAGGAAATGTCGGTAGAATATAAGAAGAAACAAGCTGAACTGGTCGAACAACATATCGCAAAGCAGGATATTGTCATCACCACCGCACTCATCCCCGGACGCCCGGCACCAAAACTCATTTCAGGAGCCATGGTCAAAGCCATGAAACCCGGATCAGTAATTGTCGATCTGGCTGTGGAAACCGGCGGCAACTGTGACGGCGCAAAACCCGGAGAGGTCGTTGAGAAGCACGGCGTCACCATTGTTGGCCACCTCAACGTGCCCAGTCGCCTCGCCGCCGATGCCTCGGCGCTTTACGCGAAAAACCTGCTCAACCTTTTAAATTTGATCATTGATAAAGAGACAAAAGCCCTCTCAATTGACTGGGATGATGAGATCATTCAGGGCGTTGGCATGACCAAAGACGGTGCCATCATCCACCCGAACTTCAAAGGCAACGAAGAAAAACCAGCAGAGAAAAAAGTTGTGCCCAAAAAGACCACGACCAAAACAACAGCCAAAAAAGCAGCCTCTAAAAAATAACAGTTAAGGATAAAAAAGCCATGTCCGAGAAAGAAAAGACAATAAACGAAAGCCTCGCAGACTTGGAAAGTCGCTGGAACGAACTCAATGAAACAGCCTCGGTTTTGTTCGCAGAAGCGAGCAGCGTTGCCGCCGAGACGAGCACTCATGGCGAACCTTTTCTTGTCACAGGCCTCACTGTATTCGTGCTGGCCTGTTTTGTCGGTTATCACGTCGTCTGGCGTGTCACACCCGCCCTGCACTCCCCGCTTATGGGTATCACCAATGCGATTTCTTCCGTCATTATCGTCGGCGCACTTCTCGCCGTAGGGCCAGCCGATGGTGGCTTTTCAAAACTTCTGGGCTTTTTCGCCGTAACACTGGCCTCGATTAATATTTTCGGCGGTTTCATTATCACGCGGCGCATGCTGCATATGTTTCACAAAAAGGGATCATAATCCATGAGCACACTCACATCCCTCGCCTATATTGTCTCTGCTGTTTTCTTTATCTTGGCACTGCGCGGGCTTTCACACCCCGAAAGCGCACGCCAGGGCCTAAACTTCGGCATCATCGGTATGGCGCTAGCCGTCCTGACCACCTTCTTCGCGCCACAGATTGAAGGCTACTCCTTTATTATATTGGGAATCGCTGTTGGGGGTACTATTGGAACAATGATCGCACGCGGTATAGAAATGACAGCCCTGCCCCAGCTCATGGCCGGCTTTCATTCGCTCGTCGGTCTAGCCGCTGTTTTCGTTGCCGCCGCCGCCTTTTATAACCCCGAAGCCTACGGCATTGCCAGCGCAAACGGCATCTACACCACCAGCTTGATCGAAATGTCTTTAGGCTTGGCAATCGGAGCCGTCACCTTCACAGGCTCTCTCATAGCCTTTGGAAAACTACAGGGTAAAATTTCCGGTAAACCCATCACATTCGAAGGACAGCACAAAATCAACGCGATCCTCGGCGGCCTATTGCTGATCTTCGTCATCCTGCTCTGCGCCACAGGCAGCAGCTTCTGGTTCTGGATGATTGCACTTCTGGCGCTGGCTTTGGGCGTTCTGATCATAATCCCCATTGGCGGCGCAGATATGCCGGTCATTGTCTCGATGCTGAACTCCTACTCGGGCTGGGCGGCAGCTGGAATAGGTTTCACGCTTCACAACAATCTGCTCATCATTACCGGCGCCTTGGTCGGCGCCTCTGGCGCAATCCTCTCCTACATAATGTGCAAAGGCATGAACCGCTCCTTCCTCAGTGTTATCCTCGGTGGTTTTGGCGGTGAACAAATTGCAAGTAATCAAGATCACGGTGATCGACTAGCCAAAATCGGCGCTGCGGATGACGCCGCTTATATCATGAAAAATGCGTCCAAAGTCATTATCGTACCTGGATATGGCATGGCGGTCGCACAAGCCCAGCACGCCTTGCGCGAAATGGCCGACATTTTAAAAGCCGAAGGCGTCGATGTTAAATACGCCATCCACCCGGTTGCGGGCCGCATGCCCGGGCACATGAATGTCCTACTCGCCGAAGCCAACGTGCCATATGATGAAGTTTTTGAGATGGAAGACATCAACCGCGAATTCGCACAAGCCGACGTGGCCTACGTCATCGGTGCCAATGACATTACCAACCCGGCCGCCAAAAACGACTCAAGCTCTCCCATCTATGGGATGCCTATTCTGGACGTTGAAAAAGCCAAGACTGTGCTCTTTGTAAAACGCTCTCTAGGCTCAGGTTATGCCGGAATTGACAACCCGCTCTTCTTCGAATCCAATACCATGATGTTACTCGATGATGCCAAAAAAATGACTGAAAACATCATCAAAGCAATGGAATAGAAAAGACTTGCAAGAGTCTTCATGTCCAGTTCATACTTTTGCGTTATCATTCCAAGATAAAGTAAAATAAACATTGCATAAAATTTGGGGTTATCCTTGGCAACACAAGCGCCACTAAACTTAGAAGAACGGTTTACAGAGCCTCCGGGCTGGCGCTGGCACCATTTCGAAAGGGATGGTCGGCATATACGTTTTGGCTCTGCCTTTCCGCAAGACAGTATTCCCGATGCCGTGGTTGTTTGCCTGCAAGGGGTTGGTGAGTTTAGCGAAAAATACTTTGAAACCGCCCGTTGGTGTTTGGACCACAATCTAGCCTTTTGGACATTCGACTGGATGGGACAGGGGAAATCAGCACGTTATCTGAAAAACCCGCATAAGCGCCACAGCAGCGACTTTAACGATGACATCAAAGACCTGCATTACTTCATTTTAGAATATATAAAGCATTCAAGTGTTCATCCCGACAAAGGCCGTATCCCGATTGCTCTGATGGCGCATTCATATGGTGCGCATATCGGCCTGCGCTTTTTGATGGAATACCCGGATTTTTTCGAATGCGCCGCCTTCAGCGCCCCCCTCGTCGGCATCAAAGCTTTTGAAAACACACCGCCCATCCTTGCAAACATGGCGACATCCCTCAGCAATATTGTCATGAGTAAATCCTACGTACCCGGCGGTGGACCATGGGAAGAGGAAACCCATGCGGCAGAGGCAAAAAACATACTCTCCGGTGACCCATCGCGGGCAGCCGTTCACAATGCCTGGTGCCTTGCCGATCCTGAACTGCAGGTGGGCAGCGTCACACTCGGCTGGCTGCACAAAGCGCAAATATCTTGCAATACCCTGCAAACCTTTGGATATGCAGAAAACATAAAAACCCCTTGCATCCTTGGCATACCGGGGTATGAGCATCTGGTCGACAACAACAAATCACGCCTATTGGCGCAAAAAATTCCCAAGGCTGAAATCCTTGAATTACCGGAAAGCTATCATGAAATTCTCATGGAAAAGGATGAGATAAGAAACGCATATCTGGAAAAATTCTACACACTTGTAAAAGAAACGATTATTGATCGTCCAGAGACCTTGAAACCTTTTTAAGAACACGGCAGAATAGCCATCACCAGCAACGGGAGAATCAAAAAAATGACAGCCCTTAACAGAGAACAAATACGCCTCAGCGACAGAATCCTGTCCGCCCTTGAACTTTCATTGGATCAGGATGACCTGAAAATTTCTGATTTGCTCACACGTGCATTAGAACTTGCCATGACTCGCAACACTGGTGGCGGTGAGTTTATCGAGCGCCGTGATTACCCACCGGAAATTGAAGATGCTATGAACAAGCTTTCAGATTTGCGTGATAAAGAACGCGGCTAATGGCGGCAGAAGAAGTAATTTAAAAAACCCGGCGCGAAGCTGGGGTTTTTTGTCTTAGGGCATAATAAGCTCCAACCAGCCCTGTTCGCTCAAAACAGTAACGCCCAGCGCCTCCGCTTTCTTGAGCTTAGACCCGGCATCTGCACCTGCTACCACATAATCTGTTTTCTTCGAAACAGATCCAGACACCTTTGCGCCCAGACTTTCGGCTCTAGCCTTCGCCTCAGCGCGTGTCATCTGCATTAAAGTCCCTGTGAAAACAACGGTCTTTCCTGCGACCGGGCTATCCGTGTTTTGAGGAACAGCATAAGGCTCTATCGTAATCTGCGCCTCTAAATATTTCAGAACATTCTGATTATGCTCTTCGGCAAAAAAGCCGAGCAGGTCATCTATCACACTTGGGCCAATATCCTCAATCGCCAAAAGCTCTTCATACGCCTCACTCTCACGATCCTGCGCTTTATCCATCGCGGCGCTTAGATTCTCAAGTGAACCATAGACCCCAGCCAACCGCTTGGCAGTTGCTTCTCCAACCTGACGAATCCCCAGCGCATAAATAAAACAGTTCAGCGCAATTTTTCGGCGCGCGTTAATCGAGCTGAACAAGTTTTTTTCAGATAAATCTCCCCAGCCCTCCCTAGTTCTAATCGGCGTCAAGCTTCCTTTATTCCGCTCTTCCAGCGTAAATATATCCGCCGGAGAGCGAAGCAGCCCCTCTTCCCAGAACTGCTCTATAATTTTCGCCCCCAATCCCTCAATATCAAAGGCCAAACGGGAAACAAAATGCTTAAGACGCTCTACGCCCTGTGCATCACAAACCAGCCCGCCCGTACAGCGCCTGACCACCTCACCTTCCTCACGAATTGCCAGCGATCCGCACACAGGACAATGATCAGGAAACACATATTCATGCAAATCCCTCCTGCGCTTTTCCTCCAAAACCTTCACCACCTGCGGAATCACATCACCTGCGCGTTGAATGACCACATAATCGCCCTCGCGGATATCCTTACGCCTGATCTCATCTTCATTGTGCAGCGTCGCGTTAGAAACCACCACGCCGCCCACCGTAATCGGCTCCAGCCGCGCCACAGGCGTCAATGCTCCCGTGCGCCCAACCTGTATATCAATCGCCTCAAGGCGTGTCACAGCCTGCTCCGCCGGGAATTTATGCGCTATTGCCCAACGCGGCGCGCGGGACACAAAGCCCAGCCGCGCCTGCCAGTCCAGACGGTTCACCTTATAAACCACCCCGTCAATCTCGTAATCCAGATCCGCACGTTCCTCCAGAAGCTGCTCGTAATAACCCATGATATCCTGCACACTGCGGCACAGAACATAAGGCGTTTCGGGAATGGCCCACTTGGCCAGCCTCTGCCGAATGCCCTCATGTGTATCCGCAAAGTCTTCCGACACTTCCCCCAGCGCATACCCAAAAAAACCAAGCGAACGACCTGCCGTCACTTTCGAATCAAGCTGCCGCACCGATCCGGCTGCGGCATTACGCGGATTGGCGAACACTTTCTTGCCCTGCTCTTCCAGAGCCTCATTGAGCTTCGCAAAAGCACTACGAGCCATATATATTTCACCACGTACCTCCAGAATTTCTGGCGTATCGGCGGGCAACTCATGTGGAATGCCTTCGATCGTCATCACATTGGCAGTGATATCTTCACCTTCCGCGCCATCCCCACGTGTCGCGGCCATCACCAGCTTGCGCCCCTCATAACGCAGCGAACAAGACAACCCATCAATCTTCGGCTCAGCCACAATCTCAACAAGCGCATCCTCATTCAGCCGTAAAAACCGCCGGATTTTATCAAGAAAGCCGCCGACTTCTTCTTCACTGAACACATTCGAAAGAGACAGCATAAGCACCGCATGACGCACTTTTGAAAAGCCTTTCGCCGGCGCGGCCCCTACGCTTTGCGTCGGGCTTTTCGCATCCACCAAATCAGGGTACTGCGCTTCAAGCTTCTCCAGTTCACGACGTAAAGCATCATAATCCGCATCTGAAACTTCCGGTGCATCCTCCTGATAATAGAGCGCATCGTGACGGCGAATCTCAGCCGCCAGCGCACTATGCTGACGCCTAGCATCCTCAAATGACATATCGAACAGGGTGTCCATGACTTCTTTTATATGGTATCGAACGGAGACAAGAAAGGAAGAATTCATGCCACAAAGTGCCTTGCCCCCAGCCTACGTGATCAGCCTACCCGAAGCACAGCACAGACGCGAACGCATCACTGCGCAACTCGAAGAACTGGGCTTCCCCTATTCTGTGTTTGATGGCGTCGATGGACGCAAGATGGACGTGCGCACCCACCCCGAATATGACACCACGCGCCGCCACCGCTATTTCGGGCGAGATTTGCTGGGCGGAGAACTCGGATGCTTCCTGTCACACAAGGGCGTGCTGCAAAAAATCATATCCGATAATATCCCCTGCGCTCTGGTACTAGAAGACGATGCCATTGTGCAAGACGCGCTGCCCGCAGTCATCGAACAGTTGAGCGGGGCTAAACCCGCCCCCGATCTAGTCCGCTTTATCGACAAAGACAAAGTCTATAGCGCCCCGCAAAAGCACATTGCCAACCTGACGCCGGAGCATCACCTCGTGCGTATCCAAAGCACGCCGGGCGGCGCTTACGCCTATTTCATCTCACGGCAAGGCGCTGAGAAATTGCTAGCGCATATGGATAAAACCTACCTACCTGTCGATACGCTGATGGGCTATAGCTGGCGCACGGGTGTTGATAACCTTGTGAGTATCCCCAGCCCCGTCGCCCATGGCGATCTTGAAGACACCCATATTGGAGATCAGCGTTTTGATAAACACCTGCAAATCGCCGGAGCGCAAAAAGCCCTCTACCCGCTCACGCGCTTCGCGCACAAATTCTCAGAAAACATTATGAAACGGGTAAATTTTGCACTGCACAACCGCACCAGAGCCTAAGCAGCAGATTCTAGTAATTTGTCCGCCGCCGCCCGCGCCTCTTTCGTAATGCTTGCCCCGGCCAGCATCCGCGCAATCTCCTCACAGCGCTCTTGCCGTGACTCCAACGGCGTAATCGTTGTTTGCACGCCTTGCTCAGCCTCAGCCTTTTGTACAATCCAGTGCTGGTCTGCACGCGCGGCAATTTGAGGTGCATGCGTTACCACCAAAACCTGCCGTGACTCGGCCAGACGCGATAGTCGCTCACCAACCGCATCCGCCGTCGAGCCGCCAATACCGGTATCCACCTCATCAAAGATAAAGCTATGAATGCTCCCGGCCTGCGCAATAATGACTTTCAGCGCCAGAATAAAGCGCGACAGCTCTCCGCCCGAAGCTATTTTGCCAATTGGTCCCGGCTCCGCCCCCGGATTCGTTGCCACCAGAAAACATACGCGATCACACCCTTCCGGCCCCCATTCGCTTTCATCCAAAGGCTTAATCATGGTGACAAAACGGGCCTTCTCCAGCTTCAAAGGCGCAAGCTCGGTTTGCACCAGCTTATCCAGCCTGCTAGCCGCCTTTTCACGCACACCACGCAGCTTTTCCGCATCCTTAATATAAGCCGTCTTCGCCGCATCAACAGCGCGCCTTTGTACCTCCAGCACCTCATCCCCATGCGTAATCATATTTAATTTTTGCGCAAGATCATCACGAATCTGCGGCAATTCATCAACACCACATCCATGCTTGCGTGCCAACCCGCGCAGCCCGAACAAGCGATCATCAATTGACTCCAAATCATACTCATGACTTTGCAGATCCGTTGATAACGCCTCAATCAAGTTGCTGGCTTCCTGCGTTTCATTCATCGATCTATCCAAAGCATCCAGAGTAGGCCGAAGATCCTGACCAACCTTATCTTCTACCCGCATCAGAGCCGCATAGGCCTTCCGCGTAGGATCACTATCCGCGTTCAACTCCGTATACGCCATGCTCAAAGCTTCCAGAACCTGCTCCCGGTGCATCTGGCGTTCACGAAGCCCCCCCAGCTTCTCTTCTTCTCCTGCCACAGGCTCCCAGCTATACAGCTCTTCCACACAGGCGCTCAGCCAGATTTCATCGTCCTTGGCCTTATTCGAATCGGCGCAAAGCGCCTCCAGTTTTTCCTGCGCGGCTCTCCAGTCCTGCCACAGCAAAGGCAAATCATGCGACAATCCAGCATATTCATCCAGCATCGCGCGATGTGAAGCGGGGTTCAAAAGTCCCTGCGTTTCAAACTGGCCGTGAATCTCCACCAGAACATCACCCACCTGCCTGAGCATCGCCACACTCACCGGATGGTCATTGATAAAAGCCCGGCTTTTACCTTCCTCGCTCAAAACCCGGCGCAAAATCAACATCTCGTCTTCAAGCACAATGCCTATTTCCTCAAGGATATTAATCGCCGGATGGTGTCTATCAATTTGAAAAGATGCCGTAACGCTAGCCTGCTTCTTGCCCTTGCGCAATAAAGCGCTATCGGCGCGCACACCAAGCGCCAGCCCCAGAGAATCAAGCAAAATAGACTTCCCGGCCCCCGTCTCCCCTGTCAGAGCGCACAAGCCTTGCTGAAACTCAATATTGAGCCGGTCAATCAGGACAACATTGCGAATATCAAGGGAACACAGCATAGGAGCCTGTTAGTCTGGTTTAAGAAGCGAATCAAATGTACGGTCTACAATGCCGCGATCATCTATAATTCTTTGCCGCTGATCGGGATCAAGCAAAGCATAAGAACGTTCATACCATGTGCTGCCCGGATAGTTATGCCCCAAAACCGCAGCCACCTGCAACGCTTCAGCCTTAAGCCCCAGCGTCATATAGGCCTCCACCAGACGGTGCAACGCCTCGGGCGTATGAGACGTTGTCTGAAAATTCAAAACAACAGAGCGAAAACGATTGATCGAGGCATTCATATGCCCGCGCCGCAAATAATAACGCCCAACATCCATCTCCTTGCCCGCGAGGTGATCAAGTGTCAAATCACGTTTCAAAATCGCATCACGGGAATATTCACTCTCTGGAAAACGATGAATGAGTGTATTGAGAGCCT
>Ga0316201_10003905_pt1 | contig 11118 bp, 7 predicted proteins | sample CS6wburrow_MG_FD_204516 | JGI IMG/M metagenome (GOLD analysis project Ga0316201, IMG submission 204516) | Coastal sediment microbial communities from Delaware Bay, Delaware, United States - CS-6 worm burrow | ecosystem: Environmental > Aquatic > Marine > Coastal > Sediment | place: USA: Delaware... | reverse complement strand
GCCGTTGTGCGCGGCTATCGTCTTCCGCCACAATCGCTTTTGAAAACAGCCGATGCGGTTTATTTTGATTTAGCGGATTTATGGCTTCAAACGGCGCGTCATGCGCCTGATGAAAAACAGCGGCAAGCTGATTTGTTTAAAGCGAGAGAAACGTTGGAATTACTGAAAGCGGTTGAATTAGAAAATTATTTTCAAGATGATTGTGTCACGGCTTTACAAGCTAAAAGGAAGCGTATTGATGATATCCTCACTGATAGGCATACCGCTGTACTCTATCCGATGATTTTTGCTCAGCGCGTTGAATTGTTGCTGAGTTTGGCAGGGGGGGAATTAAAACAATTTACTTTGACGGTTGAAGACAATCCGATGGCAAACTACGCTCATCTTCATAAAATCGTGAACGCTTTTCATCGTCAATTGAGAAACCCTAAGAGTAATTATCGGCGGCTGTTAGTCAATTCACGTCAACTTGAGACTATTTTTATCCAAAAAATTCGGCCGACACTTGAAGCACGACAGATCAAAACCTTGATTATCGTGCCAGACAGCCTACTACGAATTATCCCTTTTGCGGCGTTACATGATGGAAAACTATTTTTAATTCAACAATACGCGCTTGCGATCATTCCCGGTTTAACGCTGACAGAGGAGCCAAACCGATTTAAACGGCATGATATCAAGATGCTCATGGGTGGGCTATCAGAAAGTCGCCAAGGTTTTTCAGCGTTACCGCATGTGCTTAATTCAATCAACAGTATCGGGCAAATTTGCCAGACTCAAACACTTCCCTTAGTGAATAAAAGCTTTCTGAAAAATAGGCTGAAAGACAACTTAGCCGAAACCGCTTACACCAGTCTATATTTTGCTACCCATGGGCAATTTAAAAGCCAATCGACTTCAAGCTTTTTGCTGACTTACAACGATAAGCTGAATCTGAATGAACTCGAACAGTTTATGCGTATCAGTCAATTTCGTGATGAAGCTGTCGAATTGCTCACATTAAGTGCTTGTGAAACGGCGGTAGGAGATGAACGGGCGGCATTAGGCTTAGCGGGTATAGCCTTGAAAGCGGGAGCAAGAAGTGCGGTAGCGAGCTTATGGCAAGTGGAAGCCAGTTCGACAGCTAAACTGATGACGACTTTTTATCAGGCGATGTGTAACGGCCCTTATGTTTCTAAAGCGGAAGCGCTTCAACAGGCCCAAAAAACGTTACTACTCAGTCAAAGGCAATACAAACATCCTTATTATTGGGCCCCTTTTTTATTGATTGGGAATTGGTTTTAAGAGAGTAAGACTAATCCCCACACGATGATCGTATAGCATAGCGCAATGAATACGGCGGCTGATCCTATATCTTTAGCGCGTTTGATCAGTCTATCTTGTTCAAGACTGATTCGATCTGCTAACGCTTCAATGGCAGAATTGAGTAATTCTGTTATTAAGACTAATATGAAGCATGAGATGAGTAAGGCCCGTTCTAGGCCGTTGTTACCGAGTAAAAAAGCTAAAGGTATCAATATGATGCAAAGCACTGCTTCTTGGCGAAAGGCGGCTTCATTTAGCCAAGCGGCCTTTAAACCGCTTAGCGAATAGCCAAAAGCTTTTATTATTCTTAGCCATCCTGTCTTTTTTTGAGTCATTTGTAGGTTCCAATGCCAGATTTAAAAAGAAATAAACGCTAAAGGAGACGCTAAAGGAGACGCTAAAGAGGAAAATCTTTTGCGTTCTTTTGCGTCTCTTTTTCACTCCAACCCTCAGAGCAAACCGATTTCATCATTTATTAAGCGGTTCGGCTCGTTTGATCAACTCTTCTAACCCTGGTTCATTTGGATTGCGCGGTTTGCCTGGATAGATACAGTGGGCAGGGCAAAGTTCGGCTGCTTCAACCAGATGGGCATAAGTGCTGCTGTTTAAATCTCCTAGAATAGCTTGTTTGTTGTCATTGTAAATAAATAGCATACTGTTGATTTTCATGCAGTCATTGCAAGTGGTACACAGTGCGCTGTCTATCCAAGGATCGTCAAAAGTAACCTCTTCTTCCTCTTCTGGCGGCTTCGCTTCTGGTTCAGCTTCGGTAACTGGTTCAGTCGGCGCTGGTGTCGTTGTTTTCAAAACAACCGGTGCCCGGCTTTTTGAGGCTGTGGTGAAGTCCATTCCCAATAACACATCGGTTAAACGTTGCATCACTTCACCTGCGGTGTCTTGACGCACTTGTTCAAGGGCTTGAGCTTGTTCTGCTTGCAAACGCTCACGTTCCGCTTGTGCTTGTGCTTCAAACGCTTCACGCGCTTTTTCGACAGCTTGATCAACATATTTATTATGAATACCGGCTAATTCTTGCAAGGTATGCCAATAGTTTAAACGATCATGGCAAGCAAATAGCAGCGCACGGGAGATGACTAATTTGTGGAGTTCACCTTTATCATTAACGGCCCAAATAAAGGGAATCCGTTTGCAATTTTTTTCACCACTGCAATTTGATAAATACACATCAACTTGTACGAAAGCATCGTTATCAAAGCTGGCCGGCACTAAGCGGAAATGTTGACGTAAGCGCGGAATAAGTAATGCGTAGTCGGCAAAAGTAAAAGCTAAGTCTGTGGTAATCGTGTTGCCTTTGTCATCCTGATATTGAAACGGATGGTAGGCCCAATCGCTTTCGGGTTGTGGATTACCGCTAAAATCCATACGATCAGCAAAAGCATCACCGGCTTCGGGATTGATCTGAAAATAGGGATGCGTTCGACTTTCAAGGGCCGCTCCGGCAATAAGCCAGGCGTTGATGCCATGTGCAGAATGTTGAATCAGGCCCGTGTTGATAATATGTAAACTGGTACGAGTCGCGTCTAACCCTGACAAAAATTGTTTCAACAGATGACGATGTCTTGCTGGAGAAGATTGTGAAATGACGGCTTGTCGGTGGCTGATACCAAAATAGCCCATTTCAAAACGGTAGTTGATAAAGGCTTCTTCCTCGAACGACAGTGGGTTATTGTGTGCTTGAACTCGGGTCAAAACCTGTACTGGGCGGCCGGAAGTCAATAAACGAGAAAGAGAACGCATACTAGATGCTCTACCGACAAGATTATCTGCGGATTCAAACGCAATCACGGCTGGCATCAGCAGTATTTCTTCTTTAGAAAAGGCTTCCCAATTGAAATGGGCAAACCAAGGATCGTGAATTTGCTTATCATAGATGCCTTCAATTTCCAATTGCGCGATCCGTGCGGCACCAAATACTTTGGCCAATTTGGCTGTTTGTTTGTCAAAAAGTTCTGTCGCTTTAGCACAAGGTTCTGAATCGCTCACAGACTCAATCGTGGGGTTATCTTCTAACCAATTTCCGCTAAGATGCCCCAAATGAACGAGTCTAACCAGAATCGGATCATCTTGTTGTAGGTAGTCTTCTAATATCTGTAAAGCATCCACAATCCGCTGATACCGCTCCGCAGACAGCGTGCTCGAACCGCGTGAATGATCCATAATATCAGAGAGCACTATGGGATCAAATCGCGCACCGGCCGTGCCGACGCTGTCAAGTGCCATTTTAGGTTCTATAGCGTTATCTGATTTATTCCAGTCTATATTCAGCAATTTTTTAAGGGCCTGGATGTCTAACTGGATTTTTTCTTGAAAACGGGCACGTCTTGGGAAAAGACGACAGCGTATAGCATGATTCAATAAATGAATTGCCGCATAGCGTCCATATCCGAGTATTTGACTGTTTTTCGGCGTTGCATCAAGCAACTTATTGAAATCCGTTTGGAGACGGGCCTGATTTTCTTCATCCAACCCTAATTCTTCTTGCAACGTCTCTCCCGCTTCCGACAACAAGGAAATGGTTTCAATCGGCCCCTCGAATGCCCTGAGCGTTTGGCGCAAGTCTCTTTCGATACGGGGTAAATTATCTTTTAAAATGCGCGCGTTGTCAGCCCCTGGCGCAAAGGATTCAACCGTATCTCGCAAAAATACGGAAAGGGGTTTAGCAAGCAGCGAAGCCACCGCATCTGGGCTTTCCACGGAATCAAGAAACAGGGGGTAATCATAACGTAGCTTTGAAGCATCCCGGTAAGCATGGAGCAAAGCGGGCACGTATTCATCTCCCACCGGTTCCGTTAGGGTACTCGGATCGCCTAAATGAAAATGGCGTAAGGTGTACAAAATATCTTCATTGCTATCGGGTTGATAAGCAGGAAGAGAGGGTATGGTGTCTTTTTGATTGGTGTCTGTTTTTTCGACAGGCTCAGAAACCGTTTTTCGTGGCGCTGTAAACCCTAAATTGAATTGATAATCAGAATAATCGGACGCTTTCCGTTTAGTCTCGTTCATAAAATTTCCTACTCCCCTTTGGAAAAACGGATGGGAAAAATACCCCAATTTTAAAAGGGGGCAACACAGAAGGGGTTGAAAGTGAATTTGAGGTTAAACGTTTTTCTCAGAAAAAAATTGAACATCGCGTCATTCGCTGTGCGATATCAAGCTGGGGAAAACGATGTTTGCCTGAAAAGGTGGAATTGGGTTGAAAAAATACCATTAAGTTTAAAAGGGGATAACCCAAAAGGGGTTTTCAGATCAATGTTTAGCGAAGCGAAACGTTGACCTGAAAATATGAATAGGCTTTCAGGTAAATATTTTTGCGCACAAAAACGTTTACTTGAAAAGGGGCAACTTGGGGAAAACGATGTTTACCTGAAAAGGTGCAACCTGAGTCTCCCCCATTATGGAAAACAACCCCGATGGGGTTGAATGTGAAAGCAGCTGGGGAGGAGAAAACACGACAGCTTATTCAGCCTAATCCGTTAGGAAAGGACTTTGTCAATTTCAAATTTCTCATTGAGCAAATCGGTATTCCCTGATAATACGATCTGTGTTTTCTCGTAAGGAAAGCTATTGAGCTGTTTTTTATTTGAAGGAGGTTGATGTTTGTAAATGATGGCCGCCGAAATACGTTTTCTGTCTGGAATTTTCCCATCATAAGGCGCATAAGAAAAACAGAGTTCCGTCCCTTTGTGGGTATGTTGATTCCATTCCCGGAATTTTTCATGCTTGATAATGCGTTGTCTCACATTTTTACTCTCGCCCACATAAATCAGGGTCAATAACTCAATTGAGCCAGCATCTTCGCCCTCATCAAAATGCTTGCCTTCATAAACACAATAAATACCCGTTCCTTCAGGTATGTCTTGTTTATCTTGGGTTCTCCAAAACCCGTCAAATTCCAATTTGTAAGATGATTTTTTAGCCATCTGTAATTGTTACCTTGTTGAATTTAAAAAAAATAGGTTTGAATCAGGATTGCTCGACCGAAGATCGGACAGACATTTCAGAATGACTGCATTTTCAGAATAAAAATAATTAATCGTGACTATTATAATTAATGTCTTGTGAAAATCAAATCAAAAAATTTTATTCTGATAGTCTGTTAATACTGATTCAGACTCAATAACCCCATATATTGGGATGAAATACCATTAAAAACAATGCCATTAAATGACTGATTAAATGACTTATTTAGGCAAAATTTTCTCAACTAACTCATTAATGCCTAGTCTTGTTTTGTTGACATAAGAAAAATAACTGACAAAGAGATAATCAAATTGATTGCTTTCTTTATCAAGATAACTCATTAAATTAGAAAACAAGTGTTCTGTATAATGGATACCGGTTTTGAGTTTTTCTTGATCGATTTTACCAGATTGAGGGATTTTTTCAAAACCGAGTTGTCTAATTTTTTCTAAAATCGCGTTTTCTTGAACAGCATTTGGCGTAATACCAAATAAATCGCTTTTTGTAAAAACCAATAAAACGGGTTTTTTACGGAGATTTTTATCGCCTTCTATATGATATTCGTTAAGTCTTTGCCAAGCCGCGCGTGTCGCTTGCGTCATTTTTGCGGCATAGCGTTTTGCGGTTTGCTCGTCAAGGGTTTGTGCAATATCGACAACAAAAATAAAAGCATCGGCTTCCATCACCCATTTAAAATAAGGTTTTTCATGAAACCACTCTCCAAACGGTTCAGTCAATGCTTGACTGTCTTCACCGGGAAAATCGCCAATTTCAACTTTATATCTTTGTTTAAAAAATTTTCCACGAATAATATCAGTACGATAAGCAAACAAATCTTGATCCGTTGTGGGGCCCAATGCTTCACCCACTTCTAGTTTTGCTAAATCTGTGTTTATACGTTCAATGGTTTTCACACCACGCGGAATGGTGGAAATATTCAGAACATGTTGAGCAAATAACTCTCCAAATAGTGCGGTAATTAAGGTTGTTTTTCCTGATTTTGGAAAACCAATAACGGCAATGCTATAGGCTGGAGGGAGTTTGTTTTCAAATAATATCGAAAATAGCCAGATTATGAACGCTGTTGCTAGAATACCTATTATAAATGAAAAAATGTTAAATGAAAAAATGTTATTAATTAGATTTTCAACTTGAGCCTTTCCGACAATGAAGGCTAAGATTGTAACAACACTTGATACTATTCCAATTACAAGCATTACAATCTGATTATCTCGCTTTTTCATATCACCGCTCTCAATTTAAAGCTACGTTGTGTTTTAATAGCCGTCGCTATAGGCAATAAACAAAAGAGAAAAACGATACTTTCAAAGGTATATTGAGCCTGTTGAAGTAAATCGCCGTGTTTTTCGCCTATTGCCACAAGTAAAACAATAATGGTGAATAGAATAAAGCTGATAACGGCAAATGTCAAAAATAATGTGGCTGTACCATAAATTCGATTTTGTTCCTCTTCATCAGATAAAGGAATCTTATGTGCTAATAAATTTTGATTAATGAATAAACAGAGCAGCCCGATTGAGGCAGCCAGTGTTGAACTATTAAATGTGTGTAATGTCATGGAATAATCAAATAGGATTAATCTAATAAAACCTTCAATCAAGAATGGCAGTAGAGGAAAAATAATGTGAATTAAAATCCAAGTACCTGTTGAGGGTTGTTTTTTAGATTTATCAGTCATGATTCCAAATGATTATTCAAATCGTTAGCTTAGATGGTGGGCAACCAAAACCCGTTACCCACCTACATTTCAAAGTTAAATCGCTAAATCATCCAAAGCCTTATTAAACGCAGCTAATTTTTCTTCCATCCCCATATCGTTGCCTACGCTGGAAATTTCTTCGTAGCAGGGCGTTTCAGGATTATGATACAGTAAACCGATTGGGATTGAATCGGCTTGGGCGGCTGCAATATCATAAGCTTTTGACATGTTGCTGGGATCGTGTTCTTGCTGATTTGGAAAAAGGCGGGCGACATTTTTTTCGACTGAAATGCCTTTTTCGTGTGTTAGCAGTAACACTTGGGAGGGATCGTCTTGCAAGCATTGGAAGACATCAGAGGAGTAAACCGGGCAGCGTTGAAGAATGCTAACAAAGCTGAAGCCTTTATGATCGTGGGCGGCTTTGATTGTTTCATACAAGTGGGCCGGATTCCAATCAACGGTTTGAGCGACGAATGAGACGTTGCTGACACCCAAGGTGGTTGTCAGTGGATTATGCGGGGCTAAAATAGCCCCTTGTGGATGTGTATTGGTTTTTAATCCCAATCCACTGGTGGGGGAGGTTTGTTTTTTGGTGAGTGCATAAACGTTATTATCAAACACGAGTACCGTCATGTCCATGTTGTAGCGTATGGCATGTATCCAATGCGCGGCACCGATGGAATAGCAGTCACCATCCCCCGTGGCTACCCAAATATCCAGTTCTGGACGGCGGGATTTGATCCCGCAGGCAAGCGGTAAGGCTCGCCCATGTAAACCATGAAAACCATAAGTGCCCATGTAATGGGGTAAACGGCTGGAACACCCAATACCGGAGACGCAAACGGTTTTTTCTGGTGGCAGTTGTTTATCGCGACAAATGCGCTGTATTGCTGTGAGTACGCCATGATCGCCACAGCCGGGACACCAGCGCGCTTCTCCTCCGGCATAATCTCCCAAGGCAAAATAACGTTTTTTGATATCGAGGGACCAATCGGCTTTTAAACCAAACATCAGGCATCTCCTTTCATCGCGTTAAGACGGCGGGTGAGTTCGTTATAAATGATCCCGGGCTGCATGGGTTGTCCATGTACGTTAGACCAACAATCGACATCGACTAACAATTGCGCTCTGAGAATGAGAGCCAATTGAGTATAACGCCGGTTCTCTTCGTTAATCAAGGGCATGTCTGCTTCATCGCTATAATTGATTTCAACCGTTATAATTTTTTTGAACTTGGAAAACAAGTCTTTTAAGCCGGGTTCTAGCGGTGAGAGAAAACGCAGGTGTACCGAAGAGACACGATGACCGTTTGCTCGTGCATGATCCACGGCTTCTTCAATCGCGCCTAGCGTTGATCCCCAACCGACGATCAATAAATCACCTTCTGGTTCACCGTGTATTTCTGGCGGCTTTAAGGTACTCCACAGTGCGGCTAGTTTACGGCTACGCATGGTGCAGCCGCGCTGATTAGATTCACGATCATAAGCCACTTTGCTTTGATGAGTATGGGCTAATCCGGTCAAGACATATTCTCCACCGGCTTGTCCAACAATTGGGCGGGAAGAAAGGCCCGTTTCTTCATTCCAATCATAAGGGGGCACGCCCTTTTGCCAAGCGGATTGATCAATCGGCGACGCTAACCATTCCGCCTTAGGTTCTGGACGGGGGTAAGGCTGTACACCAGTGCCAAGGTTGGCATCGCTCAAAACGATAACGGGAGTACGAAAGGTTTCGGCCAGTTTGCGTGCCATGATCACAAAATGTAGGCATTCTTCAATGGTGGCCGGAGCAATCACTATTTTGGGCGCGTCACCGGGTTCGCCATATAAAGAGGCCAGCAAATCGCCTTGTTCCACCTTGGTCGGTAAGCCTGTCGCTGGGCCACCGCGTTGCACAACGCAAATAACCAAGGGAATCTCGGCCATGACGGCGAGGCCAATACATTCTGTTTTTAAAGCGAGGCCGGGGCCGGAGGTAATGGTGCAAGCGGTTTTACCCGCATAAGAAGAGCCGATGGCAAATCCTACCGCCGCGATCTCGTCTTCCGCTTGATGGATAAAGCCCCCTACACTGTGAAAGACATCAGACAAATAGTGTGAGGCCGAAGTGGCTGGCGTAATGGGGTACATCGATACCAGTTCCATACCGGAGGCCATGACACCTAGTCCTAAAGCCTGATTGCCATTAGTCACAATTAAACGATCTTTTGAATCAGCCGTTCTCCAAGGCGGAATGTCATAATGATATTCGATATTGGCCTTCGCAAAGTCATAGCCTGCTTGCAGCAGTTTATGATTCAGATCAATGACTTTTTGGCTTTTTTTGGCAAACGTCTGTTCGACTTCATGATAGGCTTTTTCTAAATCCCGATTATAAATATGACAGAGTAAGCCCAATACAAACATATTTTTACCCAATCGTGGCTGCGCTGTCAGCTTTAAACATTCTTCTTCCATTTGCACTTCATGAACAATGAGGCCATTTTCACGAAATTCAGCCACTGCCGATTGGTATTGTTGTTGGATTTTGGGATTAGGATCAGTAAGCCATTTATTTTCCAGTAAGATAACGGTACCGGGTTTATAAGCATGGGTAGCAATGCGGGAATAAAGCACTTGTTCATTGAGTGCCACCACTATATCCGCAGCATCGCCCATGTTAGTGATGTAACGAGAGCCTAAACGAATACGAATACCGCTGGCACCGGCTGGTGAACGGGCAGGCGGTTTGATTTCGGCGGGAATAATTTCAACCGTCCAAACACCGTTACCCATTTTAGCACTGATGGTACCAAAAGTTTGCCCTGCTTTTTGTGCGCCTTCACCAGAATCGCTAACAATTTCAACGATATGTTCATCGAGCTTGATGGGCGGCTTGGGTTCATTTATTGGTGCGTCACGGCTTTCAATCGGCGGTGCGGTTTCCAATGCTTTACTCATATATATTTATTCCTGATGCTTTATTCAGTTATCAGTGTTCAGTTATCAGTTATCAACACCTTGATATATTAACTAGCCATTCCCAATAAAGGTTATATTAATATAATAATCAACAAGATGTTAGAAATGATGCCGGATTGATATAGCGTATCGGCCTCATTTTTAGATGGCATCATATCAAAAAAAACGTTATGTGGCAGATATTAATTATATTAGACTTATCTCCTGAAACTTTGTCAGATTCATTTAAATGATCACGCAAAGCCGCATCGAGACGCTAAGTTAATCTTGAAACTTTGCGCGACAGCGAATAAAGCGTGAGATATGTTAAATAGGTTGAAAAAAGCGTCGCGCAAAACCTTATCACTTTCATCACCCACATTGCAGCCCAAAACTCAATTCAATTGATTTGGAAGCCCCTAAGCGTTGTTGCGAGAGACTATTCACCTCTGAAGGAGAGGGCCAAGGTGAGGGCAATATTGAAACAGAACTTAGTAAAATAAATTAGAGGGTATAATATCAAAAAAGAGCTTGTATGACAGGCATTGGCTTAATATCGTTTAACTGAACTGATGAACTCAGAAACAAACGAATCATTGAACTATTGAACTATTTTAGACAACATTATGAAGTTAAAAGACCCAAAACTGGTTATTCAAGCCGCACCTTTCTTAAAACAAGGCTTGACAACACCTCAAGCCATGTTGGATGTCATTTATGCCCTGATACCTATAACCATAGCATCAATCTGGTTTTTTGGCATCAGTGTGCTATTCGTCTTGATGGCAAGCATTGCTGGTGCCGTCGGCACCGAATGGCTTTTTTCAAAAGCCTCTCATCGTGGCGAATCATTGCGCGATGGCAGTGCCATGTTGACCGGCCTATTGCTTGGCCTGACTTTGCCACCCAGTTTACCGTTATGGATGGCCTTTCTTGGCGGCGTTGTCGGTGTTGGCTTAGGCAAAACGATTTGGGGCGGATTGGGGAATAATCTTTTTAATCCGGCCTTATTGGGTAGAGCCTTTTTGCTGGCTAATTTTCCTAATGCCATGACAACTTGGACAGCGGGATCATCAGGATTCTTTGATCTACACGCCAGTCATTTTGCCATACCGTTTATGCAAAGCGACGTTGATGCCGTCACATCGGCCACACCGCTAGGCTTGATGAAAT
>Ga0316201_10003902_pt1 | contig 11120 bp, 11 predicted proteins | sample CS6wburrow_MG_FD_204516 | JGI IMG/M metagenome (GOLD analysis project Ga0316201, IMG submission 204516) | Coastal sediment microbial communities from Delaware Bay, Delaware, United States - CS-6 worm burrow | ecosystem: Environmental > Aquatic > Marine > Coastal > Sediment | place: USA... | reverse complement strand
GGGGCTGCGAACATGGTTCTGATGATCACCAGAATGGAACGCTGCAGTTCCAGGGCTCTATCCAGATCACCCTCTTTCCAGGCCTCATAGATACCGACCATGATCTCAGGAAATATCCCGGCAGTAGCAGTCATACACCCTTCCGCTCCCATCAACAGACATGACAGCAAGGTTTCTTCACGTCCGGTAAGCATCGCCACATCCGCACCGGCAATGGCTATCTTGTCCATGAAGTGCATAAAATCCACCATGCTGCCGCTGGAATCTTTCATACCCACCACAGTCTCGTAGCGGCTCAGGCGCTTGACCATATCATAGTCCAACGGCGAGGTGAAGAGCGGTATGTTGTAGAGAATAACTGGAAGCTCGCTCTGCTCGATAATCGTTTCAAAGAACCTCTCAACCATGGCCCCATGCGGCTTATAAAAATAGGGCGGAGTTACAACGACAGCCTGACAGCCGATCGATCCGGCATAGGTGGCAAGCCGCACACATTCGTCGGGTGCCGAAGCAACAACCCCCGGAGTTACCGGAATGCGACCGTTAACCTGGTCCACGACGATTTCCATACAGCGGCATTTTTCATCAAAGTCCATGTGAATGCCTTCTCCCACTGAACTCACCGGAAATATACCATCCAGTTTACGTTCAATGTTGAACTCCAGCAGTCGGCGCAAAACCGGCTCGTTTACTCGATGGTTGTCGTCAAACGGGGTCAATAATGCGGGGTATATTCCTTGTGGACGAAACATTTTGTACAATCTCCTTATTTTAGGGCACCTAGGCCTCGATATTGAAAGGAATATCAAGTCTTTCAAGCAGCTCAGGAGTTGGTTTTCCGTCTTCAGTCCAACCACGGATTTTGTAATAGGTACTGACCATCGAGCTCACGTCGACGGTTTCACCCCTGCAGGGTCCATCGGGCAGCGGCTCGGTTTTAAACCGCTCTGGAAGCGTATCCATCTCTGCAGTCATCCCCTCTCGCAGATTGAACAGCCTCACGAGATTATTAACCCGCTCCCCGGCCAGCAGCAGATTGGCGGCATTGCCGAAAGAGTCGATTCCTGTAAGCGATTTAAACAGCGGCGCGATCTGTTCAAGCGAAAGGGTAAAGGCCGCAAAGAGACACAGTCCGCTGCAGTTTACCAAACAGTGAAGGTCCTGCTGGCCCTTGACGATTTCAGGTTTAAATTCTGTGGTATGCAGCCCCAGCGGATTGGACTGGTTCATGATCTCTTCAGCTATGGGCCATGATCGCAGATGACAACCTCCCCGGTCACTGGTGGCATAGGCAAGGGCCATGCCCTTACTGGCACGGGGATCGTATGCCGGAAGCTCCAAACCTTTGACCTGAGCGCCAAGTCCCCTGGCCCCAGGAATAATTTCCTCGAGCTGCCGGACACCCAAGCTCCATCGCTGTCCGGGACCTTCGCGCCTGCCAATGAGATGAACCGCCTCGACAATTGCCGTGCTGTTGCCCCAAGTAAGTTCGATGCCGCTGGTATCAGCAACCGATATCAATCCCCTTTCAAAACAATCCATCAGAAATCCGATGACATTGCCGACAGAAACGGCATCAAGACCATAGGCATCACAGAGATGCTCTGCCTCAATAATAGAGGCGATATCCGTATTTCCGCAATGGGCCCCAAATGACCATATTGTTTCATACTCGGGGCCTTCAGTGAAAGCGCCTTTAAATGGCCCGTCTTTTACCCGGGCAATTTTGCTGCAGCGGATGGTACATGCAAAACAAGCGCGGTCACGTGTGTAATAGTTGCGGACATCATGTTCATCGATCGGCTTTTCATCCAGGGTTGACCGATGAAAATTCTTAGTAGGATGAATGCCGGTATAATCCATCAGAGAAAGGATCACATTGGTGCCGAACTCAGCTTTTGCAGAGCCGGTATCTGGTGAATTAGCCAGCTCGTTGACGGACTCGCGCACCATGCGTGAGTATTCAGCAACCTCTGAGGCCGACACCGACCCCGAACCGTTTACGATAATCGCCTTAAGTTTCTTAGAACCCATTACCGCCCCGCCGCCTCCACGCCCGAAGGAGCGGAATTCCGTAAGCACATTGGCAAGAGGGGACAATAGTTCGCCGCTCTTGCCAATACAGGCAATCTTATGATCTATTGAGTAGGCATCTTTGAGCAGCCGGTGCGTCTCTAATGTATCCATGCCCCAATAGTCGTCTGCGGGGATCAATGAGACGTTGTCATTTTCGATGAGCAGCATTACCGGTGAAGGTGATGCTCCGGTAATGATTACCGCATCATAGCCGGCATATTTCAACTCTGGTCCGAAACTACCCCCGGCATTTGAATCAAGCCACAATCCGGTAGCCGGGCTCTTGGTACAGAGCTCCATTCTGCCTGAAGCCGGGACTGATGTTCCCGTCAACGGTCCGGTGGCAAACACCAGTATATTCTCCTTTGAAAGCGGTCCGCAGCCGGCAGGCAACCGGTTAAATATAGTGTGAATGCCAAACCCTTTGCCGCCAATGTACTTTTCGGCCAGATCTCTGTCCAGCGCAACGCTCTCAATGGCTCCAGAAGTCAGATCTACTTCAAGAATTTTGCCTGCATACCCATTCCACACCATTGATTATCTCCTTGAAATGGCCCCGGTGGGGCAGGTTTTTGCACATGAAAACGAACCATTGCAGGTGTCGCAGATATTAGGATAACCGTTTTGAGGGTGTATTCTTACACCTCCCACGGGACAAACATCGACGCATACGCCGCACAGAGTGCACTTGTCCGGGGACAGTACAACATGTCCATCCCATGCCAGGGCATCTTCCGGACACTCATTGATACAGAACTTCTCCTTACAAGGCAGACACACATGTATACCGCCGATTTCCGGCCAGGCATCTTCAATATATATTCTGGCCTGTTTGATACTCAGCATACCTGGATAATGTGCGGCTGTGCAGGCAAGCATGCAGAGCCTGCAATTCGTACATTTACCTTTTTTTAGCATGAACATTGTCGTTTCTCTCTTGATTGCACTGATAATTATCTGTGCTCCATATGATTGCACTTATCGTATCGGCAGCAACACACACGACACTGGCAGAGATAGCGTGTAAGCCGATTAACTTTGAACCATGATTACTATAAAGCCACGCTCCAGTAAACGCCGAATGGTGACGCTCTGTAAAAAAAACCATTTTGTATGGTGCCAATATTCTCAGGCATATCTGAGAATTATTTTTTGTCTGATACAACACATCATTCAAGATAGCTTCTCCAGCGATCAACTTGTGACGCCAGTAATTCTCGTATAGCTCTGTTTAGACCGTTGCCTTGGTCGCCCCAGTACTGATTCCCCCATCGACCAGGAGTGTTTGCCCGGTCATATAGGCGCTGGCATCGGAGGCAAGGAAAATAACCGTGCCATCGAGGTCATTTGGCTGCCCTGGACGCTTCAGAGGAATTCGGTCTATAAGGTAGTCTACCCACTCCTGGTTATCAAACAAGACCTTGGACTGTGCCGTTTTGAACCAGCCTGGCGCCAGACAATTAACGGTGATGCCATAACAGCCCCAGTCGTCAGCCAGGCTCATTGTCATCTGCTTGACCCCGCCACGACTGGCACAATAGGGTGTGATTCCTGCATAGCCAGCTACGGTGGTAACTGAGCCGATATTGATGATTCTGCCATAGTTTACCGGAATCATTTTTTTGGCCACCGCCTGGGCCACAAAGAAACCACCTCGCAGATTAGTGTTGACAACAAGGTTCCAGTCATCCCAGGAAACTTCTACAGCCGGCTTTCTCACATTACACCCGGCATTATTTACCAGGATGTCAATCTTGCCATAATACTCGTAAGCAGCATCGGTCATTTCCTGAATACTTTGATAGTCCCTCACATCCAATGGTAAAGGCAGCACCCGACGACCCAGCGATTTGATCTCTTCAGTAAACGTCAGCAGCGATTCAGCGTTCCTGCTGGTGACCACGACATCCGCTCCTGCACGTGCCAAGGCTCGGGCAAAATACTGGCCGAGACCGCGGCTGGCACCGGTGACTATTGCAACTTTTCCGGTTAAATCAAACAAATCTAGGCTCATACCTTCTCTCCCTGTTTTGAACCTTGTAGATAAAGTGACGGCTTTATCTACGGTGTCAAAATGACTTTCATCAACCCTTGTTCTTTGCTGTAAAGGCGCTCAAACCACTCCGCTCCTTCAGCAAGTGGTGCAATCTTGCTTATCATATCATCAACATTGATCTTTTTTCGGGCAATCATATCGAGGCAGGCTTGATATTCACCGCAAGAAGCACAGGAACCATTGATCCTTATCTGCCTGGTAACCACCTCCTGCAATGGAAACTCAACCGTTGCAGCAAGGTTTCCAATAATGGTGAGGGTACCGCCTTTTCGTAATGATGCAACAGCGGTGTTGACAGCAGCACTATTGCCGACGACTTCAAAAGCCAGGTCAGCTCCGCGGTTATCGGTCAATTTTCCTACTTCCTCTGCAACATTTACCTGTGTTGCCTGCAAGGCATAATCAGCCCCAAGCTTTTGAGCCATTTGCAGTTTGTTCCTCTCAATATCTACGGCAATGATGTTTCCACAGCCGGCAGCCCGAAGTGCTTGAATGACGAAGATACCGACCATCCCCGCACCAATTACGAGGGCACTGTCATTGAGTGAGATCGGTGTCAGGGCAACACCATGAAAGGCGATAGACACTGGTTCAACCATTGCCGCTTGTTCAAAAGAGAGTCCGCTCGGCAAGCGATAGAGGATATGCTCCGGAACTGCTACATATTCGGCAAACGCGCCATGTTGTCGATATTCCTTGGGTGATACGCCAAGGACCCGACGATTGTCACACAGATTAATGAGTCCCTGTCGACAATAAAAACAATCCCCACAATAGATGGTTGAATCAAATGTCACCCGATCCCCTTCCGAGAAATCCTGGACGTGATCCCCCTTTTCAACGATGATGCCAGAGGCTTCATGCCCCATGATCAGCGGAGGAATTCGACGGCCGCTTCTGCCGTCCATTCCGTGAACATCACTTCCGCAAATGCCGCATGCTTTTACCTCAATCAACACCTCTTTTTCAGTGATTTCAGGGGTTGGCATCTCTTTGTATACGAGTTTGCGGTACTCTTCTAAAACCAGAGCTTTCATGGTAGCATTCTCCTTTTTCTTGCTGTAAGAAGCGCGGTCGTGCCATAATGTTTTGTGCTCAGGTACATTACAGAACCCCGGTGATATTTGTAGCAAGCGTTACAAGATCGATACTATAGGCAAAAATACGAAGCAAGACTACCTTCCTTTCCACCCCGGGCATTACCGTTAAAGTGATGCGATACAACGACGAAAAAGCAATCGGTTCCTTTCAAAAAAACATACCTCCAGCAGCAGTGAATAGCTATTTTTTATTTGTTTTACCGACACGGTCTTAATGGCATTTTTTTAATGCGGGATGAACCACTATACTCAACGTTCTCACGTAGCTTGTTTATTAAAGAGACCTTTTGCTTCAATAAATAGTTATATCAGGGTGCCCGGCTTGTATGGTGGTTGCAAAAGATTGATACTATTTGCGGAACCTTTAGAACTCATATACCTTTTTAATCTTATCGAGTATACTCATGGTGTCTTAAGTTAAGACCTTTGTTCAAAAATTAATCCCAGGCTTCTGGGGAGGTACGAGATTTGAAGAGAATAAGGATTCATGAATGGAGGAATTGGCTCCTGGAATATATTGGTGATGACAAGTATGCATTGTCCCAAAAAGATAGTGAGGTGACCCACACAATTGTTGCGAAGAATGCAATGGATGCGGAAAATCAATGTCAACTAATTATTAAAAACGCAAAAAAGGAAGAGGGTTAGTTAATTACCGTTTAAGTCATTACACCAAAGGGAGATTTCTTAGCGCCCCCCTTTTTATCTTTTTTCCCCTTTTTATTATGCTTCAGAAGTTTAACCTTTCTCGCAAGTAATCCCTTATTTTCTGGATGACATTCAAACTCAACACGAGCGCCTGTCTTCAGAAACTGACAGTTTACGAGATCGGCCTTGCGCACCAGAATCTCGGGTCCGTCTCCGTTATCGAGTAGTCCATAGTCCTTATCTCGGAACCATTTTTTAACTGCTGTTTGCAAAAATCCACCTCTTAGTTAATTTTAAATGTACAAGCCTTTCATGAGAGCGACTCGATCCTGAAAAGATGCGCCGGTTCACCAAAGACAACTATCGTATTAATTATTCTTTATAATACGTGCAGGTTGTTTTGTGATTTACATTCAACACTTTGCAAGTTTGAATTTCAGCAAATGGACAGATCTTATCGTAATTATTGAATTTATAACAGATAATTACAGCAAGTCGACTCCTGCTGATTCGAAAAACCAGTTGCTCTCAGCTCTGCACAAGATCAATACATAGACCGTATCCTCGATAAATGCAAATCGTCCGATACGTCACCATATACGCTTAATTATTTGAATTACTCTATTATAGGGCTGATTAAAGATTTTATTTCTTCGGCACGGCTTGTTTATTTTCTTTGCCAACTACTTTAGTGAGATATTTCGCACCCTGGGCAATTGATAATTCTCTCGTTCCTTCAAAAATGACTTTTATCGTCCCGCAGGTATCCACGTCAGTGATTTTACCAATACCCCATTCAGCTTTCGCCTTATGTCGAACGTTTTCGCCTTTATACAGATTCACTTTCATAACTACCCCCAGAAAACATTGACTTTACGTACTTGTAATACAATAGGCATTAAATCGATCAAATCTCTCATTGTTGCAAAATAAAGAAAGCGGGGGATCAGCTTATGGGTTGTTGCTGCTCTTGATCTTTTGTGGTTGATCCTTCTTACCACACTTTTTATAGCATATGGGCGGTTTTTTTTCTTGCCAGTGATCTGAGAGTATCTTGAAAAAGTCATTATCCAGAATTTCCGGCAGCTTATTCTTCCGTAAATCAAACCGCTCTTTGCCACCATATTGCTTAAAAAGTTTTGAAAATCCATCTTTAGTACGCCGGCCAAGATAGATGTTTCTGGCAAAACGCGCAGTCCAACAGCAGGGGTAGACAATACCTTCGCAGGAAATATACAATTCGTTGTTTTTCAAGGCGAGGCATTGAATATCGTCATTTGAGGTGGAGGTATAATGCCGGCTCATTGATTTACTGTCTTTTGAGGGCAAATACTTTTTTGAAGGTGCTTCCAGATAATGGGTTGTACCGTCCCGAGCGGTGAACGGTATCTTTGTTTTTTCTTCAGAAAAAATCCAGTTACTTTTTTTAATGGTAAAGCGGGCAAAGCCGTATTCTTTGGATAAGTTATGGGCATGTTCCACCTGATGTTCATTATGCCGGAAGGGAATAAACTCCCAGTTTGCCAAGCCCCCGGCATCGATAAAAGCCCTGGCGTTGGTAATAATTCGCTTAAAGTTTGTGTTGCGCCGATAAAAACTGTTGGTATCTGCCAGACCATCAATATGAAAGTCGACCCGTGAACGGTGGTTTCGAGACAATATCGTTCCCAACTGAGCCCACCAGGCTGCATTCCTGGCCCCACCGTTTGTACTGATCGACACGGAGCAATTTTCACTGCATAAGTAGTCGGCTATCTCCTGACAATCTTTTGCCACAATTGGATCACCATAGCTGCCGCACATATGCACATCAACAAGTTGATCCCTTATTTCGGCATAGAGAAAATGGCGTATATCCTTCAGTGTTAACTCACTGCTGCCAATATAGCTTTGCGGGCGCAGGCCATTCGGGTTGGTGCGAATGCATAATGGGCAAGCAGCGTTGCACTTTTCGGTTAATTCAAGGTGTATTCTTTTTATATGTGATAAAGCGAAACCCGTCATGGGATAAATAGTAATAAATTAGTAATCTTAGTATAACCACAAGAGTCATTGCCAACATGATCTACGACTCATTTATGAGGTACTGAAGTAGCAAGTCTTCTCAAGTATTGCCGCCATCTAATGCAGCACAATAGTATCATAAACATTCATGAGATTACTAGCAGCAGTATGAGCTCCACAATGAGTTCAAAGAATATTTCATTTATGCTCTTGCTGGAGTAAGCATCTGTTGATTATAGCTTTCAAAACACCTGAATTTTCAGGGTAAGTGGGGTTGCAAGCAATCAAAAAAACAAGCAGAGCCAAGTCGGTACCACCTAAGTAAGGTCAGCTGAGGACAAGCAAGCCCCTGCCAGCTAGCCAGTTAAAAGGCGAAAACAGGAGAGAAATCAAATCAGTACATTCATTTCTATTAAAAACTTATCGTCACAAAACGCCACACTATATCCAGGCGTACTCTGTTTTGTACCCTCTTTTGCCCGCCTATCTTTAACCAATCGAAAGTTACACAGTCAATTATACATTTGTCAGCAGCAGATAATATGTCCGGTTTTTATAAAAGCCAAGTAAGGCGTCTTTTATGAGGCCGAGCAAAGTGTTTCAGGAGTATCGACAAATGAGATTTGAAAAGGTATACACCGGGTGGAAATTAAGAGAAATACCTCAGGAGCAAGCGGCATGTATGCATTGAATGAGCGATAGGACATATCGTCGTTTAATTCTCTTTTCTTTGCGCTCATTAACGGGGAGTTGCGATAGTTCAGATCTTTGCCGATAGTGTCGTCAGATTTTCAAGGATCAAAACCCATTGGCAGAATTTCTCCTGCTGAGATACAGCCGAAGTGGTCGCAAAGTTACTAAAAAGGTAGATGGATGCCAATTAGTACGTCTCTGATTCAGGTTAATAAATATTGCAAAAGTACAATAATCATGTTCTTTTGGCCTTGTTTGCTGGAGGGGGGAGAAAAACATTTCATGCAAACAAAAACACTTCATGCAAACAATTTCAATTAAAGCGATCAATGCCAGCAGGCGTCTTAACTGGTTTGTAGAAAGAACCTGTGTTGTATTAATGGTGCTACTTGTGCTGGATGTCTGGCTTGGGGTACTGGCGCGTTATGTACTGCCATTTCAGGCTACGTTCACTGAAGAGCTGGCACGCTACCTGATGATCTGGATGGCGCTGTTAGCTGTTTCAAGTGGTATCAGTCATCGAGAGCATATTGGTGTTCTGGTGCTATTTGAGCGTTTTCCCCCATCGGTACGCAAATGGCTGGCGGTACTATTTGACCTTATCGCATTGTTCTTTTTTGCAGTTATTTTTTATTACGGACTTGGCATGGTAGAGCGCGGATTCAACCGTTTCACCATGATTCAGGCGATTCCCAAGGCTTACCCTTTCATGGGAGTTCCGCTTGCAGCCGCAATGGCTTGTATACAGCTAATCCTGGTCGCTATTCACGATTTTTTTACTGTCGGTGATATTATCGGCACAAACCGGATGGAGGATTAACCGAATGATTCTGGTAGCCGCTATTTTCTTTGGATTACTTGTACTCGGTATGCCAGTTGGTTTTGTGCTTGGTGTCGCCGGCATGGTCGGCATCTTCGATATGGGCGGGGGGCGTTTTCTTGCCATGGCGCCGGATCGAATGTTTGCCGGGCTGGATCTGTTTCCTTTTCTTGCTATGCCTTTTTTTATTCTTGCCGGTGAAATTATGAATCGTTCCGGCATCACTACTCACCTGGTAGAATTTGCCGATTCACTGGTTGGGTGGTTGCGTGGCGGTATGGCACATTCCAACATGGTGGCGTCGGTTATGTTCGCAGGAATAACCGGAGCAGCTACTGCTGATGCTGCAGCTTTTGGCAACACCCTGGTGCCTGCTATGGTCAAACAGGGTTACACTAAATCATTTTCATGTGCGGTAACAGCTGCAGGCTCTATCATTGGACCGACCATACCTCCATCGACGCTGATGGTTATCTATGGGTCTATAATGGGGGTTTCGATTGCGGGGCTGTTCGCAGCAGGAATATTGCCCGGATTATTGATCTGTTTGATTTGTATGGCTGTTATCGCTTCCTTGGGTAGGAGATTGAATCTACCAAAAGCAGATAAAAGGCCGAGCCTGAAAAGTATTTTTATCGCATTTAAAAAGAGCTTCCTCGCTCTGGTATTACCTGTGTTTATTCTGGGGTCCATACTAGGCGGGATTGCAACCCCCACTGAAGCGGCTTCGATTGCCGTTTTTTACGCGCTGGTGGTTGGTGGTTTTGTTTACCGTGGAATCACCTGGAAGGATCTCTATGAAATGCTGGTTCGCACAACCCGTATTACCGGGGTAATATTCCTGATTATCGCCTCTGCTTCAATAATTGGCTGGTGGATGACCTTTAACCAAATACCTCAGCTGATTGCAGCAGGTTTTCTGGCATTATCTGATAATCCCAAGGTTATCATTGCGATGATTATCGGCCTCCTATTATTCATTGGTCTTTTCATGGATATTAATGCCACGCTTATTATTCTCGCACCGGTATTAGCCCCGTTGACTATGAAAATAGGAATGGACCCCGTGCATGCTGGTATCATGATTATTCTCGCGCTGAACATTTCATTGATGACGCCCCCCGTGGGTGCCTGCCTGTTTGTACTGGCGTCAGTAACCAAAACCAAAGTCGAAGCCATAACAAAATCCCTGTGGCCTTTTTTACTTGCAGAAACCATTATTCTATTTATGGTTGCCTATTGGGAGAACATGACGTTGGCCATTCCTCGATTTCTCGGGTTGTAGATGTCGATGGAATATCTTTCATAACAACCATCCTAGGGAGGAATATTACTTATGAAATATTACAACAAAATTGGTCGGTTAGCAGCAGCAGTCATCGTTTTCGGTATGCTCTCAGTCAATGCCTTTGCCGCTGATGTGACTATCCGCGTTGCACATCTTAACCCGGAAGGAGCATTTGAAAGCCACTCTGGTGCGATGACGACGATATTCAAGTCTCTGGTGGAGAGTGCGAGTGGTGGAGAGATCGAAGTCAAACTGTTCCCCAACGGACAACTCGGAAAAGACAACGAGGTTATCCAGCAGGTTCGCGACGGTATCGTCGAATCGACGATTTCTTCGGCTGGTGGCATCGCCCAGCATTATCCTCTGGTTGGCGTATTTGATATCCCATTTGCGTTTCCGAATATTGCTGTTGCCAATCAAGTCATCGATCAACGC
>Ga0316201_10003901_pt1 | contig 11120 bp, 11 predicted proteins | sample CS6wburrow_MG_FD_204516 | JGI IMG/M metagenome (GOLD analysis project Ga0316201, IMG submission 204516) | Coastal sediment microbial communities from Delaware Bay, Delaware, United States - CS-6 worm burrow | ecosystem: Environmental > Aquatic > Marine > Coastal > Sediment | place: USA... | reverse complement strand
ACACATTGCTGATGCTACACCCTTGCCGCGTGCATTTTCACCAACGATATATCCACAGTTTCAGACGTGGCTCCCCAAAGCGGGCTGGTTTGGTTTGATGTAGTAGGTGCCAAGAATATCGTTGTTTTCATCTACAGCAACAAATGTTTCTGAAGGCGTAACAACTCAAACTCGGTATGCTTCCTCTTCGGTGATTTCAGGAGAAAAAGCATAAGTTTCACCGGAGCGGAATACCGGCTCGATGATTAGCCAGGTGGCACGCCAGTCCCGTCGTTCAAACAAGAGAGCAGTATGTTCAGCGGGTACGCTGACCGCCGCCTGGTAACACCTGTTGCATCATTCCCGCCGGGTTCATTTGCTGAAATTGTTTGCTTCCCTGGCTGAAAGCCTGTCCCAATCCATGGATACTCTGCTCCATACGCATCATGGACTCATTCATCGTATGGATACTATTCTGCATTTCACTGACGTCCTGTGAAATAGCACCCACATAAGTGGTCATCTCGCTCATCGATCTGCTCATATTGAACATCAGCGCTACAAAAAGAAGTGCGATCACTCCTGCGCAGACAAATAACAACGCCTGTAACGATTTGCTGGCCATGTGCTTACAGTGTTCCTCTTTTCCCGCGGTCAGAGCAGGCCTGACGGCCAGGCGGCTGCTCTTGTCTCTTCAATTTATCTGTTTTAGAGCGTTATCACCTGGTCGGGCATGTTTCCGGAAAGTGCCTCGTACAAGTTGGGAAAACAACCGATAACTGCACCATCAACGAGATTATCGTCTATTTCACGTTCATAGCAGCACTTGTCACACCCCATTAACAACATACGCTTGTCTCTTGCAAGTTTCGCGAGTCGCTCGCCCAGTGGATTGCCCTTAACCAGAACATAATTGTTGTCTTCAAAAAAGAACATGCCGACAACATCAACACCGTGTGCATCCGCCTCCAGTTGCGGAAGTATCATCTGGCCCAGCTTGAATGAAACTGTATGACCCTGGCTGGAGAATATATATGCAATTTTCACGATGGCTCCTTGATAATAGTCAATAGTCTAGGGGTTCATCGGGAGCATAATGCCAGATTGCAGGCTGAGGTTAAATTACATTCGCTACACGCTTTCTGCTGCTGAGCACGAGAATACTTGTGTGGCGCTGAAAACTATTCTCGAGGGTTCAATTGAGCCGCCACCAGGAAATGTTATTTTGTATGTGACATCCGATCATCGCCACCTTCAAGCCGAGCATATGAAGGATGAATGGCGCTAAGTTTAGCCTATTTAGCCCATTGTAGAAGGGTCGAATTCATTCGACCAACCACGTTGCCATTCCATCTATCATCCCGGATATAGCCACAATCTGGGTAGCCGCCCACAGCTATTGGCCGAATAAATTCGACCCTACAGAGGAAGAGCCGCCTTCGGTTAGAGCTCTCCGGCCATAAACCGATCAGTTTTTTATTCAGATACTTGGCCAGATTTATCTCGATCATGAAATCAGCCTTTCCACCCGCCGGAACCGTTATGCCAGGATTTAACTTGAGTCCGCCTTGCTCCCCGCAACAACTGGGGCAGATCAAAACCTGTTGTCCTCCTGAATCCATAACGTAAGAACGTGACTCATCGACGTTATCTCTGTTCTATTCGCTGTGGATAAGTGGCGCCATTAAGCGGTCCGCATTTATCACCACCTGCCGGAAGCCGTTGCCTTCCACTTTTGCCGCCAGCCAGGGACGTACCTGTGTCAGGAGTTGGGTTGTTGTTGCAAGGGCCGGCAGGGACATGCGGATAGAGCCGCCTTCGCTACTCAGTTCGACCAACTGCTGATTTTCTCCCGGGAGGGGATGGATGCTGAGCCGGTTCCAGTCAATACGGACGCCGCCTGACCTGATTTCGGCGATGAGGTCGGCCAGCGCATTCAGGTCCGCAACAATCCGGTCGCACGCTTTTCTTTTCTGGCCGAGATTCACCATGTCCTGAAACTGGAATTCCAGGCCGTCATCGGTGGCGCAGACCGGGCCCGCCTGTTCGCTGAAACTCCAGCGCGGGGCTGAATTCTCCCGCTGCGGCGCCGGCTCCGCGCGCTGATACTCATCGATCAGATCTTCGCAGCGGTACAGCGTGCAGAAACGCTCGACTACACGCTGCTCGAAGGTGGCCTGTTGCAGCGTTGTCGGGAAGTTCACCATGACGGGTTTTCCATCAATGTGCAAAGCGACACTGTTTTCTGGAACGATTTCAATTGCGACCGATGTGTCCGTTGTCATGTTGTTTACCACAGTCATTAAGTCTGCTGCATAGGTGTCCACCGCATGTGCCCAGCGTGTCGGGCTTCGGCCCGTCATGTGGTTGCGTGCATCTTGCCGTGCGCGGTCCGCCTCGTGGCGATGGGCTATCACCATCTCAGAGACGGCAGCCACGGCAAAATCCACTCGCACCGCTGCCGGCGCTTCACTGACTGACAGGGCGAGCCGGTTGAGTGTGGAAAAAGACAGTGGTACATCCCGGGACTGTTCAGCTGCGGCTACGGGGCTCAGCAAGAGCCCGCAAAGTAACGGCAGGACAAACCGTGGGTACACCAGTAACGGTGTCTGCATCTGTGGATTATCCCAGGCTTCCTGCCCGCATTACGTACGATTCATGGGTGTATCAGGGGTGGAGACCCGAATTTAAGTGCGATTAATATGATGGTTTCAGCCGCATATGGCGCAAAACTGATCAGTAACAATATGCTGCCCAGAGCCATGGTAGTGTATTTCATGTCGATTTTCCCCTAACCGATTTTTGCCCCTGTGGCCGGGGCTTTCAGGTTTATTGTTATTGAGGCAACTTTCTGACAGCTGCTGTGTTCTACACTATGCAATGTTTGTGCAATCCGGCTTAAAGAAAGTTAAAACAGTATGTTATTGAATGGCACCCCGACTGAATCCGAAAATTCTGTAACCTTTTTCGACAGATGTCCGGGGCTTGCGACGGCACGGCGCCACCAGCCTCTGGGTCAAAATTGTTGTAATTTCCGGCGTGTCTTCACCCGTCTGTTGATCTGCATCAAAGTGGTTGCCGGATTTCCTGTTTAATATGTTTCATCGTTGTCTACATGAAAATGCGTTATGTTCTCGTTCAGTGATACAGAGAGTTCCGCGCTTGCTTTGCCGTATGTCGTGGAAAAAGCCTACGGTTTGTATCCGGGATTGGCGTCGTTCAGCAGCGACTATAGTGTCGCGGATTATCGCGACTGGATAGAGCAAAGCAATGGTGATCCGCTGCCGGCGCCGCTGGCACTGTATATCCAGGATGCCTGCGAAGATGATTCGCCCCCGGTTCGGGGTGCGGACATGTCCTCCTCGCGCAGACTGCACGCGATTGAACGTGAACTGACCCTGCTGGGCGCGTTTTTCGACACGGACCGGCCGCTACAGCAACTCATCTGTTCCGGCTCCGTTGCTACTGACTGGACTGACGATCAGCTTTACCGGCTGATTGCCGTTGTTCAGGAATCCTTTTCAGCCGATCAAAACGGTATATCAAACTGGTGCGCCTGTATGGGTTGTGTGATGCCTTCACAGGAGCGACTGCGATTGTTACGTATCCTCGGATTCAACAGTGTGCGTTTTGCGTGTCTGGATCATCAGGGTGCTGTGAATGAGCTGGCTGAATTGGGTATGGTGATCGGGTGGGCGCGTCAGTTGGGTATCCAGCAGGTTGTGCTTGATCTGCGCTCTCACCAGCCGCAACCGTTCATGCCGCTTAAGACTCTGGAAAGCTTTCTGGCCGAGCAGTACCCGGAGCGGGTTCGACTGGTATGCGCTCACCATAACGGGTATCAGTCGTTGACCGGGGTGCTGTCCTCAATCGGGTATGAGAATATCGGCCATGACTGGTTTTTACACAGAGATGACTTTTGCCTGCGCGCCAAGGTTGCCGGTCAGTTGTGCTGGTCATTACTTGGTTTTACCGAGTTGTCCAATCCTGATGTGATTGGCATCGGACCAGGGGCTATATCCTCAGTGGGCGAATTCTACGCCGTTAATGAACCATGCTGGGCACCCTATCAGGCTCTGTTGAATCAGCAGAAGATTCCCATGGTGGGTGGCATCGAGTTGGAAGCGGATGATGTGCTGAGGCGCGAAATCATGGGCATGATCCTGGCCACTTCCTGTATACGAGTCGCAGCTGTCGAGGAAAAATGGGGCATTCAGTTTGAAAATTATTTCGCCTATGAGGCTGAATGCTTGCGTGATTTCGAGCAGGAAAACTGGCTTGAGTGGCAGGCTGACTGTATCCGAATCCGGGTACAGGGTTGTCGCGAACTTACTGAATTATGCCGTCTTTTCGATCATAGGGCGCGGCACTGAGAAAAGCCGGATATACACTTTGAAGACAGCCATTACGCTATCGCCGGGGCCCTGTCAGGCGCTGTGCCCATAGGTCGTGGCCACATACTCATCCACCAGTTGCTGGAATTCTTCGGCGATGTGATCGCCTTTCAAGGTCACCGTTTTTTCACCGTCCACATACACCGGGGCTACAGGTCGTTCACCGGTGCCCGGTAGACTGATGCCGATGTTGGCGTGTTTGCTCTCACCAGGACCGTTAACGACGCAACCCATGACAGCAACGGTCATCTCTTCCACACCAGGGTATCGCCTGTGCCAGACTGGCATCTGTTCGCGCAGATAGCTTTGAATGTCCTGCGCCAGTTGCTGAAAATAATCGCTGGAGGTGCGGCCACAGCCCGGACAGGCAACCACGCTGGGTGTAAAGGAGCGCAGTCCCATCGATTGCAGGATTTCCTGGGCAACCTGCACTTCCTGGCAGCGGCTGCCGCCGGGTTCCGGTGTCAGCGAGATGCGGATGGTGTCCCCGATACCCTGTTGCAGTAACACCGCCAGGGCCGCGGTGGAGGCGACAATTCCTTTGGCGCCCATACCTGCCTCGGTCAGACCCAGGTGCAGGGCATACCGGCAACGTTCCGCCAGCGCCTGGTATACCGCGATCAAATCCTGCACGCCGCTCATCTTGACAGACAGGATAATGCTGTCGGAAGCCAGACCCAGTGATTCAGCACGCTGCGCGTTCTCCAGGGCCGACGTCACCATCGCCTGGTGAATGATCTCCCGTGAGTCTCTGGGCTCAGCGCTTTTAATGTTTTCATCCATCAAGCGCACCACCAGTTCCTGGTCGAGGCTTCCCCAGTTGACGCCGATACGTACCGGTTTGTCATAACGGCAGGCGGTTTCGATCATGCTGGCAAACTGCTCATCGCGTTTTTTACCGCGGCCGACATTACCCGGGTTGATGCGGTACTTGGCCAGCGCTTGTGCACAGGCGGGGTTGTTACTCAACAGTTTATGACCGTTGAAATGGAAGTCGCCGATTAATGGCGTCTCCATCCCCATATCATCCAGTTTTTCACGAATCGCCGGCACCGCCCTGGCGGCCTCTTCGCTGTTGACGGTGATGCGGACAAGCTCGGAGCCTGCACGTGCCAGTTGAGCCACCTGGCGGGTGGTCGCATCGACATCGGCGGTGTCGGTGTTAGTCATTGACTGTACCGCGATAGGTGCCGCGCCCCCCACAAGGACCGGGCCTACGGCGACTGCATGTGTGGTGTGGCGGACGATGGAGGGGCTTTTCGCGGTCATGGGTATTCATCGCTGGACTGTCAGTGGCTAATGATAGTCGCAGCCGTCGGCCTGGAAAAGCGCTTGCTTGCGGATTAAACCCCTCGGACCCAGCAGGAGAGGGGCGGTATAGAAAAACTTGCATCCGGGGATTACCTGTATATACTTCCAGTACACTGGATAAAATTACAGCAGGTGGTGCAATGCAGGAGCTGACTCCGCGGCAGGCGGAAATCCTGGCTCTGATCAGGGAATATATCTACGACGAGGGTTATCCGCCCACGCGCATGGAAATTGCCGAGGCCTTTGGTTTTCGTTCGCCCAATGCCGCCGAGGAGCATCTGCGGGCGCTGGAACGCAAGGGGGCTATTGAATTGTTGCAGGGTTCTTCACGCGGTATCCGCCTGCTGGATGCCGGGGAAGAGCAGGGTATCCCTGTGGTGGGTCGGGTGGCGGCCGGTGAACCGATCCTGGCCGCAGAACATGTCGAAGACCATTACCCCGTCGATCCGGCACTGTTTCACCCGCGGGCGCATTACCTGCTGCGGGTGCGTGGCATGAGTATGCGCGATATCGGCATTATGGATGGTGATCTGCTGGCGGTACATCGTACCCGGCAGGCGCAGAATGGCCAGATTGTGGTGGCCCGTCTGGACGATGAAGTCACCGTCAAACGTTTCCGCCGCCGGGGTTCCATTGTTTATCTGCTGCCCGAGAATGAGGAATTCGAGCCTATTCGTGTCGACTTGCGTCAACAACCGCTGGTTATCGAAGGTTTGGGCGTAGGGATTCTCCGTAACCAGTCGCTATGAATCTCGATGCTTTGTTACAACGCACGGATGTCTGGCGCGGTGGCCGGTTCGCTACCGCCGTTAAGGCCGTGCCCAGTGGGTTCAGCGAACTGGATGAACTGTTGGGCGGTGGCTGGCCACAGGGCGCCTTAACCGAAATCATGACATCCCGCCAGGGTATTGGTGCATTGCGTCTGCTGATGCCGGCGCTGGCACGACTCAGTCAGGACGACCGCTGGATATGCTGGGTGGCACCCCCGCATATTCCCTATGCCCCCGCCCTGCTCAATGCCGGCATCGATTTGTCGCGCATATTACTGGTGCATCCCGGGGCGCAGCATGATGGTTTATGGGCCGTGGAGCAAAGTCTGCGTTGCGGAAACTGTGCTGCCGTTCTGGCCTGGCCGACGCTGGATGACAAAGTCATGTTGCGGCGCCTGCAACTGGCGGCCGAAGCCGGTGATGCCCTGGGTGTCCTGTTCCGTCCCCGGCACTTTGTACAGCGACCATCAGCGGCGGCATTACGCATCCAGCTGGCCCCCGGCATCGATGGTGGCCTGTCGGTGTCCATCCTCAAACGCCGTGGCGGCTGGGCTGCCGGTCCGGTTCATCTGCAAACACATGCTGCACTGGCTTTGTATTCGCGCACCACGACTGCCGCTGGAAATTTTCGCGCGTAGTGTCAACGAAGCACAGCCACTGGCGGTCAGTGACGAGGGACGACGAGCCAGTGTGTTGTTGTGTAATGATGCCGCACAGGAGCATGGCATCTGTCCCGGCATGCCGGTTGCAGCCGCGCGGGCCCTGGCCCGTGACCTGATTATCCAGCCCAGGGATCACAAGGCTGAGCAGGCGGCCTTGCACAGTCTTGCCGCCTGGAGCTATCAATTCAGTTCCCAGGTCAGTCTCTACCCGCCTTGTGCGCTGTTGCTCGAAGTGCAGGGCAGCCTGGTCTTGTTTGGCGGGCGTGTTGCCTTACTCAGGAAACTGCACACGGGCCTTGCCGAACTGGGCTATCGGGTTCAGCTTGCCGGTGCACCGACACCGCTGGCTGCATTGAGCCTGGCCCGCTGTCAGCGTGAACAAATGGTCGCAGAGCAACATCGGCTGGCAGCGGTCCTGGCACCTCTGCCCATCTCCGTACTGGATTGGGAGCCTGCATTACTGGAATGTCTGGACGGTATGGGTGTGCGCCGACTGGGTGATGTATTTCGGTTGCCGCGTGATGGGCTGGCACGCCGGCTGGGTCAGCACAGTCTGCTCTATCTGGATCGCATGCTCGGCCGTCAGCCGCATCCACAAACCCTGTACCGGCCACCCACCCGGTTTAAACACCGCCTGCAGCTGCCATCAGAAGTCGAACACGCACAGGCATTGCTGTTTGCCTTGCAAAGACTGGTGCTGGAACTGTGCGGCTGGTTGCGTGCCCTGGGTGCGGGAGTTCAGACATTCGATATTGCTTTATCGCATGGGCGCGGGCGCTATACAGCCTTGTGTATAGGCGTACACAAGGAGAGCCGGGATGCAGAACAATTCAGCATCCTGTTGCGTGAACGCCTGGCACGACTGGAACTGCAGGAGAGCGTTATCGCAGTCGAACTTCGTGCAGAGCAAATTTTAAAGCTCGAGGCACGCTCGCTGGACCTGTTCGGGCAGTCTGATGGGAGAAGCGAAGGCGATTTGCTTGATCGTTTACGTGCGCGGCTGGGTGATCAGGCTGTACAGGGGCTCAGTGCCGTTGCTGAACACCGGCCCGAGTATGCCTGGTGCTACAGTAAACCTGGCCACAGTCGCAAAGACAGCAATGGTCAGCAGAGACCGCTATGGTTGCTGGCTGTGCCACGACAGCTCGAAACCCGGAGTGGACGGCCGCGCTTGCAAGGTGAGCTAAAGCTGCAGGCAGGCTGTGAACGTATCGAATCCGGTTGGTGGGATGACCAGGATGTAGCACGTGATTATTTTGTCGCGATAAACCCTTCAGGTTCGTGTTACTGGATTTATCGCGAACTTACCGGTGAACGGCACTGGTATTTACATGGGGTCTTTGACTAGTACTCCGGCTGGATCGCTACCCGGCGGTGCCGTTGCGAACCGATTCCTTGTAAGAGCGGTAAAATTCGATCATGGTTTTCCACACCGGCCCAGGTGCTCCCCGACCAACCGCTTTTGCGTCCAGCATTGTGACCGGTATGATTTCCCGGGTGGAACTGGTTATCCAGATTTCATCGGCTTCGCGTAGCTGTTCTTCGCTGATATCGGTTTCCCGACAGGACAGCCCGTGACGCCGGGCGAGTTCAAGAACCAGATCGCGGGTGATACCGGGCAGCATTTGCGGCCCCTTGGCGGGCGTCAGAATGTTGCTTTCCTCGATGACAAAGACGTTGCTGGATGACCCTTCAATAACCAGGCCATTGCGGATCAGTATGGCTTCCGCGGCATTTTGGTCAGCAGCCTGTTGCCGCAGTAATACATTGGGTAACAGGGTGACAGCCTTGATGTCACAATGGTGCCAGCGTATATCATCGAGTGTAATCGCCGCGATGCCCTGTTCTGTCACTGCTGGGTCCGGTTCGGTGATGGGATTGCTGCTGGCAAAAACAGTCGGTATGACGTTTTCAGGAAAACTGTGGTCACGTTTTGCAGCGCTGCCCCGTGTCACCTGCAGATAAACCGACTGATCGTCATTGACTCCAGCCGTTCCGCGGTTGTGTTTCAATAAAGTGCTGAGAATTGTTTTCCACTCAGCATCGTTGTACGGGTTGTCGAGGCGAATGCCGTCGAGGCTGTTCTGCAGTCTTCGTAAATGGTGCGAAAGCCGGAAAAGCCGCCCGCCATAGGCCGGGATGACTTCGTAGACCCCATCGCCGAACAGAAAGCCACGGTCAGTGACCGGGATAAGGGCCTCTTCGATGGGGACGAATTTTCCGTTCAGGTAGACCGTGGGCATGGCGGAATTGTTTTGCGGGCCTGCCGAGCGCCTACTCAAAATACAGCATGGCTTCATCAACGATGCGTTGCCAGAAAGTACCTTCATTCACCGTTTGCAGCGCAACCAGGTCTTTTTCGGAAACAAGCTTATCGGCGAGTCGCACCACCACATGTCCCAGCGCCTGCCCCTGGGAGACGGGAGCGACGATTTGATCCTGCAATTTCATGGCGGCATCGAGGTTTTTGTATTCACCACGGGGAATGGTTACGTACAGGGTTTTATCCAGGCCTAAATCGACGGACTCGGTGGCACCTTTCCAAACCCGTGCTGTGGTGAGTTTGTTGTCGGCGTCGTACAACTTGTGGGTTTCAAAAAAACGGAAGCCATAGTTGAGCAGGGACTGGGTGGCATCGGCGCGGGCTTCCTCGCTCTTGGTGCCCAGTACGACACTGATCAGGCGCATGCCATCACGCTTGGCGGAGGTCACCAGGCAGTAACCGGCTGAATCCGTATGCCCGGTTTTTACCCCGTCCACGGACTCGTCGCGCCACAACAGTTTATTGCGGTTGTACTGCGTTATATCGTTGTAGGTGAACTCGCGCTCCGAATACCACTGGTAGTATTCGGGGAATTCATCAATCAGGGCGTGCGCTATGATGGCGATGTCGTGCGCCGTTGTATAGTGTTCCTTGTCCGGCAGCCCGGTGCTGTTCATGAAGTTGCTGTTAGTCAGGCCGAGTTCTTTGGCGTGGTGATTCATCAGGGCGGCAAAACTGGCTTCTGTGCCGGCGATATGTTCTGCCAGTGCGACGGTGGCATCATTACCGGACTGAATGATCACACCCTTTAACAGGTCGGCAACATTGACCAGCGTGTTGACTTCCACGAACATACGAGAGCCTTGTGTACGCCAGGCTTTTTCGCTGATGCGGACCTTGTCAGACAGCGCCAGAGAACCGTTACGGATTTCCGTGAACACCACATAAGCGGTCATCAATTTGGTGATGCTGGCTGGTTCCATAGGCTGATCGGCATCCTTAGCGGCTATCGACTGGCCACTGTGGAAATCCTGCAGCAGGTAACTTTTTGCGCCAACAGCGGGTGCTTTGGGCACTGGTGTGGCAGCCTGGCACCAGGCGCCGGTTATCAAACCGAGAAGGAGGAACAAAGTATATAACGCTTGGATTCTTTTCATGGGCCCGGATGTCTTTTAATCAAGCGCAACATTGTCGGCGCTTGCACAGGGATTTTCAATGCGGAGTGAATCAGTCAATCACCACTCTGGGTGATTCGATTCCCTGGTCAACGAGAAATTGGGTAAGTTTATCAGCGGTTTCGACATTCGCCAGAGGACCGATGCGGACCCGGTAGATGGGTTTCCTGTTGGACTTGCCTTCGCTGATCTGCAGGTTGCCGGGCAGTTCAGTCGAACTCAGCCGGGTTTTAAGGCGTTCCGCATTGCCGCGGCTGAGAAAGGCGCCGACCTGCAGATAGAGAGAGAGTCCCTGTTCCGGCTGTTGCGCTTCGCTGACATTGATAGCTTGCATTGCGGCGATTTCGGTTTTACTGCTGTTGACAGCCTGTGTTGCGGCGATTTTTGGTTTGCTCACCAGTACCCTGGGTTTTGCCTGTTTTGCCTGTTTTGCCTGTTTGGCCTGTTTGGCCGTTTCCGGGTTGTATGAGCGCGGGTCGATGGCCTGCACCTCAACCAGTCCGGTACCTTTGCCGAGAATATCCAGTCTGGCGGCGGCGGCATAGGACAGGTCAATAATGCGGTTG
>Ga0316201_10003900_pt1 | contig 11121 bp, 10 predicted proteins | sample CS6wburrow_MG_FD_204516 | JGI IMG/M metagenome (GOLD analysis project Ga0316201, IMG submission 204516) | Coastal sediment microbial communities from Delaware Bay, Delaware, United States - CS-6 worm burrow | ecosystem: Environmental > Aquatic > Marine > Coastal > Sediment | place: USA... | reverse complement strand
GGTTCGTCAGATCATGACAAATTATGTAGGCATTGTAAGGTCCGATCTGCGTCTTGAGCGGGCGCTTACAAGGCTTGAAATAATTTACCGGGAGACTGAGGACCTCTATAAGAAATCAAAATTATCTAAGGATATCTGCGAGCTGCGAAACCTGATCAATGTAGGCTATTTAGTAATTAAGATGGCCCAGGCGAGAAAAGAGAGCCGGGGACTTCACTATACAATCGATTATCCGAAAAGAACTTCCTGACTATTCCGCCCAAAAATGCGTACTCATATTGGTTCGTAAATCACCCCATTCCATCCGAATTTGCTCCAGTATTGCAAGGATCTCATTTACATCCAGGGTGGTCAGCAGTCTGAAGCGTGTTTCCTTGAAATTCGGAATTCCTTTGAAATAGTTGGAGAAATGTCTTCTCATCTCGTAGATCCCGACCGGATCTGATTTCCACTCAAGTGATTTTTTGAATTGTTCCCCAGCGATATCCACCTTTTCTGCAATCGTTGGATCCGGCAGGAGTTCTCCGGTTTTCAAGAAGTGTTTGATATCCCTGAATAACCAGGGTCTCCCCACAGCGGCTCTTCCGATCATAATCCCGTCAACACCATAGCGTTTGAACATTTCCCGTGCCACATGAGGCGAATCCACATCTCCATTTCCAATGATCGGAATGTGCATCCTGGGATTTTTCTTCACCTCACCAATAAGCGACCAGTCGGCCTTTCCTTTATACATCTGGGCCCTGGTTCTTCCATGGATCGTCAGTGCAGCAATTCCGCAATCCTGGAGCTGCTCGGCAAGGTCCACAATGATTTTTGAGTTCTCGTCCCAGCCCAGTCGGGTCTTCACGGTCACCGGCAAGGGAGACGCATCGACAATGGCCCTGGTGAGCTCCAGCATGAGTGGAATATTCTGAAGCATGCCAGCTCCCGCACCCCGGTTAGCGATTTTCCTTACCGGACAACCATAATTGATATCGATCAATTCGGGTTTTGAGTTTACAGCAATGTGAGTTGCCTCCACCATCGCGTCAATGGTATGACCATACAGCTGTATCCCGATGGGTCGTTCATAATCAAAAATATCAAGCTTTTTAACGCTTTTTGCACCCTCCCTGATCAAACCGTCGGCCGAAATGAACTCGGTATACATGACATCAGCTCCGAATTTTTTGCATATATACCTGAATGAAGGATCCGTAATGTCCTCCATAGGGGCAAGAAACAAGGGCCGGTCTCCGATATCCAGATCTCCGATTTTCAAACTTCGATATTTATTTCCGTGAATACTTTTTAGTACTTTCGCTGCTGCGCCGGGACCTTACCCGGACTGCAAAAATACAAAAAGGTTTTTTAAGCTTCTTAACAAATGGAATACCGGAGAAAACCAATATTCTCGAACCAGCATCCTGCTTCAATGTTAATTTTTAGCGGGCTTGTCGTGATCTTTACCGGCCTGGTGTTCCAGCTTATCGGTCTTGGTCTGGGAATGCTGCTTTTCGATGTTTCGCTTGCAGATTTGAATTCTCTGGAGGGAGATATTTCGAGGGAGGTGATGGGGGCCGTCAAATTGCTTCAGATAATTGGGGCTCTGGGAACATTTATATTTAGCAGTTTTCTGCTTTCTTTTTTTTATACAGGGCGATGGTTTGCATATTTCCCGTTTAGGCGAAAGACGGATGCCAGAGCAGCCATTCTTTTATCAATTATTATGATTACTGCCTTGCCCTTTGTGAACATGCTTACCGATCTCAATCTTCATCTCAAGATCCCGTTTGAACGTGTAGAAGAATACTTTCGGCAATTGGAGGAGCAGACCGAATCGCTGATGATGAAACTGATCAGTGCGGACAGCATTGGCCAGTTATTGCTAAACCTGTTCATGATCGCCATCATCCCTGCAGTTGGAGAAGAACTCGTATTTAGAGGGCTGCTACAAAGGCACCTTACGGAACTTTTTAAAAACGGTCATGTGGCAATTCTTGTGGCTGCAAGCATTTTCAGCCTTGCGCATTTCCAGATCTACTCTTTTCTTCCACGCTTCTTCCTTGGATTGATCCTTGGCTATGCATTTCACTATGGAAAAAATATCTGGTATCCCATACTGGCACACCTTGTAAATAATGCCCTCGGGGTAGTTTTTTATTATTTCTATATGAAGAATTCTTCCGTTGATTCAATTGAAGAGATAGGAACAATGGAGATGATGCCCTATGTTGCGCTGCTCAGCGTGATTCTTGTAGGCGGACTTCTATATGTCTGGATAAGGATGGTGCAAACTAACGAAACTGACTGACCTGGCTGGTCTGAAAAAGGTTTGCGCCGTTCAGTTCGTTTTTTCTGAATACATAAACCACACCGTAATCAGAAGCTTTCTCTCGCTTGATTTCTTCCGGTAAATCCTTAAAGGTATCTTCAATTTCATTCCAGGTTTGCTGGATGATCTCATCAATTTTCATACGCAATTCCTCGAGATTTTCATGGGCCATCGAAGATCTTCTTTTAAGGCTTTTTTGATGATTGTAAGCATCAATAAATTTGTCGAAATAAACCTGGACAAGTGCTATTGTCGGATTCGTGATAGGAGCCTGCCCGTTTATTTTCCTGTTTCTCTCTCCCTCGATGAGTTTTGTTCCACAAGATATCAGATCCTCTTCGGTGATAAGACCGGGTAATTTGCGTTCGTCTTCGTCAAGTCCGTATAAGGGTCTGATCTTCGCAGGCTGCTCTCCCCTGGCAATGGCCATATCAACAACCTGGATAAAATGGGAAATATATAACCTTGCTTTTTTCATCCTGAGATGATAATCTTTATTTTTTTCTGCATGAAGGTTCATGGCATTCCGGTGTTCGCTGATTGCATTTTCGAATGCCGGCAGAATTGATTTCACCTGGTGAAACATGCTTTGGCTGAATGCCAGTTTAAAGGGAGGAAGTTCGGTGCCTTTATGAAAAGCCCGGTTCAGAGCTTTTATTCTGGCACTGTCTGTGTTCGGAAGACGGCGGTAGGGCATGGCTTTTTGTTAACAAAGTGTTGAAAAAATAGCTTTCTGATGCGAAGATAAAACATTCTCTCTGCTTTGCAAGTCTATTCGCACTTTTTTATCACTTGACAGTTAAAAACTTAGATTTTTTTTATTTTTTGTCGTTTCGGGAGTTAAAAATTGTGCCTTTTCCGAAAAATGTAGCGCATGATATTAAAAAACAGCTATACTTTAAACTCTTCAATGTGCTTAGAAGTTTACCTTTGAGTGAATTCAAACTCCAAAATATAAAATAGAAGTTATGTTTCAAAAAGAAGTCTACTGGAAGCGCCGCAAGCAATTGCACGGAATCGTTGATAAGGGAATTTTACTGTTCCCCGGCAACAATGATGCAGCGATGAATTACAAGGGCAATACCTATCATTATCGGCAGGACAGTTCTTTCCTTTACTTTTTCGGAATTTCTCAACCCGGACTGACAGGAATCTGTGACCTGGATTCGGGGGAGGATGTCCTGTATGGGGATGATCTGGAAATAGATGATATCATATGGATGGGGGAGCACCCTCGAATGAAGGAACTGGCTGCATCGATCGGTGTTGCAAAAACGAAAACAACTGCAGAGCTATCGGCGGATGTTCAAAATGCTCTTAAGCAAGGCCGAAAGGTCCATATACTTCCTCCCTATCGGGGAGATCAAACCCTGCAGCTTGCCTCTTTGCTTGGCTGTGCAGTGAGGGAGGTGGCGCGTTATGTTTCAGAAGACTTTATAAAGGGAGTTGTTGCCTTGCGATCTATTAAGGACGAATTCGAAATTGCTGAGATCGAAAAAGCAGTTGATGTGGCCTACATCATGCACACCACATCGATGAAGATGGGCTTCCCCGGGAATTTTGAGCGTGAACTGGCCGGTGCCATCGAAGGAATTGCTTTGTCGCATGGCGGACCTGTTTCCTTTCCGGTGATCCTGAGTATGGATGGACAGATACTGCACAATCATGACCACAGCAATGAATTGGTTGAAGGAAGAATGGTGGTCACGGATGCAGGAGCTGAAACTGCAATGGGGTATGCAAGTGATATTACGAGGACCTTTCCGGTTGGAGGAAAGTTCTCGGCAAGGCAGCGTGATATTTATGAAATCGTTCTACGGGCCAATATGGAAGCTATAAACAGCACCAGGCCCGGTATTAAAAATCTTGATCTTCACCTGGGGGCAGCAAGGACCATTGCTTCAGGCTTAAAAGATCTTGGGATCCTGACAGGTTCTGTCGAGGATATCGTACGTGAAGGAGCTCATGCCCTGTTTTTTCCGCATGGACTTGGTCATATGCTTGGACTTGATGTACATGATATGGAAAACCTGGGAGAGAACTACGTAGGTTATGGCGAAGAAGATAAGCGCAGCGAGCAATTCGGGCTTGCCTACCTTCGCATGGCCAGGGCGCTGAAACCGGGCTTTGTATTTACGATTGAACCGGGTTGCTATTTCATTCCCACACTGATCGGATTGTGGAAAAAGGAAGGAAAACACAAACAGTTTATCAATTACAGCAAGGCAGAAGAGTTTATCGGACTTGGTGGAGTCAGGATCGAAGACGACGTACTCGTTACGGAAACAGGATTCAGAGTACTTGGAACACCAATCCCAAAAACTGTTGAGGAAGTTGAAGCTACGATGAATAGTTAATGAGCTATGAAGAATTGTTCTTGCTCTTAACTTAGACTTGCTTTATAGTATTCCCTGTTCAGACGGGAAATATTAGTGAGTTTGATTCCCTTTGGGCATTCGGCCTCGCATGCTCCGGTATTTGTGCAGTTCCCGAATCCGAGCGCATCCATTTTAGCGACCATGGCAGCGGCTCGGCGATTTGCTTCAACCTTTCCCTGTGGAAGAAGTGCGAGATGGGAGACCTTTGCTGAGACGAAGAGCATCGCGGAGGCATTTTTACAGGCAGCTACGCATGCTCCGCACCCGATACAGGCTGCAGCATCCATTGCCAGGTCTGCATTATCCTTTTTGACTGGAATTGAATTTGCATCGGGGGCATTCCCTGTATTCACAGAAACATAGCCCGATTCCTGGATAAGTATATCGAAGGCTGAGCGGTCGACAACAAGATCTTTGATCACAGGGAAAGCTCTTGCCCGCCAGGGTTCAATGACAATGGTGTCTCCATCCTTGAATTTTCTCATGTGAAGCTGGCAGGCGGTTATTAATTCATCCGGTCCGTGCGGACGGCCGTTGATATACATGCCACACGCTCCACAGATACCTTCCCTGCAGTCATGATCAAAGACGACTGGTTCTTTTCCCTGTGCAATAAGTTCTTCGTTGAGGACGTCAAGCATCTCGAGAAAGGAGCTGTCTGCAGAGATATCATTCACGGTATAGTCAACAAAGCCTCCCCGTTCAGAGGCGTTTTTTTGTCTCCAGATTTTTAGTTTCAGGTCCATAACGGGTATTTTATTTATAGTTTCGTTGTTTAACTTCGATTGCTTCAAAAACAAGGGGTTCTTTCACGATTTCAGGAGCCTTGTCCTCTCCTTTGAAATGCCAGGCAGCCACATAAGTGAAGTCTTTATCATTTCGAAGGGCCTCGCCCTCCTCTGTCTGGTATTCTTCCCTGAAATGGCCGCCACAGGATTCTTCCCTGTTCAGGGCATCCATGGCCATCAACTCACCAAGCTCCAGAAAATCGGCAAGCCGGGCAGCTTTCTGAAGTTCCGGATTCATATCGTTTAATTCTCCCGGAATTTTCAGGTCTTTATAGAATTCCACCCTGATCATTTTGATTTGCTTAATTGCTTCCTGGAGTCCTTTCTTGTTCCTGGCCATTCCCACATGATCCCACATGATGTGCCCAAGTTTTTTATGGAATGAGTCAACGGTCTTGTTCCCCTGAATGGCCATTAGTTTGGTGAGCCTTTCCGAGGTCTCTTTTTCAGCCTCATCAAATTCGGGTGTTTCGGTTGAGAATCGTGGCGTGTTTATTTCGTGGGCAAGGAAGTTCTGAATGGTATAGGGCAGAACGAAATACCCATCGGCGAGTCCCTGCATCAGGGCTGATGCACCGAGCCTGTTTGCACCATGATCAGAAAAATTTGACTCGCCCGTTGCAAACAGACCCGGTATGGTGGTCTGTAATTCATAGTCGACCCAAAGTCCGCCCATGGAATAGTGGATTGCGGGATAGATCATCATGGGTGTTTCATAGGGATTATCGTCCACGATCTTTTCGTACATCTGGAACAGGTTGCCATACTTGGCTTCTATGGCTTCTTTCCCCAGGCGTTTGATGGCATCCTCGAAATCGAGGTATACCGCCAGGCCTGTTGAGCCGACCCCATACCCGGCATCACAGCGCTCTTTTGCTGCCCTGGAGGCAACATCCCGGGGAACAAGGTTGCCAAAGGCCGGATAGCGTCGTTCGAGGTAATAATCGCGGCCCTCTTCAGGAAGGTCTTTTGGAGAGATCTCTCCTTTTCGTATGCGTTCGGCATCCTCCTTATGTTTTGGCACCCAAATTCTGCCGTCGTTTCGTAGGCTCTCGCTCATGAGTGTCAGTTTCGACTGGTATTCGCCGTGCACAGGGATACAGGTTGGATGGATCTGTACAAAGCAGGGATTGCCGAAGGCGGCGCCTTTTTTGTAGGACTGCCATGCGGCACTGACATTGGATCCCATGGCCATGGTGGAGAGAAAGAATACATTTCCGTAGCCTCCCGTGGCCAGCACAACGGCATGTGCACTGTACCTGTTTATTTTTCCTGTGATCACATCCCGTGCAATGATGCCCCTGGCTTTCCCGTCGATAAGTACGAGATTCATCATTTCCATGCGGGGATACATCTGGATGTTTCCGAGTTTAACCTGTCGACTCTGTGCCTGGTAGGCACCCAATAACAATTGCTGGCCGGTCTGACCTTTTGCATAAAAGGTCCTGGAGACCAGTGCCCCGCCAAAAGACCGGTTGTCGAGCATCCCACCGTATTCCCTTGCAAAAGGAACCCCCTGGGCAACACATTGATCAATGATATTGTTACTTACCTCCGCCAGGCGGTACACATTTGCCTCCCTTGAGCGGTAATCGCCTCCTTTCACCGTATCATAGAACAAACGATATACGCTGTCACCATCATTCGGATAGTTCTTGGCAGCGTTTATTCCACCCTGAGCAGCAATACTGTGAGCCCTGCGGGGGCTGTCCTGGTAGCAAAATGACTTAACCTTGAATCCCATCTCGGCCAGCGAAGCAGCTGCGGAAGCCCCGGCAAGACCGGTGCCGACAACAATGATATCTAGCTTTCGCTTGTTCGCCGGATTCACAAGATTCTGATGTGCTTTATAGTTCGACCATTTCTTGTCTATCGGACCTTCAGGTATTTTGGAATCTAATTTCGTCATGAGAAAAGCATTTGAAGTATTATTGGAAATAGATCACTAAGGGAATTGCAGTAAAACCTCCCACTACAATAATCGTATATACAACCCCGAGACCTTCGATAATGGGAGTGTATTTTTTATCGTTGATCCCCAATGTTTTAAATGCGCTTTGAAAAGCATGGATCAAGTGGAAGCCAAGGAAAACAAAGCTGAGTATATAAAGTATAACAAAGGTTGGAATTTTAAATTTTTGAATAACAAGCGTGGCTAGATCATGGTAATGAATGCCTCCGACGACAATCTCTTCAGCATGTCCGAATTTGGCTTTAAAATAAAAATCAAACATATGGATGACCAGAAAGGTGAGAATGATAAGAGCCGTATGGATCATCCAGCGCGAAAAAGCCGATGTTTCGGATTTGCTTGCTTTCTTATATCTTTTTGGCCTTGCAAGCCAGTTCTGAACCTGGAGTACCAATGCGTAAATGATGTGCAGAAAAAATCCTCCGAACAAAACAATCTCGAATACCTTTATCACTATATTGGTCCCCATAAAATGAGCAGCTTTGTTAAATACCATAGGATCCTTATTCAGGATTACCAAAAGGTTAAGTCCCATGTGGACAAGCAGGAAAGAAAGTAAGAAAATCCCTGCCAGGGACATCAGGAGTTTTTTGCCGATGGATGATGTGAAAATGCTGGACATAGTTAACAGATTAAAAGAAGTTATTTAACTTGCATTCAAGATAGAATTCTCTTGAAAACAAATATAGAGATTTATTTAGCCGCTGAAACCAGGTTGAAAATGTTATACAATAACTCCTGAAGCAGCTAAGTTCTTGTCAATTAGTATAAAAGCAATTAAAGTATGGATTTTTTACCTGCCTCTTTTTTTATTCATACTCGTTCTAAATTAAAAGAGCTGGTATTACCCTCTTCAGCGGTCATTATTTCCTCCAGGCGCCCTGTGCTGAGAAATGGGGATCAGCACTATCCGTACCGGCAATCGTCGGACCTTTATTATCTCTGCGGGATCAGGCAGGAGCAGTGCACCTTGCTTATCTATCCGGAAAGTGGTCCGGGAAAATTCGCGGATATCCTTTTTATTCCTGAAGGTGATGAACGAAAAAATAAGTGGGAAGGAGAATTAATTTCTGATTCTGAAGCAAAGAGCATCTCCGGAATACCGAAAATAATGACGAACAGCGAGATGAGCGGGATCCTTAAAAAGGTACTTGCAGACTGCAGCTATGTTTATTTCGGCACACCAGAGGACGAAGGGGCACTTTCCTTCCCCTCCAACGAAAAGGAAATCCGAATTGAACATAACAATCTTCTGAGCCACCTTGAGGAGCATGACCTGGCACCCCTGATGACCCGAATACGCATGTATAAGGCGGCGGAGGAGATCAGCCTGATGAAAAAGGCCATTGGTATAACGGGTGATGCTTTTATCAGGGTACTTCAGAGCCTTCGGCCGGGGATGATGGAATACCAGGCAGCTGCCCTGCTTACATATGAATTTAACATGCAGGGTGTTCGTGAGCATGCCTTTGATCCAATACTTGCCTCAGGAGCAAACGCACTTGTGCTCCATTATAGCAAGAACGATTCTATTTGCAAAGAAGGAGATATGCTCTTGATGGATTTTGGTGCCGATTGGGAATACTACGCTGCAGATGTTTCCCGAACCATTCCGATAAATGGCCGATATACGAAACGTCAGCGGGAGCTTTATGATGCAAACCTGCGGGTACTGAAAAATGCAATGAAGCTTATGCGCCCGGGGATTCTTATCAGCGAGTTGAACCAGGCTGTGGGGAAATTCTGGGAAGAGGAACATCTTACACTTGGACTTTATACACAGGAAGATATAAAAAAACAGGCAAAAATGTGGCCTTTATGGCAAAAGTATTCCTGGCATGGCACTTCCCATTCGATAGGGATCGACGTTCATGACCCTTTTGATCACTCGGTCAAACTTGGAGAAGGAATGGTCCTGAGTTGTGAGCCGGGCATATATATTCCTGAAGAGGGAATTGGCATCCGTCTCGAAAATGACATCCTTATTACAAGAGATGCTCCGGTCAATCTCAGTGAAAATATTCCTGTCGATCCGGATGCAATTGAGGTGATCATGAATAAGTCCTGAGTTGCCTAATTTAGCTTCAGTCTAAATCACATCTTCTGTTCCCTGCCGCTTATGTTTCTTTCATTTCCGATCTTATATTTATCCCGTAAACGCATAGAGATGGAAAAGTTTATTGAATACCAGGGCAGAAAAGTCTATTATTCCATTGAAGGGCATGGAGAGGTTTTGCTGTTTATTCATGGCTACCTGGAATCTTCAGCAATCTGGTCGGGGTTTTCCGACAGGTTCAATTCATTGTATACGACACTTTGCATTGATATTCCCGGTCATGGCCATTCGGAGGTGCTCGGACCTATCCATGAAATGGAAGAAATGGCACGCGTTATTAGCGTAGTGCTTGAGGCAGAGGGAATTGAAAAAGTGGTTGTTTTCGGCCATTCCATGGGTGGCTACATCAGCATGGAGTTGCTTCATATCTTTCCTGAAAAGATCAGAGGCTATTGTCTTTTTCATTCCACCTGTTTTTCCGACAATGAAGAGAAAAAATTAAACAGGGACAGGGAGATCAGCCTGGTAATGTGTGGGAAAAAAATGCAGATCATTCATACGAATATTCCCAAGGGGTTTGCTGACCGTAACATTGTAGCTCTGCAAGCTGAAATAAAGCGCGTCAAGGAAATTGCGGCTGCATCATCCGATGATGGAACAATAGCTTTGCTGCAGGGCATGAAAACAAGGAAAGATCATTCGGATCTGCTGCGGAGAAGATCTCCGGTGCCATTGATAGTTTGGGGGAGTTTGGATAATTTTATCAGTGAAGAAGTTTATGAAAAAATGCTTGCCCTTGCTCCCCATGCCACAGTTATTAAACTCAGGAATTCCGGTCATATGGGATTTATCGAGGAAGCTGAGTGCGCATATGCTGGGATCATGAATTACCTTGATACCCTAAAATAAAAATCCGCCAGAGCTGCAGGTCTTAGCCAGTTGCTCCGACGGATCATGAAATATATACTTTAGGAGATATTAACGATTCATTCTGGCTTGCGGTCTCCCTTGCTGAGCAGGAGCACACGGCATAGCCCCGTTTCGTCCTTTCCTGCCTTCAAATTGTCTGCGCTTTTGATGTTGTTCCAGCACAAGCATTTGTTCTTCTGAAAGGATTTCCTGAAGGGAAGCTTTGTGGGCAAGTTGAGCCTTCATTTGCTTATTCATAAGATCCGTGCGCTGATCGATTAATTTTTCTGCAGCTTTTTTATCGACGGGATCAGCCGACATAATGGTTTTCTGTTTTGCCCTGAGCTCGCCCATCTGATTTCTGAAATTTTTCATTTCCTTCAGATGTGCGGTTCTGAGATCTTCAAGTGCTGATTTTTGATCATCTGTAAGATCGTTGAGAAAATTTTCAATTCCGGGACCTTTCTGATCCCCGCTATTCCATGCGGGACCCTGGCCATTGCCCCTGCCTCCCGGACCCTGAGCAATTGCACTTGAGCTAATAATTGTAGCAATTATAAGGAGCAGAGCTCCTCTTTTTACGATCGATTTCATTGGTATTGATTTTAATTAAACATCGTTTGCTCTTTGGATGACACCAAGGAGCAAAGGTTTAACTAAACAAGAAAATTAGAATGTAAAATACAGTAAATCAGACCGCT
>Ga0316201_10003899_pt1 | contig 11122 bp, 7 predicted proteins | sample CS6wburrow_MG_FD_204516 | JGI IMG/M metagenome (GOLD analysis project Ga0316201, IMG submission 204516) | Coastal sediment microbial communities from Delaware Bay, Delaware, United States - CS-6 worm burrow | ecosystem: Environmental > Aquatic > Marine > Coastal > Sediment | place: USA: Delaware... | reverse complement strand
GCTTCAACAGATGATTTTTTGTTAAATAATTGGTTCGACAGATTATATATCGAAAGATTAGAAGAAAAGTCAACCTTCATAACAGATTTATTAAAAGTTTCGAACAATGATTGGGAAGCCACATTATTTAAACTACTTGCTAAAAATTTCGGATTAAAAATTAATAGTGAGGCATTTTTCGAGTTATCAAATCGCCTTAATTTTAGTATCATTAGAAAACAAAGAAATGACCTTGAAAGTTTAGAGGCATTAATTTTTGGTCAAGCGGGATTATTAATTGAACCGATTGAAAATGGATATTACCAGACATTGCAGAATGAATATGAGTATTTACAATCAAAATTCAATTTAAGTCCAGTAAGCAATTCGCGATTCCAATTTTTTCGGTTACGACCTAACAATTTTCCTACGATTAGAATTGCCCAGTTAGCGGCTTTATACAATCAGAAAGAAAATTTGTTTTCACAAATACTCAAAATCAATGAATTGGTTGATTTTTATAAGCTTTTCAGTATTCAGGTTTCACCATTTTGGAAAGACCATTATTCTTTTACATCCTCTTCGAAAAAGAGTAATAAATCGCTAACAAAATCATTTATCGACCTGTTGCTGATTAATACCATTATTCCTTTTAAATTTATTTATTTAAGACAAATGAATAAATTAAATGAGGAAGTATTATTAGAAACCGTAAGGCAGATAAAACCTGAAAAGAATTCGATCATTGATAAATTTAATGAAATAGGCATAAGTACTCATAATGCTTTTCAGACACAATCTTTACTTCAATTAAAAAACGAATATTGTTCGAAACAGAAATGTCTACAATGTAACATCGGGAATGATTTATTGATTAATTGTTAGTTTAATCATAAAAATCATACCACATCTATTGTTTTTTATATAAATCTTTTTATATTCGGCATGATTTTAACTTAATATTAACAAAATAATAAAAGATTTAGAATGAAGAAATCAAGTTTAATTACCAAATTATTCTCCCTATTAGTATTGTCTGGCTTATTATTGGTTATCAGTTGTGATAACGATAATGGTGCCATTGAAGACACACAATTAGTTCAAGAAGAGGTTTCAGTAGCGAAATATACATCGACCCCTATCGAAGGTCAATATATTGTAGTTTTTGATAATAGCTTTAGAACCAAATCGGCTTCCAAAACGAATTTGAAATATGAAGAAAAAATGAATATGATTAAAACTGAAATCCCACAATCATTTTCTAAAGCCGGTATAACTGAAGAGAATATAAAGAATACTTTTGGTTACGCAGTTGACGGATTTACAGCAAAATTATCAGCTGGACAATTAGCCGAATTGAAAAAGGATGCACGTGTAAAATATATTGAACAAGATCAAATGATAACTTTATCTCCCATCAATGCTTATAAAGGCAAGCCAGGTGGAGGTGGAGGTACGCCTCCCGCTCAGGAAACGCCTTGGGGTATTACAAGAGTTGGTGGTGGAGCCGCTTATACTGGTGGGGCTACCGCTTGGATTATAGATTCCGGAATTGACCTTGATCACCCGGATCTGAACGTGGATGTTGCGAGAAGTGTGAGTTATGTTAGAGGAGACGCCGATGATCAGAACGGACATGGTACTCACGTTGCTGGAACAGTAGCTGCTATAAATAATTCTGAAGGTGTAGTTGGTGTGGCTCCTGGAGCAACTGTAGTTGCCGTTAGAGTTTTAGACAGAAGAGGTAGTGGTTCAACTTCTGGCGTTATTGCAGGCGTTGATTATGTTGCTGCGAATGCTGCCAGCGGAGATGTTGCAAATATGAGCTTGGGTGGTGGCGCGTCTACAACCTTAGATAATGCAGTGATTAATGCTGCTGAAACTGGCGTTAAATTTGCTTTGGCTGCTGGGAATGAAAGTGATGATGCCAACAATCACTCACCGGCGAGAGCAAATCATGCAAATATTTATACGATATCTGCTATGGATATTAATGATAATTTTGCTTATTTTTCTAATTATGGAAACCCTCCAATCGAGTTTTGTGCTCCTGGGGTCTCAATTAAGTCTACTTGGAAAAGTGGTGGGTATAATACCATAAGTGGTACATCTATGGCAGCACCTCATGTTTGCGGTTTATTGCTGTTAGGTAATGTGACTACCGATGGAAAGGTAAATGGTGATCCTGATGGAAATGCTGACAGCATTGCCCATAATTAAAAGAATTAAATAAAACAAAAAAGCTACCCTAATGGTAGCTTTTTTTTTGTCTATTTTTATACTTTTATCTCAAATGGTTCGATTTTTGAATCATTCAAAATGGCTATGAAGAATTCTCTCCTAATTATATTGATCGCATATTTTCTTATTTCGTGCGCTGGTGAAAAAAAAGAACCAGTCGTAGTGCTTAAGAAGAATTATAAGGCAGAGTTACTCAAATACTTTAACAACAATTATTTTACCACCGTTTCATCGATAATGGATGAGGTTGATTTGGATAGTTTGCGATGGATACAATCTTATTATAAGAATAATGATTATTCTATGGTATGGATAAGCGATTCGATTGAACTTTCAAATAATGCCAATCAATTTATAGATCAACTATCTAACGCTCAAAAATTAGGTTTAGATAGCAGGACTTATTCGATAAATATATTACGAGAAATCAACGATGATCTCGAAAAAATTAATTCGAAAGAAGATAAATATGCATTGGCGTCAAGGTTGGATGTTTTATTAAGTTATAATTATATGCTATTTGGTATGCATTTAAATTATGGTGTGACACGATCTATAGATAGTATTACAGGACTCCCTAGAAAAAAATTCAAGATCGATTTACCAATATACTTACAAGAAGCCCATAAACAGGATAGTATTATATCTTGGCTATTGAGTTTACAGCCACATCATATTCAATACCGCAACCTGCAAAAGGGATTGGAAAAATTCATCAGGGAGTCTAGTTTATCTACAGAAAATATAGAGGTACCAAATTTCAGAAAAGATTCCTTAGAAGCCATTAAACAGGCTACAAAAGCACTGGTATTACATGGATATTTACAGAATAGAAATCGCGAATCTGATTATCTTTCAGCCTTGGAAAAATTTCAAACAGATCACGGATTAAAACCGGATTTGATAATCGGTCAAAACACAGCAAAAGCATTGTCTGCAAGTCCCTTTGAATACTATCAACGAATTGTGGCCAACCTCGAAAAATGGAAATGGAGAGGTGATTGGAGTGCAAATTACTTATATGTTAATATTCCATCCTATCAATTGCAACTATTTCAGGGTAAAGAATTAATAAGAACACACAAAGTTGTTGTGGGCAACTATAAAAATCAAACGCCTGAGATCATAGATACTTTAGAATATATAATAGCGTACCCTTACTGGCATGTACCCAGAAAAATATCAGTTCAAGAAATATTAGTAAAAGCAAAAAAAGACACTGCCTATTTAAAAAGGAATAACTATGAGGTATTGACGAACACGAGAGAGCAAATAGATCCAAATTCTATTGATTGGCGAAAAGTTAACGAGTATAATTTTGATTATTTTATTCGGCAAAAAGGGGGAACTTCAAATGCTTTGGGACTGGTAAAGTTTATATTTCCAAATAAGCATGCCATTTATTTACACGATACGCCTACTAAATATTATTTCGATTTTGAAACTAGAGCCTATAGTCATGGCTGTATTCGTGTGCAGAAGGCATTGGAATTGGCTGATCATATATTAAAGGAAGATGATAATAAATATAATGTAGACAGCATTCATTACTATATCAAAAGGCAGAAAGAAAAACCAATGGCTTTAAATAATAAATTACCGATTTATATATATTATAATTCTGTTACTTCTGACAGTTTGGGTAATTTAACTTTTTATGATGATGTTTATGGTCTTGATAAAAAATTGATCTATCAATTAACTATTGAACGAGACAATAGGATCAGCAGTGTTCGCTAACTTTGATTTGGTTAGGTACGTTTTTTCAGGAAAATAGATAAACAAACAACTTCCTTCTTTAATTTTTTCAATTACTATTTCATATCCTTCTATTGGAAGTGACGGGCAGCCATAACTTCTGCCTAGTCTTCCATTTTTGGCAATAAAATTTTCCGTTGCATAGTCAGCCGAATGAATTACAATAGCTCTTTCTCTGGCTTTATTATTTGAATATTCCAATCCATCCAATCGAAGTGAAACTCCGTGTTTGCCCATATAGGTTTCTGCAGTCTTGTAAAAACCTAAACTTGTTTGATGACTACTTTTAATATTAGAGAATTTCTCTGCATATTCCAAACCTGATTTTCTCCCATGAGCAACTAAACTCTTATGTTCAATTTGTTGGGTATTCATGTTAATGATAAAAAACCGTTCAGTATTTGATGAACTGCTCATATCAATAATGGTAAGGTATTTTGAATTTTTTAATTGATGTTCATTCTGAAGCTTCAAATAGCCTCTTAAACCAAATTTAAAAGCCTCAAAACTTAAGGTATGATCATTAAGTTTATTATATAAAATGGATGAGTAAGATGTAAAAGAATTACTCGATAATAGCCGTTCGGCATTGATATTTTCTTTAACATGCACTATAGATTTCCCCGCATAGGTTGGAAAAATCAAAAAGAATATGGTTGTTAAAAAAAGTAATCTTCTAAACATAAAAAATTAATAATACCCTATTAAAAAATTCAAATTTCAGAGCAATCCGAGAACGTCGGAAATTAAATAACTAAAAAAGGCACAAAATTATTGCACAGCAATATGTTAAATTTTCAAAAATGAATAGGATAACATGCTTCAATTTACGAAGTCCGAAAATAATTATTACTTAGTACTCTTTTTTGAAGCTGCTTGCTTGGCGTATTTTTGCTTATTCAATTCGTCCTGTAATTCTCTTCTAAGTTTTTGTTCTCTTTCCAATGCCCTTTGCCTGTGTTCCTCATATTCTTCTTCAATTTCGGCTTTAGCATTTTTCGCCTCAATAGTGATTGCGTTACTGCTTTTAAAACGGGTAATGAACAATGCTAATAAGGCTGTAAGAGCAGCAATGATGCTCCAAAGTAATGTATTATAACCTCCCTTGCTCAATTGCATACCAAAAAGTTTAATACTATCTTTTTCTTTGGTTACTGAAGTCAAATTTTCATTGGTTGCTTCAAGTATTTGGTTTAAAGAATCAATATTGCTTTTTTGTTTTGCAATTAAATTTTGACTGTCTAAATATTTCTGTCTGTCGAGCTTTAGCGTGTCATAAACATTATTTCGGAATTTCAGTAATTGACTGATCTTTATAACCCTATAATCTTCATATCTGCCCGATTTTTTGTACAAATATTCAAATTGGCTCTCAATTGTGCCACTATTTAAAGAACCTTCTTTTTCGGTTTCCTGTGCAGAGACTGTAATCAATAAAAAAAATATAGGGAGAAATGAGATTAATACCTTTGATAATTTCATTTTGTAAAATTTAGAGTTATAATTTCAGAATTCAAAAGTAAATAAATACTTCTAAACATGAAAGCTAAAAAGTAAAATCATTAATATAGCTTTTTATACTTATCCGGACTTACTTCATGCATCATTTCATAAATTCCCTCAAAAATGTCCTCAATTGATGGTTTTGAAAAATAATCGCCATCAGTACCGTAAGCCGCTCTATGGTTTTTAGAAGTGATCGTTTTTGGTTTGCTGTCTAAATATTCAAAAGCGTTTTGTCTATTTAAAATATCATTTAAGATATATGCTGAAGCTCCGCCAGGTACATCTTCGTCAATAACTATTAGTCTATTCGTTTTTTCTAAACTTTTTAAAACATCGCAATTTATATCAAACGGCAGAAGGCTTTGTGCATCGATGATCTCGACATCAATATCAACTTGTGTAAGTGCTTTGGAGGCTTCTTCAACCAATTTCAAGGTCGACCCGTAGGAAACAATTGTAATATCGTTACCTTGTTTAATTGTTTCTACAAGGCCAATTGGTGTTGTAAATTCTCCAATATTATTAGGTAATTTTTCTTTTAATCTGTAACCATTTAAATTTTCAACAACAAGGGCAGGTTCATCTGTCTTCAACAACGTATTATAAAAACCTGCGGCTTTTGTCATATTTCTAGGGGTTAAAACATACATTCCTCTTAATAAATGAATAATAGCTCCCATATGTGATCCAGAATGCCAAATTCCTTCTAAGCGGTGACCTCTGGTTCTAACAATTAGAGGCGCTTTTTGCTTACCAAAAGTCCTATATCGTAAAGTAGATAGATCATCACTCAATATTTGTAAACCATATAATAAATAATCTAAATATTGAATTTCTGCAATAGGCCTTAATCCACGCATGGCCAATCCAATCCCTTGCCCAATAATGGTTGCTTCCCTTATTCCGGTATCTGCAACTCTCAGAACTCCATATTTCTCTTGTAATCCTTCTAGCCCTTGGTTAACATCACCAATATTTCCGGCATCTTCACCAAAAATTAATATTTCTGGATAATTGGATAGTAGTTTGTCGAAATTATTTCTAAGAATAACTCTTGCATCTACTATCTCAGCATCTTCATTATAGTCTGGTTTTACCTCTTTAACTGTTAAAGCATTATTTTTCAGTTCGCTATATAAATGTGAACTATAAGTATTATTCTCTTGTATCAAATATTTATTTACCCAATTAATTAATTGTAATTTTTCATTATTATTTTCATTTCTCAGAAATACCAAAGTACGTCTGGCGGTTGACAATACATCTTTTTTTGATGGATCTTTAATGACCTCTAAATCATTTTTTAACTTTAAAATAAATGGTTTTTGGTCACTTTTTTGCGCAACAGCACTTAATAGATTTATAACCTCATTTTGCGCTTCAATAATAGCGCTTAAATAATCATTCCAAGCCGCTCGTTTAGCTGCGTTTACTTCTTTTTTAGCCTCTTTTTTTATTTCTATTAGTTCTTCTTCATTTTCAAAAACACTAACAATCCATTCTTGCATTTTATCGATACAATCATTTTCGGCTTCCCAGTTTAATCGTTCTTCACTTTTATATCTTTCGTGTGACCCCGATGTAGAATGTCCTTGCGGCTGAGTTAGTTCTTTTACATGAATTAAAACCGGAACGTGTTCTGTTCTGGCAACAGTTGCAGCCTGATTATAAACATCGATCAATTTTGAATAATCCCAACCGTTAACAACAAAAATTTCATATCCTTCATTGTCTTCATTCCGCTGAAAGCCTTTTAGTATTTCTGAAATACTTTCTTTAGTTGTTTGAAATTTAGAGGGAACAGAAATGCCATAGCCATCATCCCAAACACTAATGACCATAGGAACTTGCATTACGCCACCAGCGTTGAAGGTTTCAAAAAAATGTCCTTCTGAAGTACTGGCGTTACCAATAGTACCCCAGGCAATTTCATTGCCATTATCAGAAAAATGTTTGGCATTTTTTAAAGTATCCAAATTCCGATAAATTTTAGAAGCCTGGGCAAGACCTAATAACCTTGGCATTTGCGATGCTGTAGGTGAGAGATCTGCACTTACATTTTTATGATCAAGTTGATTTTTCCATGATCCATCTTCATTTAAAGTGTGTGTAGCAAAATGGCCTCCCATTTGCCGTCCTGCAGCATAAGGTTCTTTATCGATATCCGCATGAGCATATAATCCGGCAAAAAATTGCTCGGGTGTTAATTCATTGATGGCCATCATAAAGGTCTGATCGCGGTAATAACCCGATCGCCAGTCACCTTTCCTAAAAGCTTTAGCCATCGCTAATTGAGGCACCTCCTTACCATCTCCAAAAATGCCGAATTTAGCTTTGCCGGTAAGTACTTCGCGACGCCCTAATAAACTGCATTCCCTGCTTATAACAGCTATTTTATAATCATTCAAGATTTCTTTTTTGAACTCTTGATATGACAATTTATGATCTGTAGCTGCTATTTTTTCCGACATATATGGTGATTTTGCAAGTTGCAAAAGTACGATTTATAAGGCAGAATTAAAAGTTAAAAAAAAGGGATCAGAAAAAGCCTCTTCTCACAAAACTGATAATCCTTTGAGGGCTAACTGTTAAGACAAACCTAATTTTAGATCCATAATTGGGAAGTGAAGGTTCAAACCCTAGGCTTGATTGCAGTGGAAAGTAAATCTCAAGAATATTATGTACAAAATTAAGCCTAATGCCACTATCATATCTAAAGATCGGGTCAAACCCGCTATTTTTATAGAATCCGGCATCGGCATATGCCTCGATCCACCTCCATAATCCAATACTTCCATTGGTAGTAAACATCCATTTATTGGCAAATGGGTTTTCAAACTTAGATTTAAATCCACCTTCCGCAATGATGATCTGCTGGCTAAAGAAGCCTGTTGTTTCAGACCTGCCTAAGAAATCATAATCGAATAAATAATCCGAAGGCCTGTCTAAAGAAAAACTAAAAAAATTATCTTCGGTCTTATTGCTTAAAAAGGTCCCAAAGAAAGCCCTGAAATCATATTGCCTGTCGGCATCAGTAAGCTTGCGGTATCTAAAGTCGACCGAAAATTTACTAAAGCTATTTGCAAGCTGTAGATCGATATCATATCTCAAATCTTTAATGATATCCGGTTTACCGTAGACATAACTTAAATTTAATATTTTATATTTATCAGATTCCAGAGGTGTTGCACCTGGTTCTGTTTCCCTGTCTACCATAACATACCTTGCAGAAATTGCTTTACCGCCAACATCCCGCAAACTATTCCTTTTGAACTCTACATTAATAAAAGGAGATAACCTTTTATAAGTTAGATCGGGAGCATAATGAAAAGAGCTGCCTGCAATTCCTGCCGTATATCTGTAAACAGAAGTTTCTTCAGGAATATATTGATACACAAATTTAAAAGATCCGGTAATGGAATTACTTTTAAACCCATAGGTGGGAGTTATTTTATATAACCATTTCTTTTTGAATAGAGATTCATTATAGATATGTGTAGCAAAGAGAAGGCCATCGTAATAATTATAATTAAAATTTACATTATAAAATATTTGGTTATAGTATGGGTCTTCGACGTCTTTAAAAAATCTAAATTGAATTGGTCTATTAAAGATCCCACTGAGGTTTTTCCAATTATCCCTTAAATTAAGCTCGGGATAGAGGTATTCATAATTCAATGAGAGTCTTTTATAATTACCCTTTGGGATAGTTATGGATGAAGTCGAATCTATCCCAGAAATCCATTTTGTAAACGTGATCTCTTTATCATTTACACCATAAAGGGCAACTGGCGCTGTGAAATTCCTTTTGTTTTTTATGGTAACAGTGACCGAGTCCTTATCTTGAATTACTTTTTTTATTGTATAATCGATTTTTTTCTTTGATTGAAGATAATCACCGAAGAACCATCGAACATCTTTGTCTGTTTTTTCTTCAATTAATTTCTCAAAAGATTCACTATGAGCTTCTTTTAAAACATTTTTTGAGTAATATTCCTTAATGCTTTTAGTTACAACACTGTCATTTAAATATTTATCTAAATACTGCAGCCCTAATCCGGCCTTATATTTGTTTACAATTTTCCGGTTGAAATTTGAAAGCGAATCAGCCCGTGTCGTAAGTGCCTGGTCATAATTTCTACGGGCTGCAAACTGATATACAAATGGATATTTATCATTAAAATCCAACTTTGCGATCGTGAAACTTCTAATGCCCCATATTTTTGAGATATTACCCATTGCTTTTATTTCAGGATAATATTGTTCGACGTATTTTATCATGAGGAAGGTCTGAATTCCATCTATGATCCAACCATCAGTTCTTCTATTTACTAATAAAGTATTTTCTAAGTATTTCCTGGTAAGTACCTTAAACATTTTAATATCCCATTCGAAAGTTCCTGAAAACGGATTGAACATTTTAGGTAATTGGTTTAAACCATAAATGGGATTTTTATCATAAGATATCCTATTTACCAATAATTTTTCATTAGGAAAAGCCCCTAAGTGCTTCTCTATAAAAGCCAGCTCCCTGTTAATGATATCAGTTTTGAGCTGATCACTTAGGATTGTACCATCGAGATTGGTAATTACTTTTACCGGTATGGTATTAAAATGTTTAAAATCGTTTAGAACATTTATATTTAACTCTAAATCTACCCGGGAGTTGCCTTTTAAATGATATATGGTGTATGGTGATCTTTTGGTTTCTGTAAGCTCTAGGTCAGTATTTAAATTTATTCCTTCAGGTACCGAAAAATTAATTTCATAATCACTTGGGGACATATAGAGATCGTCCATATTAAGATTACTCATAAGTTGCCATTTTTTATGATGTACAACAGGTGTTATATACCAATACCGTAAGTTGTAATTATTCGCGTTTCTACCGTAGCCGGTAAACATGTATTCAGGTACTTTAACAACATAAGTAAAAGTGATAACTACAGAATCCTTGGGGTTAAGTGATCTATTGAGGATGACCTTTAGGATATCTGGAGAATTACTTTCCGATTCCCATTTGGCCGATTCATAATTACTGGATATTCCATTTATTTTGGAATTTCCCCGTTTATCAATTCTTGCAAAATAAAGGCTCTTATCATAATCTTCAATCAATCTATTTGATAATGGGGTATGCCTGTCGCGATAGCTATTTGGCCAATTATGGAAGTATAAAGTGTCTAAAACAATTTCGGTTTTATTGTGATAGATAATTTCCTGTTGAATTTGAATTTCCCTAGTTAAAAAATTTAATTCTGCATCAATTTTTATAAAATCATTTTGGGCCTTTGCAACGAATGTTGAAAGCATGAAAATTATGATGATGTAGTTAACAGTTTTCAATTTATATTTTTATAAATATTACCGGCGTTAATTACTATGAAACAATATGGGCTCCTATATTCTTAAAGATATTAGTTCTCAATGGGGTATTCAAAACGCTATGTATACCTTCTTCAGATTGTAATTCACAGAACATTAAATGGTTTGGCTGGTAAATATCAATAATACTCTTTAATAAACCAACTCGATTTGCAGGTGGTCCTTCCGGAAAATCAAGAATATTATAGTACATTAATAAAATAGCTGCTAAATTATTCTTCAGCCTCAGCATTTGTATAAGCTTCTAGAAATT
>Ga0316201_10003898_pt1 | contig 11124 bp, 9 predicted proteins | sample CS6wburrow_MG_FD_204516 | JGI IMG/M metagenome (GOLD analysis project Ga0316201, IMG submission 204516) | Coastal sediment microbial communities from Delaware Bay, Delaware, United States - CS-6 worm burrow | ecosystem: Environmental > Aquatic > Marine > Coastal > Sediment | place: USA: Delaware... | reverse complement strand
ACCTGCCTCGTGTCCTTGATGATGGCCAACAACGAGGTCGGCACCGTGCAGCCCATCGCCGAGATCGGGCGGGCGTTGAAGGCCGCCGGCGCCGATGTCCTCCTGCACAGCGATGCGGTGCAGGCTCCAGCGTGGTTGGAGGTCGACGTGGAGCAGCTGGGGGTCGACATGATGAGCCTCTCGGCGCACAAGTTCTACGGCCCGAAGGGCGTAGGGCTGCTCTATGTGCGTGACGGGGTGCCGTTGCATGCCGCCCAGACCGGCGGCGGCCAGGAGCACCACTTGCGCGCGGGCACCGAGAACGTGGCCGGGGCGGTCGGCGCGGCGGCGGCGCTCGAGCGGGCGGTCCGTGGCCGTGCGGAGGCCGTCGCTCGGATCGGCGCCTTGAGGGACCGGCTGGTGGCCGGGATGACGGCGCTGCCCGACGTGCGGCTCACGGGGCATCCGACCCAGCGCATGGCCCACCATGCCAGCTTGTGCATCGGCGGCGTGCCGGCCGACGTGTTGTTGATGGGGCTCGACATGCGCGGCATCTGCGCATCGAGCGGCTCCGCCTGCTCGGCGGGCAAGGTGGATCCTTCCCATGTGTTGCTCGCGATGGGCGTGCCGGAAGAAGAAGCGGTGGGCGCGTTGCGATTGAGCCTCGGACGTCACACCAGCGAGGCGGACATCGATCGGGTGCTCGATGTTCTGCCGCGACTCATCACCCGTGCCCGAAGCCTGATGGCGGTCGCTTAAGCCTTTTGCCGAGCCGATCCGCGCGGCGGATGTGCGAGGCATTGACCACAATCCAGGCCCTTTCTATAATCTGCACCGATCGCCGCGATACCTTGTGTTGCACGCTAGCGAAGGCGGATTCATGGCCGACGAGCAGGCACCTACGACCACCCCGAGCTTCCAGACCCCCACGATCGACCCCGACGTACTGGAGTCGTGGCAACGATACGTGGAGCGCTTTGCCTCGGACGAGAGCTTCATTCAGCAGCAAGTCGAGCAGAATGTCATGGTGACGACGCTCGACCGCGCCGTCGGCATGGTCGACAAGCTCTACAACTGGGGACGCCGGTCCAGCATCTGGCCGCTCCAGTTCGGGCTTGCATGCTGCGCCATCGAGATGATCTCGACCGCGGCCAGCCGCTATGACATCGACCGCTTCGGCGCGGGGCTCTTCCGGCCCAGCCCGCGGCAGGCCGATCTGATGATCGTCTCGGGCACCGTGACCAAAAAGATGGTTCCCCAGATCGTTCGTCTTTGGAACCAGATGCCCGAGCCGCGCTATTGCCTATCGATGGGCGCTTGCGCGACGGGCGGCGGGCCCTTCAAGGAGGGCTACAACGTCGTCAGCGGCATCGACAAGTTCGTGCCGGTCGACGTGTACGTGCCCGGCTGCCCGCCTACGCCGCAGGCTCTGCTGCACGGTTTGATGACCTTGCAGAAGAAGATCGACGGTCAGTCGATCCGTGATGTCGCGTGGTATGGGCGTGATCCCGAGCCCGAGGTTCCGGTGCCGGTCCTCGGCCCCGATCTGGTCGATCTGCGCCAGGTGCCGGCCATCCAGACGCGCGCCCAGGAGCTGGGTGCGCTGTCCCCGGAGGAGCTGGCGGCCCTCGAGGGCGGCGGCGCCACCGATGAAGACGAAGACGGCATCTCCGAGGAGATGGCCGAGCGACTGGCGGTTTGGCGTGAGCGTGCCGCCGCCCGCGATGCAGGCAGCTGAGGAGCCATCCGATGATCCGCGAAGACCTGCGCACCGCCGTCGCCTCTCCCGCCGATGTCACCGCGGCCGTCTCGAGTCGCTTCGATGACGCCGCAAGCATCGACGAGTCCGGGGCCCTCGTCGTCGAGGCCGCGCGCCTCATTGATGTCGCACGCAGCTTGCGCGACGAGCACGGCTTGGACTACTTGGCCAACCTGACCTGCGTCGATTGGCCCGACCGCTTCGAGACGGTCTATCACCTGGCATCTTCGGTCGGTGGGGGGCCCGTGGCCCTCAAGGTCGCCGCGGCCAAGGACAACCCCATCGTGCCTTCCTTGACCGGGCTCTACCCCGGCGCCGACTTCCAGGAGCGCGAGGTCTGGGACCTCTTCGGCATTCGTTTTGCCGGTCATCCCAACCTCAAGCGCATCCTCATGTGGGAGGGCTTCGCCGGCCACCCCTTGCGCAAGGACTGGCGTGAGGCCTACTACGAGCAGCCGCAGAAGCCCTTCGGCAGCCGTTGGCCGGACGGGCAGTTCTTCTTCGGCGAGGACAAGCTGGCCGAGTGGGGTGACAACGTGCGCTACCCGCGCGACTACGCCGCCACCGATCTCGATCGTGGCGCGGACCTCGCGGAGTACCAGCTCGACGCATCGCAGCTCGAGCGCGCGCCGAGCATCGGCAGCGAGCGGCTGGTGGTCAACATGGGCCCGCAGCACCCCAGCACCCACGGCGTCTTCCAGATGCGTTTGGTGCTCGACGGCGAGACGATCGTCGACCTCGAGCCGGTGATGGGCTACATGCACCGCAACCACGAGAAGATCGGCGAGCGCAACCTGTGGCTGGGCAACATGCCCTTCACGGATCGTCTCGACTACATCGGGCAGCTGTGCAACGAATGGGGCTATGCCCTGGGCGTCGAGCGACTGATGGGCGTCGAGGTGCCCGAGCGTGCGGAGTACATCCGCGTGATCATGGCCGAGCTGACCCGCATCCAGAGTCACTTCTGGGCGATCGGCTTCCTGCTCAACGACATCGGCGCCTTCTTCACGCCGAGCCTCTACTGCATCGAGGAGCGCGAGCTGATCCTCGATCTCTTCGAGATGGCCACCGGCAGCCGCCTGATGTGCAACTACATGCGCTTCGGCGGGCTCGCCTATGACCTGCCCGACGAGTTCCTGCCGCTGGCCCACACCCTGGTCCATGATCGTCTGCCGCGCGCCATCGACGAGCTCGATGCCTATCTGAGCGGCAACGAGATCGTGCAGGAGCGCATGAAGGGCGTCGGCGTGCTGCCGCCCGAGCTGGCGTTGGCCTACTCGGCCTCGGGCCCGGTGTTGCGCGGCTCGGGTGTGCCCTACGATCTGCGTACGGCCGATCCTTACGGCGTCTACGATCACTTCGACTGGGATGTCGTGACCGCCAGCGGTGGAGATGTCTACGCCCGATACATCGTGCGCGTCGGCGAGATGCGCGAGAGCGTGCGCATCCTCAAGCAGGCCATGGCCGGCTTGCCGGAGGGCGAGATCCTCGGCGGCAAGAAGGCCTGGCAGGTGCGTGTGCCCGAAGGTGAGTTCTACTCGCGCATCGAAGGCCCGCGCGGAGAGCTCGGCTTCTATTGCGTCAGCGACGGCAAGGCGAATCCCTATCGCTACCACGTGCGCTCGCCCTGTTTCGTGAACCTCACGCCTTTGGCGGAGATGTGCAAGGGACACAAGGTGGCCGACGTGGTGGCCATCCTTGGTTCGATCGACATCGTGCTCGGTTGCGTGGATCGTTGATCTGCGGCCGAGCCGAGCTGTAGCGGCGCGGGGTAGCCCTACCTTCCCGCGTATGAGATGATGGGCGTCTGGCGCATCTAGACGTGAAACCAACCGACCATTCAGCGAACCAGGAACCCGGAAGAGAGACGTTCAATGGCCTTCGGCAGCGGCGTGATCAGAGGCATGGGTATCACCCTACGCCACCTGGTCGACAGCTACGTGATCGGCTTCAAGGACCAGCCGGCGGCCGCCGGCGATCTGGTGGCCCCCACGGCCGTCCGCGCCGGCATGCCGGTCCATACCGGCGGCATGCAGACGGTGCAGTATCCCGAAGAGAAGCTGCCGGTGCCCGAGCGCTTCCGCTACCTTCCCTTCCTGCTCTATGAGGATGACGCGGGTAGCGAGCGCGCCGCCTTCGACGGCATTCGCTGCACGGCTTGCGGCATCTGTGCCAAGGTCTGCCCGCCGCAGTGCATCTGGATCGTTCAGGGCAAGGGCGAGGACGGCAAGCCGCGCCCGGTGGCGACCGAGTTCTACATCGACGCCTCCATCTGCATGAGCTGCGGCTTCTGCGCCGAGTACTGCCCCTTCGATGCGATCAAGATGGATCACGACTACGAGCTCTCGAGCTACGAGCGCCACGAGAGCTGGGTTTACGACCTGCAGGAGCTGCTGCACCCGGTGGCCTATCACGCGGCGATCCACCCGACCGATTGGCAGCGCGAGCTCGAAGAGCAGCGCGCCAAGGATGAGGCCAAGCGGCGCAAGGCGGAGGCCAAGGCCAAGAAGGCGGCCGAGGCCGCCGGCGACGCCGAGGATCCCGAGGCCGCCAAGCAGCGCAAGCTCGCAGCGCGCCAGAAGATGCTCGATGCGCGCAAGGCCCGTGAAGCGGCCAAGGCGGCCGAAGCAGGTGAAGACGGCAGCGGCGACCAAGGCGAGGCCTAGGCCGTGCTCGCCGCCTACGCGCCGCTGCTGGTGCTGGCCGCGCTGGCGATCGGGCTCGGTCTGATCGTCTTGGCGATCGCGGTGATCCTGGGCCCGCGCGATTCTTCGCCGGTCAAGCGACAGAGCTACGAGAGCGGCATGACGGCCTTGGGTGATGCCCAGCGCCGCATTCCGGTCCGCTTCTACTTGATCGCCACCTTGTTCATCATCTTCGACATCGAGGTGATCTACCTCTATCCGTGGGCGGTGAACTTCAAGGCGCTGGTGGCCGAGCAGGGGTGGGCGGCCCTGGCTTCGATGGGGCTCTTCTTGGGCGTGCTGATGCTTGGCTTCGTCCATGTTTGGCGCAAGGGCGCCCTGAATTGGGATTGATGATGCGCGACCGCACGCGGCCGTGCCACGGAGACCAAGTATGAGCGTGAGCAGCGACATCCTGCTGCCGGATCAGATTCTCACCCCCGACCAGCTGGCCGCGGGCAAGACCGGTGATTCCGGCGTGGTGACCACGACCGTCGAAAAGGCCGTCAACTGGGCGCGCAGCAATGCCGTGTGGCCGGCGCTCTTTGGGCTTGCCTGCTGCGCCATCGAGATGATGCATACCCAGACCAGTCGCCAAGACCTGTCGCGCTTCGGCATGGAGCTCATGCGCGCTTCGCCCCGTCAGAGCGACATGATCATCGTGGCCGGGCGGCTGTCGCGCAAGATGGCGCCGGTGATCCGGCGCATCTACGACCAGATGCCCGAGCCCAAGTGGGTGATCTCGATGGGCGATTGCGCCAGCTGTGGGGGCGTGTTCAACAACTATGCCCTGGTGCAGGGCGTCGACGAGATCATTCCCGTCGACGTCTACGTGCCCGGCTGCCCGCCGCGCCCGGAAGCCCTGATGCACGGCATCATGAAGCTGCACGAGAAGATCCAAGCCGAGAAGCTCGACGGCTGGCGCGACCGGCTTCCGCGTGAGGCCGGCGCATGAGCGCGGAGGAAGGCGCGGCGCTCGGCACCAACGCGGCCATGCCGGACCTGCACGCCCTGGCCGAGCGCTTGGGCGATGCGGCGCTGGCCGTGGGCGCGCCACTGGGCCAGCCCACGCTGCTCCTCGAGTGCGGGAAGCTGCGCGAGAGCGTGAAGTGGCTGCGCGACGAGCGGGGCTACCAATTCCTGCGGTCGGTCACCGCGGTCGATTTTCCAGAGGTCGAGCCGCGCTTCCAAGTGGTCTATCACCTGATGGCCATGCCGCAGAGTGCGTTGGATGGCAACCCTACGCCCACCGCGGACGCCCCCTTCCGTGCCCTTCGGCTGAAGGTGCCCGTGTCGGCCGAGGATGCGTGTGTCGACTCGTTGGTGCCGCTCTATGAAACGGCCAATTGGCTCGAACGTGAAGTATGGGACCTCTTCGGCATCGATTTCGCCGACCATCCCGACCTGCGCCGCATCCTGCTTCCCGAGACCTTTGAGGGCCATCCCTTGCGCAAGGATCACCCGATCGAATACGAGGAAGTGGCCTTCAGCTTCAACCAGGACGAGATTCACCGCCGCAAGGCCTTCGCGAAGAAGTAGCCGCTTCCGGATCGCGACCGGACACCGCCCAAGGACCCGCCATGGAGCCGCTCGATCTGCTGCAGCCGCCCGCGCCGCCGTCGCGGCGGCGCGAGGCACCGGCGCCTCAACCGGTGTCCGACGAGCCGATGGTACTCAACATCGGGCCCCACCATCCCAGCACCCACGGCGTGCTGCGCGTCATCGTCGAGCTCGACGGCGAGACGGTCATCTCGGCCACGCCGGACATCGGCTTCCTGCATACGGGCATCGAGAAGACCTTCGAGGCCAAGACCTACGTCAAGGGCACCACCCTCGCCCCGCGCATGGGTTACCTCTCGCCGATCAACAACAACCTGGTCTACGTGCTGGCCGTGGAGAAGCTGCTCGAAGCCGAGATTCCGGCGCGCGCCATGGTGACGCGCGTGCTGCTGGCCGAGCTGGACCGCATCGCCAGCCATCTGGTCTACATCGGTATCTTCGCGCTCGACCTCGGGGCGAGCTCGTTGATGATGTACACCTTCCGCGAGCGGGAGCAGATCCTCGACATCATGGAGATGGTCGGCGGGGCGCGCATGTTCCCCAGCTACATCCGGCCTGGCGGGCTGGCCTATGACCTGCCGCCCGGCTTCGAAGAAGCGGTCGATGCCCTGTTGACCAAGATGCCGGCGGCGCTCGACCAATACGAAAGGCTGCTCACCGACAATCCGCTGTGGAAGCAGCGCACGCGCGGTGTGGCAGCGATCAACGCCGAGCAGGCGCTGCGCCTGGGCGTCACCGGTGCGGCGCTGCGCGCGACGGGTATCGGCTACGACCTGCGTCGCGCGGCGCCCTATTGCGGCTACGAGGAATACGACTTCGACGTGCCGATGCACACCGATGGCGATGCCTACGCCCGTTACCAATTGCGCATCGCCGAGATGCGCCAGTCGGTGCGCATCGCGCGGCAGGCCCTCGATCGCCTGCCGGACGGGCCCTATGCCACCGCCGACCGCAAGATCGCCCCGCCGCCCAAGCACGAGCTGGCCACCTCCATGGAGGCGGTGATCCATCACTTCAAGCTGTGGACCGAGGGGCTCAAGCCGCCGCCGGGCGAGGCCTATGCCGCGATCGAAGCGCCGCGCGGCGAGATGGGCTTCTACGTCGTTTCCGATGGCTCGGGCCGACCCTACCGGGTGCACATGCGCTCGCCCTCCTTCGTCAACCTTCAGGCGCTGGAGCCGATGGTCAAGGGCCGCATGGTGGCCGATCTGGTCACGGCCGTGGCCAGCCTCGACCCGGTCCTGGGCGAGGTGGACCGCTGATGTGCCCCGGACCGCATGCGACCCGGACCACGACCTGAACCACGTATCCTTCGCTTCACGGAGCGCACCATGACCACGGGCTTGCTGCAGCGGACCTTCCCGACCGAGGTCGCCGCCGCAATCGACAACTATCCGCCGGGCCGACAGGCCTCGGCGGTGCTGCCCCTGCTCTACCTGGCCCAAGCGGCCTACGGGCGGGTGACCGCGGACGCGGTCGTCGAGGTGGCGACGCTGCTGGAGATCGACGAGACGCGCGTGCGCGGCATCGTCGGCTTCTACAGCCTGTTCAAGGAAGAGCCGCACGGCCGTTTCGTGGTCCACTACTGCACCGACCTGCCGTGCATGTTGCGCGGCGCGGGCGAGCTGCTGCCCGATGTGTGCCGCGCCTTTGGCGCCGAGCCGGGCCAGACGAGCGAGGACGGTCTCTTCTCGCTCGAGGAGGCGATGTGCCTGGCGGCCTGCGATCGCGCGCCGATGATGCAGGTCAACCTCGAGTACTTCCACGACCTCAGCCCCGAGCGCCTCGACGAGATCGTGGCTGACCTGCGCGCCAAGGCGGCCGCCGGCCCGGCCGCGCCCTTCGGCCTCGGTCCGCCCTCGGAGATCGTCCGTCCCGACTGAACCCCCACCGGCGCCGCGTGCGCCGTTTCCAAGCGCCCTCGGAGATCGTCCGATCATGCCACGTCAGCACGTCGTATTGCGCAACCGTGAGATTCCCGACCTCGACAAGCTCGAGGTCTACCGCGCGCATGGCGGCTATCGCCAATGGCAGCGCGCCGTGACCGAGATGCAGCCGGGCGAGGTCATCGACCTCGTGAAGGCCGCCGGTCTGCGCGGCCGGGGCGGCGCGGGCTTCCCCACGGGCCTCAAGTGGTCCTTCGTGCCGGGAGCGCCGGGCGAGAAGTACGTCGTGGTCAACAATGACGAGTCCGAGCCGGGCACCTTCAAGGACCACGAGATCACGTTGCGCAACCCCCACCAGTTCATGGAGGGGGCGATGATCGCCGCCTACGCGATCGGCGCTCAAACGGTCTATGTCTACTGCCGCGGCGAGTTCTGGCAGGAGATGACCCATCTGCGGCGCTGCGTCGAAGATCTGCGCGCAGCGGGCCTCGTCGGTGAGCGACTCTTCGGCACCGACTACAGCTGCGAGGTGCGCGTTTCGCCAGGCGCTGGGGCCTACATCTGCGGCGAGGAGACGGCGCTGCTGAACTCGCTCGAGGGCGAGCTCGGCCAACCTCGTCTCAAGCCGCCCTTCCCGGCCGTGGCCGGCCTCTATGCCAAGCCGACCGTCGTCAACAACACCGAGACGCTGGCCAACGTGCCCCTGATCCTCGAGCACGGCGCCGATTGGTATCGCGCCATCGGCACCGAGAAGAGCCCCGGCACCAAGGTGATCAGCGTCTCGGGCCACGTGGAACGTCCCGACAACTACGAGGTGCCCTTGGGCACGCCCTTCCGTGAAGTGCTCGAGATGGCCGGCGGCGTCTGGCAGGGCCGTTCGATGAAGGCCCTGATGCCGGCCGGTGCATCGGCGCCGCTGATTCCGGCCGACGTCGCGATGGGCATGGATTGCGATTGGGAGTCGGTGGCGACGACGGGCTCGCTGCTCGGCTCGGCCTCCTTCATCGTGCTCGACGAGACGACCGACATGGTCGAGGTCGCGGCACGTACGACCCGCTTCTTCCAGCACGAGTCCTGCGGCAAGTGTTCGCCCTGCCGCGAGGGCACCTGGTGGCTCAAGAAGATCTACGGCCGCCTGACCGAGGGACAAGGACGGCCCGAGGACTTGGCCATCCTCTCCGACGTCGTCGGGCAGATCGACGGCAAGTGCTTCTGTCCGTTGGGCGAGTTTGCCCTGTCCGCGCCTCGTTCATCGATGGCGCTCTTCGAGCAGGACTACCGGCGTGCCGTGGGTGCGCCGACCGCCGCGGGAGCCGCCCAGGCGACCGCGGTCGAGGCTGGGGTATAATCCGGCCCGCCCTCCAGGCGCCCGCGCGACTCCCGTGCACAGCGGCGTCCCAACCCGAGCGAGAGTGCTTGACGTGAGTGAATCCGCCCCGCTGGTGCAACTGAAGATCGACGGTGTCGACGTGGCCGTGCCGCCGGGCACCAACGTCGTGGATGCCGCCAACCAGGCGGGCATCGAGGTCCCGATCTTCTGCCACCATCCGCGGCTCGAGCCGGTGGGCATGTGCCGCATGTGCTTGGTCGAGGTCGGGACGCCCGTCGTCGACCGCGCCACGGGCGAGGTGCAGCTCGACGACCAGGGCGAGCCGCAGATCCGCTTCTTCCCCAAGCTGCAGGCCGGCTGCACGATGCGGGTCAGCCCGGGCATGATCGTGCGCACGGCCACCGAAGAAGTGGCCGACGCGCGGCGCTCGGTGCTCGAGTTCCTGCTCACCAGCCATCCGCTCGACTGTCCCGTGTGCGACAAGGGCGGCGAGTGCCCGCTGCAGAATCTCACGATGCGTTATGGCCCCGGCCAGAGCCGCTTCGCCTGGGGCGAGAAGTACCACTTCCCCAAGCCCGTTCCCGTGGGGCCGCTCATCGCGCTCGACCGTGAGCGCTGCGTGCTCTGTGCCCGCTGCATCCGCTTCGAGGACGAGATCGCGGACGACCAGGTGCTCGGCTTCGAGAACCGTGGCCGAGGCATGGAGATCGTCAGCGTCTCCGAACCGCCCTTCGACTCCTACTTCTCGGGCAACACGAGCGATATCTGCCCCGTCGGTGCGTTGACGACCAAGGACTTCCGCTTCGAATCCCGTGTCTGGGAGCTGGAGGCCAAGCCAGGCGTGTGCGGGCATTGCCCCGTCGGATGCAACCTCAGCGCCGACACGCGCGGCGGCAAGATCCTGCGCGTGATGCCGCGCGAGAACGATGCGGTCAACGAGATCTGGCTGTGCGACAAGGGGCGCTTCGCCCATCACCATGCCGCCGCGCCCGAGCGCCTGACGACACCGATGCTGCGGCGCGACGGCGCGCTCGAGCCCGCCACGTGGGAGGCCGCGCTCGGCGAGGTCGCCCGCCGATTCAAGGAGATGCGTGCCGAGCACGGGGGCGAGACGATCGGCGGCATCGCCGGCGACGGTCTGTGCAACGAGGACCTCTACCTCTTCGGCCGCTTCATGCGGGCGGTGGTCGGCAGCAACTCCGTCGATCACACACCCGGCATCCTGCGCGACGACCTGGTCCATCGCGCCGGGCCCGGCGCCGAGCTGCGCCTGACCGAGATCGGCGCGGGCACGACCGTCGTCGTGGCCGGCCTCGATGTCGAGGAAGAGGCCCCCGTCTTGTTCCTCAACCTCTTCAAGGCGCTACAGAAGGGCGCGCGTATGGTCCTGCTGGGCGGGCGACCGCAGAAGCTCGACCGCCACGTCACGTCCCTGCGCTATCAATATGCGGACGCCGCCGGGCTGGCGAGTGCCCTGGTGGGGCGCGCCCTGGCGCTGGCCGAGGATCTCGAAGGCGAAGCGGTCGCCCTGCGCGATGCCCTCTCCGCCTCCATCGGGAGCGTGGCCGGGAGCCACCCGGTGCACGAGTCCGACCTGGCCGATGCGGCCGCGGCCCTGGCCGAAGCCCAGGACGTGCTCCTGCTCTTCGGGCGTGAGGGCGCCGAGCTCGGCCTGGCCGAGCCCTTCGCGGCGCTGCTTGCCGCGACCGGTCGCTTGGGCCGCGACGGCAGCGGCGTGGTCGCCGTGGGCCCCCATGCCAACAGCCAGGGGGCGGCCGACATGGGCTTGCTGCCCGACTGGCTGCCCGGCTACGCCCGGGTGGGCGACGAGGCTGCCGCGGACGCGCTATGCGAGGCCGGTTGGCCGGCCGCGCCTCCGACGACCCCCGGCCTGGACGCGGCGGCGATGCTCGCTGGCGGCGTGCG
>Ga0316201_10003897_pt1 | contig 11124 bp, 6 predicted proteins | sample CS6wburrow_MG_FD_204516 | JGI IMG/M metagenome (GOLD analysis project Ga0316201, IMG submission 204516) | Coastal sediment microbial communities from Delaware Bay, Delaware, United States - CS-6 worm burrow | ecosystem: Environmental > Aquatic > Marine > Coastal > Sediment | place: USA: Delaware... | reverse complement strand
TTTGGACTCTTGTCGCAGACGCGAATCAACCCGTATCATCGGACCGCTGCGTTAGTAATGAGGTCAAGGTAGGGAAGTTAGCCGCGCGGAACATGATCAACAAAGTCAATTTATCCGATTTCGCCAGCCTGGATGGCCGCGGCGCACTGTCCGTCGCCAGCCGCGTCGTGCCGCCGTGGCTGAGCCTGCTGCTGGTTGTGGCTATCGCCTGGCAGATCGCGAAGATTATCTGGATGCTGGTGCCCGGACCTGCAGCCGGTGACAGCGTTGCGGTGCCCGTCTCCAGCATGTCCAATCGCGGACAGGCGGTCGCGGCGAGCGACGTCGAGTCGATAGTGGCGGCCCATATATTCGGCGTAGCCGATGCAGCCGCCGTGGAAATGGCGCCGACGCCCGAAGAGAATGAGAACCTGAGCGATACACGCCTTACGAACCTGGCGCTAAAAGGTACGGTTGCCTCTCAAATCAAGGAATACTCGGTTGCCGTCATTGCCGACGGCAATAATGACGAAAAGGTCTACGCCATCGGCGATCCAATTGGCTCTAGCGCGAAACTGCATGCAGTGTACGCGGACAGGGTCGTACTGAACGAAAACGGCGTCCTGACGAATCTGAAACTACCTAAGGAATTCGCCGCGGCCACGGTGACGCAGAATCGGCGTACGACGACGCGTAGTCGCCGCGTCCCCGACAACTCGAAGAGCCTTCAGGCGGTCGTTTCGCAGAATCTGACGAAACTCTCGGATGTCATCCGCCCGACGCCCTACTTCGTAAACGGCCAGCAAAGCGGTTATCGAGTCTACCCCGGCCGGGACCGACAGCAATTCTCAGCACTGGGCCTCAGGCCGGGCGACCTTATAAAAGATATCGACGGACAATCACTGACCGACCCAACGCAGGCGATGCAAATATTCCAGTCCCTCGGTACAGCAGAGCAAGTGACGGTTACCGTTGAACGTAACGGGCAACCCGAGAGCATTGTTCTGAAGACCAGCCAACTCGATCTGACGGGCGAGCAAACCAAATGAAACAAATAACAAGAATTACCTCGCGCCGTTCAGCGCGCCCTTTAATTGCGGCACTGCTGTTGTCCATTGCTGCGATAGGTTGGGCGCAGCAGACCGACGTCACGCTGAATTGGAAAGACGCTGATATTCGCAAGGTGATTGAGGCCGTCAGCGAGGTCACCGGCAAGAACTTCATTATCGATCCTCGCGTCACGGGCAAGGTCACGCTGTTGTCAGCGACCCCGATGTCGCCGGACGCGTTTTACGAGGCGTTTCTGTCAATCTTGCAGGTCCATGGCTACGTCGCTATCACTAGCGGTGACCTGATCAAGATAATGCCAGACGCTACCGCACGCCAGTTCGCCGGTCCGCTCGGCACCACCTCGTCGGCGGGACCGGATGACCTGGCGACGCAGGTAATTCAGGTCCGCAACGTCGGCGCCACGCAGCTGGTTCCCATATTGCGGCCCCTGATTCCGCAGTACGGCCACATGGTTGCGCACGCGGGCTCCAACATGCTGATCATTTCCGATCGGGCGGCCAACGTAGCGCGTATGGTGGCAATCATTCGACGCATCGACCAGGCAAGCGATGAGGATATTGAGGTCGTTACGCTGCAGCACGCATCGGCATCCGAAATCGTCCGCATCATGACCGCACTGACACAGACGCCGCGCTCGGACGGTGCACCGGTGACAACCAGCCTGGTTGCTGATGCGCGAACCAACAGCGTGCTTATCGGCGGCGACAAATCAGACCGACTGCGGCTGCGCACACTGATAGCGCATCTCGACACACCGCTCGAGGAAGGCGGCGACACGCAGGTCAGGTACCTGCGCTACGCCGACGCCGAAGAACTGGCGACGAAATTGCAGCAGCATTTTAGCTCACAGGCCACAGGCACTCCGCAGGCCGCAGGAGCGGCAGCACCCGGAGCAGACAACGTCAGCGTCTGGGCCGACACACAGACCAACGCAATCGTCGTCAACGCGCCGCCGAAGATGATGCGCGCACTGACACAAATCGTTGACAAGCTGGACATACGGCGCGCCCAGGTCCTGGTCGAAGCCATCATTGTCGAAGTGATCGCCGACGAGAAAAACGAATTCGGCACATCATGGGCAATCGAGGGCAGCGGCGATGATGCACCCATTGGCGTAACGAATTTCTCAAATTTCCCGGGCGGCATTGTGGACCTCGGTACGGCGGCCGGTTCCGGTGTCGTCGATCCCGGAGTCATTGGTGAAGGCATCTCGATCGGCGTAGGCCGCATCAGTGAGTCGGGCGTAAGCTTCGCGGCCATCATGCGTGCACTTGAGGGTGACGCCAACACAAACATTATTTCTACGCCGTCGATTGTTACGACGGATAACGAGGAAGCGAGCCTGAACGTCGGCCAGGAAGTACCGTTCGTGACCGGCTCCTTCACGAACACGGGTGGCTCGACCGGTTCGGTCAACCCGTTCCAGACCATTCAGCGTCAGCAGATCGGCGTGAAGTTGGCGATCACGCCACAAATCAACGAAGGCGACTCGATGGTACTCAACCTGTCGCAGGAAATTTCAAGCATAGCCACCTCGGCTGAAGGCGCCGTAGACCTTGTCACGAATCAGCGTATCGTTGAGACGACCGTCATTGTCGATGACGGTGAGATACTGGTGCTGGGGGGCCTGATTGAAGACCAGCTGCGAGAAAGCGATCAGCGCGTTCCGTTCCTGGGCCGCATACCTGTGTTGGGCAACCTGTTTCGCTCGCGAAAGACCGACAAGGTCAAGACCAACCTGATGATCTTCATTCGTCCGACGATCCTGCGTGACGCCAGCCAAACGGCGTTCGAAACCAACCAGAAGTACAACATGATTCGGGAAATCCAGAAGGGCCAGCAAGGCAAGGATGTCGAGCTGATGCCAGGTACGCAGCGACCGATGTTGCCACCGCTGGAAGAATACACCAGGCCGAAACCTGCCAGCGACGAGGGCAACTAGAGCCTATGGAGGCGAATAGCGAAATCACGCTCGAGACTGAGCAGGAAGCGCAGCCTGACCCACCAGCGGATTCGCTGGCCCGGACGCTTCCGTATTCCTTCGCCAAACGCCATGGCGTACTGATTCGCGGCATTGATGAAAACGAGGCGGACACCGTTTGTCGCAGCGGTGTTGCCCCGATTAGCCTGGCAGAGGCCCGACGGTTTGCAGGTGTTCCCCTGAAGCTGTCGCGAGTGCCCGCCGAAGTGTTCGACACTGCCCTGCAGGAATTTTACGAACGCGACCGGACCAAGGCATCACAGATGGTCGACGGCCTGGATGAGGAGTTTGACCTCACCCAGGTTGCACAGGAGCTGCAGGGGCCATCCGATCTCCTCGAGAGCGACGACGATGCGCCGATTATCCGCTTTATCAATGCTGTGCTGACAGAGGCCATCAAGGAAAACGCCTCGGACGTACACATAGAACCGTACGAGAATCGCCTTGGCGTTCGCTTTCGAGTCGATGGTGTGCTCAAGGAGGTGTTGCAGACACGGCGGGCCTTGGCGCCACTGGTCGTATCGCGTATCAAGGTCATGTCCAAGCTTGATATCGCCGAGAAACGGCTGCCTCAGGACGGCCGTATCTCCTTGCGGATTGCGGGCCGTGCGGTTGACGTTCGTGTGTCGACCATGCCTTCAGGGCACGGTGAGCGCGTGGTGCTGCGATTGCTCGACAAACAGGCCGGCCGGCTGGAGCTTGCCTCCCTCGGAATGGATCCCATTTCACAAGAGACAATGGATCGACTGATCCACAAGCCCCACGGCATTATTCTCGTCACGGGGCCGACCGGATCCGGTAAGACCACGACATTGTATGCAGCGCTCGAGCGCATCAACGACGACACGCGCAATATCATGACGGTCGAGGATCCGATCGAGTATTTCATCGACGGCATCGGGCAATCCCAGGTCAACACAAAAGTGAATATGACCTTCGCGCGTGGCCTGCGCGCGATTTTGCGACAGGATCCGGACGTCGTCATGGTCGGCGAAATACGAGACCTCGAAACGGCCGAGATCGCGGTACAGGCAAGTCTTACCGGTCACCTTGTCCTGTCGACATTGCACACGAATACGGCGGCAGGCGCCGTTACCCGGCTGCGTGATATGGGCGTGGAACCTTTCCTGTTGTCATCCAGCTTGCTGGGCGTGCTGGCACAGCGCCTGGTGCGCGTGCTGGACGATGCCAGCAAGATCCCGTACACCGCCCGCGAATATGAATGCAAGCTTCTCGGGGTCGACCCCGCCAACCCGCCGACCCTCTACCACCCGGGTGACGGTGCCAACGGCGGATTCCTGGGTCGAACCGGTATTTACGAGCTCATTACGGTCGACGATGAGATGCGCGAGATGATCCACGGCGGCGTGAGCGAACAGGAGCTCGATCGACACGCCCGCAAGACCAGTGCCAGCATCCGCGCTGACGGTCGTCGGCAAGTTCTCAATGGCACCACGACCCTTGAGGAAGTCCTGCGCGTCACGCGCGAGGACTGAGTCACTTGGTCAGCTAGCAAAACACGGAAGATCGCCAGATGGGTGCTTTTGAATACGTAGCGATGGACCAGTCCGGCAAGCAGTCGAAAGGCTTGCTCGAAGGCGATACACCGCGCCACGTTCGGCAGCTGCTGCGGGAGCGCAAGCTGCTCCCGGTAAGCGTTACCGAGGTTGCGCAACGGGAAGCCCGCAGGCAGCGAAGTTTTTCTTTACGGCGGGGCATGTCCTCTGCCGAATTGGCACTGATCACGCGACAATTGGCGTCGCTGTCGCAGTCCGGCTTGCCGCTGGAAGAAGCCCTGCTCGCCGTCTCCCAGCAGAACGATCAACCCCGAACCAAGAGCATGCTGCTGGGTGTTCGCGCGAAGGTGATGGAAGGCCATACGCTCGCCGATGGTTTCAGCGAGTTTCCGCAGGCATTTCCGGAACTGTACCGGGCGACAGTCGCTGCCGGCGAGCAGTCCGGCCATCTGGATGTCGTACTCGAGCGCCTGGCCGACTATACCGAGGCGCGCCAGGAACTTCGGCAGCGCATAACCAATGCAATGGTCTACCCTATCGCGCTGGTCGTTATGGCTGTCGGCATCATTAGCTTCATGCTGGCCACCGTCGTACCGAAGATCGTCAATGTCTTCGAGAATACGGCGGCCGAGCTGCCAGCGCTGACCAGCGGGTTGATCGCCACCAGCGACTTTCTGCGCGCTTACTGGTTGTTCGTCATCATCGGCCTTGGCGCCCTGTCTTATGCAGCCTGGTGGGTATTACAGAAAGACGGTCCACGACGCAGTTTCCATTCAGCGTTACTGAGAATGCCCATCGTCGGACGGCTGACGCGTGGCGTAAATACCGCGCGCTTCACGCGCACGCTCAGCATTCTTGCCGGTAGCGGCGTGCCTATCCTCGAGTCCCTGAATATTTCGGCCGAAGTCATCGAGAATCTGCCAATGCGCGACGCCGTCATGGAAGCCACCCTGCGGGTACGGGAAGGCGGTTCCATTGCCAAATCCCTGGCTGCCAGCAAGCTTTTCCCGCCCATGATGATTCACCTCGTATCCAGCGGCGAAGCCGGTGGTCGCCTCGAGGAGATGCTCTCCCGCGCCGCCGCAGGCCAGGAACGCGAAGTTGACGGCTTGATTGCGGCATTGCTTGGCATCCTGCAGCCGTTACTAATTGTCATAATGGGGGCTATCGTCCTTACGATTGTGCTTGCAATTTTGCTCCCGATCTTCGAAATTAATAACCTGATTCGCTGATACTATTGATTGACCTGCTTGTTGCTGGAGACTGTTTCGATGCCCGGTGAAAAAGACAACTTCGACGAGGAAACTGTTGACGAAACAACTGACGATTCGCTGACGGCGACCGTCGTTATTACAGAGGACGATGACGACATTGTTAGCGGTGATTCGACTGTCGAAATGGATATTGAGAAACTGGTTGCGAAGCTCGATGCCAGCGACGAAGAGGATGTCCACCGCAGGGCGGAGATTCGACGCAAGCTTGAGGACCTCAGGGAGCAGCGAGAGCAGGAGCTCGACAGCACCTTTAACTTCAAATTCGACGACGACGACTGATTTTTAAAGCGTTAACGAAAGTCTCTTGACCGTACGGTCAGGTTACCCAGCATATTTGTGTGATCAAATAATCGATGCGCGATCACGTGTATCACTTTGCCCTGGATTTGCAGCTCCCCGGAGAGACCCAGTAAACGTGCGTTAAGTAATGCAGCACGATATTGCTCCGCAACCTGCTTCCATACCACGATATTTATTTGCCCTGTCTCGTCTTCCAGCGTTACGAAGGTGACACCGCTCGCGGTGCCTGGGCGCTGCTTCGTAATCACAAGGCCTGCCACGTTGAGCCTCTGGCCATTCTCGAGATCGGGTAGTTGTTGCGCTGACCGATACTGATAGCGATCCAGGTGCCGCCTGAGCAGGCATACAGGATGCCTTTCGAGCGTCAGCCCGGTGCCCTGGTAATCCGCGACGATGTTTTGACCTTCGGTCGGTTTACGCAACAAGGGTGTCGCTTCATAGCGGTCCATTGATGGAAATAGCGGCATCGGTTTTTCGATGCCGGACACGGCCCAACGCGCCCTGTGCCGATCCCCGGCTATGGCTTGCAATGCGCCTGCCGATGCCAACACACCCAGTTCACGCTGATCGAGTCCTGCGCGCTCAAGCAACTGCTGCGCCTGTTCGTAGCCACCCGGGCAGCGCTTTGCAACGATACGCCGCCCTGCCACCTCGGATAACCCCTTAACCATACGAAAACCCAGGCGTAGTGACGCATTGCCTTCGTCATCAGGCTCCAGTGAGCAGTCCCACAAGCTGTGATTGATATCGACAGCTCGTACCTGAACGCCGTGCCGTTGCACGTCCTGAACCAGCTGTGATGCGGAGTAAAAACCCATGGGCTGGCTGTTCAGCAGTGCACAGGTAAATGCCGCGGGCTCATGGCATTTCAGCCAGGATGAGACATACACAAGCAGTGCGAAACTCGCGGAATGCGATTCAGGAAACCCGTACTCGCCGAAGCCCTCGATCTGGCGAAATATCTGTCGCGCAAATTCTTCTTTATAGCCACGTTCACGCATACCCGAAATCAGCTTTTCCTCGAAACCACCAAGGCCGCCACGGCGCTTCCATGCCGCCATCGCGCGCCGTAACTGGTCTGCCTCCCCTGGCGTAAAGCCAGCTGCGACAACAGCAAGCTGCATAACCTGTTCCTGGAAAATCGGCACCCCCAAGGTGCGCTGTAACACGCCTTTAACAGCATCGCTGGGATAGTCGACAGCTTCCTCACCGTTTCGGCGACGCAAATACGGGTGCACCATGTCGCCCTGTATCGGGCCTGGCCGGATAATCGCCACCTCGATCACCAGGTCGTAGTAACAACGGGGCTTCAGCCTCGGCAACATCGCCATCTGGGCCCGCGACTCAATCTGAAAAACGCCCATCGTGTCGCCTTCACAAATCATGTCATAGACGCATGGGTCCTCAGCAGGCACGCTGGCTAGCGTGTACTGCGTGCCTTTAAAATCGCGTATCAGATCGAAACTGCGACGTATGGCCGTCAACATGCCGAGGCCGAGAACGTCGACCTTGAGCAAACCCAGTTCCTCGAGATCATCTTTTTCCCACTGGATCACTGTGCGATCCGGCATCGCCGCATTCTCGATCGGTACCAGTTTATAAAGCGGCGTATTCGAGATGACGAATCCGCCCACATGTTGCGACAGGTGCCGTGGGAAACCGATGAGTTCTTTCACCAGGTACAATAGCCGGCGCATGACAGGACTATCGGGATCGAGACCGGCTTCGAGAACACGGCTGTCGTCCACCTTGCTCCCATCCCACCATTGCATGGAACGCGATAAACGACTGACCTGTAAGTCGCTCAGGCCCAGCAGTTTGCCAACATCGCGTAGCGCACTGCGGGGCCTATAGGTGATCACCGTTGCCGCGAGTGCTGCTCGCTCACGACCGTACTTGGCATAGATGTACTGAATCACCTCTTCGCGGCGCTCGTGCTCGAAGTCGACATCAATGTCAGGTGGCTCGTTTCGCTCTTTGGAGATAAAGCGTTCAACCAGCATTTGCATGCGGCCGGGATCGACTTCGGTAATACCCAGACAAAAGCAGACCGCGGAATTGGCCGCCGACCCCCTGCCCTGGCACAAAATGCCCTGCGACCGGGCAAATGAAACGATATCGTAAACCGTCAGAAAAAAAGGCTCGTACTCGAGGTCGGCAATCAATGCGAGTTCATGTTCGACGAGCTGCACGACTTTCTGCGGAATATGGCCAGGCCAGCGACGCTGCATGCCCTGCTCGGTCAATTTGCGCAGATACGTGGTTGGCGTTTCACCCGACGGCACCAACTCATCAGGGTACTCATAGCGGAGCTCATCGAGTGAGAACTCGATGGCATTAGCTATGCGTACCGTTTCCGCCAGCAGCTCGGATGGATAAATACGTCGCAGTGTCTCAAGCTGACGAAGGTGGCGTTCGCCGTTTGCATACAAAGCGAAACCTGCATTATCGATCGTCGTGCCATGGCGTATCGCCGTCAGGGCGTCCTGCAGAATTCGCCGCGAACGACGATGCATGTGCACATCGCCGCTCGCCACCAGCGGCAGCTTCAGCCGCCGCCCCTCTTCCAGCAGCCGGGTAAGCTGTTCCTGCTGTCGACCATCGGCCAGCAACTCAACGGCAATCCAGAGGCGATCACGAAAAGTCTCGCGTACCCAGTGATCCTCGACGTCCAGCTTGAAGTCCTGGTCCGGTACCCACAACACCAGGCAGTCCGGCAAACCGTCTTCAAATGCGTTACGCGATAGCGCGTAGCTGCCCTTCTCTGCGGCTCGGCGCGCAGTCGAAATCAACTGGCACAATGACGCGTAACCGTTTCGATTGCGTGCCAGTGCAACGAGCTTGCGGCCGCTTTGCAATTTGAACTCGGCACCGATGATCAGCTTTTTGAGTCCGAACTGCTTTGCGGCCGAGTGCGCCCGAACGATGCCTGACATCGAGCATTCGTCGGTAATAGCAAGCGCCTCGTAGCCGAGCTTTACCGCCGCCTCAACGAGCTCTTCGGGGTGGGAGGCACCCCGTAAAAACGTAAAGTTGCTGAGTGCATGCAGCTCAGCGTATTCGCCAGACACCGCCTATTTATCCGAAATAGCCGTGCAGATACCAGGAAGATGGCCGACTGCGGTTACGAAAGACCCACAGGCGTATCCCCGCCGGGTTTACCGCGGTGTAATAATCACGAGAAATGCCATCTTCATCCCACCAGCCAGTCTCGAGCCGCTCAGGACCGTCCAGCAGCGTTAATGGGCCACCCTGATGCAACGGATAACCACTATCGGCAGACAGCAAGGTCGGCTCAGGCAACATCCACAGGGGGCGCCGCAAATGTCGCCGAACCTCTGACAGCGTGCTACTCACCCAGTCAGAGAAAAGACTCTGCGGGCGCCAGGCATACTGGGGACGATGTTCGGCAACCATACTGAACGAGTGCACGGACTGTTCACCGATACGAGCAACCAGGCGTTCAGCGAGCTCCGCGATTGAGTAACTTGGTACTGGCCTGTCCTTAGCGCTATCGAAATTCAGGCGTGCTGACTGTGCCTGCGAGGCCTGTGTCATACCACTGCGCAAACGAATCGCAATGACGGGCTCCGGCAATACCAGCTGCTCGAAGCGAATCCGTAATAACTCCAGCCAGCGTTCAGCGGAACGATCTGCACGCGCACAACCTAAACGCAGCTCGGTGGCAGAACCCTTGAGATGGAAAAAACTTAAAACTAAACGCTGCGTACCCAGCTGCCTCGCCAACAGGAACTGCTCGTGTGACAACAACAGCTCGTGACACACGTTAAGCAGCCGTTCCCGATCCGATTGCTCTTCTGCCATTTCATGGTCCGCGCAGAAACGCTCCGGTGCGCGCCAGGAATTACGCGGGTCCGGTAAATATCCAAGCGCGCGATCCAGCGCAAGCATGTGCTCGGCACCAAAGCGTCGCACAAAGCCCTCGCGGGGCAGGCGCAGGCAATCGCCGATGCTTGTCACACCCATGCCGTTTAACGATGCGCACAGCCCCTCGGGCCACTGCAAGCTGTGCAGCGGCAAATCGCGTAATGCACTTTTGAGGTTCTGCTCGTCACGAATACAGGCTCGTTTCCCCGCGCGCGCCAGCCAGGTTGCACCAAGCGGCGTTGGTGCGATCGCAAGCGAGGCATTAAACCCATGTTGCCGCAAACCTGTGGCGATCTTCTCGCGCAGCTTCCGCAGACCACCGAACAGCCGCAGACTGCCAGCAATCTCCAGTAACAACACGTCATGATCGGCAATACAGACAAATGACGAAAAATGCTCGAGCCAATTCGCCAGTGCCTCAAGTACCTGCTGCTCCCTGGGCAAGCTACGTTGTTCAAGCTGCAGCGTTGGTAACAACGCGAGCGCGGCATTGGCCGATTGGCCGGCCATCACGCCTGCAGCCTCTGCTTCAGAGTCGGCCAGTAATATGCGATGAATGCCCTGCTGCTCTTCAATAACGGCCATTGCACCGCCTGCTGAACGCGTTGCCTCGAGCGGCAGGCCCGGCAACCAGATACAGAACCAGAGCCGCTGCACTCGCGTTGGCGTCAAAGCCAGCGGTTTAACGAACGGCTCTGCCGGCTCAACGAATGGCAACGCTTGCTGTAATGCAGCGGGAGTCGGGGTGACTTCCCGCCTCTTAGCGGGTGATTTCCATGCCCGCGACATGCTTAAAGTAAATTATCGAGAATCGTGGGACGGCCACCACGACTTTTGAGAATATGGACACGCGTGCCCTCGCTACTGGAGTGCAGCTCCAGGCGCAATGCAGCAGCCGAAGGTTGCCGACGCGCAGCCATGGGGCGAAACGCAATGCCCCAGCTGTGACCTTTCTCAGCCGCCAGCTGTAAACGCCGGCTCGCCTGGTCGTCGAGCTTCTCGCTCCAGAACAACACCGCGGCACAGGTGCCTGAAGAGAGCGCCTGCTCGGCGGACCACAGTATTTCACCAGGATCTTTGGGTCGCACAATGAGCATGCGTGACAAATCGATGC
>Ga0316201_10003895_pt1 | contig 11129 bp, 10 predicted proteins | sample CS6wburrow_MG_FD_204516 | JGI IMG/M metagenome (GOLD analysis project Ga0316201, IMG submission 204516) | Coastal sediment microbial communities from Delaware Bay, Delaware, United States - CS-6 worm burrow | ecosystem: Environmental > Aquatic > Marine > Coastal > Sediment | place: USA... | reverse complement strand
CTTAGCCAACCCAAGGCAGGTGCACTTGCACTGCCATTAGGAAGACTGCGAAACGCTTGGCCGAAAGTAAGCGTTTTGTTTTTGTTGATGTTTGCCGCCTCTGATATATCAACAACCGGGATTAGGTCACCAGTTGCAGGGGTTGTCAGTGACGTTAATTCTGTGATTTTACGGTCAGCCATTGATCAAGCCTCCAAAGCGTCAACGCGAGACTTTAGTGTCTCGATCTGACTGATTGCATCTTGCAATGCTGCGGTGAGCAATGGAACCAACTTTGACTGATCAATGCCTTGATAGACAGGCTCACCTTTTTCGTTGATCTCGTCCTTAGTGCCGGTTACAGACTCAGGAACAACCTCTTGAGCTTCATGGGCAATAAAGCCATCGACAACAATTGACGGCTCTTGAATGAAATTAAATCGTTTAGGCTTTAATTGTTTAACTCTATCGATGGCATCATCAATCCCAACGATATTTTCTTTTAGCCGATAGTCAGAGCTTGTGTTGTAAACGACGGAAAACGTCGTAACATCAATTCCTCCTTTAAATACCCCTTGATAGCGGACAGAAAAAACGGTGCCTGTGGTGTTTTTGTTTGCCTTAATTGGGGTGGTTGTATCGTTGCTCACGTAAAGACTTGCGCCATCTGTAGTTTTTTCAAATGATGCGCCCGTCGATGTGTTGCTGAAGCCCGGAGTAATTTCGCTTGTGCCGCAAAACAAAACATCACCATCGCCACCCAGCGTTAAGACTTCATTGACTGCGGAATTGTTGTTTGTAAAAAATACAAGCCTGCCTTTTTGGTCGTCGCTAGCCCCGCCGAAACCGTCCCCTTGATGGAAGGCCCCAATTTCGGCCATCGTAGAAATTTCGCCGCCAGACTGTGTTCCCTCAAAGATAAGTTTGCTTTCTCGACCGCCGTCATTATCCTCTTGAGTGATGTTTCTTATAGTGATATAAGGCTCATCGCCAACAATCTCTACCAACGTTCCGGGGTTGCTGAGGCCCACCCCGATCCTGTCCGTGCTTGCGTCCGTACATAAAAGAACTGAATTGTTTTGGCTTTCAATCCTTACATCAAGGTTGTTGCCCCCTTCATTGATGACAACATTGCTTGAGCTTGCCGTGATTACGTCTTCACCAGCAGCGACGAAATTCAGCTGATTAGCTCCTCCCCTTGCTAGCCCCGTGTCGGTATCTGCCGCAAACGCCAGCGCCGGAGCTGCTGAGCTGCCGTCTTTCAGCAGCCTCCCCCCGTCAAGCGTTCCCAGCGTGATCCATGCTGAGTTTGCTGTGTTGCGCTGTTTCAGCAGGCTGTTTGCCGTGTCAACCCACCACATGAAAGCAAATGTGGGACTGGGCTCGGTTGCGCTGCTGTTGTTGCTGACGATTGCCTGCAGGGTTGCATTCAAATCAGCTCTAAATGCCGCGCCTGAAGCGTTGGCTAAAACGTAATCTGAAGTTGCCATTTAAGTCTCTGCGGTTCCGAACCCGGTTGCTTGGTACTGAAAATTACGGTCAATCGCTGCATTGCTGGAGTCCTTGAACGTAATCGTGAACTGGCTAGCGCTGGGGGATGTAATTTCATAATAATCCCCCGCCGCCAGGTTTGATGCCGTGATGCCAATGCCAGGCACCTGATAGAACGCTTTCGCAAACGTCACCACCTTGGCCCCTGCCCCGCTTGCAATTGTTGCGCTGCTTTCTGTCCGTGATTCAAGCTGCACGGTAAAGCCAAGCTCATCAACAATTGGAGTTTGATCGCTGGCAAATGTTTGCAGATTCGCCCTGAATTGGAACTGTCTGCCGGTGTAGCGGCCTGATTCCATTGGAGTCCATGCGCCAAAATCTATATCTGATTCTGTCTCGATCTTGTTTGTCAAAAATTCGAGCAACAAGAAATCACCGTCCTCTAAAAGGAAAAATTGATCAACAGTGACTTGATTGCTTGTCCTGAAGAACAGATCAGCGCTAGTGTCGTCCGCCAAGTCGCCGTCTACATCTGACCACCTGTCGATAAACTCTGTTCTGTCATCGATCAACGCATCAGGATAGATGCCTCTTGTGGTCAGCTTTCTTTCAAAAAGCACGCTGAAAACGCCGCCAAGATCAAGCACGTTCTCAAAGTAATATTCACCGGTGGGCAAGCGATCACCGAAAATAACAATTAGTGAAAGGTCATCAACGGATGACAGCTCGTCAAAATCAACAACATCATCGACAGTTGAAACCGTACTGAGGGTTGAAGCGCCACCTAAAACCAAGCCGTCAAGATCGCTGTCATAAAAAACACCGTCTTTAATTCCTCTGAATGGGGGGGAGTCCTGATCTTCTCTTCTCGTCTGAATGTCAAGCCTTGGGATAGGCGCCGGTAGGCTGATGACTGCTGATTTTGCGTTTGCGCTGCGCTGGCCAAATTCGCTCTCAAACTTGACCAGATACTCTCCTTCAATCAGCGGCAAACTTGCGTAATTCGTCCTAGCTTCAACCTTCCTTAGGAGCGTGCTGTTTGGCCAAGTCGCCGTTCCATCGGTCTGGGATGCTTGCCTGATCAGCGCAAGAAACTTATCTGTATTCAGCGCGGTTTGAGGTATTGCCCACCTCAGTACAACTTGATCACTGCCAGACGCTTGAATCGTAACGTCTTCAGGATCTGGCGGCAAAACAGTGACACCAGCCTGGCCGGGCTCGATTTCAACGACTGGCACCGTAAACAGCCCAGTCACATAGGGCGAGCGTTTCCGCAGTGGAGCAACGCCAACGCCTCTCACCCTCACCGTGAGCTGAGTGCCGACACTCAACCCATTGATTTCTAAAAATACGTTGGACGTTGAAACAGCTGTGTAATTCCCATCGCCGAGCTTGTATTCCAGCTCAAAATCAACAGTCTGGCCAGTTGAACCGCGAGACCATGAAACAACGACTTGATTAGTTGTTTCGCTATTGATCTGAATTTGACGGGCTGAAATATTTAAGTTTGTAGGCTTTGCTGGTGTTTCATTTAATAGTGTTATTGGCTCAAATTCCAGTTTCCCGCCACTGTCAGCGGCTGAATAAATGCTGTCATTGCTTTCAACGCCTGTGATTCCAAATTGGCCATCACCGTTGTCAGACACTGAAAGGCATCTGAATTTCTGCTCTTTAATGTTGCTTGCGCTGATCGACCATATTGACTGCAACAATGGCGCAGCACTAAAAGCCTGCACATTCACCACTGAACCCGCTACAGAGAGGATTGGCCGCGTCTCAATCGATCCGTCTGGAAGTGTGCATGTCAGCTGATCATTGCCGCCACCTGTCAATGATGCAGTTTGGTCGAGCGTGATTGCAGACGTTGTTGCTGCGCTCACTCGTCCGGCAAGACGCACGCCCTGCCGCATTTCGTCGGCTACGGCGAAGATCTGCCCAGGGAAAACGACTGCGCCCTGCAGCCCTGTGGTAAAGGTCACGACCTCGCCGTCAATCTCCTCAGACAAAAGCGCCCACCGCCCCAGCCGTTGCGCTTGAAACTTTGAGGTAACGCCAAAACCCACCAACTCCCTCACCTGATAGCCGTATTTGCTTATCAGCTCCGCATCTTCAACTACAACAACATTTGACTTGAAGAAGTTTGCGGGGTCGTTATATCTGACCCTTATTGATGTGCTCCTGGTTTTTAGTGATGTTCCTGAATAAGAGAACGCCCCGTTGATAACGTTGCTATTTGTATAAAGATGCACAGCCGAAAGGCTGCTGCCGTCTAGGTTCCCGTGGTCAGCTGTCGCTTGAATCGTGTTTGCCTGCCAATACAACATCCCTCTGAACACACTGGCTAGATCCTGCAAAACGTTGAACGCTTCAGCCCTACTGGCTATCACGGTGTTGCAGGCAAAACGCGGCTCTTGTGTGCCGTCTGGGTTTGTAACCAACTGATTTGAATATTGGCTCAGCGGATATAGATCGACCCAGCTCAGGTTTGACGCATCTACAAAATCGCCGGCCCCATATCTGCTGTTCGTGGCCATGTCGTACCAGCAGCACACCGGGCAGGTCGTCCAAGCTCTCTTGAGGCTGCCATCAAATGCTCCATCAAACCCCAGGCTTCCGTCAGCACGAACAAATGAATTTGATGGAACTTCAACGATCCGGCCTCTGATCTTGTAAGCCCTCGTCGGCAAGCTTTTGAACTGCTGCGTAGAGATCGAAAGACCAGCCACCGCGCAAAATGGATATGCTGTTCTAAGAGATTGAAGCTCGATCAAGCTGGTCCAAAATATCCGATTGCCCCTGCCGTTTGCAATTGGGATGTCTTGATCAATATCAGTAAAGTTTTGAAATTTAACCTCAAAGTGATTTTCGCCGAGGTTCACTTTTCTCACTCGGATATTCCACGGGCCTTGACCGCTCAGGTTGATTCGTGGGGACTTAAGTTGATATTCACTCACCGCAATGCCTGTAATCGTCCTGTCATAAACAGTATTGAACGCTTCGCCTTGAGCCTGAACGTCGATTGCAATTTGGATGCTGCCGTTAAAAAGCTGACCTTTCGCTAGCCCTTCCTGGGCTGTTGAAAACATCCGAGGGATGCTGAGCAACAGCTCAAACGACTCAACGTCTGTATCTGTGATTTGCCTTGTGACCTGACCGGCTCCATAATCCCTGGCTATGACTTTGTTTTCATCGCTTAGCGTCTCACTGTAGTTTTGACCAATCTCAACGTTTACATCATTAACCGTTGAAGTGCCGTCCTTTCCCTGCTCTAGCTGGCTTTGCGTTTTGCCGCCTGGCTTGAAATCGTAGGAGACATCCTCAGATGCAAAATTCCGGTCTGTTCCTGTCCTGATCGCAGTCTCTTCTAAGAAGATCCCTTCATCGCATCCGACCAGGCCAGCGATAGGCCCTTCACAAAGAAGATCGACAACGCGAATAACTGAAGTGGAGTTTAATGCCATTACGCTTTATTTTGGCTGTCGTCTTTAAATCGATTGTATTCGTTCATTGCAACCTTTAAATTACAAGATTCATTCGCCCTGAAATCAATTATTTTCACTCTAGTGTCGACTCCCCTGTTATCTTCGATTGGCGCGTATTTAATGTAATTCATCCATCTATACCTTTGCCCAGGCAAAAGCAAACCCTGAACAGTACCCCTAAGAGTTGCGGTCACAGGGTCAGGGCCTGAAACTTTAGTCGTAACTTCAATTTCATAAGTGATAAAGCCATCTACGAAGCTTGAGCCTTCTCCACTGACACGGTCAAACAATCCGTCCTGAAGTTCAAAAAACACTTGATAATTATCAGCCCTGTCATCGTCTTCCCCATCAACTTCGTCTAGTTTTGTCACGTTACCTTGCTGCAGCGTCAAAAACCTTTGGGATGAATTGCCATCTGAAAATTTCACTTGATCATATTCCCATCTTCTGCATCTAATGCCAGACGCTTCAGTTTTGCTAAATCCAATCTTTTCGCCACCGAACAGAATGGTTTCAGGCCCTGGCGTCTTGATCACATTCCGTAATGGATCAGACTCATCTGTAACATCTACATTTGCTGAGAGCAGCTGAGACCCAATCAGCACCTCACCGTAGGCCACTGGGATCGTCGCGCCAACCCCAACGGTGTTAGCTGCTCCGGTGTAAGCGTACGACTGGCGGCCATCTGTGCCCCGGGTGACGGATTGCGGGCCATCTGTTGACAGGCTGTCACCACTGCCCAAACGATTAGAGCCCAAGTTGCCAATTGTTGGCTGAGGTGACAGCAGCTGAGAGACACCGCCGAGGATCAAACTGGCGCCGATTGCGCCAATGGCGGTAGAAGCAGCAGCACCCAGCACAAATCCGCCTGCGGCTAGTGACCCGCCTGCTCCGATCGCTCCAGTTAATCCAGCCCCTAAGCCAAGAAAACCAAGGCCAGAGCCTGCGGTCAAAATCGCAAAAGCGACCAGACCCACCCCCGCCAAAATCGTTCCAGTACCACCGCCACTGCCTGCAATCACAGGAGCGACGATCAGGTCATGCTGTCCAATCGGCAAGCGCAGATCTGGATAATCTAGATCGGTCTCCGCTTGAATCACTCGGTATCCAATCCCGTGCTCATGCGCCGTAATCAGCTCGCGCTGTAGCTCAGGATGATTAATACAAAGTAATTTTATCGCTTCTGCAGGTGTCCTCAGATTTGTGTATTTGTGCTCAACGCCATAACGCTGGCCGAGATCACCCAGCAACCTGACGGTCTGAATCATGCCTAACGACCGCCGCGACTCTGCTCACATAATACTGACGCAATGGTTCAACAGCACTAAGTGAATCTTGCCGCTGATGCAGGATCCTTTCATCGTCCAGCAATATCGCCGCGTGCATTGGTGCCATAGTGCCGAGACGCATGATCAAGACATCACCGGGCCTCCGCCGCTCAAATTCAACCTGAAAGAACCCACAGGCTTCGGCTTCTGCCAAGAAAATACTCTCACAGTGTTCTAGGTCGTCAGGTCGCTCAAAATCAGGGATGATCACGCCCTTCATGCTGAACCACTCGCGAACCAACGAGAAGCAATCGTTTTGGCCGTAGTCCCACTGTCTACCGATCAGGGATTGATAGTTGACCATTGCTCATCTGGTATTGAGTAGATGTGCCACGGTAGGCGAGTCCCACGGCAGGCCAACAGATCTGCAGCGCTGGCAGGCCCTCCCATTGGGTGTGAGTGCAAAACCGCTGTCACGGCCCCCCGCAAGGCAGCTACTGCAAAGTCTTTGGGGTCCATTACAAAGTCTTGCTCAGGGTCATCAGCGATATTTCGACACGGCCAAAACTTGCCGCTACAAACCACACCGCAAGCCTCTAACGGGGCAACAATCGCAGCGTAAGTCTCGAAATCATGTTTGCAATCTGGCGGCAGGGAATCCGCCAAACGGCAACAAGCCGCTTGGGAAGCGTAATGCACAGCTTTCATATTTCTTCGCGCATTGATCATTTGCCTCATCCGTAGGGTTGTTGTTTAAGTCAAAGTATCTTTTTTTTGCATAGCCACATTCAACGCCTCGATATTTCCATTGACAATGTTCAACAACTTGCCGCCGAGGTAGCCCAAGATTTGTCAGGTCTAGCTTGCTTGTCAGCTCAAATTCAACTAGCTCAGGGTTTTCGCTTGCTACTCGATCGATATACCAGATTTCATCCTCAAACTTTGCGCTAGGGTCTGCCGTTGCATTACCTGCTGAGAAATTGACAGCATCAAGGAATTTCTTGCATGTTCTGATCCTTGTAACCTTTCCTTGCAACGGGTTGTAAAGCGCCAATAATGCTGAAATAGAGCTGTTGGCGTTTGCGACCCTAAAGGTAGGTCGAGGGATTGCGCCTTTGCCCGTAACATCAAAGCCTTCAACCTCTACCGGCACAGCTTGGTACGTCAGGCCGTTGAAGACCACATCAGCCAAAAGCTCATTCGTTCCGGCGTGATAGAAAAAAGTCGTATCGATGCCATTGACTGCAGCTGTCAACTGCAATTGAAATAACTCAATGATGGCAGACGGCTCAAGAGATTGCAGCTGCTCCTGTATTGATTGTGGTGTAGTCATGCCTCAAATACCTGTTCGAATAATGCCTGAATCGTTGCTCTATTTAAATAAGGAATATCCTTCCGCCATTCTTTACAGATAAATTGAGCTGCAGCTGATTCACCGGGAGGTGTGAACGTAAAGCTTTCTTGCCCTCCCCTTGCGTCTAGAAATGCCTCGATCGTGTCAGCATCGGCTTCCGAAACATTCCACGTGAAAAGGTATGACTTCGGGTTTTGATTGATGCCGTAGACCGTTCGTTGGCTGTAGCCGCTGCCAAATTGAGCAACGCGCACCTTGGGAGCAGAGTTTTTTGATAGGTCATAGGTTGGCGTGATCGCTGGGAAGTTTGCCATTTATGCAGCTAGGAGCCCTCCGGGTCGCTTTTGCTTGATTAATTCTGCCTGAACTGCAGCGCCTAGCGCTGCGCCGAGCTGGTTCGCTTGGCGTCCGTCGCCTTCAGCCTTGGTTCCTGATGCGTCAACATTCACCACCACATTTGCGCCGCCGCCCATGCTGTTGTTTGGTGCGATGCTGCCACTGCGGCCAGGAGTGAAGAGTTCAGGCCCCCGCTCTCCGACCATGTAAGAACTGCCGCCCATTACGGTGCCGCCTTTGGCCCTGCCCCCGCCAAACAGCTTGCTGAAGACACCAACGCCATCGTCACCGGCCAAGCCGCCTAGTAGGCTATTAAGACCAAACTTAAGCAAGATATTTGCCAAGCTTCTCAGCGTGTCTGAAGCAACGTCTGACAGCCGCTTGGTGCCATCGACAGCAGCAGTCAAGCTGTCAACAATGCTCGTTGAGATCGTCTGGCCGATCGAAGCGTAAAGCGCATCCATCTTGTCGGCTTGGGCTTTTGCTTTTGCGTCAAGCTCTTGAAATGCTGCATCAAAATCACTCAAGAATCTGGCCAAAGAATCGGCTTCTTCTTTTGCAGTTTCTGCAATTGTTTTCTTGTAGGCTTCTGCCTCGTTCCGCTTGTTTTCCAACGCAATTCTTGCCGCAACTTGTGCATCAACGTCCTCTTGAGCAAAACCTTTCGCATTCTTTTGCAGTTCTGCGATGTCAATATTTAGCTGAAAATTCTTTCTTTCAGTTTCATTTACTGCACTTGCGAGTAACGCTTGATTCTCAAAAGCTTGAACTCTATCCCTTGAAAGCTGCGCCAGCTTTCTAGCCTCTTCCACAGGGTCTGGGCCTGTGCGGCCTGCGCGGCCTGTGCTGCTGCTGCCACCACCTACAACATCGCCAATCTGGGACTGGTTCTGTGCTGTTACGCTCGCGGCTTCTGCTTGAGCAATATCAGCAGGATTCGCTGCAATTGCTGCCTTCAATTCATTGATGCGCTTTTGGTTCCTTACAATTTGTTTTGTTAAGTTTGCGCGTTTTCTGCCTGTTGCTTCATCTCTTTCAAGCCTCAAAAGGCTTGTATCACCAGCCAATTTGCTTAGCTCTTGTCGCGCTGCAACGACTTCCTTGACGCCACCAGTACGCGCAGCACCGGCAATTTGTGATGATTTGGATTGATAACGGCCCAATGCAACAACGACAGCCCCGATACCCGCGGCAAGCGCCAGCCACGGAGCTGCAGCCAAAAGCCCGGCGCCACTTATGAAAGCAATCGCTTTGCCTAAAGCAACAACCCCAGGAGCTGCGATTAATGCTGCGCTGCCTATGCCTGCAATCGCAGCGGCAACGGCTAACAACGGTTTTGGCAATCCGCCAGCAGCCTTAAGCAGCTTGGTCAGCTCCTGAACGGCTGGGGTTACGGCTGGGAGCAACTCAGTTCCGATTGCATTGCTTAGTTCGCTGGTTGCATTACTGAACTCTTTGAATTTTGCCGCTGGTGATTCGGCCAAAATCTGCTGAATCTTATCCTTGTTCTTCTCAAATCCTTTCGCCAAGGCGTTGATCAGAATGTCAGAAGTGATTTTGCCTTCACTGCCAAGCTTTTTCAGCTCGCTGACAGCAACGCCCATCTCATCAGCAACTAAACCCAGAATGCCTGGGATTTGCTCGCTGACAGATCTAAATTCATCGCCTGCCAGTCTGCCGCTGCCAAGCGCTTGACTTAACTGAAGAAACGCCCCGCTCGCTGCAGCCGCGCTAGTGCCGCTTGCAATTGCCGTAGCGTTAAAGCCTTTGTATACCGTTTGGACCTCTTCAAGGGTCTTGTTTAGCGGTCTCAGCCTTGCGTAAATATCTGAAAACTGGCTTGCCGCTTCGGCCTGCGAGAGATTAAACGTCTTGGCGTTATCTTTTACTAGCTGTTGGATCTTGCCAAATTCGCCATATTCAGTCGATAGAGCCTTCAGCCTTACTTGTGTCTGGGCGAAGCTTGCTGCTTGGCCAATCATACGCTTTGTGAGCGCTGCAACGCCGAGCGAAACGATTGCGCCTTTGATCCCACCTAGCGCCGACTGGTATTTCTGCGCTGCTTTCGACGCCTTATCAAAAGCAGATTTGGCAATATCACCAAACTGAGCCAGCTTTGTGGTCGCCGCTTCTGTCGCGGCTTTTTGCAATCTGACTGCTTTTTTCAGCAGGTCTGTCTTTTTAGCTGCTTCATCCGTTGCTTTCTTGAACCGCCCAAGCGATCGGATGCCCTGCGTGGCATCAACAATTAACTTGACGATCGACTCAGCCATAGCCCTATTCTATCGGCCCCCTCTTTTTGCGCGGTCCATTGCCTCCTGCTCTTTCTCTGCCTTCAACTCGTAATACGCGGCAAAATGCACCATCTCAGCATCGGTCAGCTCTGTTCGCAGTCTGCTAACGGTCATGCCTAACTCGCAGGCCAGGTGAAACTCAAAGAAGAGCCACCCATCCTGCTTCAGTCGTTTTTTGCGTCTTCAAGGCTGGCCTCTTCGCCAATACCAAACAAAAACAGCTCAAGATCATTCAGCACGCTTTCAGGTAACTGCCGCTGCAGCTTTGGCGCGTCAGCCGGTGCAAATGCCTTCGAGCCGTCCTCAAGCTCTGCCATTTGGCACAGCATCTGAGTGCTCAGGTCCAACGCTTCATCAGTGCCAGCTAGTTGCTGGGATTTTTTGCGGTCTGCCCTTGTGATCGGCTTAAAATACAAACTGATCACAACCTTGCCGTCTGCATTCTTTACGTCAAATTTTCGCCGCTGGTTGAGGTCAAATTCCCCAACCAGCAAATCAACGGGGCGATTTCTTGACATGAATAGGCTTTCTTTAATAGAAGCCTAGCTTATTCGAGGTTGCCGGTAATAGTTCCGCTCGTCACGAAGTTGCAACTGACGGTCACCAAATCACCAACAGCTGATCCGATCTCAGCATCTGTAATGATGCCAGCAAAACTAACCGAATCAGAACCTGGAGTTGTGCCAGTAGTGAACAGCTCAAACGTTGCGTCTGATGGATCAGCAGCCGTAAGCACATCTTCAATGAATGCCGCTTGGCCTGTTGCGTCTGGGTCGTAGACCAGCTCAACAGTTCCAGACCCTGAGATCAAGCTGCCGACAAAACTTCGAGCGGTGTCGCCGTGCTTGGTCGTGTCAAGAGTCTCTTTCGTGATGCTGAGCGACCAACTGCGGGTGCCGACGATGGTTGCGTTAGCGCTGCCTGC
>Ga0316201_10003894_pt1 | contig 11129 bp, 8 predicted proteins | sample CS6wburrow_MG_FD_204516 | JGI IMG/M metagenome (GOLD analysis project Ga0316201, IMG submission 204516) | Coastal sediment microbial communities from Delaware Bay, Delaware, United States - CS-6 worm burrow | ecosystem: Environmental > Aquatic > Marine > Coastal > Sediment | place: USA: Delaware... | reverse complement strand
AAGAGTAAGGTTTTTGGTAGCCTTGAAGTTGTTGAACATTCTCAGGTTCCAGGCGGTGTTGTCCACTTCTACTACTTCCTGCACAATATCATTCACAGTAGGATTATTACCCGGATTGTTGAGCGACTCTGTGATACCCTTCTGAGTTTGCGTATACAGATCAAAGCTGAAGTTGAAATTCCACCACTTGGTTGGCCTGTAATTCGATGAGAGTTCGATACCGTAAGCATTGGTGTTGTCGAAGTTATCGAAGGTAAGTATCACCTTATTGAGGTCGGTGCGGTCCACAAATACCGCCCTGTTGATCTCATCTTCAATGGCCCTGTAGAAAACACCACCGGTAATACTACCATTTTTAAGACTTTTGGTATAGTTGAATTCAATCGAATTAGTGAACTGTGGCTCCAGTTGCGTATTTCCAAATGATGATATCAGCGGTGAGCTCCACTCCCGGATTGGATTTACCTGCTCAAGGCCCGGGCGATCCACTCTACGGCTATAGCTTACCTGGAATTGGTTTGATTCCGAAGGTGTATAGGTAACAAAAGCCGAAGGGTACAATTGTGTATAATCATTGGTAAAGGAACGAACGCTGTTCGTGTCGGCCCTTACTTCAACAGTTTCGAATCTTGCTCCCAGCTGGACACTCCATTTGTCAAAGTTCTTTCCGTAGGTAACATAGGCCGAATAAATATCCCTTTTGTAGTCGAAATCGGTACTCGGCGTAGGGATCAATTCGCCCTGTGAATTAAAGGACTGTCCTGTTGAATTGTACAACAACTCGGTTTGGAATAACCTGGCCTCCGCACCTACTTCGAGCTTTGTTGTTTCGTTTAACGGATTTACATAGTCAAGATTAACCGTGAGGCGCTCCCGGTCTGTATCCACGAAATCCATATAGTCATTGATCAAGGATGCTCCCGTGAACTCGAAAAGTGCCTCTTCCTCTCCGCTAAAAGTGTTGAAATCTGTTTCCAGCTCGATATTGTGACCTTCTTTGTCGAAGTCCAGTTTATAGTTGAAATTATATTGAGAGGAAAGGTTGTCTCTTGCTTGCAGGAAGTCCTGCATCTGATCGAATTCAGGATTATCGTAAAAAAGAATGTCCGCAACACCATCCGTGCTGCCATCAAAGAAATTCTGGTTGGTAAAGAAGGATAGTGTGTGATTGTCGTTCAGATAAAAGTCCAGACCTACCTTTAGTAAGTTAGATCTTGAATCATCCAGGAAATCGAATAGCTGTTCCGAATTGTCGTCAGGACGGAAAATATTGCCGAAGTTCTCGTTTTTTGAACTGTTGTGACCCCAGTTTCCGAAGAGATTGATCTTGCCGTTTCGATAATTCATATCGATATTACTATTGAACTTTGCCTGCTCTTCGTAGGTAAGTCCTACATTGGCATTTCCGTTAAAGCCTATATTCACATTCTTGTGAAGCACAATATTGATGATACCACTCATTCCCTCGGGATTGTATTTTGCAGAAGGATTTGTGATGAGCTCTATCTGCTTGATGGAAGTCGAAGGAATTTGCCGAAGTAATTGTGCTACCGGAACGTTTGTAAGCTTCCCGTCTACCATTACCCGAACGTTTTGGTTACCTCTAAGGGAAAGCGCCCCTGTTTGCTGATCGACGTTCACCGATGGTAAATTGTTCATTATATCGGACGCCGTGGGCCCTGCTGTCTGAAGGTCCTTGCCAACCGTGATAACCTTTCGATCCAGCTTCTGTTGTATAGTAGATCTTTCAGCCACAACGGTTACTTCATCCAGGGCGGCAATATCTTCCTCTAAAAGTATACTTCCCATATCGATATTTCGATTTCCTCGTTGAATTTCGATTTCAGAAGTGTAGGTCTTATATCCAATGAATTGTATGGCCACCATGCTTTTTCCTTCCGGAATATCCTCGATAATGAAGTTTCCATCATCATCCGTAACCCCACCCGTAATGATCTCGCCGTTCATTTTCTTAACGGCAACTGTTACATACGGAATGGGTTGTTGGAGATCTTTGTCGATCACTTTACCTGTGATCTTACCTTTGATTTCAGAATCGGGATCGATACCCGCATAAGAAAATAGCCCTAGAAATAGTGCGAGGAGCAGTACTAACTGTTTCATCTTTTGATTGAATTTGGTTGTTTGCTTTTATTGTGCATTGCCAGATAACTGGTATTACCTAGCAACTCTATGCACGTTCCGGTGATTAAGCGGAATGTTGTTCATAAGACGGTTGGGGAGAAAATGTGTTACAGAAATAGTCTGTTTTTTTAAAAAATCAAGCCCCACAATTAGATTGCGGGGCTTGAAACTTTACTGCTATTATTAACACTAACCATCAACGTAAAAATTTTCACAGTAAAGCAGAAATATTTCTATTCAATAGACGAAACCTTCAAAGCTTTGTTACACAACAGCTGTTATTTAACGCAGATTTAATACTTTTGTAGTGATTTTTCAAACCAAATCACGCTATGGAAAAAACACTAGTTATAGGTGCTACAACCAACCCAGATCGCTATTCACATATAGTAATTCATCGTCTTAGGGACAAGGGATACCCTGTTCAAGCCATTGGTAAGAGTACGGGAACGATAGATGATGTGAAAATAGGAACGGAGAAAATCCCATATGAAGATATTCATACGGTGAGCTTATACCTCAACCCGAAACATCAACCGGAATATTACGACTATATCATTTCACTTAATCCAAAGCGGGTGATTTTCAACCCGGGGACAGAAAACCCTGAGTTCTCTAATTTATTATTGGAACATGGTATTGAGGTAGACGTTGCCTGTAGTATGGTATTATTAGCGTCTGATCAGTACTAGGCCTAAAAACGAAAGGGCGCCGTTCAGAATAAGAATAAAAAATTTGAACTCGAAATTGAACCATAGAGCGCTTAAGTCGTCAATAAAATAACCAAGTATTGGAGCAAGAATTGCTACCAACGGTACCCATTTGTCCTTCACATTCCACTTAGTGAACAATCCGAAAGCGAATAGACCCAGTAAAGGGCCGTAGGTGTATCCCGCAAAGACGAATAATTTCTCAATTACCGTGGCATCGGCGATTATATACTTGAAGACAATAATAACCCCCAGGAGCACAAAGGACGTGGCGATATGCACTCGTTTCCTGATTAGGATCTGCTTTGCAGCATCGTATTTCTTCTCTATCTCCAGGATATCAATGCTAAAAGAGGTTGTGAGAGACGTTAGGGCGCTATCTGCGCTGGAATAAGCCGCCGCCACCAGTCCCAGCATAAAGAATACTGCGATTCCCAGGCCGAGTTCAGATTTCATGGCTATCGTGGGAAACAACTGATCTCGTACAGCGTCGATCCCATTTTGCTGAGCATAGACCGTAAGCAGTAAACCGAGAACCAGAAAGATAAAATTCACTATAGTGAGCACAATGGTAAACCAAAACATATTCTTTTGTGCATCCTTAAGACTTCGGCAAGTGAGGTTTTTCTGCATCATATCCTGGTCAAGGCCGGTCATTACGATGGCGATGAAAGCTCCGCTAATGAACTGTTTCACAAAGTGATCTCCGCTCTTCCAGTCGTCGAAAAAGAAGATCTGTGACATATCACTTTCAGCAATAAAACTGAAAATTGATCCTGCATCCAGACCCATGTCGGTCGATACATAATAGATCGCCACTCCAACCGCGATGAGCATAAACAGAGTTTGCAGTGTATCGGTAAATACAATGGTTTTGATGCCACTTTTGAAGGTGTACAACCAGATGAGTAATATGGTGATGGAAACTGTGATCCAAAATGGAATCTCGAGCTCGTTAAAAACAAGTTCCTGAAGAATATTAGCAACCAGGTATAGCCTGAAACTGGCTCCCACAACCCTGGAGAGCAGAAAGAAGGAGGCTCCTGTCTTATAGGAATTTTTTCCGAAACGCCCATCCAGATAGGTATAGATGGAGGTAAGATTTAACCTGTAATACAGAGGTAAAAGTACCAGGCCTATTACGGCGTATCCCACCGTATAACCCAATACCACCTGGAAATAGCTAAACTTTGAGGCCTCAACCCAACCGGGCACCGACACAAAAGTCACTCCACTTAGCGAAGCGCCAATCATCCCAAAGGCAACGAGGTACCACGGAGACCGTTTTCCGGCTTTGAAAAAGTCGGAGTTGCTACCTCCTTTGTTCGTGAGCACGGATATCAGGATCAATACCCCGAAATAAGCAGCGATCAGGTAGATTATATGAAGTGGTTGCATACGTTAGTTTGAAAGTAGAATGGCCTAAAAATACAAAGATTGAATTCGAAACGATTTTATTTTTTAATACTTTTGAAAGATTTTGATAAATATCTAATAAGTCGAAGCTAAAACTCTATGAAAAAGAAAATTTTACTTAGCATTATTGTCTTATTTGTATTCGCACCTTTAAGCTTTTCACAGCAGTATCTCGAAATGATCGATGATGGAACATATCCTGTTCAGGAGATCATACAAAGTGCTGAAGCCTATTTTGAAGGCCGTGATAAAGGGAGGGGATCCGGATACAAACAATTCAAGAGATGGGAATACAACGCCCTTAGAATGGTGAAAGAAGACGGTTATCTGCCTACCGTCTCAGAAAACCTGGCGGAGTTTGAACGTTACAACGCCTACCTGAACCAAACTGCGGGGAACAGACAACCGCTAAACGACAACTGGGTGGAACTGGGCCCAACAGATTGGAACGCCACCACCTCCTGGAATCCGGGAGTAGGAAGGATCACTGGTATAGCGATCGACCCTGCAAATAACGACATCATGATCGTGGGAGCCAACACCGGGGGAGTTTGGAAAACAACAGACGGCGGCCAGACCTGGACACCTTTGAACGATTTCTTCTCGAATCTGAACGTGTATGCAGTTACCATAGATCCATTCGATTCGGATGTGTACTACTCGGGTTCTTCGAGCGGGATCATTTTTAAGTCTACCGATGCAGGTGCCACCTGGAATATGATTGCCGACATGAGTAATTCGCTAATCAATAAAATCGTTATTCATCCCTCCAATCCTCAATTGATGTTCGCATGCTCCCAGAATGCGGGGATCTATCGCAGTACCGATGGAGGAGCGAACTGGTCCAATACAGGTTTGGATAGCAATGCCTACGATGTGGAATTCAAGCCGGGTGATCCGAATACAGTTTATGCCTCAGGGCTGGGCTTTAATAAGTCGACCGATGGCGGACTTACTTTTCGGCTGTAGGAGGATTCAATAATGGCCCCAAAATGATTGGGGTTTCTCCGGATGATCCGGAAAGGGTTTACGTGGTAGAAGCCGACTCAGGTACTTTCGATGCATTTTATGTTTCAAACGACAGTGGAAGCACCTTCACAGAACTCGATCATGCAGGACTCAATTATTTCGGTTACAGTACGGCAGGCCTGGATAACAGTGGCCAGGCACCTCGTGATATGGACATAGCAGTGAATCCTAACAATGCCGATGAGGTCCATATAGCCGGAATCCTGAACTGGCGCTCATTGGACGGCGGGGTGAGTTTCACCTGTACAGCGGATTGGATTCCGAATGCGGCAGCAAATGCCAATATCGGTTATCACCACGCCGATGTGGATATACTGTTGTTCAATGGATCCGATCTTTACGTTGGAAGTGATGGTGGTATATTCGTGGCGGATGATACAGCCAATTTAAACGCAGATTATTTTACCGATCTTACAGCTGGAATGGGGATACGTCAATGGTACAGGATTGGTGTGTCTCAAACCTCAGACGTTGTTGTTACAGGAGGTTCGCAGGATAATGGTTCTTCGTTTTACACCGCTGATAATGGCTGGATCGATTGGCTGGGTGCCGACGGAATGGAAGGTTTTGTGGATAAGGATAATTCGAATATCATGTATGGTACGTCTCAATTCGGACAAATGTACCGCACCGAAGACGCAGCCAACACTGTGATAAACATCAACGAACCAGGCCCCGGCAGCGGCGAATGGGTCACTCCTTTCGAACAAGACCCGGTGGATGGAAACACTATCTATGTAGGATATAACCGTGTTTACAAATCGGTTACCAAAGGAGCCAGCTGGAGTCCGATTTCCCAGGTATTCCCGGGTGACCTGGATGAACTTAAGATAGCTCCCTCAAATAATCAGGTTATGTACGCCACTAATGCAGGTGTTCTGTATCGAACAGAAGACGGCGGAGCAACAGATTGGACCCAGATGTTGTCACCCGGCGGCACCATAAATTATATAGCCATTCATCCCGAAGACCCCTACAGAATAGCTGTGGCCACATCCAATTCGGGTAAAGTATATGTTTCAACCGACGGAGGAGCGAGTTGGGAGAATTACCTGTTAAACCTCCCGAATTTCTCCGCCCTCTGTGTGCAATGGCAGAATAATGGCGGTAATGGTCTTTATGTAGGCATGAATTACGGAATTTACTACATCGATGATACGCTCACAGAATGGCAGCCTTACAACACCAATCTTCCCAACGTTATCATCAATGAGCTGGAGATCAACTATGAAGACGGATTGATTTATGCCGCAACCTACGGTCGCGGCCTATGGGCCTCACCTATGGCAGACCCGATAATACTGGGTAGAAATGATATTGTAAACGATAAGTCTGCCTATGTATATCCGAATCCCGCAGGAAATGAAGTTCACATATTCACTGGAACCAATGAGCCAGCGACGGTACGTATTTTCGACATTTCCGGAAAGTTGACTCATAACATGAAAGAAGTGGAAAGCAAACAGGCGATTGATGTGTCCGGATTGCTTCCCGGGGTGTATTTCGTTCGGATACAGACAGCAGTAGGTTCTGCGACTAAGAAATTTATAAAGGAGTAAACAATTCCGAAGAGTAGAGGAATGCTTCAGAAGTCACATAATTCTGAAGCATTTTTTTTATCTTGCCGGGGAATCACTAACTATGGATTTTTCGTCCAAATTACTGGAAAATGCAGTCAATGAAATGGCCCAGCTGCCGGGCATTGGCAGGCGTACGGCCCTGCGTTTGGTACTTCATCTTTTAAAGCAACCGAAAGAACAAACGGAACAGCTTGCTGCATCCCTTGATAAGATGCGCTCCGAGATTAATTTCTGTAAGAACTGTCATAATATCTCCGATAAGGACCTTTGTGAGATCTGCTCGAATCCCAACCGTGATGGGCGACTCATTTGCGTGGTAGAGGACATTCGTGATGTTATGGCCATTGAGAATACGAGTCAGTATCGCGGTCATTACCATGTGCTGGGAGGAAAGATATCCCCCATGGATGGGATAGGCCCTGGAGATCTGAATGTACCCACCCTGGTAGAAAAGGTGAAAACCGGACAGGTGGATGAATTGATCTTCGCACTTAGTTCCACAATGGAGGGCGACACCACCAATTTTTATATCTACAGGCAGATCGAATCATACGATGTGCTTTCCACAACTATAGCCCGAGGTATTTCTGTAGGTGATGAACTTGAATATGCCGATGAGGTGACCCTGGGACGAAGCATCCTGAACAGAATACCATTTGAAACCTCCCTGAAAAGTTGAAGCTCTCGGTCATTATCCTGAACTACAATGTTCGCTACTTCCTGGAGCAGGCGGTTAAGAGCGTCAAAAGCGCGGTCTCTTCGATCGAGGCCGAGATAATCGTGATAGATAATGCTTCCTCGGATGGGAGTTGTGAGATGATGGAGGAGCGCTTCCCCGAACTTCGTTTAATTCGAAATACCGAAAATGTAGGTTTCAGCAAAGCAAATAACCAGGCGGTGGCCGAAGCAAAGGGAGAGTATGTGTGTATCCTGAATCCCGATACGGCCGTACCGCACTCCATTTTCATACATGCGTTTCAGTATATGTCGGAGATCGCTGATATGGGTATCCTGGGTGTACGATTGATGGATGGGACAGGAAATTTCCTTCCCGAAAGTAAACGAAACCTGCCAACGCCCTCCGCTTCAGTGAAGAAATTACTGGGTATAGGAAAGAAAGAGAACGGCTACTATGCAAATCACCTCCATGACCGCGAAAGTGGTGAAGTACCGGTCCTCCCCGGAGCGTTCATGCTTCTAAAACGAAGTCTTTACAACGAAGTTGGTGGTTTCGATGAGGATTATTTTATGTATGGAGAGGACATAGACTTCTCTTACAAGGTGCTAAAGGCCGGGTATAAGAACCATTATTTGGGATCTGATGGAATCCTTCATTACAAAGGTGAGAGTCCGCAGAACGATAAAGCGTACCTGGACCGATTCTACGGTGCCATGCATATTTTTTACCGAAAACATTTCGATTCGAACTTCTTCACCAATACCCTGGTGCATATGGGACTTTCAACAGGTAAATTTCTTCGGAAACTCTCAATGAATCGTTCCGGAGGAAAGATTCAGAATGCCAAGGAAGCGATTATTTTTACCGACAACCTTAATTTGCTGCAGAAACTTGCCGAAAAGATTGAAATTCCCGTAAAATCGGCGTCAAAAGCCATGCTCAGCAGTGCCGACATCCACGATACCATGTTTGTTTTCGACGAGGAATACATGTCTTTTAGCCAGATATTCATGGTCATGGATGCGCAAAAGAACAAAGGGAATTCGTTCAGGATCCGACCTTCAGGTTGTAGTTTCATATTAGGCAGTGACAAAAGCGACGAAAAGGGTAGCGTCCTTCTTTTTTAGGATTTACAATTTATAACATTCAAATTTTAACTAATTTTGTTGCGCAATTAAAATGCGTACGATTCCTATGGGAAAATTTGAGTTGAAACTTCCAAAAATGGGTGAAAGTGTTGCCGAAGCTACGGTGATCAACTGGCTTAAAGAGGTAGGGGATACTATTGAAGCCGATGAGGCTGTACTGGAGATCGCTACCGATAAAGTAGACAGCGAAGTACCCAGTGAAGTGGATGGAGTATTGGTAGAGAAATTTTTCGAAGCAGACGACGTGGTCCAGGTTGGACAAACCCTCGCAATTATTGAGATCGAAGGTGATGCTGGCTCAAATGGAGTGGAAGCACCGAAAGTTTCAGAAGAAACCAAGACGGAACCCGCTCCGGAAGTTATTGCTCAAGTAGAGCAACGAGTGGAGATGGCCAAAGAGAGTACGCAAACCCCTATCGAAAACAATAGCGACCGTTTCTACTCGCCACTAGTGAAGAATATCGCCGCACAAGAAGGCATTTCTCAAAACGAATTAGACGCTGTCCCGGGAAGTGGAAAGGACGGCCGTGTGACAAAAAATGATATCCTGGCCTATCTGAAAAACAGATCGGCCGGTGAGACTATTGCCAAAGCGGCTCCTGTTCCTGCCCCTGCAGGACCAAAATCAACAGAAGTTTCCAAACCTGTAACCCCTGTTTCGGTTAACGGAGAAGATGAGATCATCGAGATGACACGAATGGGTAAGTTGATCGCTCATCACATGATCGAGAGCACTCAAACGTCGGCTCATGTTCAGAGTTTTGTGGAATGCGATGTAACCAGGATATGGAACTGGCGAAACAAAGTGAAGAACGATTTTCAGAAAAGGGAAGGGGAGAAACTTACCTTTACCCCCATATTTATGGAGGCTGTGGCCAAAGCACTTCGCGACTTCCCAATGATGAATATTTCTGTGGATGGAGATAAGATCATCAAACGCCGAAACATCAACCTGGGTATGGCTGCCGCATTGCCGGATGGAAACTTAATTGTTCCGGTGATCAAGAATGCAGACCAGCTAAACCTGGTGGGAATGTCCAAGGCCGTGAACAATCTTGCCAACAGGGCGCGTGCCGGACAGCTCAAACCAGATGAGATACAAGGAGGAACCTACACAGTGACCAATGTAGGTACTTTCGGCAGTATAATGGGGACACCTATCATTAACCAGCCCCAGGTTGGAATTCTTGCCCTTGGTGCCATACGGAAAGTTCCTGCGGTAATCGAAACCGAAGAAGGCGATTTTATAGGGATCCGGTATAAGATGTTCCTTTCGCACAGTTACGACCACCGAGTTGTAAATGGTGCACTGGGAGGGCAGTTCGTTAAGGCAGTAGCCGACTATCTCGAAAACTGGGATGTGAACCGGGAGTTATAGCGACAAAGTTAATTACCTGCTTAATCGGTAAACCATTTCTTCAAGAGAATCGTAACCAAAGATAACATCATCTCTATTCCAGATAACGGGGAATTTTATTTTTGTTTCTGAAGTCAGTTTGCGCTCTATAAAACTCATGAACTGACTGTAAAGCACGGCATCCTGTTCAATATCTATGATACGGTGCTGTACCCTGTTTTCGTTTAATTTTTCTGAAAGTACCTCGCATTTGCTGCAGCCATCTGCCGTAAAGATCACGATCTTGCCCGTCATGACCCTCTCGATATCCCGTTCGGGTGCGTCGTAGGAAAAACTCAAAGAGTTTTCTTTTTCATTCACGACCAGGTCGAAGGTATATCTCGATTCAACACCACTAATTTCGATAAGGGTGATCATGGGTACTTCGGAAAGAGGCGGGATATTTTTGATCACGGGCTTGGACGCACTTCTCCGATATCCTTCAGCATTCACCATAAGGAATACATTTAGTGTGTCCTTTGTCTTATTTTCAGCAACCAGCACCAGGCGCTTGCCCTGTTTCTTTTCTTTTATCAACACTTTAAGTCCCTGAGACCATGCCGAATGTGCCGAAAGTACTAAGATGATAAGAAGTAATTTATACCGCATAAGAGTTCCACAAAAGTAGTAATTACTACATTTGCATCACAAACCGTGCCTATGGAACTGAATTTAGCCAAACCTATCTGTTTTTTCGACCTGGAGACTACCGGAACCAATGTTGCTTCAGACAGGATAGTTGAGATTTCCATACTCAAAGTTTTCCCCAACGGAAACCGGGAAAGTCATACATGGCGGGTGAATCCCGAAATACCAATACCGCCGGGAGCGGCAGCTATTCACGGTATCACAGACGAAATGGTCGCCAACGAACCTACCTTCAAAGAACTAGCCCCGAAGGTACAGGCCCTCATGAAGGATGCCGACCTCGCCGGTTATAATTCTAATAGGTTCGATATTCCCCTCCTCGCTGAAGAACTTTTAAGGGCCGATGTGGATTTCGATCTTAAGAAAGCTTCGGCAGTG